>OGKT01000065.1_pt1 | contig 43584 bp, 37 predicted proteins | sample 1572581 | NCBI WGS metagenome assembly OGKT01 (sample SAMEA2581881, study PRJEB24529) | metagenome | biome: Human gut stool | place: China | collected 2011 | reverse complement strand
CAAGTGATACGATGGTACCGAATGCAGTGCTATGATGGTACCGATTCATGCGCTACAGTGGTACCGATTCGCCGATACTGTCAAGTTTTTGACCATCTTACGCTATGGGCTAAGCAGATGGTCAAACCGCCCAAATTCTGATAAGCTTATGGCACAGAATTTTAATTTCAATAATTTCTACCCAAACACAGAATTGGGTATCGACCTCAAGTTGATGACTAAGGAGCCAGGGCGCATGGCCGTTGGCGAGTATCTGGATGGAGCCATTACGCACGATGAAGAAGACCACTTCACCTTTGTGCAGAATGACCAGGAGAAGAAACTGCAGAAGGTGGTGCAGAGAAATCCGCACGTGTATTTGGGAACGTACATCAACGTGAACCGGAAGAAAGACGGTACGCTCTACCCTACCTTCAACCGCCCGCAGTTCTCAGAGCACTTCACCTTCCAGGACTTCTGCCAGGGTGCCGCCGACGAGCTGCGCATCATTAGCGGCAAGAGTGATGACAGTCTCAAATCTCAGTCTCAGTTAGGATAAATGTCACAATCCAACTTCAAACCCGCTTCTTAAGTCTTTATAACTTATTGATTATTAATTAGTTATATATAATATATATAGGAAGCGAGACCATAAAAAAAACAACTGAGACTCTGAGACTGAGACTACAAGCAAGAAAAAATGAACATGAAATTCGATTTAACTCTCTAAAAAGCAATGGATTATAATATTTTTAGCAACATCGCTCCGGTGATGCCAAAACCCAGCACGGGTACTGAATTTGTAAAATTTGCCATCTCTCAGGCATCAAAAGACATGCAGGAAGTGCTCATTCCGATGGCAATTCCGGCATTAGCAGCTCATCTCACAGACGTAAGATTCATGTATTCCGACAACAAATATTACGAAATGTGCGGGCAAATGGGCCATCTGATTGGTCCGTCGGGTATCGGAAAGGCACAGTTGGGTCATCTTGTAGAGGCCATCATGAGACCTTTTAGAAAGCATGATGAGACTGAGTTCAAGAAACTGGTTGACTGGCAGCGACAGATGAAAACCAAGGGCGCCAACAAGGAAAAACCGGAGCGCCCGGACGTGAGTTTCTGGTTTCCACCTTCTGATGTCACCAATCCTGCCTTCATCCAGAACGCTATGGCTTGCGAACAGCTGGGCGGAAGAACCCAGTACATCAATCTGCCTGAGGTGGAGATGGCCGACAGAATGTGTGGTGGGCATAAGCAGGTGAGCCAGATGGTAAGAAATATCTTCGACTGTCAGAGGGCTGGAGCCTTGCGCGCCACGGCTGATGGCGTAACGGGTAACCCTCTGCTCCGTGTGAACCTCACCTTTACCTCTACACCCGAGGCGGCCCGACTCTTCTACAAGAAAGACCTGACCAATGGTTTCTTCGGTCGCATACCTTTCGCCTACAAAGCCCGTGGCGAGCGAAGCGGAAAGATTCCGCGACAGGGAACGTACAATAAAGATTTCCTTGAAAAGCTCGATGGCTATCTGCTGAGGTTGGACAACTGCAAGGGCAGTTTTGTAGTGAAGCCGCTCAACAAGATAGCCGATAAGCTGGCAGAGGAAATGGCACGCCTTGCCGACCTTGCAGATGATGATACGCTCTGGGAACTCTCCCACCGCAGCATCTTCTCAGCATGGAAGAAGGGAGCCGTGCTGTGGATTCTGAACGACCAGAACTGGTCGAAATCCATCGGCGACTTCGTTGAATGGTTCTGCTACTACGATTTGTGGTCGAAGGTTAAGGTGTTCGGCGATATGTTTAAAGCGGGCGATGGGCAGGAAGAGGCTCAGAGAAGCGGACCGAAAAACATGCTCGACCAGCTGGAGAATTCCTTCAACGAGCTGCAGTTGGAAACCCTGCGCCTGAGTCTGGGCAAGAATCAGGAAGGTACCAAGCATCAGCTCAACGTATGGAAGAACCGCCAGTTTATTACTTATAACAGCCAGACGAAACTCTATACCAAGACTGCTGAATATCTGACGGGTATACCGGCCAAGAAAAAGAAAGGGAAACAGAAATGATGGAGAAATATGAGATACAGAAACTGCGCGAACTTCCGATAGAGAAGGTCGCGAAAGAGATGGGAATGAAGGTGGAGCACCATAAGGCGCTCTGCCCCTTCCATGACGACCACCACGCCAGCCTCACGTTCAACAAGACCAAGAACAGCTGCAGATGCTATGTATGCATGAGGAGTTCCATCGGCACCATCGACCTGGTGATGCGATACCTGGGGAAGGATTTTCCGGCGGCTTGCCGATGGCTCGCAGAAGAACATCAGATTCAGTTGGAGGAGGATTCTTCTTCGGAGAAAAGCTCTTCCTTAGGGGGCTCTTCGGGCAGAGGGGTTTCTTCAGGCTCTTCGTCTGGTAGTTCTTCTTCGGGTAATAATTCGGGGAAATCTTCCTTCGATGCAAGCAGGTATGCTAGATTCTTCGAACATCCCTGGCTCAACCAGGCAGCTCGGAGATTTCTCTTCGAGGAGAGGAAGATTGACTGGAGAGTGGTGAACTGGTGTAGACTTACTTCCTGGACGGATAAGAAGGGCATCAACTGGCTGCAGATTCCTTACTTCGATACCGATGGGCAGCTTATCGGAATCCAGAACAGGAATCTGGATTACAAGAAGAAAAAATCTTCATCGGGAGGTTGTTCTTCTGAGGGGAATGTTTCTTCTGAAGAAAAAAGTCCGGGCGAAGAAAAGGAGCAGGATGCTCCCCGCTTCCGGTTCCCTTATGGCGCAAGATGCAGCATCTATAATCTGCCGGTTGTGAAGAGACTGAAACCGGGCGAAAGGCTGTTTATTACGGAGGGATGTAGCGATTGCTGGGCGATGCTTTCTGCCGGACATAAGGCGATTGCCATCCCTTCTGCCACGCTCCTCAAACCCGAGGATAAGCAGGTGCTGACGGATATCGGAAGACTGTATCAGGTGGAATTCCACATGTTTCCCGATCAGGATGTACCGGGCGAAAGCCTCTTCATGCAACTTAGGGAGATGCTCCCCCAGCTGGTTCACCACCAGTTGCCACCGGGCTGCAAGGATTTCAGCGAATACTATCTTTTAGGGGCTGCACCTTCCGGGAGCAGGGAGCCGAAGAACAAATGATTAAAAAATTATGATTATGGAAGATTTTATAAACCGCACGTATACGAAGAAGGAACTGGGGCTGATGTACTTTCCTGAGAGTATGCCACGCACGGCCGTAAATCATCTCATGAGTTGGATTCGGCGTTGCCAACCGCTCTGGGATGAATTGCAGGAGATGGGATATGAAAAGACTTGCAAGTCGTTCACGCCCAAGCAGGTGAAGGCTATTATCGATAACCTCGGGGAACCGGGATAAGGGTTAGTGATTAGTTATTAGTTATTAGTGATTAAATGTTCCGCTATCGCATGGTATCGCACGCTATCGCACACCTGATAAATCGGGATTTCGTATCTTTGCATCGTGATTCAGAAAGCGCGCAAAATCACTTGCCCAGTTGGAGAAAAATATCTCCCTAATTGGGAAAATAAAAAAGTAATGAAAACAAGACTCCAAGCCTCGAAACGAGTCGTTTCGCTAGCGAAACTTAGCAGGGGGCAGAAAAAAAATCATGAACCAGAACATGAAGGCATTCATCCGATATCTCATCGTGGCGATTTGCTCAGCCATCGTCACCTTCCTATCCAGCTCCTGCACGGCAGGACTCGTAATCGGAAAGAACCAGCGGCAACATCAGGAGAACAACATCTCCACCAAAGTAGATTCTACTTACTACGTGCCAACCATCACCATCAGGTAGTTTTAGAGTTGATAGTTTATAACAATTTAAAATTCAAAAGATTATGGCAATTAATTTGAAAGCAAAGGAGACCCTTATCCAAGTAGGCGAAATGAAGGGTCAGTACAGATTCATCCTCGGTACCGAACTTTACAACAAGCTCTCAGAGAGCAAGGTTATCAAGGAGGCTGCCATCAGAAGCGGCGTTAGCGTGGGCGTGATGCAGGTTTGTTGGGATGCAGCAGGCGAGGTTATCAAGGCGTGGTGTACCGAAGGCCATTCCGTAGCCGTTCCGGGATTGGGAACCATGCGATTCGGCGTAAGAGCCAAGAGTGTGCCTACCGTAGGCGAAGTGGCTACCAGTCTGATTACCAACCGCCGTGTAATCTTCACCCCAAGCGTTGACATCAAGCGCGAGCTGCAGGAAACCTCCATCCAGATTACCTGTTACGACCGCAACGGCAAGGTGGTGAAAAACGTTACTTCCGACGATAAGGGCGATGTGGAAGACCCAGACAATAACCCAGGTGGCGGCGGTTCGGATAACACCACGGGCGGCGGAAATACTGAAGGCGGCGGAACCACCGGCGGTAATGAGGGAGACGGTTTGGAGTAAGCGAACTCCCCGAAAAACCGAACAGGAATCCCTGATTTTATCATAATAAAAAAGAGCCCCTGATGCAAGGAAACGAGCATCGGGGGCTTTTATCTTACTCCATAACATAGAGGATGGATGTATAGAGCTGCATCACGAGAATGTAGAAAAGAAAGCAGGGCGACAGGAGGCGGATGCCTTGATTCATCGCATCATAAACCTGACTGATGCCCTTGATGCTCTCGCTCATGATGCCGTAACTCATGCTCATCACCATGACCGAAAAACAGATGTACGGAATGAGACTATGCGTGAACGGACCCGGAAAGAGGGTTCCTACGGCATTCAGCAGAATGGCATGGGGCAAGAGTGTGAGCGCCAGCAGGATACCTGCAGAGATGCACAACTCGATGAGCATCAGGCGCAAGGCCGTGCGCTGGCGATACTGGGTATGGTCGAAATGGAGCACCCTACTCTGCTTTACCACCCCGATGGTGATGCTGATGAGCACCAGCCATACGAGCCATACAGAGGTGAGATGGTCTACAAAATGGCCCATAAACCAGCGGATGCCCTCGGGGCTGGTAAGCGAATGGGTGAACGACTCGGGCATCGCAGCTGTAAGCAGCCACGAAACCAGAATCACCACTACTTCGGCTATTCCCAACGATAATGCCAGATAGGCCAATACTTTCTTATACATTCTTTAAAAAGCGCTTATTGAAACGAGTTATTCTTCATCTGCCTGCAGATGGTCGATATCCAGGATGCGGAGCTCGCAGGCTTTTACCACCAGGCGGGTGGCGTTGATGCCCATGCCGTGGTTGCCGTCAGGGAAGAGTTTCTGAACCAGTTCTGCCTGTCGCTTCTCCAGACTCTTTACGCCGAAAGGCATTCCGCGCAGGTTGGTAATCTGCTCCTTGGTGTAGCCCAGCGCAAGATGGCGCAGGAAACGCTCGTCATATTCATCAATCTCATAATTCACCAGAGCCTCCTGACGCATCAGCTGGCTGTTTACGCTCCGCTTGAAACGGTCTACTATCTTCTGAAGGATAGGCTGGTTGAACACCAGTTTCTTACCGCCCATGCAGCTCGCCACATCGCCACGCGTAAGGAGTTCGCCACTCTTCAGAATGATGCCGTCGCAGCCCGCATCGAGCACATCTACCCAGAGTTTTTCGTTCAGAATTTCTCCTGTAAAGATGAGCACCTTCACGTCAGGATACTGCTCCTTGGTCTGGCGGCAGATTTCTACGCCTACCGTGGTGGAACCGCCCAGTCCGAGGTCGAGCAGAACCAGATCAGGCAACTGCTGCTTGATGAGTTTCCAATAGGCTATTTCGCTCTCGGCAGTACCGATGATTTCAGCCTCTGGAATATCATTCTTGAAGATACCCTCTGTGCCCTTCAGTTCCAGGGGCACGTCTTCTACTATGATGACTTTAAAATTTTCCATTTTCTGATATTTTTATTTTCTTATGATTTTATACTTTTCCATTTGATGCGTGCCGGCAGCACGGCCTCTATCCTGAGGCAACCCTTATCGCCCTGGCAGGCCTTGATGCCGCAGCCGCGCAGATTGGTAATCTCGCCCAGTTCCCTCACAATCTGCCGGCACAGGAGATAGCGCAAATCGCCCGTCAGAGGGGTGAAGAGCTGGGCATGGAGCGCAGCATCATAAGCCACATCCTGCTGGTCAATCCAATACCTCACGTAGGCAGTACCCGGAATCTCAGCCACTCCGGTATGGTAATCCTTGGAATTGCCGCGCATCAGAGAAACAAGATAGCGGTTCAGGAAATCATCTGCCTTGATGTTGCCTTCTACCTGCTCCATCGCCTGGGCGCTGAGCAGAGAATAGAGCGATTTATAATAATCTACCAGTTCCTTGAGCGAATCTACATCATCGGGCTGCGAATCGATAAGCTGGCGGATGCGCGACGGATAATACATCGTTTCGTGCTTGAGCGTAGACAGACAGTTGTCGAGCACGGAATTGGAGATATGAAGCTTATCATTCTCATATTCAGCCCTATGCAGCTCATCGGTCATCAGCTCCAGTTTCAGGGATTCCTGCTCAGCCTCGTCGGTCCGCTTAGCCTTGGTCTGTTCAATCATGGCAAACCGGTAGCTCAGCACGTGGCGGTAATAGAGCAGATAATAAGCCAGCGGCAACTGCAGCAGCAACAGGATGAGCAGCACCACGGCCACGGTCTTCGAGTTCTCGCTCTGCTGCATCGTGTGCACGTAATTATCGAGCGTATTATCGGCACTTATCTCGCGGAACAGCTGGGTATAAACCTTGTTGTTGCTCTGGTAGAGCGACCATTGGTGCAACGCCAGGGCAGCCACGGCACTCTCGTTTCTCAGATCCAGGATGACGTGATAATTGGTTGGCAGTCCGGAGCGTATCCAGGAGAGTTCTGCCGCCATTCCCACCTCCGGATGAGCCACCATGAGATACTTGCCGTCGGGATATTTCGACAGATAGAACGCGTTGAGATAATGGCGCGAAGAATCGGCAAAAGCCAGGGTGCGCTGGTAGGTGCCGGCGATATTGCTGAAGTAGGCACTATCTGCAAAATCGTCGGCACGCTGGAGATTGGCATCTACGTTCGTCTTGAGATGATTGTGGCGCTGGCGGATGCCGTTGGTCTTCTTAGCCTCACAAGGCTGGACCGAAGCCGACAGCAGCACGAAGAGCATGATGATGATGCCCAGCAGCTGATGGGCTCGGCGGGCGATGCCCTTAGGCAGACGGAAACTGAAGCGGCTCCCCTCGCCCAACTTGCTTTCTGCCTTAATCTGACAGCCGGCAAAGAGCGAACTCACCTTCTTATATTTCTCTATGATGCCCTTGCAGTTGAGCAGTCCGAAGCCATGACCGCCCGTATAGGTCCGGTCGAAGACATGCGCCAGCTGCTCCTCGTCCATACCCTTTCCGGTATCAGAGATGCTGATTTCCACGAAGTCAGAAACCTTGGCGCTAATGGTTACCTTTCCGCCTTCGGGTGTAAACTTGCGGGCATTATCGGCTATGGTATTGATCATGAAGAGCGTAAGGATGCGGTCGGCCTTGACCACGGCATCTGTAGGTTCTACATCGAGTTTCACGCCCTGCATCTGGAAGCTCATCTTGCCCTTGCTTACAATATCGAAAAGCTGCTGGAGCGGGAAACTTTCGATACGCAGGCTGAGTGAGCCCTGACGCATCTGAATCCACTCCGTAAGCACGTTGTTATATTGGTTAATCTTATCCGTGAGTTCGGCGATATACTGGTAACGTTCCTGCCGCACCTCATCGCTTTCGCCCCCTTCGGAAAGTCGGTTTACCTCGTGAATCATGCGGTCGATGAAAGGCGTAATGCTGTTTACGAGCGAAACTTTAGCCCGTTGTTCCAAATTGCGTTTCTTGTTTTCTTCGATGTGCAGTCGGGTTACGTTCAGTTCATCCTGAACTTCCTCCTGCTTATCTTTTAATTCGTTGATTTTCTTAGTGTTATTCTGGCTCCACTCACGCAAAGGTGCAAGCAGTTCATCCATCGACTGGTTCTTCATCTTCTTGCGCTTCATGTGGTCGAAAACATAGAGCAGAACCACCACGAGCACAATCATCGCCACCACGGCAGCAATCATCAGGTTGAGCTGCTGGGCGTTTTCGTCGAGCGCAGCCGCACGTGCTTCAAGCTGGCGATCTTGACGAGAACGGTCCTGCAAATCCAGATAGATATTGCGGTTATAATCGCTCTGCTGCTTATCATCTATAGCCGAATAAACCAGACAGAGTCTTTCACGTATCGACGCTACGAGGTCGGGTGCCTGCTCTATCGCCTTGTTGTCGTTCATGGCATGATTCAGGCAATCGAGCGCAGAAGAATAATCATGGATATCCCAGAAACATTCAGCCAGCGTACGGTTGGCTCCGGCAGTCTGATAAACATCTCCGTAGCCCGAAAAGAGGTTGAGGGCACGCTGGGCAAAGTTGCCTGCCAGCAGATTGTTTGGCATCTGCTCGATGTTGAGATACTGGAAGGCAGGCAGGTTGTTGCGTATGAGGAATTCGCTCACCTCTCCTTTTCTGAGGTGCTCGCTAATAGACTGCAGGGCGTTAGCCTGCCAGTAAGGATAAGGATGGGCAGGGTCGCTAGCCAACATGTAGCAGCTGATCAGCCGGTCGAATTCCGCCTGATTGATTTCGTTTTCGGTTCCCTTGACGATAGCTCCGCCCGAACCTATATTATAAAGATAGTTGAGATATTGTGCCGAATCCTGTTCCAGCTCATCTGGGTCCAGACGGTTAAGTTCCTGTAACATCGGCTCGTCTAAGCCCACATAATAAAAATAGGTGGCGGCAACAATACTGAATTCAGATTTCGCATAAATCACGCGTTTGCTTTCCCTCGGGGGCATGGAATTCACCTCTTCGCGAATTCTGCGCAAACGCCTCATCGCCTTCTCGCGATAAGCATAAAAATCTTTGTTATGCGATTCTCTCTGGCAGAGTCGCATGTTCTGAACATCGGCAATAGCGAGTTCTATCTGATTATCGCTCTCCTCTTCAACTTTCCTCAGCCATCTCTTGGCTCCCTTGTAATCCATCTTGGCTATACAGACAAAGGCAAGGTTGTTATAGGCTTCAGCACGGCCTGAGGAATAATCTTCTGAAAGCATTAAAGCTTTCTCAGCCAGCACTTTAGTTGAATCGAGGTTGCGATAATGATAAGCATAGGATTGCTCGTTCAGCTCATCTACCCTTGCCTTATTCGCAGGAGAACAAGCTGAAAGAAAAAGAGTCGCCACCACCAGAAGTGATGATGGCGACATGAAAAAGAAAGATGCTGAAATTTGCATCTAGATGAAAAATAGTCTCTAAATTAAGCGCGAGCCTTCGCGATGTAACCGAGAGCCTCCTGACACTTGGCTGTGATGGCAGCCCAGTCGCCAGCAGCAACAGTCTCCTTAGGGAAGAGCTTAGAGCCCATACCTACGCAGAGAACGCCAGCCTTGATCCAAGGAGTAAGATTCTCCTCTGTTGGCTCTACGGCACCTGTTACCATGATGTTGCTCCAACGCAAAGGTGCCATTACGTTCTTGACGAATGAAGGACCGCCTACGTTACCTGCTGGGAATACCTTGGTTACGTCGCAACCGGCAGCCTGAGCATTATTGATTTCTGTTACAGAACCGCAACCTGGTGAATAAGGAACCAGACGACGGTTGCAAACTGGAGCAATCTCTGGGTTGAAGTTAGGACCTACGATGAAGTTAGCGCCGAGCTGGAGATACAGAGAAGCTGTACCGGCATCAACAACTGTACCTGCACCCAGAATCATCTCAGGACAAGCCTTGTCGGCCCACTTTACCAACTCTCCGAAAATCTCGTGAGCGAAGTCACCACGGTTAGTAAACTCGAAAACACGTACGCCACCCTCGTAACAAGCCTTGATGACGTTCTTGCAGATTTCAACATCCTTGTTGAAGAAAACAGGTACCATACCAGTCTCTTTCATGGCTGCCATAACCTGCATTTTGCTAAACTTTGCCATTACCTTATATTAATTAAGAATGAATAGTTTATAGGAGCTACGCCGTAAGCAAGACTGCCTATAAACTATCAACTATAAACTTTAAACTATAATTATCTCTGAACGCGACCATTAGCGTTACCACCAGCCAGGCTCTCTACCTCGTCAGCAGATACCAGGTTGAAGTCGCCAGGGATAGTATGCTTCAAAGCAGAAGCAGCTACCGCAAACTCAAGAGCCTCGGCCTGAGTCTCCTTAGTAAGAAGACCGTGAATCAGACCACCAGAGAAAGAGTCGCCACCACCAACGCGGTCGATGATAGGGTTGATGTCATAGTGCTTGCTCTGATAGAACTCCTTACCATCATAGATAAGAGCCTTCCAGCCGTTGTGTGTAGCAGAGAGAGATTCGCGGAGAGTAGAAACAACATATTTGAATCCGAACTCCTCCATCATGCCCTTGAAGATTCCGTAGTAACCCTCAGCATCAGTCTTACCGCCCTCTACGTCAGCATCTGGCTTGAAGCCCAGGCAGAGCTGAGCATCTTCCTCATTACCGATACAAACATCAACATACTTCATCAGAGGACGCATAACAGAGATAGCCTTCTCAGAAGTCCAGAGCTTCTTGCGGAAGTTGAGGTCAACAGAAACAGTTACGCCGTGACGCTTGGCAGCCTCACAAGCCAACTTGGTAAGTTCAGCAGCCTTGTCGCTGATAGCTGGAGTAATACCGCTCCAATGGAACCATTGGGCACCCTCCATAATCTTGTCGAAATCGAAATCAGATGGGTCTGCCTCAGCAATTGCGCTGTGTGCACGGTCGTAGATTACCTTGGATGGGCGCATAGAAGCACCAGTCTCGGCATAGTAGAGACCTACGCGGTCGCCACCACGAGCGATGAATTCTGTGTTAACGCCGTAACGACGGAGACCGTTGACAGCAATCTGACCGATCTCGTGCTTAGGGAGCTTAGATACGAAGTAAGCATCATGACCATAGTTAGCCAAGCTTACAGCTACGTTAGCCTCACCACCACCAGGGATGATGCGAAGTGATTCACTCTGAATGAAACGATCATTGCCTTCTGGTGATAAACGAAGCATGATCTCGCCTAATGTTACAATTTTTGCCATGTTTGATAGTTTTAATTTTTTTGTTTTTATTTTGTTTGTTATGAGTAACAAATTAAAATTCCACGTTTCTGTTAAGAAATGAAGTTCAATTATCAGTTGTCGTTCAATTTCGAGGGCAAAAATAACCATAATTTCTCGAATAACGAAATAAAATTGCATTTTTTTTTGTTTTTCGTGCAAAAAAGTTGCTGTGTCTTCGCACAATTCAAAAAATTGTTGTATATTTGCGGCAAAATTCGTACTTGTGGTCGCACACAACAGAATTGCTTAATACTAATTGTGGTCTGTGCACAGCTAGGAAGTACCTGCGACGTTTTATCTATCGTAGCCCCCAGGAGAGGCTCTTTATATAATAAGTACACGCGAGGCAACCAGACCCGTAATGCTAAAAAACAATGGCCGAAAAAATCAGAATCAAGGATATTGCCGAGAGAGCTGGCGTATCCGTTGGAACCGTTGACCGAGTTCTGCACGACCGCCCAAACGTGTCGAAACCTGCTCGCGACAAGGTCGAGAAAGCCCTCAAGGAAATGAATTATCAGCCTAATGTGTACGCCAGCGCTCTGGCTTACAACAAATCCTATACCTTCTACCTGCTGATTCCGAAACATGAATCGGAGGCTTACTGGGAGGAAATAGAGGAAGGCGCAAAAAAATGTGAAGATACCCGACGTGACTTCCATATCGATGTAGAGATTCGTTTCTATGAGCGTTCCAGCGAGGAATCGTTCCGCGAAGAAGGCAACAAGATTCTTGAGGCCAGTCCGGAAGGAGTCATCGTGGTGCCTTCATCGCTCGACGTAACCCGCGAGTTTACCGAGGCGTTGCATCACAAAAGCATCCCGTTCATCCTGCTCGACTCCTACATGCCCGATCTGCGTCCGCTCTCTTTCTTCGGCCAGGATTCGTTCTGTTCCGGTTTCTTCGCAGCCAAGATGCTGATGATGCTTGCAGCAAAGGAAGATGAAATCCTGCTCATGAGGCAGACCAAAGACGGAAGAGTGGTCAGCAAGCAGCAGGACAACCGAGAGGTAGGATTCCGCCATTACATGCACGACCACTTCCCTAACGTAAAGATTACCCTGCTCGACCTGCCGTTGAGCGGCACACGTGCAGAATTCGCCAAAATGCTGGAGAAGTTCTTTGCCGTGCATCCGAACATCCACCATTGCATCACCATGACTTCGAAGGCGCACATCGTGGGCGACTTCCTGCTGAAGACCAACCGCCGCGACGTTCAGATCATGGGCTATGATATGGTAGAGAAAAACGCCCGCTGTCTGCGCGAAGGAAGCATCTCCTTCCTCATCGCCCAGCACGCCTACATGCAGGGTTACTCCTGCGTAGACACGCTCTTCCAGGCCATCGTGCTGAAGAAGAAAGTTACGCCGGTAAACTATATGCCTATCGAGCTGCTGATGAAGGAAAACGTAGATTTCTATCGCAGAACCCAGCTCTAAGACTATCGGGCAGAACAGGGTTTCCGCATGGAAGAATATTCTTACAGGAACATTATAAATTATAAACAATAAATAAAAAACAGACTACGTATGGAACAATCAAGTTTTATCAAGATTAACCCTGCCGACTCGGTAGTGGTTTGCTTGCGCCCTATGAAGAAGGGTGAAACGATTGAAGTAGATGGCAAGACCATCACTTTATTGCAGGATACTCCTGCAGGACACAAGGTGCTCATCAACGATGCAACCGAGGGTACAGATATCCTGAAGTATGGCTACCCTATCGGTCATGCAAAGACCGGTCTCAAGGCGGGCGAATGGGTAAACGAGAACAACCTCAAGACCAATCTTGCCGGTACGCTCGAATATACCTACAACCCGGTTAACGAGCAGCTGAACATCGCTAAGGAAAACCGCACCTTCATGGGCTACGTTCGCAAGAATGGCGAAGTAGGCGTAAGAAACGAAGTATGGGTAGTTCCTACCGTGGGCTGCGTTAACGGCGTGGCTGAGAAACTGGTAGAACTCCTCAAGAAAGAAACAGGCTGCGAAGGCATCGACGCCATCCACGCATGGCACCACAACTTCGGTTGCTCACAGCTCTCGGGCGACCATGAGAATACCCGCAAGGTGCTTCGCGATATCTGTCTGCATCCAAACGCAGGTGCCGTGCTCGTTCTCTCGCTCGGCTGCGAGAACAACCAGCCAGATGATTTCATGAAGATGCTCGGCGATTACGATCATGACCGCATCAAACTTCTTGTAACACAGAAGGTTGAAGGCGATGAGCTAGAGGAAGGCATGAAGATTCTGCGCGACCTCTATGCCCAGGCTAAAGAAGACAAGCGCGAGGAAGTTCCGGTAAGCAAGCTGCGCGTAGGTTTGAAGTGTGGCGGTTCTGACGGCTTCAGCGGAATTACAGCCAACCCGTTGGTAGGTGAATTCAGCGACTGGCTCGTAGCTCAGGGCGGTACAAGCATCCTCACAGAGGTACCGGAAATGTTTGGCGCAGAAACCATTCTGATGAACCGTTGCGAAAATAAGGAACTCTTCGACAAGACCGTTCACCTGATTAACGACTTCAAGGAGTACTTCCTGAGCCATGGTGAGCCAGTTGGCGAGAACCCTTCTCCTGGTAACAAGGCTGGTGGTATTTCTACCCTCGAAGATAAGGCTTTGGGTTGTACCCAGAAGTGCGGTCGTGCTCCGGTAAGCGGCGTGCTCCAGTATGGCGACCGTCTGGAGACAACCGGTTTGAACCTGCTTTCAGCTCCGGGTAACGACCTTGTAGCAGCCACAGCTCTGGCTTCAGCAGGTTGCCAGCTCGTTCTCTTCACCACAGGTCGCGGAACCCCATTCGGAACCTTCGTGCCAACGATGAAGATTTCTACCAACAGCAATCTGGCAAAGAACAAGCCAAACTGGATTGACTTCAACGCCGGCGCTCTGGTAGAAGGTGTAGAAATGAAAGACTTGGTAAGCAAGTTTATTGATAAGATTATAGCCGTAGCAAGTGGCGAAGAGACTCGCAACGAGTATAATGGCTATCGTGAAATCTCCATCTTCAAGAATGGAGTAACTCTTTAATTAAGAAGAAAAAAGAAGTATGAGTAATAAAAAAGGTTTGCTGGCGTTGTCGCCATTATTTTTGCTGATTGTCCTCATCGTGGCTTTTACCGTATATTCGGTAGACAGCAGCCATCAGGACACCAGCCTCTCGCTCACAGTAGCGTTCATGATTTCGAGCATTTATGCCGTGGCTATTTCCGGCGGAATGCCTGTCAGGAAACGAGTGGACACATACAGCAAGGGTGCCGGCGCCAACAACCTGATGCTCATGCTCTGGATTTACGTGCTGGCTGGCTCGTTTGCCGCATCAGCCAAGGCGATGGGAGCCGTTGATGCAACCGTCAACCTGGCGCTCAGCATCCTGCCAGCCAGCATGATTCTGCCAGGACTCTTCCTGGCTGCCTGCTTTATCTCCGTATCTATCGGAACAAGTGTGGGAACCGTAGTGGCTCTGGTTCCGATAGCCGCCGGACTGGCCCACTCGATGGATGCTAACGTAGGCATGATGACCGCCATCATCGTAGGTGGCGCTTATTTCGGCGACAACCTCTCGTTCATCTCCGATACGACTGTTGTTGCTACGCAGACGCAGAACTGCAAGATGAGCGATAAGTTCAAGGTCAACTCCATGATTGTGGTTCCGGCCGCCGTACTCGTACTCATCGCCTATTCTGTCATGGGAATCGGTCTTCAGGCTCCTACCCATATTAACGAGGTAGAATACATGAAAGTATTGCCGTACCTCATCGTCCTCATTACCGCTATTGCCGGCATGAATGTAATGGCTGTTCTCACTCTGGGCACCCTACTCTGTGGCGCCATCGGCATAGGTAGTCATCTTCTGGGTGCCTCCGGAAGCTACGACCTCTTTGGCTGGTTCTCAGCCATGGGCAACGGCATTATCGGCATGGGCGAACTCATTATCATCGCCATGATGGCAGGTGGTATGCTCGAAATCATCCGCGAAAACGGCGGAATCGATTTCATCATCAACAAGATTACAGCCCACGTAAACAGCAAGCGTGGAGCCGAACTTTCTATCGCCGCCCTCGTTTCGATGGTAAACATCTGTACAGCAAATAATACGGTAGCGATTCTGACAGTAGGAAATATTTCGAAAAAGATAGGCGACCGGTTTGGCGTAGACAACCGCAAGGCAGCCAGCATTCTCGACACCTTCTCGTGCATGGTTCAGGGATTGATTCCTTATGGCGTACAGATGCTCCTGGCAGCCGGTCTGGCCAATCTCAGTCCGATGGACATTCTTCCTTATCTCTACTATCCGCTGGCGATAGGTGTGGCAGCCCTGCTGGCCATCCTCTTGCGCTATCCTAAGAGATACAGTTAGGAAGACTTCTCAAATCAGAGGAGGGTCTTCTTCTGCGTTAGAGATTTCTTGACAGGAAGAACAAAACTTTATTATTGACTATTAATAAGAACAAGGCATATGAATTTTCTTCAGCGCAACCTTTTTACTAAGCTCCGTGCCGACAACTTCGGCATCAAGGAAGAAATGGAACCGATGACTACCTTTAAGAAGAAAAAGATAGCTCAGATGCTCAAGAACGTGAATGATGTTCCTGCCGGAGAGGTGAAGATGAACAACGGTTTTCTGAACCGACGGCTCAGCAAGATTCAGGAAGATGAACGCCACGCCATCGATACCTCTATCGAGACCATTTATCTGCTGCGCATCATCGTGGCAAACGTAAATGGAATGCTGGCTAACGGAATCAATCTCAGAGGAATCATTCAGTTGGGAGACTACCTGAGAACCCGAGGCGACAAGGTAGATTTCGTGAAACTGGAGAAGTGGCTTGCCAAGCTCCGCATCCAACGCATCGCCCAGCTGGAAGGAAGCGTGCTCATCACCTTCTTCGATTTTGAACAGGACGAAATCCCATTCGTTCATCACGTAGAAAGAGGCGCCTACAAGCTAACGCTCCGCTCGCTCTACTATAATATCATGGACCAGCAGGCCATTCAGTTTGAGCAGACCAGCAGCGGCTTTGTACGCACCACGGGGGGAACCATGCGCAAGAATCTGCGCCGCAGCATGCGCTATTTGCAATACGCTCCGATAGAAACCATGAGCAATTTCATGAACAATTTCTTCCGTTCATTATCTGAGATTGAAGAGTAAATTTCAGTAAGGATTGAAGGGGTTAACCTGGGATTCATCAGGACGAAGAGTAAAATATCTATAAAATTAATCTCTTAGTAGTACGATTTTCATCTGATTTTCGTATCTTTGCATCTATGAAAAAGTTATTTATCTCTATTATAGCATCCATTATTGCCTTGGGAGCCCATGCCCAGGTGCAATGCGAAGACACATGTCGGCACGTTCACGGCATCGACTTGAGTCATTATCAGGGCAACGTGTTCTGGGAAACCGTGGGCGACAACTCTAAGATGGCTTACGTTTATCTGAAAGCTACCGAGGGCGGAACCAACATCGACAGCAAATACAAGAAGAATATCGACCTGGCTCATCGCTACGGAATGAAAGTAGGTTCTTATCATTTCTACAGGCCCCGCATCCCACAGCAGACGCAGCTGGAAAATTTCATGGCCCAATGCCGTCCGGGAGATCAGGACCTCTTGCCTATGATTGATGTGGAGACGAAAAGCGGCATGAATACAGAAGAATTCTGCGATTCGCTCTTTAAGTTTCTGCATCTCGTAGAAAAAGCATATAAGCAGAAACCCCTCATCTATACGGGAGCCAATTTCTATGACAACTATCTTCTGGGCAAGCTCGACAGCTACAAGCTGATGATTGCCCAGTATACGAAGCGCATCCCTGTATTGCGCGATGGTAGAGATTTCGAAATGTGGCAATATACGGGTAAGGGCAGACTCAACGGAATAAACGGCTATGTTGACAAAAGCCGTTTCATGGGGCGCCACAAGCTCAGAGAAATCAGATTCAGACATCGATAGTACTTTAAACCTTGAAGTTGGAACTTGATGATTAGCTTCAAGGTAAAGAGTGGATAAGGTCTGGAAGTATAGAAACATGAATAATATAAGTAAATTATAAACACAAAATAGAATTATGGCAATTATAAAATGTCCGGAATGCGGACGCCAAATTAGCGATAAAGCACCTACCTGCCCTAGTTGCGGAGTAGAAATAGCAGGCAAAATTACCAAATGCCCAAATTGCGGCGAGATTTATTTCAGCAACCTGGAAATGTGTCCTAACTGCCATGAGCTGAATCCTTCGCTCACAAGAATGACGTCTCCGACAGGAATGAGCCAGCAGACTCCTGCCAGCCAGGCTTCTATGACTAAGCAAGAAGCTGAAAACGCAGCCAGACAGAATGCAATCAGACAAGAAGAAAACCGCCGTCAGGAGGCTCTCAGACAGGACGCTCTCAGGCAGCAGGCTCGTCCTCAGACACCTGTCAGAACAGCAACACCTCCTACGCCACCCGTTCCTCCGGTTCGCCCACAGCAATCTAATTCTCAGAGCGGCGGAAACGGCGAGGGAACCCAGGAAAAGAAAAAAAGCAACCGTGGCGTCATCATCATCTCTCTGATTTTCGCCTTCCTCGTTTGTGGCATTTTCTACTATTTCTATGATAGTGCCAATAAGAATAAGGAACTGGAAGCTTACGAGTATGCGATGCAGAGTAGCGACCCGATGGTTCTGCAGAGTTACCTAGATACTTACAAAGATGCTGACGAGGCGCATCGTGATTCTATCATGGCTCACCTCGAACTCCTGAAACAGACCGATCAGGACTGGACCAACGCTGTAGTAAGCGGTTCGAAAGAGGCCCTGCAGGCTTATCTCGACAAATACCCAAACAGTCCACACAAGCAGGAGGTTTTGAACAAGATAGATTCCATCGACTGGAATGTGGCCAAGAATGCTGATAATGTAGAAGCTTACCAGGCTTATCTCGCCGCTCATGCTGACGGTTCGCATATCGAAGAGGCTGAGAATGCGATGAAGAAAGCCAAGAGCAGAGATTTGCAGCCAGAAGAGAAAGATATGGTAAGCAGTCTGTTCCGCCATTTCTTCCAAAGCATCAATACCCGCGATGCTGATGGTTTGCAGGCTTCATGCGAGGACATTCTATCTTCGCTTCTGGGTAAGAATTCTGCTACCAAGGCAGATGTTGTTACCTTTATGAATAAGCTTTATAAGGAAGATGTGACCAACCTGAACTGGTTCCTCGCCAACGATTATCAGATCAAGAAACGCGAGGTGGGTGACGAAGATTATGAATATCAGGTTCAGTTCTCTGCACGTGAGGAAGTTCAGCTTACCGACGGTACTAAGAAAACCAACCATTTCAAAATCAACGCAACCGTTTCGCCAGACGGCAAGGTTTCTGCGTTCAACATGTCGAAGATTAATGCCGCAGAATAGAATAAAAAACGCCCTGCAAGACCAGGAACTTCATTTCTGAATGTTCCCTTCTTGCAGGGCGTTTCTTTTTACCTTCATGTTTCGGGAAAGTTCTCATGTCCGAGAACCCGTTCCCTTCTTTTAGAGATTACTTTGCATCCTTCATCTGACGGAGCAAATCTTTCTGCTTATCATTCAACCCGGTTGGCAACTTCACGTTGTAAGTAATCATCAGGTCGCCAAAGGTTCCGTCACCTCGGTCGTATCCTTTTCCGCGAACACGAACCTTCGTGCCATTCTGCGTTTCCGGCTTAATCTTCAGTTTGATTTTAGAACCATTACTCAATTTAATGATTCCTTCGCCGCCCAGCAGAGCCGTATAAAGGTCGATATTCACATTCATGTTCATTTCGCCGTTATTGGCACGACCATTCTGGCCGCAACCTCCGCCACAACCACCAGTACCGAAATCAGCACCAGCTCCGTAGCCAGCCCCATTAAAGCCGCTACCATAACCGGCAGAGCCATTAAAACCGCCAAAATTGCCGGAACCGAATCCATCAGCCGACTGCTGGCTTCTGCCACGTCCTCCGAAGAGATTTTCGAAGAAGCTGGAGAAACCTCCGCCTCCGCCAAACTGGCTGAAGTCGAAACCCTCGAATGGATTTCCACCTGCTCCACCATAGCTTCCGGAACCGCCTGCACCACCAGCTCCGCCGAAACCGCCGAATGCATCAGCATTCTTCCATTGTTCGCCATACTGGTCGTATTTAGCACGCTTATCTGGGTCAGAAATCACCTCATACGCCTCGTTCAGCGCCTGGAACTTCGCCTTCGCCTTCGGGTCGTTAGGGTGCAAATCTGGGTGAAACTGTTTCGCACGTTTACGATACGCAGCTCTCACATCCTTCTGCGGAATGTTCTTGTCTACGCCGAGAATCTTGTAATAATCAACAAATGCCATATTATAAAACCTCCTATTTTTAGTTTTTAAAAAATATCCAACAAAAAGTATGCCTATTTAAGTTCTTTTTTGTACTTTTGCAGAGAAAATAAGAAACAGAGCTCAACTGATGGGCTTTCATTACTCAAAAGTAATACATTAATTAATATGAAACAATTATTTGCTGCGCTTCTTCTGGCGCTAACTTTCAATTCACAAGCGATGGCACAACAACGTACCGTAAAACTGAGAGTGATAGAGACAAGCGATGTGCACGGCTCTTTCTCCCCTTACGATTTCATCAACCGTAAGCCAAAAGCAGGAACCCTGGCGCGTGTATCTTCCTATGTAAACAATTTGCGAAAAGATTACAAGGATAATCTCATTCTCTTGGAGAATGGCGATATTCTGCAGGGACAGCCTACCTGCTATTATTATAATTATGTAAATACAGAGGCTAGGAACGTAGCTGCCGATGTGGTCAACTACATGAAGTATGATGCGCAAGTGTTTGGTAATCATGATATTGAAACGGGCCATCCAGTTTACGACAAATGGATAAAAGAACTCAATTGCCCAGTTCTAGGTTCCAACATCATCAGCACTTCTACAGGCGAGCCATACGTTAAGCCTTATCTCATCTTGAACCGCGAAGGCGTGAAGGTGGCAGTTTTGGGAATGATTACTCCTGCCATTCCTAACTGGCTCACGGAGAATCTCTGGAGCGGACTGAAATTTGAGAACATGGTAACAAACGCCCGCAAATGGGTGAAATATCTTCAGGAGAATGAGAAACCGGATGTCATCATCGGCCTCTTCCACAGCGGAAAAGACGGAGGCATCCAGACTGCCGAATATGATGAAGACGCCTCTATCAAGGTGGCAAAAGAAGTGCCGGGCTTCGACCTCGTTCTCTTCGGCCACGACCATACGCGCGACAACGAAACCGTAACCAATACTGATGGAAAGCAGGTGGTTTGCCTGGATCCTGCCAACAACGCCATTAGCGTGGCTGATGCTGAAATAACCCTCACCCTCAACAAGAAAAAGGTGAACGGAAAGAAGCAGCTGGTGGTAACTGACAAAAAGGTGACAGGCAAGATTGTAGATGTGACAGATTGTCCTATCGACGAGGATTTCATGAAGGCTTTCGAACCTCAGATTGAGGAAGTGAAGAAATATGTGGGCAAGCAGATTGGTAACTTCAAAACTACCATCTACAGCCGCGACCAGTTCTTCGGCAGTTCTGCCTTCAACGATTTCATCCTCAACCTCCAGTTACAAATTACAAAAGCCGACATTTCGTTCAACGCTCCCCTTCAGTTCAACGCGGTTCTGAAAGCCGGTCCAATCTATGTGAGCGATATGTTCAATCTCTATAAATACGAGAATCAGCTATACGTAATGCGCATGACGGGCGAAGAAATCAGAAAGCATCTGGAAATGAGTTACGACCTCTGGGTGAACACCATGAAGAGTCCGGACGACCATCTCCTGCTGCTCGATGAGAAGACCGTTGGCGACCAGCAGCGACTCGGTTTCAAGAATCTCTCGTTCAACTTTGATAGTGCTGCCGGAATCGATTACGAAGTTGACGTAACGAAGCCTGATGGCGAGAAGGTGAAGATTCTGCGCATGAGCAACGGCGGGCCTTTCGATGAGAAAAAATGGTACAAGGTAGCGGTTAACAGCTATCGTGGAAATGGTGGCGGCGAACTCCTTACCAAGGGTGCCGGAATCCCGAAAGACAGTCTTGAAAGCCGTATCATCTATCGCAGCAAGCGCGACCAGCGTTACTATCTGATGAAAGAAATCGAAAAGATGGGAACGGTTGATGCAAAACCAAACAACAACTGGAAGTTTGTGCCGGAAGCATGGACCAAGCCTGCTGCCCAGCGCGATTTCGAATTGCTGTTCGGAAAGAAGCAATAGCCCCTCAGAATGCATTAAAAAAAAGCATATCATAAAGTTCAAAATATAGAAGTTCAAAATAAAGAATGAAGTATTGGTTTATATTTTGCAAGACTGATCTCTTGCTCGAAAAGAAAGAAGACGGAACCTATACGATTCCTTGTTCAGAAGAGAGTCCAATCCCAACAAAGCCTTGGACTCACATTCTCAACATTACCCCGATGGAAGACGGAACAGAGGTGAAGACCTTCACCATTCCTGAGCCCGTTACCGGCAATCCGAAGTACGAAATGTGCGGCTTGCGCCCTAGTTTCTACAAACTCTCTCCTGCTCTTTACCAGAAAGCAGGAAAGTGTCAGGAACTCAACTATTGGGACATGAATACCCAATTCTGCGGCGTTTGCGGAGCTCCGATGAAAATGGCAACCGACATCAGTAAGAAATGTACAGAATGCGGCAAACAGGTCTGGCCTTCGCTTGCCACAGCCATCATCGTTCTGATTAAGAAAGATAATCAGGTATTGCTGGTACACGCTCGCAATTTCAAGGGAAATTTCGATAGTCTCGTGGCTGGTTTCGTAGAGACTGGCGAGAATCTGGAAGAAGCGGTTCATCGTGAAGTAATAGAAGAAACCGGTCTGACTATCAAGAACTTGAAATATTTCGGTTCCCAGCCTTGGCCTTATCCGAGCGGTCTGATGATTGGCTTCTCGGCAGAATATGTAGATGGAGAAATTCATCTTCAGAAGGAAGAACTCTCTCGTGGTAAATGGTTCACAAAAGAGAATCTCCCTATTCTCCCAGAGAAACTTTCCATCGCCCGAAAACTCATCGACGCCTGGCTGGAAGACAAACTCTAATAATGAGGACAAACTCTAAAAGTGAGGATAAACTCTAAAAAATGATGAAAGAGAAACTTTGGAATGCAAACTACATCAAGGTGATGACTACCAACTTTCTGTTGTATTTCGCCTTCTATCTGCTCACACCTTTGCTCCCTCTCTATCTGAGCGAAAATTTTGGAGCCACGAAAGATGTGATTGGAATTGTGCTGAGCGGCTATACGGTTGCCGCCCTCATCATTCGTCCGTTCAGCGGATATGTGGTTGACAGCTTTTCGCGCAAGAAGGTTCTGATGGTCTGTCTCTCGGCCTTCGCCATCTTCTTTGCCGGCTATATTGCAGCCAGCACCATCCTGATGTTTGCCATCTGCAGAACCCTGCACGGAGGTCCGTTCGGAGCCGTAACGGTTGCCAACAGCACCTGCGCCATCGACGTTCTTCCGGCAAGTAGGAGAAACGAAGGAATCGGACTCTACGGACTGAGCAACAATTTTGCCATGGCAATTGCTCCATCCATCGGAATCTATCTCCATAATGCGGTAGACAGTTACATGATTCTCTTCTGGATAGCTTTCATCGTGGCGATAGCCTCTGTTGTGATTGCAGGAACCATCCGCCTCCCCGAAAAGGAAATCGTAAAGAACAAGGAGAAGCTTTCTCTCGACCGCTTCTTCCTGACGCGTGCCTGGCTCCTTGCCATCAACATCGCCATGTTCGGTTTCTGCTGGGGCGTTCTGAGCAATTATCTTGCAATCTACAGCAAGGAGGAACTCGGAATTACGGGTGGAACGGGCACTTATTTCGCCCTTCTTTCCATGGGTCTGTTCCTCTCAAGACTGCAAGGCAGAAAAGCCTTGAGCCAGGGCAAACTTACCCAGAATGCGGCCGAAGGAATGCTGCTTTCGCTTGTTGGTTTCATCATCTTTGTTGCCGTCAAGCACCCGGTAGCCTATTATCTTTCGGCTTGTCTTATCGGCCTGGGCAACGGTCATCTTTACCCAGCCTTCCTCAACATGTTTATTAATGTGGCTCGTCACGACCAGCGTGGAACGGCAAACAGCAGCATTCTTACCGGTTGGGATTTGGGCTTCGGAATCGGCTGTCTGCTAGGCGGAGTTGTGGCAGAACATTTCGGTTACAACGGAACATTCTGGATGGTTGCTATAGAAAATGCAGCTTCCGTTCTCCTCTTCTTTGCCGCTTCGAAACAATTCTTTGAGAAGAGACGCAGAGAATAGAAAACAGTTGATAAAGAGAAATATAAGATTATGAATAAAAAAAGAGCACTTCATCCGAGACAGAAGAAAGTCTCAGGCGAAGTGCTCTTATTTTTATCTTACTTTTCTGCTTTTTAGAAAGGAAGATCATCAGCGCTACCACCCTCTGCTGCAGGAGCTGCAGGCTGAACTGGAGGGAATGCTGCAGTTGCACCATTAGCAGGAGCTGCTGGCTGAGCAGGAGCTACAGGAGCACCTACTGGAGGAAACGCACCTGGCTGCATTCCGCCCATAGCACCAGCTACGGCGTTAGGGTCAACACGCTGGATGTTCCAGGCACGGATGCTGTTGTACCAACGGCCCTGATACTCGTGAGCATCAATATCGAAAGAAACCAGGAGTTCCTCACCACTCTGAATGTTGAACTGAGCCAGACGGTCAGCTCCGAAAACATCAAAGCACAATTTCTTTGGATACTGCTCGTGGGTTTCTATTACGAACGACTGAGCTTTCCACTCTCCTCTCTGAGAGACGCCGCTTCTTTCAGGCAAAACGGCAATAACCTTTCCTTGTAATTCCATATGATAATATTTAAAGTTTTTCCTTTGTTTAAAGGGTGTTTTTTTCTTTCTGACTGCGAAATTACTAAAAATAGTTCAAAAACTAGAACTTTTCTCCAATTATTTTTGCTTATCAGCGATATTTTTTGTATTTTTGTGCTCAATTAGGTGATATTGCCTAATTAAATTAAGGTGAAACAGAAAACAAAATAAAATTTAAATAAAATACTCATGAGATTTACAGTATCAAGTTCTGCATTGAGCAGCAAGCTCAACATGCTCGCAAAAGTGATTGGAAGCAAGAATTCGTTGCCAATCCTCGATTGTTTCCTTTTCCAAGTTGCTAACGGTGAAATGAGCATCACGGCTAGCGATAGTGATAATGTCATCAAGAGTACACTCGCTCTTACCGACCACGATGGAGAAGGTGAGTTTTGTGTGCCTAACCGCGTTATCCTCGATGCGTTGAAGGAACTGCCTGAGCAGCCTCTTCACTTCGATGTGGATGCTGCCGGAGAAGCCGTTGCCATCAAGATTGTTTACCAGAACGGTCTTTACAACTTCACAGGTCAGAACGCAGAGGAATATCCTCGCACACAGAGCATGAACGATGCTTGCACCACCGTTTCTTTGCCTACAGAAATGCTGATCAACAACATTTCACGCTCGCTCTTCGCTACAGCCAACGATGAGTTGCGCCCTGTCATGAACGGTATTTATTTCGACCTGACAGCAGATGCTCTCGCTATCGTAGCAAGCGATGGTCACAAGCTGGTTCGCAGCAAGAACTTCACTATCAAGAGCGAATCTCCTTCAGCATTCAACTTGCCTAAGAAGCCAGCTTCTCTGCTGAAGAATATTCTGAGCAAGGACGGCGACGACGCTATCATCAAATTTGATGACCGAAGCGCAGAAATCCAGTTTACTGACGGCGTTATGAGATGCAGACTGATTGATGGCCGCTACCCTAACTACAACTCTGTCATTCCAAACAACCCTAACGAGGTTACAGTAGACCGCAGAGGCTTGCAGAGTGCTTTGCGCCGCGTATTGCCATTTGCAAGCGAGAGCAGCCAGCTCATCCGTTTCCACATCGAGTCAGGCCGTTTCGAGGTTTCTTCTGAGGATATTGACTTCTCAACATCTGCAAAGGAACAGTTGTCTTGCGAATACAACGGCTCTCCTATCAGCATCGGCTTCAAGGGAAGCAGTCTGATGGAAATCCTGAGCAATCTTACCAGCGACAACATCATCATCCAGCTGGCAGACCCAAGCCGTGCCGGAATCATCGTACCAGCAGAACAGCCAGAGAACGAAGATATTCTGATGCTCATCATGCCTATGCTCCTTAATGACTAAAGGAGCACGGGCTTTCTCTGAAACAACAAAAAGAAAAGTAATTCTACAAAAATGAAACTCAATTTGACAAAGCCTCTGATCGTGTTCGACCTGGAGACAACGGGGCTTGACATGATCAAGGATCGTATTATACAGATTTCTTACATCAAGGTAATGCCTGATGGAACTGAAGACCGCAAGAACCTCTACGTAAATCCTTGCAAGGAGATTCCTGCCGAAGTAGTTGCCCTTACAGGCATCAGTAACGAAGATGTAAAAGATGCGCCAACCTTCAAGCAGCTGGCTGCCACATTAGAGAAGGAATTTACAGGTTGCGATTTCGCAGGCTACAATTCCAACCACTTCGATGTACCGATGCTCGCAGAAGAATTCCTGCGTGCTGGAATCGACTTCGATTTCAACAAGTGCCGTCTCATCGATGCGCAGACCATCTTCATGAAGATGGAACGCCGTAACCTGGCTGCTGCCTACAAGTTCTATTGCGGCAGAAAGATGGAGGAAGATTTCGAAGCTCATCGTGCAGATCAGGATACAGAGGCTACTTACCGCGTGCTCATGGGCGAGCTCGACAAGTATGCTCCAGGCGTGCAGGATGAACCTGAGCGCGTGCTCAACAACAACATGGATGAACTTGCCGATTTCTCTAAGCAGAAGGATAATGTAGATTTCGCCGGACGCATCGTTTGGGAAGAGGTAAAAGACGCCCAGGGCAACGTTGTAAACGATGAGAACGGAAATCCTTTGAAGCACGAAGTATTCAACTTCGGCAAATACAAAGGATGGGATGTGGCTGAGATTCTGACCAAAGACCCGGGTTATTTTACATGGGTTTTGGGAAGTGATTTCACCAACAATACCAAGCAGGTGCTTACCCGCATCCGCCTTCGTGAATTCAACAAGAGAATGGGAAAATAATTGTTACCGGACTTTCGCAAGCAGTTGAAGAACAAACCTTGCGAAACTCGGATTTATTTCTTAACAGTTAGAAAAATTCATGTTAAAAGGAAAGAAAATCGTATTGGGCATTACGGGCTCTATTGCAGCCTACAAGTCTTGCCTCATCATACGAGGTCTCATCAAGCGCGGAGCCGAAGTGCAAGTGGTCATTACGCCTGCAGGAAAGGAGTTCATCACTCCCATCACCCTTTCGGCTCTTACGCATAAGCCTGTGGTAAGCGAATTCTTCTCGCAGCGCGATGGAACCTGGAATTCGCACGTAGACTTAGGTCTGTGGGCCGACGCCATGCTCATCGCTCCTTGCACAGCCTCTACCATGGGAAAGATGGCTCACGGAATTGCTGACAACATGCTCATCACAACCTATCTGTCGATGAAAGCGCCTGTTTTCATCGCTCCAGCCATGGACCTCGACATGTATAAGCATCCTTCTACCCAAGCCAACATGAAAACACTTCTGGGCTATGGAAATCATATCATAGAACCCGAAGTGGGATTCCTGGCAAGCGGACTGGAAGGAAAGGGACGCATGGAAGAACCTGATATTATCGTAGAATACCTTGACAGATTCTTCGATGAACAGGCTCGGCAGAATACAGAGACCGATGAAGCTGTATCAGAAAGCTGCAAGGAAAAAGAAAGCGATAAGCTCGATTTGAAAGGCAAGAAGATCATGATTACAGCCGGACCAACTTACGAAAAGATTGACCCGGTACGTTTCATCGGCAATTATTCTTCCGGCAAAATGGGCTTTGCCCTTGCTGAAGAGTGCTGCCGCCGTGGTGCTGAGGTTACGCTGGTTGCAGGTCCGGTTTCGCTCAGCTGTTCCGAAGCTATTCATCGCATCGATGTAGAAAGTTGCGAGGAAATGTATCAGGCAGCCACACAAGCCTTCGCCTCAACCGATGCAGCCATTCTCTGTGCTGCTGTTGCTGATTTCAAACCAAGCGAGATTGCTGACAGGAAAATCAAGCGCGAGAAAGATGATCTGGAACTCCGCCTCGTCCCTACTCACGATATTGCCGCAGCTCTTGGCAAGATGAAACAAAAACATCAGCGAATTGTGGCTTTTGCCCTGGAAACCAACGACGAAGAGGCTAACGCACAGAAAAAACGCAAAAAGAAAAATGCCGATTTCATCGTGCTTAACTCTACTCGCAATCCGGGAACCACATTCCGTACGGATGACAACCAGATAACGATTATTTCTGAAGAGGGTAAGAAAGAATATGAGAAGAAACCGAAAACTGAAGTGGCTCGCGACATTATCAACGAGCTGGCTCATCTCTTGTAGTCCCATCACATCAGCCGCTCAGGAGTTGCAGGCTAAGATTACCATCAACCATGCACAGATTCAGGGCACGGAAAACCGGGTATTCGATAATCTGCAGCAAACTCTTGAGCAGTTTGTGAACGACAGGCAATGGACGAATCTTCAATTCAGGAAGAACGAGCGCATCGTGTGCAACTTCAATATCACGGTAAGCAAGTATGATAAAGACCAGAATATCTTTACCTGCAAGGCGCTCATCCAGGCCAACCGTCCAGTCTACAATTCAGCCTATACGTCCACCTTATATAATAATGTGGATGAAAACTTCACGTTCAAGTTTGCCGAGTTCGACCAGCTGGAGTTTACCGAAGAGCGGATTGACAACCAGCTAACGGCTCTGCTCGCCTACTATGCTTACCTCATCATCGGTTTAGATCTTGACAGTTTTGCGCCTAAAGGTGGTGAAGACATTCTGCAACGTTGCATGAACCTCACCAACAACGCCCAGAATCTTGATTTTCCGGGCTGGAAAGCGTTTAGTGACAACAGAAACCGGTTCGCCATCATTTCCGATTATCTCGACGGAGCCATGGAACCTTTCAGAATGCTGCAATACAACTATTACAGAAAAGGGCTCGATGAAATGGCGAATAATGTGGAACGAGGCAGAACTGAAATCACCAACACCCTGCTCCAGGATCTGAAGAAGGCACGTACGGACAGACCGCTCAGTCTGCTGCCACAAATCTGGACCGACTATAAGAAGGACGAGCTTGCTAACATCTATCAGAAACATGGCACTCAGAAAGAGAAAGAAAGCATTTATGAGCTGCTCTTCTCCATCAATCCTTCTCAAAACTCATATTGGGACAAAATCATGGAATAAGCCTATATGCTTTATCATTCGGGAAAATCCAAATGATGGAATAAAAGCTGGTTCTTTTAGATTAAGTTCCTTTAAAACAATAAGAAAAGAAATTATGCTCAAGCAATTATACATCAAGAATTTCACGTTGATTGACGAGTTGGACATTCCTCTTTATCCAGGATTCTCAGTCATCACGGGCGAGACGGGTGCCGGAAAGAGCATCATTCTCGGAGCCATCGGACTGCTTCTGGGCAACCGTGCTGACAGCAAGGCCATCAAGGCAGGAAGAGACCGATGCGTGATAGAAGCCCACTTCGACCTGTCAAAATACGGAATGCAGGATTTCTTCGATGCTAACGATATTGATTATGATGCAGAAGACACCATCATCCGCCGCGAACTGACAGCTGCCGGAAAAAGCCGTGCCTTCATCAACGACACGCCCGTCCCCCTGAGCAAGATGAGAGAACTGGGCGAACAGCTCGTCGATATTCATTCGCAGCACCAGAACCTCCTGCTGCAGAAGGAAGACTTCCAACTCAGCGTGGTCGACATTATTGCCCACGATGAAAAGCAGAAGAAGGCTTATCTTGCCGAATACAAGAACTATAAAAAGGCTAAGCAGCAGCTGGAAGACCTGAAAGCGGAAATCGCAAAGAACAGGGAGAACGAGGAATTCATGCGCTTCCAGTTTAAGGAACTGGATGACGCAAACCTGCAGGAAGGCGAACTTGAGCAACTGGAACAGGAAGCAGAAACCCTGAGTCATTCTGAAGACATCAAGACTGCGCTCTATGAAGCAGATAATGCACTCTCGGGCGAAGACGGCAGCATTCTCGACAAACTGAAGAATGCAGCCCAGCAGATTGACAACATCAAGGAGGTTTATCCGGATGTGAAGGAGGTGGCTGAACGAATGCAGAGCAGCTATATAGAACTCAAGGATATTGCCCAGGAAATAAGCGGAAGCGTTGACAATATAGAGTTCGACCCGAACCGTCTTGAAACCATCAATTCCCGGCTTGACCAGCTCTACTCGCTCCAGCAGAAATTCCATGTGGAAAATGTAGAGGAACTCATCGCCACTCGCGAGCGAATCAACGAACAGCTACAGCACATTGATAATGGAGATGAAGACATAGAAGAGCAGGAAAAGCAAGTTGCCCTTCTGCTTGCCAAGGCTGAAAAGCTGGCTGGTGAACTGACTGCCATCCGAACAAAATCGGCTAGAAAGATAGAAGAAGAAATGAAGAAACGTCTCATTCCTCTGGGAATTCCAAACGTCCGCTTCGAAATTTCATTCTCCGCCAAGCCGCTCAGTTCTGATGGTGTTGACAAGGTCAATTTCCTGTTCAGCGCCAACAAGAGCACGCTTCTCCAGCCGGTGAGTCAGGTTGCTTCTGGTGGAGAAATCGCCCGCGTCATGCTTTCTCTGAAGGCCATGATCAGCGGCGCCGTAAAACTGCCAACCATCATCTTTGATGAAATCGACACGGGAGTAAGCGGTAAGATTGCGGAAAAGATGGCGGAAATCATGACAGAGATGGGCAACCTGAACCGTCAGGTTATTTCCATCACCCACCTGCCTCAGATTGCTTCCATGGGAACCCATCATTACAAGGTTCTGAAAGAAGAAACCGAAGAGGGAACTCTTTCTCACATGAAGGAACTCAACGAGCAGCAGCGCATAGAAGAAATCGCCCAGATGCTCAGCGGAAGCGACATTACGCCTGCTGCCCTGGCAAATGCTAAGGAGTTGCTCAATAAACACAAGCAACACAAAATAAGATTATGAAAAAAATAAATATGATCATGATGGGACTGATGCTCGGAGCATCGTCCCTCTATGCCCAGCCAGGTTCGGTCCAGAAACTGGCTAAGAGCGTTTTCACCTTGACTACTTTCAATCAGAAAGGCGACATTATCGCCTCTACCCAAGGTGTTTTTATCGACAACAAGGGAACGGCTATCAGCACCTTCAAGCCATTTGTCGGAGCTGTAAAGGCTAGCGTTGTTGACGCTTCCGGAAAATCGATTCCTGTTGAGGCCATCATGGGAGCCGACGAACTCTACGATGTGGCTAAATTCCGCATCAACGCCTCTACAGTTGCTGCCCCTATTGCAACCAAGGAATCGGCTGCTGGCGACAAGGTCTGGCTGGTTCCTTATTCTATCAAGAAGCCGGCTTACCAGCAGGAGGACATCAGCAGCGTGGAGAAGTTCAAGACTACGTACAACTATTACATCTTCTCGAATAGTGCTCCCGAAAATGCAGTAGGTTGTCCGTTTGCCAACAAGAACGGACAGGTCATCGGTCTGATGCACAGCAATGGTCAGGTAACGGCCATCGACGCCAACTACGCCAAGCAGCTGAAGGTAACCGGTCTTTCGAGTCTTGATGCAGCCCTTCGCGAAACCACCATCCGTACAGCTCTTCCTGATACAGAGAACGAAGCGATGACGATGATGACTCTGAAGAAAGGCCAGACTACAGCTGATGAGTATGCGAAATATAGCGATGAGTTTATCAGCAAATTTCCTACTTCAGCCTTCGGTTACAAGGAGAAAGCCGCTTATCTGACGGATAAGGCCGAATATGATGCAGCTGCCAAACTGATGGAAGAAGGCATTAAGAAATCGGCTGCCAAGGATGAGGCTCATTCCAACTATGCCGACCTGATTTATCAGAAGATTATTTACAAGGGCGATTCTGTTTATAAGGACTGGACGCTTGATAAGGCCATAGCTGAGGCTCAGAAGGCATACGAAATCAAGGCTCAGCCTATTTACCGCCATCAGGAAGCGCAGATTAATTTTGTAAAGGGTGAGTATCAGAAAGCTTACGATACTTTCATGGATTTGACCAATACTTCACTTCTCAGCGGCGAACTCTATTTTGAGGCTGCCCAGGCTAAGAAGAATCTCAAGGCTCCAGCCAAGGAGATTGAGGTTTTGCTCGATAGTGCGGTAAGCGTTGGAAACAAGATCGGAATGGTTGCGAATTATTATCTGGCACGTGGAGAATTTCTGAAGGAGCAGGGTGAATTCCGCCGCGCTATTCAGGATTATAATATGTACGATTCCATTGCCCGTCCTGTTTCGCCAGCCTTCTTCTACACCCGTTACCAATGCGAAACCAAGTTACGCATGTGGCAGCCAGCCCTGCTTGATATTGCCCGCACCTGTTACCTGGCTCCTAAAGAGCCTACTTATTTTGCAGAATGGGCAAGTCTCGACTTGCGTGTAAAGCGTTATGATGAAGGAATCAGCGCAGCCACCCATTGCATAGAGTTGGCTCCTGAATATGCTGACGGCTACCTTCTCTTAGGACTGCTCCAGAAGGAGAAAGGAAATAAGGAAGAGGCCATCAAGAACCTGAAGAAAGCCCAGGAACTCGGCGATTCCCGCGCTGGAGAATATCTCAAGAAAATGAAGTAATTATTTTAGTAATAAGTAAGAAAGTCCGTAGGCATTTTAACAGAACGCCTACGGACTTTCTTTTAAATTTTAGTCATGTGGTAACCCAGCATTTTTAGCTCTACGGCTATTCCCATGAGGAACATCTGGTGAAGGGCAGCAACGAAACCACGGAAGGCTTCCTCGCTTCCAGGCTGCAGATTCAGATGAATCAGCTTGCTGTAAGAGCGCGAAGCACATTCTGCCACTACATTCGTAACAGCCTTATGCGCTTCCTCATTCAGCAGCAGAACCTTTTCGCAGATGTAATCATCCATGTGGTCGAAATCTATTCTGTCACGAAGATATTCATAATGATTCTCTACCTTGCTGTAGAGTTCCCAATCCTCATCCCAATACTTGGCAAGCGCCATTCCTACATACATGATCCAACCCAATGAAACCGTAGGATATTTGGCAAACTCGCGAATCGCATCAGGCAGATAACTCTCGCCTACTTTCTGCCACAGCTCTTCCAAATCCGGAGCTTCCGGCAAATGAGCATCTACCTTATCAATACTCAGCAGATATTGATAAAGATCTTCCTTGAAGATCGCTTCAAAATTCTTTTTCTCTTCCATTTATCTTTTCTTTTTCTAATATTTTTTTACTGAACTCTGCAAACCCTGATTCCTATCTGCACCGGATGTTTGTGCATGTAAGTATAAAGCGTCATCGGTTCATCAATCACCTTCTTGTGAATGCTGCTGGCGTTGAGCAGATGCAATCCGTCTTTGTGCCAGGAAGCAATACCGATGTGGGTTGTGTCGAGACCCTTTTTGTTGGTAATGATGGCGATAATGTCACCATCATGAATAGCGTTGCGGAAAACTGCCGTGTTGGCAATCTTGCCCTTCGGAACATAACGGTAACGCTTGCCGTTCACACTCTGTTCCAGTTTTCTGATTCCTGATTTCCATTCCGGATGAGCCTTAAGCATCTTATAGCTCGAAACATGCGTACTCATCCAGTTGATGTTCACGGTCTGAACGGCCGAGAAAGGAGGATTGGGTGCAATATTCTTCACGATTCCCTCGCGCTCGTTTGCATCCATCCAAATCGTGAAATAATGCTGGCGCTTCACATAGGAAATCTCTCCACCCACATAACGCACATTTCGGAGATGTTCACAGAAAGCCGAGAAAGAAGTCTCGTTCTTCTTGGCGCACAGGGTGAGCGCCGTAACCATCTCTACGTATGTGGTGCAGTCCAGCTCACGGGTGTTCACGATGAGCACCTCTTCCTTCGTCCGGTCCAACGTGCCGCCAACATAAGGAACGCCCGCCATCTGCTTGCCGAACCAGAGCATCCAACTGGCTGGTTTCTTCTTCATCGACCTTGCCCGCTGCAGCAGTCCTACAATCCGCAGACTGTCCTGCCGCTGATAATCCACATTCACCCTGGCTTCTCCCGGAACAGCCAGCACGCAAGCCAGCACGACAGCTGCCATTTTCGTAAATATTTTCATCTCTTCTCTTTTATATGTTAATGATGACGTTTCCTGCCAAAGTTCACGCCCACATAAATATTGAGTGAGCCAAACGAATTGTTGGTAGAAAACTGTTTTTTCTTATAGTTGTAGGAATGGATAATAGTGCTGGCGCCCGCGTACCAATGCGTGTTGTTCCACACAATACCGAAGCGGCCTATTCCATCCAGGTTCACATTCTTGAAACTGAAGTTGGTAATGTCCAGATGTTCACTTTCATTATCCGATTTCGAGCGGTTGTAAGCCACACCTACCGAGAGCGAAGCGTTGAAGAGCCAGTTCTTGGCGAAAACCCAGTTGTAAGCATAGCCGCAGGTTACGTTCACATCGCTGTATTTCACCTTGCTGAACATCAGCGAACTGTCTATCTTGGCTTCAGGAGTTCCCCCGTTTGTCAGATTTTTGTTCAGCCGTTCATCTACAAGATTGGCCAGTTTATCCCAGTTCACCTCCAGTTCATGCTCCGTGTAACCGATTCCCAGAAGCATGGAACCGGCACTTCTACGCTGCACCGTACTCTGCGAATAGGCGGCAGGATAAGAGAAACGGCGATGGTTGAAGATGTAATAAAGATTGAATCCCTTGATGCTCGATTTGAAACCGTCGAAAGGAGCCTTGCGGATAGGGTCACAATCGATGTGCTCACCCAGATTCATCCGCAGAACATGATAGTCATTTCCCGTCTGTCGCCAGAACAGGTCTATTCCCAGCAGACTGCTGTAGAGGCTCAGGTCAAACTCCTTTTTATTAGTGTGGTTATTCCTGAAATTAATGTGCTTCAGGTCGAACGTATAACCCAGGAACACCCATCGCCAGCCCAAATAAGGCCCCAGGCGGTAAGAAGGATCAGGAGCAAAGGAAATGCTCTGTCCCTCGCGGTTTCTGAGTGTATATTCCTCGTAGGTATTGGTGTTCTGCAGCATCACCGTATAATTGTAGTGTTGGTCTTCGATGTAAGAAGAATCCGTACTGTTGAATTCTCTGAAGAACCGGGTGAACACATTTCCCACCTGATGGAAGAAAGTTTTTCGATGGCGCTCTTTCACAAGGCTGTCCTTGGAATTATGCATGAACATCGACTTGTTGAAGAGCGTTCCCAGCATGGTAGAATCCACAGGCTCCCCTGCCCTTGCCGAAGTACAGGCAAGAGAACAGATAATTGCAACTATACAGAAACTTCTCTTCATAACTTACTCTCTATTCCAGATGATGATGCTTCCTTGATGTTTACTTTCGAGATGATTTTGTAAAGAAAAATCAGTTCTTCCACAACACACGGTCCAGCACCCAGTTCACAGCCGTAGCCGAAACGCTGGTGCAGTCGCATTCGCCTATTCCCTGCAGATGCTCAATCACACTCTTGATGAGCGGCAGCTGCACGTAAGGCGGATTCGGAACCGTAATCGAGTTCTTTCCTTCGCTCGTAATCACTTCTATCGGCTGGTAAGTGAACACCGAGAATGAGAGCGAACCTTTCTCGCCAATCACCTCGATGCAGTCTTCCTTCGCACTCTCATGTCCCACGAAGCACCAGCTTCCGCTGCCCGGAATTCCACTCTCAAAGAAGAAGCACGCCGAGAGCGTATCTTCTGCCTGATAAAGATGCGCTCTGTTGGCAGGATAGCCGTGCGCACGGGTAATCACACCAAACAGATTCTGGAGCAAATCTATCTGATGAGGAGCCAGGTCGTAGAAATAGCCGCCGCCCGCAATATCCGGCTGCAGTCGCCAGGGCATTTCCTTGCCGCTCTGAAAGTCGAGATCGCGCGGAGGAACCGAGAAGCGCACCTGCACATTTACCACATTACCGATGGTTCCGCTCACGATAATCTCCTTTACCTTCTGGAAATAAGGAAGATAACGGCGATAGTAAGCCACAAAGCATGGAACACCCGTCTGCTCGCTGATGCGGTTGATGCGGATGCAGTCGTTGTAGCTCGCTGCCAGCGGTTTCTCTATATAGCAGGGTTTGCCCGCACGCATCGCCATGATGGCGAAGGTGGCGTGAGAAGAAGGTGGCGTGGCGATGTAAACAGCATTCACATCGGGATCTTCTATCAACTCCGATGCATCTGTATACCATTTGCGCACATGATGGCGCTCAGCATAGCTGCGTGCCTTGTTCTCGCTTCGGCTCATCACAGCCACCACCTGCGAACCCTCTACTTCGTTGAAAGCCGGTCCGCTCTTCTTTTCGGTTACTTCTCCGCAGCCGATAAATCCCCAATTAATCTGTTTCATTCTCTGTTGGTTTATTCTCTCCCGAAAGATTATTCTCCGGCGAGCGATTTGTTGATTTCGTCAATATAGTCGAGCACCTCGTCGCGTCCCATCTTCTTCTCACTACTGGTAATGAAATAAGGTGGAAGCGCTTCCCAGCGGTCTTCCAGTGCATGCATCCATTTCTCCGCATTCATGCGAGCCTTGACCGGACCCAACTTGTCGGCCTTGGTAAAGACGATACAGAAAGGAACGCCGCTCTCGCCCAGCCAGTCTACAAACTCGCGGTCTATCTTCTGCTGGTCGTGGCGCACATCGATGAGCACGAAGACGTTAGCCAACTGCTGGCGCTGCAGAATATAACTGCTTATCATCTGTTCCAGCTGTTTCTGTACGGTCTTCGAGCGTTTGGCGAAACCATAGCCCGGAAGGTCAACCAGATACCATTCGTTGTTGATGATAAAGTGGTTGATAAGCAGCGTCTTGCCCGGTGTGGCTGAAGTCTTAGCCAAACCCTTGTGGTTGCAGAGCATATTGATGAGGCTCGATTTTCCCACATTACTTCTGCCGATGAAAGCATATTCTGCCTTCGTATCTTTTGGACACATGCTCACTCGTGGAGCCGATATTGTAAATTCTGATTTCTTAATTTCCATTCTTTCTATTTTCTTTTATAAATGTTTATTATTAACGGCCGCACATCAACTAATCATAAAGTTCAATGTTCAACGCTCAAAGTTCAAAGTCTAGAGCATTTCAGCCAGTTCCAGCCATCTCATTTCCTTCTCATCAAGTTCATCCTTGATTTCTGGCAGGCGTTTGCTCTTCTCCGTCAGTTCCTCAACCGACAGATTTCCGCTGCAGAGTTCCTCTTCCAGTTTCTTCTGTTCCTCGGTCAGCGCATCTATTTCCTGGGTCAGCTGCTCATATTCGCGCTTCTCCTTATAGCTCATCTTGCGCTTGTTCTCAAAGTTGGCGTCGCGCTTTGCTGTGCCTGCTCCATCGCTTTCTGCCGGTGCATTTCCGCCCTTTGCCGGTTTCGCCTGTTCCGCCTCGTCCTTCGCCTGCATCCGGCTCCATTCCCTGTACTGCGTATAGTTGCCTGGAAAATCCTGAATTTCGCCTTCGCCCTTGAAAACCAGCAGATGGTCTACTACCTTGTCCATGAAATAGCGGTCGTGGCTCACTACGATGACGCAACCCGCAAAATCCTGAAGATATTCTTCCAATACCTGCAGCGTCTGGATGTCGAGGTCGTTAGTCGGCTCGTCCAGCACCAGGAAGTTCGGATTTCTCATCAGCACCGTACAGAGGTAGAGCTTGCGTTTCTCGCCGCCACTCAGCTTGTAAACGTAGTTGTGCTGCTCCTCAGGCGTAAAGAGGAAGAACTGCAGAAACTGCGAAGCCGTCATGTGCTTGCCGCCGCCCAGATCTATGTAATCAGCAATCTCCGTAATCACGTCAATCACCTTCTGGTCTTCACGGAATTTCAGTCCCTCCTGCGAGAAATAGCCGAAGCGAACCGTCTCGCCGATGTCAAACTTGCCGCTGTCGGGCTGAACCTCGCCCAGCAGCATCTTGATGAAGGTCGATTTTCCCGTTCCGTTATTACCCACAATACCCATCTTCTCGAAGCGGGCAAAGTTGTAGTAGAAGTTGTCGAGAATCACCTTCTTCTGTCCCCTGTCGTCAAAAGCCTTGCTCACATACTGGCATTCGAAAATCTTCGAACCTATATAAACGGTAGAAGCCTTCAGTCTTACCTGCCGGTCTTCGATGCGCTGCTTTGCCACCTTTTCCAGCTCGTAGAAAGCATCCTCGCGGTATTTCGCCTTATGTCCGCGAGCCTGAGGCTGACGGCGCATCCAGTCGAGTTCCCTGCGGTAGAGATTCTTCGAGTGCTGTATTTCGGCTCTCAGATTGTCCATTCTCTCCTGCCTCTTCTCCAGATAATAGGCATAATTGCCCCGGTAGGTGTAGATGGTGCGGTCGTCTAGTTCCAGAATCGTATTGCACACCTTGTCCAGGAAGAATCGGTCGTGCGTAACCATGAAGATGGTCTTGTTGCCGCGGTTCAGATAACCTTCCAGCCACTCTATCATCTCCAGGTCCAGATGGTTGGTCGGCTCGTCCAGCATCAGAAAGTCGGGTTCCGTAATCAGCACATTCGCCAGCGCCACTCGCTTCTGCTGTCCGCCGCTGAGCTGTCCCATCGGCTGTTCCAGGTTGGTAATGTGCAGCTGTGTGAGAATCTGTTTCGCCTTCAGCACCTTCTCCGGATCATCCTCATGATTGAAGCACGCCTGCAGCACACTTTCCTCCGGATCAAACTGCGGCGACTGTTCCAGATAGCCCACCTTCAAGTCGCGTCGGTAGATGATGTCTCCGCTCTCGTGGCCCTCTTTATCCATCAGCACCGACATGAGCGTAGACTTTCCCGTGCCGTTTCTCGCCACGAGTCCCACTTTCTGTCCTTCAGCGATAGAGAAGGAAATATTATCAAAAAGAACCTGTGCACCAAAGCGTTTGGTGAGGTTTTGAACGTCTAAATAGGGTATTTGACTAGCCATTTTTATTTTTTTTGTGCAAAGATAGGCAAAATATTTGGCAGAAACAAATTTTTTAATTATCTTTGCACACGAATTTATCAATCAATACCGTGTTTCTATTCAGAAACGCGACATTTCAGAAAGAAAATCATTAATATACAATATATAATATATGTATAGCAAAGAAGAATTACAAGCAAAGAGTGTCGTTCAGTTGAAGGACATTGCAAAGGAACTAGGAGTCAAGGTCAAGTCGGGCGATAAGAAAGAAACTGTCGTCTACGCCATTCTCGACGCCCAGGCAGAACAGCCAGCTTCTGATGCAGGCCCTAAGCGCAAGCGCACCCGCATTGCAACCAAGAAAGAAGACCGTGTTTATTCAGTACACGGCAATGAGGGAGAGAATTTCGACGTGCAGAAGAATCAGGTTCTGGGTCCTAACGGCGGCGAAGCTGCTCCTCAGGCTATGAACGAAACTGCCCCAGCCCCAGCGGTTGAGGAAGAAATCCAGTTCAGTCCGGCAGAGCAGAGTTTACAATCAGCAGCCCAGAAGCAGGTTCTGAACCAGTCGGGCGAAGACATAGAGTCACAGGTACTTGCCAACTTCCCGAAACACCGCGGCAGAAGAAGCAAGGCTGAACTCGAGGCCATAGCTAAAGCCAGAGCAGCAGCCATCAGAAAACATCAGGCAGTAAAGGCCGAGATTGAAGCCCAGATGGCGAAAGATGCACAGGCTAAGGCTAACAAGCAGCCGACTGCTGCTAACCAGCCGGCAGAAGCTGCAGCCGACAACCAGCAGACTGCTCCTGAGAATGCAGCAGCTCCTGAGCACGCAGCCGTTCCTGAAGAGCAGTTCTCTGCCGGAAACGCTGAGAGCGCCAACATCAGCGGCGATTTGCAGGCGATGCTCCAGGCTAAGATGAATGCACAGAACGCAGCAGCAGCTCCAGTTCCGGCAGCCGCTCCGGCTCCAGCTGAGGAGACAAAGGAAAAAGCTACTGAAGAAACTGCAACCGATAAGAAGCAGGAGTCAGCTCCTATCCACTATACAGAAGGTATGAAGGTAGAACTCGATGCAGACGGAACCTGGAAGGGTGATCCGGGCGATGGAACCGATTTCATTCCTGTAGTCGACATTCCTATCGAAGACCAGGCTGCCATTCCTACAGTCGACATCTTCGACCGTCCAACCACTCCACAGGTTTCTCACCAGCACACGCCAGCTGCTCCTGTTGCCAAGAACAAGCAGGAAGCACCAGCTTACGATTTCAGCAATCTCGTGAAATCCAACGGTGTGCTCGAAGTGATTTCAGAAGGCTACGGATTCCTGCGCAGCAGCGATTACAATTACCTTTCTTCACCGGATGATGTTTATGTAGCATCCAGCTTCGTCAAGAAGTTCGGTCTGAAGACTGGCGATGTCATCGAGTGCAAGGTTCGTCCGCCTCACGAGGGCGAGAAATACTTCCCGCTCACCAGCATCATCAAGATCAATGGCCGTGACCCGTCAGAGGTTCGTGACCGTGTTCCTTTCGAGCACCTCACCCCACTCTTCCCTAACGAGAAGTTCAATCTCTGTGGCGACCGCCGAACCACCAATCTCAGCACCCGCATCGTAGATCTCTTCTCGCCAATCGGTAAGGGTCAGCGTGCGCTCATCGTGGCTCAGCCTAAGACCGGTAAGACCATCCTCATGAAGGATATTGCCAACGCCATCGCAGCCAACCATCCTGAGGCTTATCTCATGATGCTGCTCATCGACGAGCGTCCTGAGGAGGTTACCGACATGGCACGCACCGTGAATGCAGAGGTTATTGCCTCTACCTTCGACGAGCCTGCAGAGCGCCATGTCAAGATTGCCGGAATCGTGCTCGAGAAGGCAAAGAGAATGGTAGAATGCGGACACGATGTTGTCATCTTCCTCGATTCCATCACCCGTCTCGCCCGTGCCTACAACACCACAGCTCCTGCATCTGGTAAGGTGCTCACCGGTGGTGTGGATGCAAACGCCCTCCAGAAGCCTAAGCGTTTCTTCGGTGCTGCGCGTAACATCGAAGGCGGCGGTTCGCTCACCATCATCGCTACTGCCCTCATCGATACAGGTAGTAAGATGGATGAAGTCATCTTCGAAGAGTTCAAGGGAACTGGTAACATGGAGTTGCAGCTCGACCGCTCACTCAGCAACAAGCGCATCTTCCCTGCTGTCAACCTCATTTCTTCGTCTACCCGTCGCGACGATCTGCTGCAGGACAAGACAACGCTCGACCGCATGTGGATTCTGCGCAAGTATCTGTCCGACATGAATTCTATCGAGGCGATGAGCACCATCCACAAGAACATGCAGCATACTCGCAACAACGACGAGTTCCTGCTCTCTATGAATTCATAACCCCTCATCCGGGTTTAACCATACTAGAATATCCGGCAAAAGGCTCCGTTCATCGGCTGTCTTTACTAGATATAAATGAAGAGAGATTTGAAAGAGAAGGGCAAGTTCCATTTCCGGGATTTGCCCTTCGTGCTTTTTTACTGTTTAAAATCATTAAAAAAATATTCCATTTCATTTTTTATTCGTATCTTTGCTAATCTTAAACACAGAGGGGCGCAAAGCCCCAATATAAATAATGTATAACTTAAAATCAAAAGAACCATGAGCAAATATTTTGCAGAATCAGAATTGATTATCAATGAAGACGGAAGCTGCTTCCACCTTCATCTACGCCCGGAACAAGTGGCTGATAAAGTAATCCTCGTTGGCGACCCAGGTCGCGTAGCCCTCGTAGCCTCCCATTTCGATGAGAAGGAATGCGAAGTTTCAAGTCGGGAATTCCACGCCATCACCGGCACATATAAAGGCAAGCGAATCACTGTGCAGAGCACCGGAATAGGATGCGATAATATCGATATTGTAGTCAACGAGCTCGATGCGCTGAAGAACATCGATTTCAAAACCCGCACCGAGAAACCCGAGCACACCACGCTCACCCTCGTGCGCATCGGAACCTGCGGCGGCCTGCAGCTCAACTGCCCTGCCGGAACCTTCGTAGCCTCGCAGAAGAGCATCGGTTTCGACGGACTCATCAACTTCTATGCCCGTCGCAACGAAATCTGCGACCTCGAAACAGAGGCAGAATTCAAGCGCCAGGTAAAATGGAACGACCAGATTGGCAACCCATACTGTGTAGACAACAATCCGGAACTGCTCAACCAGATAGCCGGCGATGATATGGTTCGTGGAATCACCATAGCCTGTGGCGGTTTCTACGGACCTCAGGGCCGCGAACTCCGTGCCCCACTTGCCGACCCAGAACTTAATCAGAAGATTGAAGCATTCGAGTATAACGGTCTGCGCGTCAACAACTTCGAGATGGAGAGTTCAGCCCTCGCCGGTCTTTCTCTTCTCCTCGGTCATAAGGCATTAACCTGCTGCATGGTCATCGCCAACCGCCGTGCCCTCAACGCCAACACCGGCTACAAGAGCACCATCGACAATCTCATCAAGGTTGTATTAGATAGAATTTAAACAATAAAAAAATGAATCAAGAAGAATGTATCTGCGCCCTGGCAACCCCAGCCGGCGGTGCAATCGGAATCATCCGACTCAGTGGCTCCGACGCCATTACCCTCACCGACAAAATCTTCCAGTCTGCCAACGGCAATTCCCTGGAAGAAGCCAAGCCCTACACCCTGCATTATGGCGAAATCAAGGATAAGGATGGCAACACCATCGATGATGTACTGGTGAGCGTGTTCCGTGCACCCCACAGTTATACAGGCGAGAACTCCACCGAGATTTCCTGTCATGGCAGCCGGTACATTCTTCAGCAGGTTCTCCATCGCTTTACAGAGGTAGGATGTCGCCAGGCAGAACCGGGCGAATACACCCGTCGTGCCTATCTTAACGGCAAGATGGACCTCTCCCAGGCAGAAGCCGTAGCTGATCTCATCGCCTCTACCAACAAGGCAACCCACAAGATGGCGCTCAGCCAACTGAAGGGTCATTTCAGCAACGAACTCTCCCTCCTTCGCGAAAAATTATTAAAGATGACTTCGCTCCTGGAGTTGGAGCTCGACTTCAGCGACCACGAAGAACTGGAGTTTGCCGACCGCAGCGTTCTCCAGGCTCTAGCCGAAGAAATCAATCACAAGATTACTACCCTCGCCCATTCCTTCGAAACCGGCAATGCCCTGAAGCAAGGAGTAGCCGTAGCCATCGTAGGCAAGACGAATGTGGGTAAGAGCACCCTGCTCAACCGTCTGCTCCACGAGGAGAAGGCAATCGTGAGCGACATTCACGGAACCACCCGAGATGTAATCGAAGACACCACCCTCATCGACGGAATCACCTTCCGCTTTATTGACACAGCCGGAATCCGCAAGACGGATGATGTGGTAGAAAACATCGGAATAGAGCGCACCTTCCAGAAGATGGAAGAGGCGAAGATAGTAATCTGGCTATTAGATGAGCAGCCGTCAGCCTCAGAAATCGAGGAGATGAAGCTGAAGAACCAGGGCAAGAAGCTGCTGGTAGTATTTAATAAGATGGATAAACTTGAGAATGATAAACTTGCGTTCGATAAATTCACCCATTCCAGTGGCTCAGATTCCAGCGAATCAGAAGCCCCACTCTTCATCAGTGCCCGCACAGGCGAGAACGTTTCATCCCTGCAGCAGGCATTAGTAAAAGCCGCTGATATTCCAGAGATTACCGAGAACGACGTCATCATAACGAGTGCCCGCCATTACGAGGCCCTTCTCCGTGCCCATGATTCCCTCTCCCGAGTATTGGAGTCGATGGAAATGGGCATGAGCGGCGACATCATCGCCGAAGACCTGAAAATGGTATTGGAAGAATTGGGCGAAATCACTGGCGGACAGATCAGTAGCCAGGAAACGCTAAACAATATCTTCAAGCACTTTTGCATCGGAAAATAAGTATAAATAGGGAACGCAGTGCGTTCCTATCTGTTAGCCCCACTCCTTCTTCACATCAAAGCAGGGGCAAGCCTTATTGGCAAATTCATTATGACCATGAATCGTGGCTAATGGATATTCCTCCTTCAGCTGCTCGATGAGGGTATGAATTAAAGTGCAAAATCGGCTATTCATGGGCTAAAAACGGGTTTATGTAATCAGAAAACTCTATTTTTTCCGTTTTTCATCGCAGAAAACAGGTATTGGGAGAATGCATAAAAAGCGAATGCTATGATTCAAAAAGTAAATATATATTCCATTTATAACCCAACATACAGACTTTACTTCACACACGAAATATACATACTAAATAGCTATATAACAATAGATTATCCATTTTCATCGTAGTATAGTTATTATGCAGTTTCTAGCTTTCCGGACTATTGCTACGTCAATAATTTGTTAATTGCTAGCAAAGATAATAAAAAGTTGGCAAACCAAAGAATTTTATCACGTTATTTAACGGAAAAATGCAAAATATGGGGGTTAGGAAGGTATTTTACCCCCTCTCCTAAGGGTGA
>OGKT01000063.1_pt1 | contig 44535 bp, 26 predicted proteins | sample 1572581 | NCBI WGS metagenome assembly OGKT01 (sample SAMEA2581881, study PRJEB24529) | metagenome | biome: Human gut stool | place: China | collected 2011 | reverse complement strand
TCCTCGGATAAGGGCTTATTCTTTCCATCTTATACCCACTTCATTTACACCAACCTTTCCGAATAGCTATGGGACTTTGATTTGTCTTGCAATCTCATCCATGGTCATATGCCTTGTATGAAGTTTCTGTACGTTAGGTCAGATGTTTGCCGCCAGCTTCTTTCAGATTCCACCTCGCGGTGGACACCCTTGCTATTGGCTATACGATTCCCGCTATTAGGGCTCATTAGGGACTTGCACCCATTAGAATAAGCTCATGCCGAGCATACAAGAAAAGGGGCCTGTCGTAAGTTACGGCAGGCCCCTAGTATATTATGTTGTTCACATCCACATACGGCGTCTCGACTCACGACTTCTGGAATCTTGAGTTACGCCACCACCATGATGTAGATACGAATGTATTCATATTGCTTTTTCTTTTAATTGTTTGTTACTACCAAAAACGAGGCGTTTCTTTCTTTTTAACGAAAAGATTCTCCTTCGTTCTTCATTTCTACTGCAAAAGTACAGTTTTTCTTTTAAACTACAAACTTTTTGTCGAGAAATTTTAAGATTTAACACTATTTTATCATCTAAATCACCATTTCGCCCACTTTTTCTTCCCCTTCTCTCCCCTACACCTTTTTATATATACGGAGAAAAGAAAAAAATATTTCATTATATTTAGGGAGAAAAGAAAAAATATTTCGCCGAAATGTAATAATCTGCCAGACGTGCCGTTATTTATCTAGAGGACAGGTAACAGGCGGAGGAAAACTCCACAGAAAGAAATGCCCGTTCTTGAAAGCAACAGATAAAAGTAGTATTCATTCAAAAAAAGATTCACGCCTATGAAGCAAGTATTTACACCAAAGAAAATGAGACCTTCGGCTCAGACCATCTACTTCATCAAGCAGATAGCCTACTCCTATCATACCATGGTGCAAAATGGGAAGCTAAAGGTGTGCTATCCTAACTAAAAGAAGAAGAAAGATGAAAACAATGGTATCCCCTTCATTGCTCTCAGCCAACTTCATTGACTTGAAGAGTGATATAGAGATGATTAACAAGAGTGAGGCCGACTGGCTCCACCTCGATGTGATGGATGGTGTCTTCGTGCCCAACATCTCGTTCGGCTTCCCTGTAATAGAAGCCGTGAGCAAGGTGTGCACCAAGCCCCTCGACGTCCACTTTATGATACAGCACCCGGAAAATTACATTGAGCAGACTGCCAAGCTCGGTGCCATGATGATGAACGTGCACTACGAGGCCTGCACCCATCTGCACCGCACCATCCAGCAGATTCATGCAGCAGGCATGAAGGCAGGAGTTACCCTCAACCCTTCTACCCCGGTATGTGTGCTGGAAGACATCATCTGCGCTGTAGACATGGTACTTTTGATGAGCGTTAACCCAGGCTTCGGCGGACAGAAATTCATCGAGAACACCATCAAGAAGATAGGCCGTCTGCGCCAGCTCATCAAAGAGAGCGGAAGCCAGGCACTCATCGAGGTAGATGGCGGCGTGCAGGCAGAAACTGCTCCAAGACTGGTAAAAGCCGGAGTAGACGTGCTGGTAAGCGGAAGTTATGTATTCAAGAGCACAGACCCTTATGCTACCATCCATGCCTTGAAAGAACTCCACTAATCAAGATTCAGATAGATATTGTGCTCCTTAGCCATCTTGCGGAGGTTAAGGAGCGCATAACGCATTCTTCCTAGACTCGTATTGATGCTCACATTGGTACATTCGGCTATGTCCTTGAAAGACATCTGCTGATAAAAACGCATATAAACTACTTCGCGTTGTGGAGCCGGCAGAAAGTCTACCAGTTTCTTCACATCACGGAGCACCTGTTTGCGTACCATCTCCTGCTCAGCACAGTCTGCCTGAAAATCTTCGCCTCGCAGACAGGAAAGATCATTACCGTTCCCCTGTTCTACCATGCGGAACACACACTGACTGCGATAACCATCGATGATGACATTATGCGCTATGCGCATTAACCACGAAATAAATTTGCCCGAACTGGAATACTGGCCAGCATGTAAACGACTGATTGCCTTCACGAATGTCTCCTGGAAGATATCATTCGCCAGATCCTCATCGTGAACCACGAAAAGGATATAAGAGAACAGTTTTACCTCGTTGCGGGAAAGCAACAGGTCAAAGGCTCTGTTGTCACCCCCGACATAAGCCAGGGCCAACTCTTCGTCTGTCATTTCATTGAGTTTACTCATTTTCTTAATCTTATTTTATTCATTAAGTAAATGTCTATCTAATAGGCTACCCAGTATTTATTGCGTTAATAATGTTAAATATCGTTGCAAAGGTAATATTTTATTTTGAAAACGCCAAACTTTTTGGCAAAAACATTTATTTTTAACATTACCCGTACTTGTTTTCCAAATAAAATTCGTAACTTTGCACCGATGTGTTAAGCATCAAACCCAACAAACGAATAAACTGATTCATACAAACGAATAAATACATTTAAAAATCATAAAACTAGAACAAAGACAATGAAGAAATTCTTTAAGACCCTACTCGTTGCTCTGCTCCTCATCCCTACCTGCGCTTGGGCAGATAATGGATGGAACGATGCTGAATATCAGCGCATTGAACAGAGCATACAGTTGCCTAACATCAAGCAGGCAACCAAGAAGTATGTAATTTCTGCCTATGGAGCCAAGCAGAACGCTTCGGCTGCACAGAACCAGAAGGCAATCAACAAACTCATCGCCCTCGTTTCTAAGAAAGGTGGCGGTACCGTAGTCATACCGAAGGGTACCTGGCGCACAGGAGCCATTGAGATGAAGAGCTTCGTAGAACTGAATCTCGAAGAAGGTGCCGTACTGCAGTTTGCCTTTGAGCCAAAACTCTATCCGCTGGTTCGCACCGCATGGGAAGGACTGGCATGCTGGAACTACTCTCCATGCATCTATGCCTACAAGGTTTCCGACATCGCCATTACCGGTAGAGGTACCATCGACGGAGGCGGCAACAATGATACATGGTGGCAGTGGAACGGCAACCCTCACTTCGGATACAAGGAGGGCGTAACCAAGGAACACCAGAAGATGGGCTCCCGCGCCAGACTGCAGAAAATGGCAGAAGACGGCGTGCCTTTTGATGAGCGTAAGTTCGGTATGGGACAGGGTCTCCGCCCTCAGCTCGTCAACTTCGTACGCTCTGAGCGCATCCTCATCAAGGATGTAAAGATGATCAACTCGCCTTTCTGGGTGATGCACCCTCTGCTCTGCAAGGACATCACGGTAGACGGCGTAACTGTTTGGAACGAAGGACCTAACGGAGACGGATGCGACCCTGAGGCATGCGAGAATGTACTCATCCAGAACTGTATCTTCCACACCGGCGACGACTGCATCGCCATCAAGAGCGGACGAAACAACGACGGTCGTCTCTGGAACAAACCATCCAAGAATATCATCATCCGCAACTGCCGCATGGAAGACGGACATGGTGGCGTAGTCATCGGTTCTGAGATTTCAGGCGGATGCGAGAATGTATACGCCGAGAACTGCGAGATGGATTCTCCTCACCTGGAGCGCATCCTCCGCATCAAGACCAACAACTGCCGCGGCGGACTCATCCAGAACATCCACATGCGCAAGGTTACCGTAGGACAGTGTAAGGAAGCCGTGCTCAAAATCAACCTCGACTATGAGCCAAGAGAGGCTTGCTACCGCGGATTTGAACCTACCGTGCGCAACGTGAGCATGGAAGATGTTACCTGCCAGAAGAGTAACTACGGTGTGCTCATCATCGGTGGAAACAAGGTAGAAAACGTATACGACATCCATGTAAAGAACTGTAAGTTCGACGGTGTCATCAAGCAGTCTACCAAGGTTACCGGCAAGACAAGAAACGTGAAGTTTGACAACCTCATCATCAACGGCTCCCTGGTTCTCAACAAGGAAGACCGTCCTTACCAGACCTACTCAGAGTGGCTCACTCACAGCGAGATGCAGCGCGTACCTCAGTCTTACCTGCTCGACTTCAGCAAGAAGCCAAAGTGGAGCTACGTAATGGGCATTGAGATGGAAGGTATGCTCGACACCTACCTCCATTACAAAGGCGGAAAGAGCACCTTCAAGGGAGCTGATGCCGAAGCCAACAACGAGGCAATCATCAACTATCTGAAAGAATATCCAGCCAAGATGATTGACGAAAAGGGAAACATCACAGGCTACAAATATGAGGATTTCAACCTCGACAATGTGCGCACTGCGAAGTTCATCCTCCGCATGCACAACCTCTTCCCTAGCAAGAGCAGCGAACTGGCACTGAAGACGCTCTTCAAGCAGTTGCAGAACCAGCCTCGCACCAAGGAAGGCGTTTACTGGCACAAGGCAATCTACGCCAACCAGGTTTGGCTCGACGGCATCTTCATGGGACTGCCTTTCTACTGCAACTACGCCGTTCAGAACCTCAAGCCTAAGAAGGCGAAGAAGATTCTCGACGATGCGGTAGACCAGATTGTGAAGACCGACCTGCGTACCTACGATGAGAAGACCCAACTCTGGAAGCATGCATGGGACGAAACCCACAGCCAGTTCTGGGCAAACAAGGAAGACGGAAAGAGCCAGCATACCTGGGCAAGAGCCCTCGGATGGTACGTCATGGCAATGACCGAATGCCTCGACGCCATGCCAGAAGATTATGCCCGCCGCGGTGAAATCATCACCTTATTAAATAAGGCAATGAAGAGCGTGGTAAAATACCAGGATAAGAAGACGGGCGTATGGTACGACGTAATGGATGTAAAGGATCCTCGCAACTACCTGGAGAGCACCGCTTCAAGCATGTTTGCCTATGTTCTCCTCAAGGGTTACCGCAAGGGATACCTCGGAAAGGAATATCAGGAAGCAGGTATCAAGGCTTATGAGGGTATCCTGAACAACTTCATCAAGGTAAACCCAGACAAGACCATCAGCCTTACACGCTGCTGTGCTGTCAGCGGACTCGGCCCTGGACCTGGCCCATACGTAAAGAAGCCAAACTACAAGCGCGACGGCAGCTTCGACTATTACATGAGCGAGCCTATCCGCGACAATGATGCCAAGGGCGTAGGTCCTTTCATCTGGGCTAGTCTGGAAATGGAAATGCAGGGACTGAATAAGTAAACTGCTAAGATTTGAATACATCATTTTTAAAATGAATAACAAGAAAATATTAACAAGTATGGCAGCAGCGCTTATGAGTGCTGCTGCTTTGGCACAAGCTCCAGCCTTTCCGGGCGCAGAAGGTCACGGAAGATACGTAACCGGCGGAAGAGGCGGAAAAGTAGTACACGTAACCAACCTCAACGACAGCGGAACCGGTTCTTTCAGAGAGGCTGTCAAGTCGGGTAATAGAATCATTGTCTTCGATGTGGCTGGCGTCATCGCCCTGAAGTCTGATCTCAAGATAGGTGACAACATCACCATTCTCGGACAGACAGCCCCATCTCCGGGCATCACCCTCAGATATTACACCGTTCAACCGGGCAACAACAACATCATCCGTTTTCTCCGCATACGCCGCGGAGAGGAGAAGGATATCAATGATGGTGCGGATGCTACCTGGCAGCGCAACAAGACTGGCATCATCTTCGACCACTGTTCCTTCAGCTGGAGCATAGATGAGGTAGCTTCGTTCTACGACAACAACAATTTCACCATGCAGTGGTGTACCGTTGCCGAGAGTCTCACCAATCCGGGTCACTCTAAGGGAGCACATGGTTACGGTGGTATCTGGGGCGGTAAGCTAGCCAGTTTCCACCACAACTTCATAGGTCATCTCATGAACCGCGGTCCACGTTTTAATGGTGCAAGATACGGATGGACAGGCTACACCAGTAACAAGGATTACGATACATATCAGTGGAAGAATACCGTGCAGGCTGAAAACGTAGACTTCCGCAACTGCGTGATGTATAATGCGCAGGGTACCTGCTACGGAGGGCCTGGAGGTGGCCAGATCAATATCGTCAACAATTACTACAAGGCTGGACCTAGTCAGGGACTTAAAGGAACTACTCTGAATGGTCTCAAGGTAGATGTAAGCACAGGCAAGGAACGTGGCAGCCAGGAACGTATCACCCTGGTAACCGTATCAACCAGCAGTAATTCTGACAAGAACCATCCAGAGTTCTACGAAATGACCAGCCGTTACTTCATCAACGGAAACACCACCGAAACCACCAAGAGATCTGTTACAAAGAACAAAGACTGGAAGGGCGTAACCTATGACAAGGGTACTTATACTTTAAATGATGAGATTTATTCAGCCGACAAGAAGAATCTTTATGGTGATGCGGTAGAACATAAGACCATCAACGGAGTTTCCTGTGTCAAGATCAAGATGGACGCTCCTGCTCCAACAGGAGAGGTTACCACCCACTCTGCTGCCGAAGCATTACGTAAAGTACTGGCATACAGCGGAGCCTCACTCTACCGCGATGAGATTGATGCCCGCTACATGGAAGAAGCAAAGACAGGTACAGCCAAGTACAAGGGAAGTATTACCAAATCACCTGGCATCATCGACAAGGTATCAGATGTAAACGGTTACACCGAGGCAAACTTCGGCACCGCTTCTCGCCCAGCCGACTTCGACACCGATAAGGACGGAATCCCAGATGCATGGGAGATTGCCAACGGCTTAGATCCAAACGATGCCGCTGACGCCCTGACCTATTCGCTTGACAGCAAGGAGTACTACACCAACCTTGAGGTTTACGCCAATTCGCTGGTTGAGGACATCATGAAGCAGGGCAATGCCGATACAGAGAACAAGGTAGATGAATACTATCCTGCATGGAAGAATCCTACAGACATCTCACAAATCACCGGTTCCAATCCAAGTGAACTGGTCAAAGTAAAGTATTACAGCCTCAACGGCACCCTCCTTTCTGCTCCTCAAAAAGGCATCAACATCCGCAAGATGTTATTTAAGAACGGAAAGACCGTAATAGATAAGGTAATAAAGGAATAAAACAGAAACTTCTTATAAAACAAAAAGGGCATCCCCTCGTTTGGGAATGCCCTTTTGTTTTATCTGTTTACACAATCTGTTACTTTACATACTTCTTACCGTTCTTGATAATCAAGCCCTTTGTAGAAGAAGAAACCTCCTGACCAGCCATATTGTAGGTCTTACCATTCTTCTTGGCAGCAGCAGCACTGATGTTAGAAATGCCATTAGTAACGTTAGCAGGAGTGAACTTAATATCATAGATATTCATTCCGCTCTTTCCTGAATAAATCAAAATCTTAGCAGCTTTATTCTGATTATACTTCACTGTGAAAGATTTGATTTCATTTGGATCATAGGATATATCATCCAAAGAAGTCATAGCATTATCAACAACAGCAGCAACCTTTAAAGTTCTAGGATCACCACTACTACTTGCATGAGCAGCAACAACATAAATATCACCAGGTCCCTCTACATTAAATGAAACTACTCGACCTAAGTTTTCCAAATCAGAAACAGAACCTGAACCTGACAATTTAAGACGCTGAGTATACTTCACATCGTCAACTGTCTTCTTGCTACCATCAATAGTCATAGAAGCATCTGCTCCAATGATATTCAAAGTCAATCCATCTTTAGTAAAAGTCTCTGAATACGTTTTAGCATCCCAGTTACTAAAGTTCCACTCAGTCTGAGCATTAACACTTGCAGCCAAAGCTACGGCTGCAATAAGAGTAAAAAATTTCTTCATAATCGTTTTATTTTAAGTTTATATATTATTAATTAGTTGCTGAATAACTTTATTTTAGTTTGATTCATTTGCTAGTTTATTTCGGTGGCAAAAATAATAAATCATTTTGAGAATCTCAGAAAAATACAAACCAAAATGAACTAAAACTACGAAAACGATTACGTAAATCCAAACGTCAAGTACCAGAATATAAGAGAGTTTTAGCTAGCAGACACAAAACGGGCTGAAGAGACAGCAGCCCCTTCAGCCCGTTGCAGAACTATATACTAAATTACAGTATTTTATCCTTCCTTTATCTTCCAATCACTAATTGTCCGCTGATTACTATCGTAATTAACACCAATTTTGAACAAGCGTTTACCATCAGCAGAATATGGAATCAGATATCCCTTTTCATCTATCTGTTTGAAAGCTTCTTCGGCAGAACCATCATACTTCAATTCGAAAACAAATACAGCATCAGGCATATATACCACTGCATCAGCCCTGCCTATTGCACTATCCTCCTCTACCCTCATATGGGCGCCCATCAGGTTGAAGATAAGATAGAACACCGTCTGGAAATCCCGTTCGTTCTTATTGCTCAAACGGTTGGAGATGCTGGCAAGATACGCTTTCAATCGAATCATTGCTCCCTCTACATCTCTATCATAAAGCATTTCCAGGAAATCACCCACCAGACTATTATTATCCAAAGATATTGGTGAAAGATAGTTAGGTGCAAGACTCTTGAGCATACCTATCTTTACCTCCCTGTTAGGATATTCCAGTGTATAACGATGCAGCATCGGATTATACTTCTTGATGGTGAGATAACCGCTCTGATAGAGCAAAGGAAGCGCAGAAGTCATCATTTCCGGCGAAACATCAAAGTCATCCACATCACATGATTTCTTCTCAATATCCATCACATTGACGTGATACTTCTGCAATGTCTTAATAAGATAAGACGGAGTGCCGGAGCCAAACCAATAAGGAGCAATCTTTCGTGCATTCAGCGCCTTTACCAGACTGAACGGATTGAAAACATCCTCTGATTTCTCACTGAAATGATAGCCGTCGTAGAATCTTGTCAGCTCTGCCAGGCATTCCTCATACGTCATGCCAAGGTCTTCTCCCAATGCCTCTATATCCGGTTTCATTTGAGTGGTAAGCTCCTTCTTGCTGATACCGCAGATAGCCGAATACTGGTCGAACATGCTGATATTGTCGAGGTTATTCAGCTCGCTGAAGATGCTGAGCTGCGAGAACTTAGTGATACCCGTAATGAAGGTAAACTCTAGGTATGGGTCGAGCTTTTTCAGAGGACTGTAGAAGTTCTGCATGATGCGGCGGAGGGGCTGCAGGTTCTCCTTCTCATGTACCACATCCAGCAATGGGGCATCATATTCATCGATGATGACAACCGCCTTTTCGCCCGTTTGCTCATAAGCACGCTTTACGATACCATCCAGTCTTTCATTAGGATATTTTTCACCTTCTCCCTTACCGTATAGCTTTTCATAGGGCAAAAGCTGTAGATTCAGATAACTGTTCAAGGCATCAGCATCAAAGTGCTTGGCACCGCTCATATCAAAATGAAGCACAGGATGCTTCACCCATTCCTTCTCATAATCAGCTATTGCCAATCCCTCGAAGAGTTCCTTTCTACCCTCGAAATAAGCTTGGAGAGTAGAGGCAAAGAGCGACTTTCCGAATCGTCTTGGACGACTCAGAAAGACATACGACATCTGCTTTTCTCTGAAATCCACGATATATTGGGTCTTATCTACATAGAGATAACCTTTCTCACGGAGTTTTTCGAATGTCTGTATCCCCACAGGGTATTTATTTACTATTTTTGCCATAATCTTACAAACTTTACGTTTTGCGCGGCTAAATTACAAAGAAAATCTGAATTAACCAAAGAAAATATCAAATAACTTAACTTTCACTTATCAAGAAATGAAAGGAGATAAGGAAGTACTATAAAGATAGCAAGAGGGTGTGCCATAACTTATGACGCACCCTCTATATACCTTACTAAAGTTTAGTAGTTTGTTTTGCCTGCAAAAGTACGACTTAATTATCATTTGGCAAAAAGAGATAAAAAGGCGGAAATGTACGAAAACGATTGCGTAGCTTTTACAACAAAATTGAAACAAAAAGTTCTTAAATAGAAATAATAAGTGTATTTTTGCACCAACAAACTTAAAATATAAACTGAAAATAAAAATTATAAAGTATAACAACCTAAAAGGCAAACAAATGAAAAAGAATCTACTCAGATTGGGGCTCTCACTCATAGCCCTGTTTGTTATGGTAGTAGCAAATGCGCAAACCTACCAGAACGAAGAAGCTAGCGTTTCATGGCCGTTTAATGACGACAACTACGCTACGCAGTACACTAAATCACCAGGAAATGGTTTCAGTCTGGTTTCCGTAAACACCGGTGACTTGAAGTATTCTCTCAAGACATCACAGACTACAAAAGACAAAGACGGAAACAAGATGGTCATGGCTGGTTTCGGTCCTGTTGGCACAACAAAAGCCGTAGAATGGACCGTTAAACCAAGCAAGGGTCTTACATTCACCCCAACATCTATCAGTACCTATGTAAACCGATTCGGTACAGATGCAGAAAATGGAGTAACCGTAACCGCAAAACTTAGCAACGGAACTTCTGTAGACTTGGGTAATTTCACTGCATTAAGAGACAACAAAACTACAGCGGATGACAAATATTCGAAAAACGAAAACCTGACCAACCATATCGTCATCCAGCTCACTGCCGAGCAGCAAGCCCAACTGACATCAGCTGAAGGCTTCACGCTAAGTTGCACCGTTGGCGTTGGCTCTACTAAGCAGCAAGGCTTTGCCGATGTACACATCAATGGTCTCTTGAACGGAACCGTTCAGCAGGTTGAACAGTACACCCTGTCGGCTGCCGTTTCAACCGTAGGAGCAGGAACAGTCAAAGTATCTCCTGCAGGAACCGTATTTGATGCTGAGACATCAATCACCGTAACAGCAACAAAGAATTTCGGCTACAAGTTTGTCAACTGGACAGATGCCAACAACCAGGTGGTATCTACAGATGAAGCATACACCTTCTCTATCTCTGCCAACACAGCATTGAAGGCAAACTTTGAGAAGATAAACACCTACGCTTTGGATTACAAGGTAGAAGGTGGTGCAAAAGACTATATGGTAAGCGCAACTCCTGCCCCAACCATTGTTAACGGAAAGAATATGTATGAAGAGGGAACAGAAGTAACCCTCACAGCCAGCAGCAACGACATCCTCACCTTTACCAACTGGAATGATGGTGAAACAGGAGCAGAACGCAAAATAAAAATGAACGCCGACCAGTCATTCACTGCTGCATATTCTGCAAAAGACTTCATCGCAGGCTGGGACTTCTATAAGTCAGCAAGAGAAGGTCGTACAGCAGACTTCGCTGCAGAAGACAACGATGTAGACCAGCTCATCCTGCGCGATGCAGACGGAAATACATACACATGGCTCGACAAGAGCAACAGCGCAGGCGGCTACGAAGGAAAGAATGCTGCAGTAAACTGGACCACAGTCAGCACCAAGCCACTGGGTGAGACCTACTGGCAGACCAAGGTCAACGCAACAGCCTTTACCGACATCAAGGTAAAGAGCAGCATGCTCTACAATTATAACGCATACGAAACATATAATGTAGAATACTCTCTCAACGGAACCGACTGGACCAAAGTAGGTGCCATCAATATGCCAGGAGCCAAAGCCTGGACAGACGGAGAGTTCACTCTCCCATCCGATGCCAACAACAAGGCAGAAGTATACATCCGCTGGATTGCCGACAAGACTTCTTCCATCAAGGGAGCAACAGGCGACAACGACGGAATCTCTATCACAAATATCTACATCACAGGTACTGCCCAGCTCGTTAACGACGGCAAGGCACCTGTACTCGTAAACACCGTACCAGCAGAAGGCGCAACCAACGCATCTGCCAACGGCAAGATTGTACTGACTTTTGATGAGAAGGTAAAACTCACCGACAACGCAGCCGCTACACTCGGCACACAAAAGATTGAAGGAGCCGTATCCGGCAAGACCATCACCTTTGCATACAAAGGATTGAACTACGCTACAGCTTATACCTTCACACTCGCTGCAGGTTCGGTAGCCGATTTGACAGACAATGCCACAGACCAGGCAATTGTTCTGAACTTCGCTACCAAGACCAAGCCAGCAGTAACCAAAGCACTCTACGACTTCATCGTACCAACCGACGGCGACTTCAAGACAGCACTTGATGCAGCAGCCAAGCGTACAGATACTAGCAAGCGTTTCCGCATCTTCATCAAGCAGGGCGACTACAAGATTCCTGCAGACGAGAAGAGTAAGGTAACAGGTAGCGACGGCAAGAGTTATGCTAACCCAACCACCTATATGAATACGCCAAACGTATCAATCATTGGTGAAGGCATGGACAACACCTCACTGACCAACACCGTTCCAAACTCAGGCCAATCAGCCAACGTATTGGAAGGTATCGGCAAGGGTGACGTACTCTGCTTGCAGAAGGGAGCAACAAACACCTATTTCCAGGATCTGAAGATGTACAGCAGTATGGGTGATGCCAAAGGTCGCGACATCGTACTCAACGACCAGAGCAACAAGACCATCTGTAAGAACGTAAGCCTCTGGGCTTACCAGGACACCTACGTATCAAACAACCAGAACGGTAAATTCTACTTCGAAGACGGAATCCTTCGTGGTCGTACCGACTACCTCTGCGGTAAGGGTGATGTATATTATAATAATGTAGAACTCTGGATTTGCGAAAAGGGAGGCTATCTCGCAGTTCCTTCTCAACCAAAGAAGTATGGATACATCTTCAAAGACTGTACCATCAAGGATGCTACTGAGGCAAAAGACCTGAATGGTAACTACGCCTTAGGTCGTCCATGGGGCAAAGGCACACCTATTGCACTCTACATCGACACCAAGATGGAAGCTATCCCTTCAGCAGCAGGATGGAACGAGATGAGTGGCGGTTACCCTAAGCGTTTCGCTGAATACAACTCATACACATCAACAGGTAGCGTAGTAGACCTCAAGGACAGAAAGAAAGTTTACGATGCCTACGATTCAAAGGATGGTGACAATTATGTAAACCGTCGTAATGAAACAGCAGGAGACCCTATCCTCGCAGCAGAGGAAGCAGCGTTCTACACTGTTGAAAACATAATGGGTCAGGATGATGACTGGGATCCTACAGCAGCCACCGAGCAGGCTTCAGCTCCAACCAACGTAAAGTTGAACGGCACAACCCTCGCTTGGGACAATAACGACTACGCGCTTCTCTGGGCAGTATGCAAGAACGGCAAGGTAGTAGACTTCACCATCACTCCTAGCTATATCGTTGATGACGCCTCTGCAACATGGAGCGTACGTGCAGCCAACGAGATGGGCGGTTTGAGCGAAGCTACAGTTGTTGGTCAGGGCACCGGCATCCACAACATCGCCGCAGCTACAGATGCAGCAGTCATCAAGACCGCCATCTATGCAGCCGACGGCACCCAGCTCTCAAATCTTCAGAAGGGTATCAACATCATTGTGAAGACCCTGGCAGATGGCAGCAAGAAGACAAGCAAGGTCATCGTAAAGTAAAGAAACAGAGACCATAAGTAATTAGATTGACAGATAACATTCGGAGTGCAATATCCCCATCCTCTTTCAGAAGGGTGCCGGATATTGCACTTTTTTTATTCCCTCAGCTTCTGAAACAGCAGAAACGGGAACTGAGAAAACAGACCGTCGAAATGTAAAAAACAGAGTATTTACGCAAAAATCTGTAAACGTTTACGTAATTTTTTACCCCCAATATACCTATATTCTCATATTTTTTATATACTTTTGCAACAAGAAAACCAAGACTTAGCTATTGCTACGCATCTAGGTAGCCCCATCGGAGCCTTCGGGTTCCAAGAGGAACATCCCTTCAGCAGGCATTTGCTCAGAACTGGAATTCTACTTAAAAACATTAAATAAAAACATTAGAATATTAGTAATTTAGAATAAGTTTTATCTAAACCTAAAGTGTATGTCTGGTAATTATAGAAAAAAGAAAATTGCTTTGGCAGGCGCACTGATGTTCGTAGTAACAAGTGTATCTGCACAAACAGTAAAAGGCGTTGTTACTGACAATACGGGCGAGCCTATTATCGGCGCCTCTGTCATGGAGGTTGGTCAAGCAGGTAATGGTGGTATCACTGATATTGATGGTAACTTCACCGTTAATTTGAAAGGCAGCAGTAAGAAACTGAAGATTTCATACATCGGTATGAAAGCAAAGGAAATTAATGTTGCAGGTAAAACAACCATTTCAGTAAAGCTCGAAGACGAAGCTAACTCCCTCAACGATGTCGTTGTCATCGGTTACGGTACAGTTAAAAAGAAGGATCTGACTGGTGCCGTTGCTACCGTAAAGGGTGATGACCTGACCAAGGTTCCTGTTACAAATGCAGCAGAAGCTTTGACAGGTAAGTTGCCTGGTGTGCAGATTACAACTACTGACGGTTCACCTGATGCAGAAATGATCATCAAGGTACGTGGTGGTGGTTCCATCACGGGCGATAACTCTCCTCTTTACATCGTCGATGGTTTCCCTGTATCTAGCATTGGTGATATTGCACCAACTGATATCGAGGACATCACCGTTTTGAAGGATGCTGCTTCAACAGCCATCTATGGTTCTCAGGGTGCTAATGGTGTGATCTTGGTAACAACCAAGGGTGCAAAGTCTGGTAAGACTGTTGTTTCTTACAATGGCTACGTTCAGGGCAAGAGCATCGCCAAGACTCTTGATACCATGACTCCTTATCAGTACGTTATGTACAACTATGAGCGTGCTGCTCTCCGCGGTACATCTGATATCAGTAGCTTCGAAAAGCGTTTCGGTTCTTTCGGAGACCTCGACTTGTATCAGTATCAGCAGGGACATGACTGGCAGAACGAGATGTTCGGCAATCACGATCTCTCACAGTCTCACAACATAAGTGTTAGCGGTGGTTCTGAAAAGACTAAGTTCAACCTCAGCGGTACTTACACCAACGACAACAGTTTGATGAAGACCAACGGTTACGACCGTTTCAATGTAAACTTCAAGTTGAATCATGAGATTTGCAAGAACTTGAAACTCGACTTCGGTATGCGTCTTGCTGATGTTACAACCAAGGGTGTTGGTACAGGTGGTGGTACTTATAAGATCCGTTCTTATGAGGCTATTACCAAGGGTCCTGTAAACGGTCTCTACGATCAGCTCGACATCGATCCTTCAACTCTTCCAGACGATGAGTATGATGAGTACATCTCTATTACCCGCAGTTTGCAGGATAAGGTAAATGACTACTGGAGAAGAAAGAATGAACGCCGTTACAACTATAATGGTGCCATTACATGGAAGTTCCTCAAGAACTTTACATATCGGGCAGAGGCTGGTTACGACTACGCCTTCTTCCAGCAGAAAGATTATTATGCAGCTTTGAGTGACAAGGCTGTAAAGGATGGCGGTAGCCTTCCTATGGGTGAATGGACCAAGAAAGATACTTGGAAGCTCCGTTTGACCCATACCTTGACTTACAACAAGACATTTAACAAGGTACACAATCTGAACGCCATGATTGGCCAGGAGTATGTAGCAACAAACAATGAGAGCCTCAGTGTTATCGCTAAATACTTCCAGAAGGACATTGCTCCTGAGAAGATGTTTGCAAGTCTTGCTTCAAACTCAGGTGCAACAGGTTCCCGTACCATCAACTCTTCATTGGGTCAGGAAGATCGTACTCTTTCTTTCTTCGGTCGTTTGAACTACTCTTATGCAGACCGCTATTTGCTGACATTCACTATGCGTGCCGATGGTTCTTCTAAGTTCGTGAAGGACAACCGTTGGGGCTACTTCCCTGCTGCCGCATTGGGTTGGCGTATCGCAGAGGAGCCTTGGATGATAAATACAAAGGACTGGTTGTCTAACCTGAAACTCCGTTTCTCTTATGGTACAGCAGGTAACAACCGTATCAGCTCTTCCATGTATGAGACAACTTACAAGGCTTATGGTAGCGGAAAATATTATGGTGCAGGTAACCAGCAGAACCCTCACTATACATTGAACAATTCTCAGTTGGCTAACCCAGAATTGAAGTGGGAAACCACCATTACACGTAACGTTGGTTTGGACTTCGGTTTCTTCGATGAGCGTATCTCAGGTAGCTTGGATTACTACTGGAACACCACAAAGGACCTGCTCCTCGATGCTCCTGTAACAGCAATCGGCTATACTTCTATGCAGCAGAACATCGGTCAGACATCTAACCGTGGTGTTGAGTTGAACTTGAATGCAGCTATCCTCCGCAAGAAGGATTACTCTTTGAACTTCAACTTCAACGTTGGTTTCAACAAGAACAAGGTTGACAAGTTGGCTGGTGGTCAGACTTACCAGTCTTACAACTCTGGTGCCTTCTCTACCGACATGCGCGGTTACGACGACTACCGAGTTGTTGTAGGTCAGCCTCTCGGATTGGTATATGGTTTCGTTTGCGACGGTTTCTACACTGTTGATGACTTCCAGACCACAACCGATGAGAACGGCAAGACTCAGTTTGTATTTGACAAGAGCGGTAACTATATCCTAAAGGAAGGTGTAGTAGATGGTTCATTCATTACTGCAGGTTCTAAGGCAGGTCTCCGTCCAGGTGCAATGAAGGTAAGAGACCTTGATGGTGACAAGAAGATTTCAGAGTCAGACCGCACCATCATCGGTAAGACTCAGCCTAAATTCCAGGGTGGTTTCGGCCTCAACGCCACATACAAGTGGTTTGACCTGACTGCCAACTTCAACTTCGTAGTAGGTAATGACGTTTACAACCTCGACAAGATGGTTACATCACAGTCATACCGTAATACATACGCAAGTCTCCGTCAGGAAATGACTCCTGTAACTTTGGGCGGTAAGGCATGGACTTACATGGATCAGGCTACAGGTGAAATCGTAACAGATTACGAGACATTGAAGAATATGAATGCAAATGCTTCTATTTGGAGCGCAGCAACTTTGTCAGATAACAACCCTGTACCTTCATCATGGGCTGTTGAGGATGGTTCATTTCTCCGTTTGCAGAACTTGACAGTAGGTTTCACATTCCCTAAGGAGTGGACCAAGAAGTTCGCTTGCAACTCACTGCGCATGTACTGCACATTGACAAACTTGTTCTGCTTGACCAACTACTCAGGTTATGACCCAGAGGTTAACTCATCAATCCGTGGCAGCAAGACCAGCGGTTTGACTCCAGGTGCCGACTTCTCATCATATCCTAAGTCATTCTCTTGGACAGCAGGTGTAAACATTTCATTCTAATAGAAAACAAGATACAAATTATGAAACGTATATTTCTATATATATCAATGTTCATTGCAGGAGCAAGTTTTAACTCTTGTAGTGACTTATTGGACACAGAGACTTTGTCTACAGACAATTTGAACTACCTGTGTTCAAACGCAACTGATGCCCGCAAGATGGTAGACCACGTATATGCCTACTTCTGCGAGGACACTTATACATCACGTATGAGCACCAACTGGATGCAGAATACTGACGTAGAGATCGGTTTCGTAAAGAAGGCTCAAGCTACAGAAACAACACGTCGCGGTATCTGGGCCCTTAACCCATCATACTTCGGTGATATCAAGAACTGCTGGAACAACACCCAGAAAGCCATTGATTTCGCCAACCAGTGTATCGAAGGTATTGAGGCTAGCGATGCTTACAAGAACGGAGATGCTGATATGAAGCAGCTTCATGGTGAGGCTATCTGTCTTCGTGCCTACTGGTATTTCCTGATGTGTAACTTCTGGGGTGACGTGCCATTTGCAACAACTCCTACATCAAAGGACGATATGCACAATGATCCACGTACAGACAAGAACATTATCTATACTCACTTGATTCAGGACCTCATCAACAATGAGGGTGAGATGCAGTGGAGCAGCAAAGCTACAGTAGAGCGCATGAACCGTGAGTTCGCTCTTGGTTTCATCACCAAGTTGGCTATGTTCCGTGCTGGTTACTCTATGCAGGCTAATGGTACCATGGCCCGCAGCACAGGTACAGGCGATGAATATACTGTACATTATGTAGATGAGAATGGTAACGAGGCTACAGCTACTTCTGCAGACGATTACTACAAGGTTGCTAAGGCTTATGCCAAGAAGTTGATTTCCTTGAAGGACCGTCAGCTCAACAACAACTTCAAGCAGATCTTTGATAATGAAATCAACGGCTGCAACCCAGCTAATGGTGATGTATTGTTCGAGATGGGTTATGTTCCAAACTCAGGTGGTGACATCGGCTGGTGTCTTGGCTTGAGCGTAGTTTCAAGTTCTAAAGGTGCTGGTACAACTTATACCAACCTGACTCCAAGCTATGCATGCTCATTCAATGCACAAGACCAGCGTCTAAAGGCTACATGTGCTAACTACCGCTGGTTGTATGACAGCAAGCAGGCTGCAGTGGATGGTGTCAACATCCAGCCAGCTAAATGGTGCCGCATGGATCTGAGCGTCAACAACGTTGAGTCTAAGGGTACAGGTATCAACTTCCCTATCCTCCGATATGCTGACGTATTGTTGCTTCTCGCTGAAGCTGATAACGAAATCAACAATGGTCCTACTGCTGAAGCTAAGGAAATGTTGAAGCGAGTTCGTAACCGTGCCTTTGCAAATGCAACCAACAAGAACGAGATGGTGAATGAATATGTTGATAATCTCAACGATCACGACTCTTTCAAGAAAGCTATCATCAACGAGCGTGCTTGGGAGTTTGGTGGCGAGTGCATCCGCAAGTTCGACCTCGTTCGTTGGAACTACTACTCAGACGCCATCGTTAATACTTTGGAGTGGGTTCGTGACGTAACTATGAACTATAACCAGCTTCGTTTGGAGAATGGTGAATTCATCTACGACAAGAATAAGGAAATTGTTGACATGGGTATCGCACCACGCCTCTACTACAACTATGTAAATGGCGAGGTTCAGTTCGAGAACAACTATTTCACTTATCGTGATAACAGTGCAAGCCCATATAAAGAGGCAGAAACACTTGCTGATGATGATATCAAGACTTCAGGAGCTACTTTCGATGGTTTAAAATACATCAAGTTCTTGGATACATACATGTCAGTCAGTGATACTGATCCAACAACAAACACAAAGTATGGAACCGACGCAGATGGCAACGCTATCAAGAAGGGTGTCATGAATGAGTCTTTATTGTACTCATGGTTTGGCTTGACAGATGGAGTTGTTACAACAGGTGCTGAAGATATGGAGCCTCTCCGCCATAAGGTAACTCCATACATTCTGCCTATCCCTAAGGACAACATCGCTTCTTCAAACGGCGTATTGTCTAACGATGGTTATGCTATTCGCAACAAGTAAATCGAGTTATGTAGTCCATAACAAATAAAAGTAAGTAATTATGAAATACAATAAATATATATTGTCTATGCTTTTCGCTGCTACAGTTGGTACCACGATGGTAAGCTGTAGCGACGATGACAACTTGGGCGATGCACCTCGTTTGTTCCGTCCAATAGCAAGCGCAACTGTCAACTCAAATTCCTTGAAGGTGGAATGGGATAAAATCCAGGGTGCTACAGGTTATGAGTTAGAATTAGGTCTTGTGACATCTACAGATGAGGATGGTACAAATCACTTGAAAGTTATCAAAAAAGCCACAACAGAAGAAGACACCTATACTTTCGATGACTTAGGATGGGACGAGAAGTATGGTGTAAGAATCAAGTGTATTGGCGACAACAAGGAATCAGAGTATTATGAGGTAAAGGCCCAGAGCATCAACTACCCTACTAAGGTTTCAGGTGCCAAGGCTATTGATAACGCAGCTCGTGTATCTTGGGATGAAGGTGGTCAGACAATCAAATATGTGATGGCTTGTCCTGCTGAAGACGCAGAAAACCAAGATACTATTAAGGTCAAAGTAAGCGATGCTGACTATGCTCAGGGATATGTAGATATCTATGGCTTGCAGCCAGAAACATCATACACATTCAAGACATACGACAGTTCTACAGACTTCAATAATACCACATACGCAGGTAGAACAGCCGCAACAACTAAGGCTAGCGTCAACTTCGACGAGAAATATGGAGAAGGCATGTGGCTTGATACCCGTAACTGGGATGCTAAGGAAGCTAAGGATACATTGAAGACTGCTGAATTCTGGGATATGGTTAAAGACGGTATGACTGTCATCCTCCGTGGTGAACAGGAATACAAGATTAGCAACGCTATCAGTCTCGACCGCAATGTAACCTTCATAACCGGTATGACATTGGGCGGTAACGCTCAGTTTACATTCTCTGGTGGTATGAACGTCAAGAAGGGTGTAAATATTGATAAGGTAAAGTTCGAAAGCATCGATATGATTAGCGATAAGCAAGCTGATAAGGATGCGTTCCTCGCTGGTACAGACAAAGGCTTCGGTGGCCGTCAGGTCATCAATGTTAGCGGTACTGGTTCTACCATCAGTGAGCTCATCTTCAACGATTGCTATATCCGTGGTTTCCGTGGTGTAGTAAGAGGTCAGCAGAACAACGACAACTTCCTGAACATTACCTTCAAGGGTTGTACAATTGATGGCGTCGGCGATCAGGGTGTTGTAACCATCGCAGATAAGGGTGGAGATTTCCGCAACGTAACATTCGATGATTGTACTATTACAAACATTATTATGCTTTGCGACTTACGTAAGACTGCCCAGGCTCTTACTGTAAATGTAAACAACTGTACATTCTGCTATGCTCCAATGGAGACTACAAAAGATGCTAAAACACCATTGTTCCGTTTTGCTACAAATACAGCAAACTTGAACATCACCAACAGCATCTTTGGCCCTTCAATGGCTACAGATGGAAGTGCAGGTGCAAAACTTCAGCTTTACACACCAGGTGCTAAGGGAAGTGTTCTTCTGAATGGTGCAAGCACAGTGCTTTCTGTAGCAGGTTCATACAAGACTAACTTTGCTTACACACCTATCGGTGCAGACGCTGTTACATACGGTATTGATGGTCTCATCGACTTCAAAGGCTCTGAGACTGAACTTTGGACTGCTCCAGCAAAGGGTGAATTCAAGTTCAACGCAAATCTTGACAGTGAAGCAGGTGCTTCTAAGTGGAAGTAATCCTATTATCAATCATATTAAAGTGCAATGCCCACACCGGGCGTTGCACTTTTTTGTTTCTCTCTCCCTCTCCCCTACCACCCACAAAAACTTTTTTAGTTAATTTCTTGGAAGTTACGAAAGAAAAGCGTATCTTTGCAGCGTAAGAACATAAGGAAGAGTGTACTACGTTTTTAGATTGTTGGATTTATAATTTGAAGCATATGGAGACTTTAGAAAAAATGCCTTTCGAGGCTCAGCATAAGATATTCAAGAGGCTGGCAGAAATCGCCGACTCCAAGAGCCTGACCAAAGAGGAACAGGAGAAATACGACAACAGCATGATGGTCATGTGGGACAATTATGCAGTATATAAGCATGCTGAGGAGAAAGGTAGGAAAGAAGCTAAAGAAGAAGATAGGAAAGAAGCAAAAAAGAAAAGCAAAAAGATTGCTTTGAAGTTGTTGGCGCACAACTTTCCATTAGATGAAATTGCTGATCTCACCGACTTATCTATCGATGAGATTAAGAAATTGGAACAATAAAATGAGTTCTAAACGTGTACTACGTTTTTAGATTGTTGGATTTATAAATTGAAATATATGGAGATAGTAGAACAATTCCCTTGCGAAGCTCTTGACAAGATATTCAAGAAATTGGCTGAATACGCTGACTCCAAGCCCTTGACCAAAGAGGAACAGGAGAAATACGATAACAGCATGATGGTCATGTGGGACAATTATGCGGTATATAAGTATGCCGTGGAGAAAGCCTATAAAAAAGGATACGAAGAAGGGAGGAAAAGGGTAAGCAAAAAGATTGCTTTGAAATTGTTGGCATACAATACTCCAATAGACGTCATTGCAAAATCCACCGGCTTATCTATCGATGAAATCAAGAATTTGGAACAATATAATTAACTGAACTTTCGCAAATTTTGCCCCACACGCCCTGGGCTAGGAGCTTTTGGGTCTTCACCCCGTACTTAAACCACTTGCGAAAGTTCAGTAGAATAATAGAGGGCGTGTCATAAGTGCGATAACATTCCCTCTTTTTGGGGAACTTCAGCCATTTCAGTCAACTAACGCAGCCACTTCATTCAGCGAACTCAGCCGTTACATTCTATCAAATAAAGTGCCTCATTCGAGCTACGAATACACCTCTTCAAGCCAACGCAGTCGAATCTACAAGCCAACGCAGTCGAATCTACAAGCCAACGCAGTCGAATCTACAAGCCAGCGCAGCCATATTTGGGTGCCAGCACAGCGGTATGTAGCGACTCTATGAAACGTAAGAACTCATGCTATGAAGTGCATGGTTTCATCAGCTTACTTCAAAGCCCGAATTTATTGAACCGTTTTTCTTCGATTCTGTTGTCACATCTGCCACTCGTACTATAACACTCTGATTATAAATGAATAACGGGTGGAAATAAGCGGTATTTTTATTATCACCTATTGTCACCTATTGCCACGCCCCATGGTAAGCGGCTCCGCTTACCATGGGCTGCTGAAATTACGTCACGACGTAGCATTTGCTGCGTCCCGACGTAATAACCAGTGCGTCGCGACGCAGCAACAGATACGTCGTGACGTAATTCCGGCTACCTCCTGCCCCATCAAATAAGCCTCACTTACCCGCCTGAATCAATCCGACGAAAAGACAATATTGTAGAAACAACACTTCCGAAAACGTTTACGTTAGATTTTTCATTTATTTTATTCAACATTTAAAAATTTTAATTACCTTTGTAGCAGAAATCTAAGATTATAACCAAAAATCGAAGATTCCTTATGATCTATTGAGAATCAAACACGACAACAACTAATCGCTAGTAAGTTCAATTAGACCAGAGAAACTTAACAAGATATAATAATAACCTACAAAACAAACATCGTTATGTATCAACAACTGAAACGTGCCAGCATGGCACTGACCTTGAGTTCGGTTTGTTTCCTCGCTTTTGCGCAGAAAACAATCCAAGGTACCGTTAAGGATGCTAATGGCGACCCAATGATTGGTGTAACCATTACTGACCAGAATGGTAAAGCAGGTGGCATCACCGACCTTGACGGTAAGTTTACCATTCAGAACGCAGACCCTAATGCGGTCTTGACTTTCAGCTACATCGGCTGCAAGCCTAAGAAAGTAAAAGTAGGAAGTCAGAAAACATGGAACATCGTACTTGAAGATGACAATGCAGCCCTTGACGAGGTCGTTGTCGTTGGTTATGGTACTATGCGTAAACGCGACGTAACTGGTTCTATCGCATCTGTCAACTCAGAAAAGATAGCCGCTCGTGGTACTACCAATCTTGCAGAGTCTTTGCAGGGTTCTGTTCCAGGTGTCAACATCACCCAGTCTGGTAGCCGCGCAGGTGCAGGCTTCAATATTCAGGTTCGTGGACAGGCTTCTATCAACAAGCAGGCACAGCCATTGTATGTTATCGATGGTGTAGTTTGCGACAACATGGACTTCCTCAATCCTGATGATATCGACCGCATCGACGTATTGAAAGATGCATCTTCTACCGCCATCTATGGTTCCCGTGCCTCTGCCGGTGTCATCATGATTACCACCAAGGGCAGCAAGGGTGCAGACAAGGCACAGAAGGCAACCATCTCTTATGACGGATATTATGGCATCAAGAAGTTGGCGCGCATGCCTGAGTTTATGGATGCCAACGAGTTCATGGATTATCGTTTTGCCAGATATACCACGCTCGATGGTAAGAGCTACGATGGCTCTAGCCGCAAGGGTGTTGATGCCGAAGGACATCCACACTACATCATCAAGAATACCGACTTGAATTCTGCCTTCCTGACCCGCAAGGGAGCAACCAGCTACAAAGACTCCAAACTTTATGACCTGATGATGGATCCAAGTTTCGACGGTTACGACTGGAAGAAGATGGTTACCCGCACAGCCGCCCAGCAAAACCACTTCATCAGTGCTGCCGGTGCTACAGAAAAGGTAAACTACCGTGTAGGTATGGGTTATCAGGGAGAAGAGAACGTATTCAAAGGCAACGACTATGAGCGTTTCAACTTCAAGGGAGCAATGGATGCCAAGCTCTCCAAGATATTCGAGGCAGGTTTCTCTACCAACATGTCAATGAGCCGCACCCAGGATGTATGTACTGATGGTACTTATTCTCCATACGTGAATGCATTCTATTTTAACCCATTCGTATCTCCAACAGATGCAGATGGCAACCTGATTCCTAACCCGGGAGCAAAGGCAGCCTTTGGTTCAGATGCACAGTTTACATCTACATATAACCCGCTCATCGATTTGAATGACGGCAACTACACCGACGAGACCAAGATGTACCGACTGATGGGTAACTTCTACCTGCGTGCCAACATCATCAAGGGATTGAAGTTTACAACCACCTTCTCTCCTAACTACTCTCACAAGCGTCAGGGCATCTTCTACGCAACAGGTCTGAACGAGGGTAACGATGTAGGTTCTACTTACTACCAGAAGAACAAGACCAACTTCGGTTCAGTAGCCAATACAACCCGTGTAGACTGGACGTGGGACAACCAGTTTGACTACAACCGCACATTTGGCGACCACACCGTTGGTGCCATGGCATTGTTCTCACTGTACAAGAGTAACACAGAATATCAGTACGAAGAAGGCAAGGGTATCGCCAGCGACCATACTACATTCCACAACCTGGGAACAGCCAGCGGCGACAAAACGCTCTCCTCTTCTTATACTGAGTCATCATTGGAGTCATTTGCTTTCCGTGCCAACTATTCCTACAAGGGTCGTTACATGGCTACAGCTACACTCCGTACCGATGGCAGTTCACGTTTCGCAGACGGCAACCGATGGGGCTGGTTCCCTTCTGTAGCTGCAGCATGGCGTATCTCTGATGAAGCTTGGATGAAGCAGTTCAACAACTGGTTAGACAATGCTAAACTCCGTCTGTCATATGGTGTTACCGGTAACAACAATGTGGGTGACTATGTAACTATCGCTTCTGCTACAGGTCCATCTTATGTAACCATAGATGGCAAAGAGGTACAGGGTTATCATCCTAACGGATTGGTAAATACAGAACTCATCTGGGAGAAGGTGAAGGAATTCGATGTAGGTCTCGATCTGAGTTTCCTGAAAAACCGCATCAATGTAACAGCCGACTTCTACAACCGTCTTTCTGATGGTCAGATTATGTCACGTTCAGTGCCTATCGAAACTGGTGAGAAGACTTCAACCTTCAATGTAGGTTCTGTCCAAAACAGAGGTATAGAACTCGGTTTGAACTTTAACATCATCAACAAGAAAGACTTCTCCTGGAGTGCGAACGTAAACTTCGCCCGCAACTGGAACAAGATTAAGGAGTTGAGTAACGGTAAGGTTGATGAGGTAGCCAACAACTGGTTTATCGGCGAGCCACTGAACGTACTCCGTGACTATACCCATACCGATGTCATCACCGACAAGGGTGTAACCATGCACACCATGAATGGTGACAAGCATTATACCCTGAAGGAATTCTACGAGAAGTATGGCACTAAGTATAAGTGGTATGAAGGTCAGGTAGCCGTAAACGACTGGAACGATGACGGTAAGATTGACGACAACGATAAGCAGATTTATGGCTGCACAGATCCTCGCTGGACCGGTAGTTTCACTACCAATGTTTACTTCAAGGGTTTCGACTTCTCTATCATGTTCTATACCAAGAGCGGATTCTGGTCACGCAGCTACTTCCATGAGAAGTATATGAAGTATGGCGACCGTGGTAATGCCCACATGAAGTTGGATTTCTACATACCAAAGGGAGCACCAATCATCGATCATGCTACAGGTGAGATTACAACCGCTACAGAGACCCACTACGGAAAGTATCCTTATCCAAACAACAGCGATGCATCTATGGGTGGTTACTTCGGCGACAAGGGTTCAGCCAAGGGAGAAGGTTTCCAGTATCAGAAGACCTCTTTCACCAAGGTTAAGAACATTACCCTGGGTTACACATTGCCTAAGAGCGTAGTAAGCAAGGCTGGTATCAGAAATCTCCGTGTTTATGTAAACGTTCTGAACCCATTCTGCTTCACCAACTACAAGGGCTTCGACCCAGAGTGGGCATCACAGAATCTGCAGAATGGCGGTCCATCATCTGTAACCTACCAGTTTGGTGTAAATCTTAAGTTCTAATCTCATTAAATGAAGTAAACAATTATGAAAAAGATATTATATAGCGTAGCACTGGCGGCCTGCTGCATGGGAACCATGACAAGTTGCAGCGACTTCCTGGATGCTAGCAACAAGTCGAATGTAACTGATAAACAGACTTTTGCAACAAAAGAGGGATTCAACAGCCTCGTCAATGATGCCTATCAGCATCTGCAAAACGTTTATGCAGCTCCTCTGTTCACTAGCTGTTTCTCAGCAGGTACAGACATGTATGCCGATGGCCGTAACAAGATGAACGAGGCATTGAATACTTACGAGACCTTGACTCCAGAAAATACGGATATCAAGAATCTCTATACTTACCTCTATGCAGGTATCCGTGCAGCCAACTCTGTATCATATTATGCACAGACAGCCCAAGTTGATGAAAAGACTAAGGGGCAGCTTGTAGGCGAAGCCCGTGTATTGGCTGCCTACGAGTATTATCTCCTGGTAAACAACTTCGGTGGTGTGCCTATCATGAAGGACTTCCTCACCACAGCAGGCACAGGATATCCGAAGTCTTCTGCTGCAGATGTATATGCCTATATCATCAGCGAACTCGAAGATGTTATCGGCAAGAATGTGCTCCAGGCTTCTACAGCTACCAAGGGTGGCGGCAGAATCAGCCAGGAAACAGCCAAGGCTATCCTTGCCAAGACCTACCTTTCTGCTGCATGGGACCTCAACAAGCAGGAATACTTCTCCAAGGCTGCAGCTCTTGCCGATGAGGTGATTGCAGGCAGAAAACTGACTACCCCATTTGACAAGCTCTGGAAGGCAGACGGATCGGGCGATGACAACGAAGAGTTCCTTTGGGATGTGGAATATGATTTGGCTACAGCCAACAATACAACATCAGGTGGTACAGAATGGAGCGGCTACTACTGCAACTATCTGGGTGGAAACGAGGATCCTATCAAGGCTACTACCTCCAGCTATGTGCCAACCCTCTATGCCTTGCATTGCTTCCAGAAAGGCGACCTGCGTTACGATGCTACCTTTATGAAGGAATTGCCAGATATGAATAAGGGAAATGCTGCAGGTACCGGCTACTGGACATGGTATAAGAATGGTGAGAGCCTAAAGGGTTATCCTGTAGTTCGTTACTATTCTGCATGGTATGAGACCGATGCCGACTTTGCTGCATGGAAGGCTAAAGACCCAGCCAACAGAGCAAACACCTATCGCATTCCGATGGATACACAGACTAAGGAGGCACAGAATATGGATGGCTCCGATGTAGAATATTACGATAACCAGCAACTGGTAGGTGGTTCAAATCCATGCAAGAAGTTTGACGACAGCAAGACTGCTACCACAGAGAAGAACACCTGCTATCGCGACATCCATATCATCACTTTGCCAGAGATGTATCTCGTAGCAGCTGAGGCTTATCTGAAGGCTGGTGATAATCCTAAGGCATTGGCACGACTCAATGAGGTTCACCAGCGCGCTGGTCTTTCTGCACTTACAGGAACTATCACTATCGATGACATCCTTGATGAGAATGCATGCGAGAACTTCGGTAATGAGGCACGCTGGATGGATCTTCGCAGAACACAGACCCTGGTAACACGTTGCACCAAGTATAACCATGAGATGGGAGACAAGGCTGCCCAGTATATCGGCAAGAAGCTTCTTCGCCCTATCCCACAGGCTGCAATTGATGCCAATGACCAGCTGACATTAGCCGACCAGAATCCTGGTTACTAATCAAAGTCATTATGTTGATAAGAAAACTTATCAGGACATACGTTAATCATTAGGTTTAAGACCGTATTCTAGGGAGATAATTCCTGATGGATACGGTCTTTCTTTTGGTTCTATCGGCAAGGTATACGTAATCGTTTTCGTAGTTTTTCGCCCACTATCTGCATGCGGTAAGCAAAAATATCGTAACTTTGCAGAAAATCTTATAGAATACAATAATAATAAAATAAATAAACCTAAGAAGAAATGAAGAAATCAATCATTAAGACAGCCGTGCTGGCTGCGCTCATGGCTCTGCCAATGTTCGCTAAAGCACAAACTTTCGCAGGTATCACAGCCGAGCAGAACGCACAGAACACTCCAGAAGGATGGACTGCCGTAGAACTGCCACAGTTGCCAACCATCACTTCGGAAAACACGTTCAACATCAAGGATTATGGTGCTTCCACTACGGCAGAAGACAACACCAAGACTATCCAGAAAGCACTTGATGCTGTGCCTACAACAGGTGGTATGGTCGTGATTCCTGCCGGTACCTGGATGTTTGGTAGTACAGATCAGAAGACAAGCAAGACCGAGGTACTCAGCATCAAGTCAAAGACTGTGCTCCACCTTTGCGCAGGAGCGACATTGAAGCTCGTGGAATACGGCAAGGCTCCTAACAATAAGACTGTCTTCATCGGCGGAAAGAACAAGGATAAGAACGTTACCGACATTGTTATCGAGGGTGAAGGTGAAACTTCAGTCATCGACGGTCAGGGTGCACGCTGGTGGCTCGCAAGAGAGAATGGCGAAACCTTCAATCCTGGTGCAATGATCCGCTTCGAGCAGGGCAAGCGCTTCCTGCTCCGTAACTTCAAAATTCAGAATACTCCTGGTGTGAACATCACCATCAGCAACAGCGGTAAGGCTAGCCATGCTACCATCCATGATCTGATTATCAGCGAACCTTCATCTGAAGCAGGCAAGGGAAAGGCATCGCATAACACCGATGGAATCTCTATCTGGGGTCCATACGTTAATATCTACAACTGTAACATCAGCAACGGCGATGACAATATCGTTTGTGACAATGATGCACAGTACATCCATATCTGGAACTGCGACTTTGGTACAGGACATGGTGCTTCTATCGGTAGTTTCACCAAAAACATCAAGCATGTATGGTTCGACAACATCACCATGAATGGTACAACTGCCGGTATCCGCATGAAGACGGGTATCAACAGCAATGGTACACTGCGTGGCGGTGGCGAGGAGGACTGGAAGTTCACCAACTTCACCATGACCAAGGTTAAGAACCCATTCTCTATCGATTGCTACTACGACAAGAACTACAACAGCGATCCTGCCGTAGACAAGGCAAATGCCAGAGCTCTTGATAGTACTACCCCTACCTACAACGGCATTCTGCTTCAGAACGTGAAGACAACAGATGTTTGCGATGGCAAAGCCATCTTCCTGATTGGCCGTCCTGAGAGCCATATCAAGAATGTAACACTCGACAACGTGCAGATTTCGGCAAAAAAGGGTATCGATATCCGCTTCGTAGATAATCTCGTGTTCAAGAACAACTCTAAGATTACCGTCAGCAGCGGTTCAATCTGGCTCAAGAAGTTTGATTCTACTTGGACAGACGAGTGTGATGCTACGTCTACAGGTTCAGGAGTAGTAGATACAAAGGGACCTTTCACGTTGAACTCAAAGACTTTAACAGATAAGACAGCCGGTTCATTCAGCAATGGATTCGCTATCAGCAACGAGAAGGGAAAATCATACGATATTGGTTCTGGTACTACTTATATCAAGTTTAGCGCCAACCAATACACCATTATCATTCCTGATGGTGTAAAGATTACCAAGATGGATATTGAGGGCCGTAACAACTATGATACTGCTGATGCCTATATCGGTGAGATCAACGGTACAAGCTATGATGCTGACACCTATATTTTTCCAAAAGACAAAAGTCTGAAAAAATATACAGTAGAGTTTGATTCACCTGTAGAGCACACGCTTACTTTCACTCCAAAGGTAAAGCAGTGCATCTTGCAGTTCACTCTCTATACAGAGACTTCTACAGGCATCCAGCCAATTGCTACCATCGCCAAGGTAAACAATAACAACATTTACGACCTCAGCGGTCGCATGGTAAAGCTCAATGCCAAGGCAGAAGACCTGCAAGGTCTCAAAAAAGGGATCTATATCTACAACAACAAGAAATACGTAGCTAAATAATTCATTTAAACATCGGTAACAATGAAAATAAAATATCATTCACTCCTGTGCATTCTCGCCACCATCGCATTGAGTTCTCCACTCTCTGCGGTGAGCGTGCATGCCCAAAAAGCGGTATCCAAGACATGGAATCCGAACCTGAAGAACGGAATGTACCGCAACCCGGTTATTGACGCCGACTACTCAGACCCAGACGTATGCCGTGTGGGCAATGACTACTATATGACCTCCTCTTCCTTCCAATGTTTCCCAGGCTTGCAGATTCTGCACAGCACCGACCTGGTGAACTGGGAGATTATCGGTGCTGCCCTACTCGATGACTATCCTGTTTTGCCTGAATACCAGGGCACCGAACTGGATTGGCGCAAAAAGGTTCAGCATGGTAACTATGCGTGGGCACCCTCTATCCGCTATCATGACGGATGGTTCTATATCTACTGCGGTGATCCTGACCAGGGACTCTTCATGACCAAGACACAAGACCCACGCGGTCCTTGGGAGCCTATCACCTGGGTGATGAAGGGAAAAGGTCTTATTGACTGCTGCCCTCTCTGGGATGAAGACGGCAAGGCTTATCTTTCGCATGGATGCGCCGGTTCAAGAGCCGGTATCAAGTCAGTGCTCTTCGTAGCTCCGATGTCACCTGACGGCACCAAGGTTACCGGTCCTTCACGCATCGTATATGACGGTCACGAAGACCAGCCTACCATCGAAGGCACCAAGTTCTACAAGCGCAACGGATATTATTATATCATGAGTCCTGCGGGCGGCGTGAAGTATGGCTGGCAGGTAGAACTGCGTTCCAAGAATCCATACGGCCCTTACGAGGAATATGTAGGTATGGCACAAGGAAAGAACAAGAAGGTAAATGGTCCTCACCAGGGTGCGTGGGTAGATACCCAGAATGGAGAAGACTGGTTCCTCCACTTCCAGGATAAGCACGCCTATGGTCGTGTGGTGCATCTGCAACCAGCCAAATGGGTGAACGACTGGCTTGTCATCGGAGACGACAAGGATGGTGACGGCTGCGGAGATCCTGTTCAGCAATGGAAAAAGCCCAACCTGCCATCAAGCGGAAACTTCCAGCCTAAGGAATCGGATGATTTCAGCAGCGTAGATTTAGGTCTGCAATGGCAGTGGAACGGTCCTTACAGTCAGTACTGGTACTTCTGCGATGCCAAGAACTCCAAGCTGCGCCTCTATGGCGTGCAGCAGGCTGAAGATGTAAAGAACCTGTATGATTTGCCAAACCTCCTGCTCCAGAAACTCCCTACTGAGAACTTTACTGCTACTGCCAAGGTGAAGTTCATACCTAACCGCACCGAGGCTTACAAGGAGAAAGATAAGGTACTGGGCGAAAGCGCCGGCATGATTATGCAAGGCATGGACTATGCGGCACTCAAGTTTGTTGATACCAAGGAAGAGGGTGTTGTATTGCAATATGTAACCTGCGAGAAGGCTGAGAAGGGAAAGGCAGAGAAGATGGTAAAGCAAGTGGCCATCAAGACTAGCAAGCAGCCTCAACCTTACACTGTGAAGTATGCCGTAGATGACATTCCTTCATCCCGCATCGCTACCCAGGATGTATGGCTCCGCGTGAAGGTTCATAGCGAAGGTATCGCCAACCAGATACAGGCTATCGCTGAATGGAGTTACAGTCTGGATGGTAAGAAGTTTACCAAGATAGGCAATCCTTTCACTGTGCGTGAAGGCAAGTGGATTGGTGCCAAGCTCGGTTTCTTCAACACCCGCACAGCCAAGAAGAACGATGCTGCCTTCTTCGACGTAGACTGGATTCATTTCGAAAAATAACGCTTTCCAGCTAACACGTTATTTCAGAGAATAATTTGGGAAACAAAAAAAATCCCCCTCATTGCAAATCAATGCAGCGAGGGGGATTAATCTTTATGAGTAATCTAAAAATTCTAATCTTTCTTTTCTTCTGTAGGCTCTGCCTTTGTTGCTTTCTTGGCAGGTGCCTTCTTGGCAGGTGCCTTCTTGGCTGCAGACTTAGCTGCGGCCTTCTTGGCAGGAGCCTTAGTAGCCTTTTCACCACGCAGTTTATCAGTTTCCTTCTCTATCTTTTCAATCTTAGCCTGAAGACGGACAATCTCCTTGTCCTTCATCTCAAGCTCTTCATCCTGATTCTTGATGGTAGTAAGCAGGCCCTCAAGCTGATCGTTATCAACATCAGCAGGATAGAGGTCGTTTACTCGGGTGATGAAGTCGCCAAGAATGTTCATATAGTTAGTGAAAGCATCGAAAGGACTTGAATAGATACCTCTGTCAAGACCCACATTGCTTGGCTTGGTAGTCATGAAACGGAAGTTGTTACTTGCCTGCAGGTAATCCCAGTCCTGATTGATACGTGGATCGTTGGCGATACGTACACGGTCTGCCACACTGTAAAGCTTGTTGAAAGCCTCACGCTGCATCGGGTTACCCAACCACGAACTTACATCACGCTCCTCGTCTACCCAACTCAAGGTATCAGGCACATTCACCTCGCCTACCGACTTGATCTTCTTGCAGATTTCTGAAGGTGTTGAGAAGGTGATGCCACGGTCCTTGGCACACTGAGGCAGTGCCTTCATAAACTCGAGGATGTTGCTTGACAGAGGCTGGGCAATACCTAGAGCAGAAAGCTCCATGAAGATATTGATAACCTGCTCCTCCTCAGGGAAGGCAGCAATCTGGTTCATATAGTTGTCGGCAAAGAGTGGATAACCGTCCCAATCGCTGTTGCTGAAGCGCAGAGAGATATCATCGCTCAGGTTCACATCGCGCAAAAGGAGCTTCAACTTAGGGTTCAGGGCGCAATGGTAAACATAGTGAGGAGACTTCCAGCCGAGCACGTGCTTGGCACCCTCGGTGAGCATACCAATGAATCCCATGTTGGCAACATCGTTACCGATATCATCGCTGTAGATGAGCGAAGAGTTGCGCAATACGGTAGGCTTCTTACCAAAATATTCCTCTATCTTGGTGCACTGGCGCATCACCTCATCCTTGAAACTTGCCTCATTAACCAGAGAAGCAAGTCCGTGAGAGTAAGGCTCAGCCAGGAACTCTACACAACCCGTATTGTTGAGCTGCTGAAGCTTCTCCAGTACCTGAGGAGCATGAAGTTCCAACTGCTCCATACCCACACCCGAAAGCGAGAAAGCTACCTTGAAATACTTGCCGTTCTTTTCAATCATCTCCTGAAGGGCATTCAAGGCTGGCATATAAGAGCGCTCAGCAATCTCGTTGATGCTACGGTCGTTCTCGTAGTCATCATAGTAATAATGGTCGGTACCGATGTCGAAGAAGCGGTAGCGTTTCAGATGGGTAATCTGATGTATCTCGAAATATAAACAAATTGTTTTCATAATTATTAATTATTAATTTTTAATTGTTAACTGCCCATTACTTCCACCCCAGGGTCTTGAGGTACAGGTCTTTGATGCGGGCTCCCACTTTCTCCCAGGTAATCTGGTCTACTTCTTTCTTGCCTTCCTCTGAGAGATAATCGAAAAGACTCTCGTTGTGACAGATGCTGTAGATGGCATCGGCAAGGGCATGGATATCCCAGTAGTCTACCTTGATACAGTTGGACAGGATTTCTCCACATCCACTCTGCTTGGAGATAATGGTTGGTGTGCCGCACTGCATAGCTTCCAAAGGTGAGATACCGAACGGCTCGCTCACAGATGGCATCACGTAGACATCACTGTCTTTCAGACATTCATAAACCTGTTTGCCGCGCATAAAGCCAGGGAAGTGAAACCGGTCGGCAATGCCTCTTTCAGCAGCGAGATAAATCATCTGATCCATCATATCGCCCGAACCTGCCATACAGAAACGCACATTGCGGGTACGGTGCAATACCATGTTGGCAGCCTCTACGAAATATTCAGGTCCCTTCTGCATGGTAAGACGTCCCAGGAAGGTTACGACCTTCTCCTTGCCCTTATGATTTGGGCGTGGAATATCCTGCCACTCCTGCTTCAATGGGTATACGGCATTGTGCATGGCGAAACACTTGCGTGGATCTTGGTGATACTGGTGAATCACTGTCTGGCGGGTCAGTTCGGATACACACATGATGCAGTCGGCATTATCCATACCGTCTTTCTCGATAGCGTAAACGGTAGGGTTCACCTTTCCACGGCTACGGTCGAAATCAGTAGCATGAACGTGGATGCACAATGGCTTGCCGCTCACTCGCTTGGCATGAATTCCGGCAGGGAATGTCAGCCAGTCGTGAGCATGGATAATATCAAATTCCTCAGAACGGGCTACAACTCCGGCAATGATGCTATAGTTGTTGATCTCGTCATGAAGATTTGACGGATAACCACCGGCAAATTCCATACAGCCGAGGTCATTTACATGCATATAATTAAAATCGGCATAGATGTGGTCACGGTAACGGAAATAGTCATCCGGATTCATGATATTGCCTACCCGCTGCTGCACATAGTCGTGATTTACATCTCGCCAGGCGATAGGCACACTGTTCATTGCCACAATCTTGCAGGCACTGCGGTCCTCATCACCGAAAGGATGAGGCAGACACAATGTGATATCAACATCGCCCTGGGCATGAAGTCCCTGGGAGATACCAAAGTTGGCAGTTGCCAAACCACCAAATACGTGAGGAGGATACTCCCATCCAAACATTAAAACTTTCATATAGCAGTCCTCCTATTATTAATATTGATATTTTTCAAGTAACTCGAGCGCACGCAGAATCTCAGCCACATTCATGGCGAAAGAGATGGCACCACGACCTGCGAATGGAGGGTTTCCATCGAAGAGTTCGCTGATGGTACCGAGACAGTGGGAAGACATTTCGTCCTCATAACCTACCATCTGGCGTTCGATAAAGCTCAAACGGGTACGCTTATAGAGTTTCAGACTTGCCTCCATATAGAAGCCACCGAGCCATGGCCATGCCGTACCCTGATGATAAGCATAGTCGCGCTGGGTCTGCGGACCTACATAAACAGGATTATATCCGCCGCTCTTTGGCGAAAGTGAACGCAATCCCTTAGGAGTAAGGAGTTCGCGTGTACAGATATCAAGAACCTGCTTCTTCTGGTCTTGCGACAATGGAGAATAGTCGAAAGCCACTGCAAATATCATGTTCGGGCGAACGCTCCAGTCCATCATATTTCCATCAACATAATCATAGAGATAGCCATATTCATTGAGGAAGGTATCGAGGAACGCCTGCTTGGTTTTCTCAGCCTGAGCCAGGAGTTTTTGCTGGCTGTCTTCTTCACCTACTGTTGCAGCAAGAGAAGCACAGAAACACAAAGCGTTATACCACAAAGCATTGAACTCTACGATATATCCGGTACGTGGAACCACTGGTCTGCCGTTGGCAGTAGAGTTCATCCAGGTAACAGCCTTGTCCTTACCATCGGTATAGAGCAATCCGTTCTCTTCGAGCTTCAGGTTCGGATGCTTGTTATCCTGGATAAAGGAGATGACATCCTTGATAAACTGTCCATACTTCTTGAAGCAGTCTTCCTTGCTGGTTTCCTTAGCATACTGCTGCAAAGCCCAGACAGCCCACAATGGTACGTCAGGCTGTTCAATCTCGGCAATATGCACACTGACCGGTTTACCTTCCATAAACTCGTAGTAACCTTTCATCGCAGTCTTCATCACCAGTTCGAAGTAGTCATCCTCCTCGATAGAGAGGGTGAGACCAGGAAGAGCGATAAATGTATCGCGGGCTCTACACTTAAACCAAGGGTAACCTGCCAGGATATAACGGTCATCGTTCTTTTCACGACGATGGAACTGATGTGCCGCATTGACCAGACAGTGGAAGAAATTGTCACGAGGCGAACGCTCATCCACTTCCTTGTCGAAGAGCTTCTTCAGGCTGACCGCCTTGATTTCTGATGTAGAAGCAGCAAAGACGATGGTTTCGCCTTTCTTGATATCCATTTCAAAATAGCCAGGAACATAGAGGTCTTCGTTAGAAGCATAACCTCTCTCCTGCTCCTTTGGATATTCCACGCCACGATACCAATCTGGACAGAATTTAAACTCGTTCTTCTTGGAGAACTGCATATAGAGATCAGGATAACCTGCATACATACAGGTCTTGATGCCATGATCTACCTCAGAATAATCACGAGATGCGGTAGCATTCTCATGAGTAAACTGACGGACACTGCGGAAAGCCAGAAAAGGACGGAAACGAAGGGTTGTAGCCGAATGGCCGTCTACCAGCGTATAGCGAATCAGAATGCGATTCTCATAATGCTGGAATACAACTTCCTTTTTCAGGATAACACCACCTACGCGATAAAGGGTAGTTGGCACTTTATCACAATCAAACTCACGAATGTACTTGTGGCCCATCGGACTGTAGTTGTTGCCCTGGTACTTGTGCAAGCCGAGGTTAAACTCTGCTCCATGCTGAATCACCGTAACATCCAGCGAACTCAAGAGCACATGATTCTCATCGTCCAGTTCTGGAACCGGCACGACAAGTAATCCGTGATACTTGCGGGTATTACAGTCTACAATCGTTGAGCACGAATATGCACCCGAGCGATTTGTCCTCAACAACTCCTTAGGCAACGACTCTTGAAGATTCGTCATAAGGGCCTTTTCGAATTTTAGATAACTCATAGATCTATATTAAGGTTCTATATTTTTGTTGACTAAATTAATTGCTTTCAAAGGTAACACTTTTTTGTGGTATAACAAAGTTTTTTGTATGCCATTTTTAGAAAAAATTGCCTTTTTATGTTTTAAAACATATTTTTAGACAAAAATGCTTGATTATTTCGAGAAAAAGCATTACTTTTGCACTCAGTTTTCAGTTTAAAAGATTTGTACACATGGCAGCTAGAGGAAAATACGATAAAGAAAATATAGCAATGCTGATTGCTAAGCTATGGGGAGGCATCACTGATGACCAGTTCGATTTACTGAAAGAACATCTGGAAATCAAGAAGTATAAGAAGAACGAAATCATCTACAAGAACGAGGGTACTCCTGAATATGCACTATGTCTCATAGCGGGAAAAGTGAAGATATACAAAGAAGGTATCGGTGGCAAGAGCCAGATTATCCGTGTTATCAAACCGATTGAATTTTTTGGTTTCAGAGCCTATTTTGCAGATGAGATATACAAGACGGCAGCCATGTCGCTGGAAAACTGCATCGTTGCCCAGTTCCCGCTGGCAGTTCTCATGAAACTGATCTCCAAGAGTTTCAACATCGGCTTCTTCTTTATCAAATATCTCAGTGTGGAAATAGGTAAATCGGACGACCGTACCGTGAACCTCACCCAGAAACATATCCGTGCCCGACTTGCAGAGGGACTGATATTTCTGAAAGACTCTTATGGGTTAGAAAAAGACGGAAAAACTCTTGACATCCGATTGAGTCGTGAAGATCTGGCAAATCTCTGTAATATGACAACGAGCAATGCCATCCGTACGCTCTCAGCCTTTACGGCAGAAGAACTCATCAATACAGAAGGAAGGAAAATCAAAATCTTACAGGAAGAAGAAATCATAAAAATAGCAGAACTCGGATAAAGTTCTGCTATTTTTTATTTATATGTTTTACATTATACGTTTTTCTTGATACATTTCACTTATTACGGACATACTGGTTATACGGGTATCAGGAAGTTGATAACCTCCTGAATTACAGTAATCTGGAATGGGCCTACCGGTGTATTCATCAATCTGCCATCAATACCTATCAGGGCATGCTGGGCATCGAGCACCTCTACCTCTCGGGTACGGTAAGGATGCACACTCTTATGGTTGAGGAACTTACCTTTCACAAAAAGATAGATTCCCTCGAAGAGCTGGGTTGTCTTAGGATGAGATACCACCGACACATCGAGCAGTCCGTTATATGGCACAGCATTCGGAGTCTGTCCATATCCTGTTCCATTGCCTATACACATCGTCATCACTCTACGCTTGATAACATCCGAATTGATTTTCACATGCATCTTATAGTCCAGACGCTGGAATATCATCAGGATGAAGGAACAGAGAAACGACAGGGTACGTGAACCGAAGATATGATGGGTTTTTCGTCTCAGGTTCATGATGGCGGCGATGAGTCCGATATTGATACAGTTGAGGAAATAGCGACGGCATTTCTCCCCCTTCTTGTTCACATAGCGGATACAACCGAGGTCAATCTTTCTGATACGACGTTTTTTCAGCGACGCAACCGTCTTCTCGATATCGCTGTCGCTGAATCCCCAGAAGTGGGCAAAGTCGTTCATCAGTCCGTTAGGAATAACACCCAGTGCCACCTCTTCTCTTTCTTTCGGATCTATCTGCATCAGACAGTTTACGGCATCATTGAGCGCAGAATCTCCACCAACGATGACAATGGTCTTATAACCATTGTTGATAAACATTCTGATGAGCCGTTCTACGCTCTTCTGATTCTCGCTCTGCACAAAGTCGTAATCCACGCCTTGCTGCTTGAGCACCTTCTCTATTTTTTCCCAGCGCTTGTTACTTCGCCAGCCTCCTCTAGGGCAATAAAGCAGCCCCCATTTATTCTCGTTTACCATTGTCTCTTCTTTGTAATTTGAAAGTTGTATAAAATATCACTTCCGCCCAGCCACCGTTGCATCCGATTCCATCGGATGCCAGCACCCTAGCCAGATTCCAGGCCGCAGCCTAGCTTCTCATCAGTTCCAAAACCGTCTCCACCTTTTTCTCCATTGGCTGCAATGCATCTACCCAATGGATAGTAAAGCCTCTGCGCTCCATACCTCTGAACCACGTCATCTGCCTTTTGGCAAACTGATGGATTGCTATTTCCAGACCGCGATACATCTCATCGTATGAAGTCTTACCGATCACATATTCTGTAATAAACTTATATTCCAAACCATAATAGATGAGATTTTCGGCAGGAATACCACGATCTAGCAGCCCCTTGATTTCATCTACCATTCCCTCATCCAATCGCTGTTTCAGTCTCCGTGAAATTTTCTCCCTTCTTGCGTCCCGGTCTATACTGACACCGATAATCAGCGAATCAACCGCAGGGAGTTCACGTTCGGGCATCGGATGCTCCAGATTATAGCTTTCAATCTCTATCGCCCGGATAGCTCGCTGTGCTGTATCCACGTCTGTGCGATTGTGCATATTAGAACCCGTTTTCGCCTTCAGCTCTTTCAGTATCAGCGTAAGTTCCTCTAAACTCTTATGAGCCAATGATTCACGGAGTTCCGGGTTCTGCGGAACAGGTGAAAGATGATAACCTTTCAGCACCGACTCAATATAGAGTCCTGTACCTCCACATAATATCGGAAATGCCCCTCTCTTCTGAATATCCTGATAGGCATCATAAAAATCCTGCTGATATTCAAAGAGATTATATTTCGTACCAGGCTCACAGATATCAATGAGGTGATAAGGTATCTGCTTGCCATGGATGGTATAGTCAGCCAGATCCTTACCCGTACCTATATCCATGCCGCGATATACCTGCCGGCTGTCAGCACTTATGATTTCAGCGCCCTTGGCAGGGGTACCCGACAAATGGGCACCCAGGCTATTGATCCTGGCTGCAAGAGCGGCAGCAAGACTCGTCTTACCACTCGCCGTAGGTCCCAATATGGTTATCATCGAATATTTCATGCCGCAAAGTTAAATGAAATTATTGAGAAAACAAAATAAAATGAAAAGAAATTCTCACTTATAAAAACAAAAAGCCGTCCAGCATTGAAAAAATGCTGGACGGCCATATACTTAATCGTTAAGAGGCAACGAATTAACCGTTGTGCTTCTTCATGATCTTAATCAACTCAACAACCTTGTGTGAGTAACCAATCTCGTTGTCATACCAAGAAACAACCTTAACGAAGTTGTCTGTCAAATAAACACCTGCGTTAGCGTCGAAGATAGATGTCAAAGCGCAACCCAAGAAGTCAGAAGAAACAACAGCATCCTCTGTGTAACCGAGTACACCCTTCAACTCACCCTCAGAAGCAGCCTTCATTGCAGCGCAGATAGCCTCCTTAGAAGCAGCCTTCTTCAAGTTAACTGTCAAGTCAACAACAGATACGTCCAAAGTAGGAACACGCATAGAGATACCTGTCAACTTACCGTTCAACTCAGGGATAACCTTACCTACAGCCTTAGCAGCACCTGTAGAAGAAGGGATGATGTTGCCAGCAGCTGCACGGCCACCACGCCAGTCCTTCATAGATGGACCATCAACAGTCTTCTGTGTAGCAGTTGTAGAGTGAACAGTTGTCATCAAACCTGTCTCGATACCGAAGTTATCGTTCAATACCTTAGCGATAGGAGCCAAGCAGTTTGTTGTACAAGAAGCGTTAGAAACGATCTTCTGACCATTGTACTTGTCAGTGTTAACACCGCAAACGAACATATCAGCCTGGTTACCGTTAGCGTCAGCCTTAGAAGGAGCAGAAAGTACTACGTACTTAGCACCAGCCTTCAAGTGCTTCTCAGCCTTGTCATAAGCGAGGAAGAGACCTGTAGACTCAACTACGTACTCAGCACCAACCTCATCCCACTTCAAGTTCTCTGGATCACGCTCAGCAGTAACACGGATGTGGTTACCGTTAACGATCAACTCGTTCTTCTCAACGTCAGCCTCGATAGTACCGTCGAACTGACCGTGCATTGTATCATACTTCAACATGTAAGCCATGTAATCTACTGGGCACAAGTCATTGATAGCTACTACCTGTACTTCCTTTGCGTTCTCAGCCTCAACTGTAGAACGGAATACGAAACGACCGATACGGCCAAATCCGTTAATACCAATCTTAATCATTGTTCTTAATATTTAAATTAAAAGTTTAATAAAAATTACTTTTTTAACTGCTTTCGAGCGTTCATCCGATGCTGAAACATTCAAAATTTTACGCCTTAGAGCATTTTTTCTTCTTTTCGAGCGCAAAGTTACTAATTTTTTTCTAACTTTGCAACCAGAATTAGTATTAAATAAGTTAAAAAAGAATATTAGAGTTTTAATATTGGCATTATTTTCACTCATTACATGCCATACTGACAACTCCATATTGCAAAAAGCAAAGAAAAAAACTCTGCATTCTACACCTTATTATATATATAAGAAAAGAGAAAAAGAAGAACTATCAAACTATAGTTATAATTAAAAAGATAAAAGTATGAGTAAATTTTTGAATGAATTCAAGGAATTCGCCATGCGTGGCAATGTGCTCGACATGGCTGTCGGTGTCATCATCGGTGGTGCCTTTGGCAAAATCGTAAGCTCTGTTGTTGATGACGTCATCATGCCTCCTATAGGATGGCTGATTGGCGGCGTGAATTTCGCCGACCTCAAATTCACCCTACCTACCGTCAATGTAGCGGGTGAGGAACTGAAGGCGGCTACCATCAACTACGGTAACTTCCTCCAGACCTGTTTCGACTTCCTCATCGTTGCCTTCTGTATCTTCATGCTCATCAAGGTGGTGAACAAGATTTCCAAGAAGAAGGAAGAGGAAAAACCGGCAGAAGCTCCTAAGGCTCCGGAGCCAAGCAATGAAGAAAAACTTCTCATGGAAATACGTGATCTCCTGAAGAACCAGAAATAAGAATAAAAAAAGTCGCCCTCTTTGAAGGCGACTTTTTATTCTGTTTATTCCCACTCAATTGTCGAAGGTGGTTTTGAAGAGATGTCATAACATACACGGTTTACACCCTTCACCTTATTAATAATCTCATTACTTACCTTAGCCATGAAATCATAAGGAAGATGTGCCCAGTCAGCAGTCATCGCATCAGTACTGGTTACAGCACGCAAGGCAACCGGGTGCTCGTATGTACGCTCATCCCCCATCACACCTACTGAACGGACAGTAGAAAGCAATACGGTACCAGCCTGCCAGATCTGATCGTAGAGAGAAACCTCGATCTCGCCATTCTGCATGTCAGCAGGAACACCGGCAGCCAGGACGCGACGAGCTTCCTCACCACTCAACTTCACTTTATACTCACGCAAGCCACGGATATAGATATCGTCAGCATCCTGAAGGATACGTACCTTCTCAGGAGTGATATCGCCCAAGATACGGACAGCCAAACCAGGACCTGGGAATGGGTGACGAGTAATCAGGTGCTCTGGCATACCCATAGAGCGACCTACACGGCGAACCTCATCCTTGAACAGCCACTTCAAAGGCTCACACAACTGAAGGTTCATCTCCTTAGGAAGACCACCTACGTTGTGATGACTCTTGATCACCTTACCGGTGATATTCAAGCTCTCGATACGGTCAGGATAGATGGTACCCTGAGCCAACCACTTGGCACCAGTCTGCTTTTTAGCCTCAGCATTGAAAACCTCCACGAAGTCGCGGCCGATAATCTTACGTTTCTCCTCAGGGTCAGTAACACCAGCCAGGTCAGCAAAGAACTTCTCTGATGCATCCACGCCGATTACATTCAAGCCCAAACACTTGTAGTCTTCCATCACGTCACGGAACTCATTCTTGCGCAACATACCATGATCTACGAAGATACAGGTAAGGTTCTTACCGATAGCCTTGTTCAGGAGAACGGCAGCCACACTGGAGTCAACACCGCCAGAAAGACCGAGGATAACCTTATCGTCGCCCAACTGTTCCTTCAACTCAGCAACTGTTGTCTCAACAAAAGAGTCAGCACTCCAGTCCTGCTTACTTCCGCAGATATCAACCACGAAGTTCTTCAAGAGCTGTGTACCCTGCAAAGAGTGGAACACTTCTGGGTGGAACTGTACTGCCCATACAGGCTGTTTGGTTGAAGCATATGCAGCATACTTCACATTAGCAGTAGAAGCGATGCACTTGTAATCATAAGGGATAGCAGTGATGGTATCACCATGGCTCATCCAAACCTGAGAGTTCTCGATGAATCCCTTGAACAAAGGATTCTCCTTATCGAAATGCTCCAAGTTGGCACGACCATACTCACGGCTGTCAGCAGCCTCCACCTTACCGCCCTGGGCGTAAGAGAGGAACTGAGCACCGTAGCAGATGCCGAGTACAGGAATGCGGCCGATAAACTGGCTCAGATCAACCTTGAAAGCTTCCGGATCATGAACGGAATAAGGGCTACCGCTCAAGATGACACCAATGACAGATGGGTCATCCTTTGGAAACTTGTTGTAAGGCATGATCTCGCAGAAGGTATCGAGTTCACGGACACGACGGCCGATGAGCTGTGTGGTCTGTGAACCGAAATCCAAAATAATAATCTTCTGTTGCATAATATCTAATTTTAATTTACAGTTTACAATTTATAGTTTACAGTAATCTTGCTATACGGCATAGCCGCTATTAACTATAAACTACTAACTAACGATTTCAGAAATGCTTCCGCCTCTTTCAGCGTCTCCTGCTTTCCCACATCCATCAGCTTGAGGTCGTTCTTTACATATCCCTCTATGCGCACCTTGTCGCAATGCTTCAGATAGAAGTCCATGATAGGGAACTTGTCCGGTTCCTCCTCCATCAATGGAAAGAGCGATGGAGCAACCATGTGGATGCCCGAGAAAGCATACATCTTATAATCTTTGGGATTGAGATCAGGATAAGGACTCTTCACCTCGCCCGTTTCTATATTCGTCCATCCTACCAGTCGCATACTGTCATCAAAGAGCAGATAGCGCTTGGTCTTGCGTTCGCTCACCATCAGGCGGGCAGCAATCATATCCCTGCTCTCCATCTGGTAGAATTTCTTCAGATCTACATTACTCAGAATATCCACGTTGTGGATAAGAATAGGCTCTGACTGGTTGAAGAGCGGCCATGCCTTCCGGATACCTCCACCCGTTTCGAGCAGCTTTTCACTCTCATCACTGATACGGATGTCCATACCGAAGTTGTCATGTGCTCTGAGATAATCGATAATTTGTTGGGAGAAATGATGCACGTTCACTACAATGCGAGTGAAACCGGCATCCTTCAACTGAAAGATGACACGTTTGAGCAAAGGTTCTCCCCCGACACTTACCAGAGCCTTCGGAATGCGGTCGGTAAGTGGCTTAAGGCGAGTGCCCAAACCTGCTGCGAATATCATTGCTTGCATCATTGCTAAATAGCTATTTTAAAATGTGCGTGCAAATTTACTAACTTTTTGCGAGATAGCCAAATTTGCACGCTATTTTTCTATTGTTTTGCCGGCAAAACCTGTTCAATATGCTGTTCACGATGACAAATATGCACTTCTACACCAAACTTCCGGTGAATATGTTCGGCAAGATGCTGCGCAGAATATACACTGCGATGCTGACCGCCTGTACATCCGAAACAGAACATCAGAGAGGTGAAACCACGCTGCATGTAGCGGTTTACATGATGGTCGGCAAGTGCATAAACATGATCCAGGAACTTCAATATCTCACCATCATCCTCCAGGAATCGGATAACAGGCTCATCCAAACCCGTCAACTTCTTATAAGGCTCGTATCTGCCAGGGTTATGGGTACT
>OGKT01000054.1_pt1 | contig 47561 bp, 36 predicted proteins | sample 1572581 | NCBI WGS metagenome assembly OGKT01 (sample SAMEA2581881, study PRJEB24529) | metagenome | biome: Human gut stool | place: China | collected 2011 | reverse complement strand
TGCCATCCACCTGAAGCGTGAGGAGGTAGGAAAGATGTTCGAGGAGAAGGGAATCTCCAAGGAAATCGGCAACTATGATCCTACTTATCTGACCCGCTGTGCCCGTCATCATCTCCGCGACCAGTTTATGGAAGCCGGAGCAGGTATGACTGGCTGTAACTTCGGTGTGGCTGCTACCGGCGATTGCGTGGTTTGCACCAACGAGGGTAATGCGGATATGACCACTTCCATGCCTAAGCTCCATATCGTAGCGATGGGTATTGAGAAACTGGTTCCTGATTATAAGTCTTTGGCTGTATTCCAGCGCCTGCTTTGCCGCTGCGGTACTGGTCAGCCTACTACCGCCTTTACCTCTCATTTCCGCCAGGCTCGTCCGGGTGCTGAGATGCATGTGGTATTGGTGGATAACGGCAGAAGCGACATTCTCGCTGATAAGGACCACTGGCAGACGTTGAAGTGTATGCGCTGCGGTGCCTGCATGAATACCTGTCCGGTTTATCGCCGTTCGGGTGGTTACAGCTACACCTATTTTATTCCGGGTCCTATCGGTGTGAACCTGGGTATGCTGAAGAATCCGCAGAAGTACAGCGATAATGTTTCGGCATGTACTTTGTGCTTGTCATGCGATAATGTCTGTCCTTCCAAGGTAGGACCGGGTTCTCAGATTTATGTCTGGCGTCAGAGTCTGGAGAAGTTGGGCAAGGCTGATCCTGTGAAGAAGGCGATGTCGAATGGTATGAAGTATCTCTTCGACCGTCCTGCGCTCTACACCACTGCCCTGAAGTTTGCTCCGCTTGTCAATCTGGTTCCTGAATGCTGTACGCACTTCAGCAATTGGAATGCCTGGGGCATCGGTCACGCCATGCCTGAGTTTGCAAAGAAGAGTTTTCATCAGCTTTGGAAAGAAGGAAAGGTGAAGTAGTGGGTAATCATAAAGTTCAAAGTTCAAAGTTCAAAGTTCAAAGTTCAATGAAGAAAGAAGATTTCCTGAACAAGTTGCGTAAGAATACGCACGTTCAATTCGATATGCCTGCCGTAGATGTGAAGGGTATCCAGTATGAGGATACCTTGAAGCAGTTTATTGAGATGACGGAATCGGTAGGTGGCCACGTGATAGAGGCGAAGGAGGGTGAGAGTCTGGATGAGCTGGTGAAGAAGGCTTATCCGGAAGCCAAGGTCTTTGCCTCTCATCTGCCAGAAATCACGATTGCCCAGAAGAATCCTGATACGGTGGCTGAGGCTAATGATCTGAATGGTACTGATGTGGGTATTGTTCGTGGTGAAGTGGGTGTTGCCGAGAATGGCTGCGTCTGGATTCCTCAGACCATGAAGGAGAAAGCTGTGCTCTTTATCTCAGAATATATTGTGATTTTCCTCGAAAAAGAGAAGATTGTGAACAATATGCACGAGGCATATGCTAGAATCGAAATGGATCCGAAGTACAACTTCGGTACCTTCATCAGTGGTCCTTCCAAGACTGCCGATATTGAGCAGGCTCTGGTTATGGGTGCGCAAGCTGCTCGTGGTGTGACAGTTGTACTGATTTAGTTTTTAGTTTAAAGTTGATAGTTTATAGGGCTTAGCCGTTCGCAAGATTGCTATAAACTATCAACTTTTAACTGACAACTATAAAAAAATGGGCTGTTAACTGTTAACCTGTTAACCCCCTGGCAAATAAGTTAATAGTTGAAAGTTAATAGTTAATAGGGCTTAGCCGTTTGCAAGATTTCTATAAACTATAAACTTTCAACTATCAACTATTATAATCTCCATTCATACGTATCATAAACCACGCCTCTTCCTCCGAAACCTTCTTTCTGGCTGATGAGACCTTCGTTCAGATAATCACCATCGCCTTCTGTAGAACGACCAAAGTCAAAGAATTTATAATCGGCATAATCATGATTTAGAACCTGGTCGTAAATGGCGTCAATGCCTCCAAGTTCCTTACCTTTGTCGTTTGATGAACAGTATTGTCCATGTACCGTCTGTGGCGTGATGTAGAAGGTGAATCCTGCTACAATTTCATCTTTCAGGTAGGCATTGTATTGAATGATGTTGTCTGGAAAACGGCTATGTAAAAGTTCTATTTCTTGGAGAGTATGAACAGGATGCACCTGATATCGTTCTTCAAGATTAGCGTCAAGAACTTTCCAGAAATCTTCGAAATTATTCTCTTTCTTTACAATAATTCCTGCCTCCTGTGCTTTCTTTAGGGAGCGGCGGCGAAGTCTTCTCCATCTTGGCTTCTCTTGTAGGAAAAGAACTGACCCGATATCGCGTTTCACGATGCGTGCCTTGCATACCCAATAGATGGCATAAAGATCTTCTTCGGATGGCATCTGGTGGTAAACCCAAGGCACAGGTTTGTATAGTACCTTTTTGAAACCCTGTTGCCTGAGGTATTCGTTCAATTCTTTGAAAAGCTGGACAACGTCAGCTGCTGTCACATCCTTATTCATTATCAGTCCTCCATAAGTAAGGCCAAAGTGAGAGCAGAATATATCCTCTCTCTCATGGGCCGGCAATAGGGAATGGAGTTTTCCGTTCTTGTAGAACATCAGGGAATAGTCCTTGAACCGGTCGGAATGGTAATCCATGTAGTTGCGATTGAAGAGGAAGGTGGCGTTGCGTGCATGTTCTACATAAGCATTCCACGCCTCCTTGTCTGCATCGTTGTATTTTCTGATCTCAAACATGATATTTAGCGTTATTGATTCCCGGTCTTTGAGAGATTAGGACTTTGGGATGAACTGATGAATCTGAGGTATTCGTCATATTCGCGTATATAGTCTTCCTCCTTAAACTTTTGGGAAGCCAGAACCAGACACAATGAGCCGGAAGAGAAATCATCCAGTGTTCGCCAGATATTGATATCCACGAACAGTCCCTCCCAAGGGTGGTTGAGATGATAGGTCTTCTTCTGTTCTCCATTATCCAGTGTTACCGAAAAGGAACCGCTGGCTGCTATGATGAATTCCTGGCATTCCTTGTGAGCATGGCCCCCACGACTTTCACCGCCCGGAACATCATAGGTCCAGTAGGTACGGGCAATGGCAAAGGGAATATGCGTCTCTCCCTCTGCCACTGTCAGGTTGCCTCTTGGGTCGAATATCTTGGGTAATGTGATAATTCTTCCTAATTCTTTCATGTCTATTTCTTCATGTATGGGTCGGTTCCCAATACAGTCTTTGCCAGGCGCTTTGCCTTGTCGCGGAGCTGGTTGAGGTCATCGCCCTTTTCGCCGTAGCAGAGCACTACACCCATTCTTCTGCCTACGTGAGCCTCTGGCTTGCCGAAGATACGGATGCGGGTGTGGTCTTCCTTCAGGGCATCGAGCATATTGTAGTTTAATGGCTCGGTGCTTTCCTCTGGCGAGAGGATGACGGCAGAACAGCCGATGTGCTCCAGATGGATTCCGGCGATAGGCAAGCCCATCACGGCACGGAAGTGGAGCTCAAACTCGCTCAGGTTGGTGGTGTGACCGAGGGTTACCATACCTGTATCGTGTGGACGAGGACTCAACTCTGAGAAGATAACCTCGCCCTGCTTGCTCAGGAAGAACTCTACGCCCCAGAGACCAGCACCTGTCAATGCCTTGGTTACTTCGCCGGCAATGTGCTCAGCCTTCTTCAAAGCCTCTTCAGGAATTTGGAATGGCTGCCAACTCTCGCGGTAGTCGCCGCCCTTCTGTACATGGCCGATAGGTGGACAGAAGAGGGTAGGACCGTCTTTCTGGGTGACTGTGAGCAGGGTGAACTCAGAATCGAAGTCGATAAATTCCTCGATGATTACTTCCTTCACGTCGCCACGACCTTCTTCCATTGCTTCCTTGTAAGCCTCCTTCAGTTCATCATCGTTGTGAACATAGCTCTGACCATGGCCGCTTGAACTCATCAGTGGCTTTACTACGCATGGGAAACCAATCTCATCGGCAGCGTTCTTGAACTCCTCGAAAGTCTTTGCATAGAAATACTTGGCGGTGCGCAGACCCAGTTCCTTGGCAGCCAGGTCGCGGATGGCACGGCGGTTCATCGTATAGTTCACGGCACGTGCAGATGGCACAACCTGGATGCCCTCCTTCTCGAAGTCGAAGAGACGCTCGGTGCGGATAGCTTCAATCTCAGGCACGATGATGTCTGGGTGATGTTTCTCTACCACTGCGGTCAATGCGTCGCCATCGAGCATCGAGAACACTTCTCGCTCGTCGGCTACCTGCATGGCTGGTGCATTGTCATACTTGTCGCAAGCGATGACGTACTGTCCTGCTCGCTTTGCGGCGATGGTAAATTCTTTGCCCAGTTCGCCTGAGCCCAAAAGCATAATCTTCTTCATTTATATGATGTTTAATATTTTATGTCCCTAAAATTAATCACTAATAATTAATCACTAAGTCCGAACTTCTTTCTGATAAATTCTGCGATAAACTTCTCTGTTTCTTCGATTCCCAGATGGCTGCTGTTGATGCAGAGGTCGTAGCTCTCGCTGTGTCCCCACTTCTTGCCTGTATAGTAATCGTAGTAAGAGGCGCGCTGCTCCTCATGGCTTTCGATGAACTTGCGGGCGGAGGCTCTGTCGATGTCCTTTCGCTTGCACACTGCCTTGATGCGGTCGTCGATGTTGGCGGTGATGAAGATGTTGATCACATTCTTGTAATCACGCAGCACATAGTCGGCTGTTCTGCCCACAAACACGCAGTTGCCCTCATCGGCAGCCTTTCTGATGGCGTCGCTCTGGAACTTGTACAGACCTTCCTGCGAGAAGTCGTTGTGATAGAAATTGTTATCGCTTAGGAAGGGCAGATGGGTATGGAAGAGAGACTTGAAGAATCCCTTCTGCTCATCGTTCTGCTCGAAGAATTTCTCAGAGAATCCACTCTCCTTAGCGGCAAGATTCAGCAGCTCACGGTCGTAACATTTGCAACCGAAATCCTCCGCCAGCTTCTCGGCGATGATATGGCCGCCGCTACCTATCTGGCGACCTACGTTTATGATAATCTTATTCATAATTTATAGTTTATAATTTATAGTTTATAGGGCAATCTTGCTAAACGGCGAAGCTGCTATTAACTATTAACTTTTAGCTGTTCTTGGTGTTGTCTTTTCAACTTGTTCATGTACCATGACATTACGATGGCAGCGATGACTGCGGCTGAGAAGTCGGAGATAGGCATACTGTACCATACTCCATCAATGTCCCATATCATCGGCAGAAAAGCCAAGAGCGGCAGAAGGATGAGCAACTGTCTCGACAAGGAGAGGAAGATACTGATCTTCACCTTTCCGATGCACTGGAAGAAGTTGGTGATAACCATCTGGAACCCGATGATCGGGAAGCAGAACATCACCACTCTGATAGCCTTGATGCCCAGGTCTATCAGATGCTTATCGGTAGTAAACATTCTCGCGCAGTAGTAAGGCAGGAACATCGCTATCAGCCAGCCCGTTACCATGATGGTGGTGGCGGCAATGATGCTCAGGTTCAATACGCGCATCAGTCGGTCTAGTTTCTGGGCTCCGTAATTGTAGCCGGCGATAGGCTGCATTCCCTGGTTTATGCCTAATACGAACATGATGAACACCATCGCAATACCATTGGCTATTCCGTAGGCACCCACGGAGAGGTCGCCTCCGAACCGTACCAGCTGGTTGTTGATGAAGATGACGATGATGCAGGCGCACACGTTCATCAGGAACGGCGAAATGCCGATGGCAAGGATATTATCTACGAGTTTCTTCTTCAGTCTGTAGATGCCTTTTTTGAAGTGGAGCAGCTCGCTCTTGTTGCTGAAGAGCTTGAACTGCCACATCAGCGCCATCAGCTGCGATAGGATGGTGGCGATGGCGGCACCCTGTATTCCCCATTTGAAGACGAGGATGAAGAGGGCATCGAGTATCACGTTCATCACCACCGTGAAGATGGTGGCGTACATCGCCTGCTTGGGCTTGCTCGCGGCTCGGAGCAGGGCATTCATACCGAAATACATGTGGCTTACCACATTGCCCAGCAGGATGATGACCATATACTCATGGGCATAGATGAGCGTCTGGTCGCTGGCTCCGAAGAATCTCAGGATAGGGTCGAGGAAGAGCAGACAGATGATGCTCAATCCGATACCGATGATGAGATTCAGAGAAATCGTGTTACCCAGAATGTTTTGCGCTGTGGCATAGTCTTTTTGTCCCAACTTCACGCTGATGGCAGTAGACGCTCCTACGCCCACACCGGCTCCGAAGGCAGCGGTGAGATTCATGAAGGGAAAGGTGATGGCGAGACCTGAGATGGCCATGGCTCCTACACCCTGACCGATGAATACTCGGTCAACGATGTTGTAGAGTGAGGCGGCGGTCATCGCAATCATCGCTGGCAAGGCATACTGAACGAGCAGCTTGCCCACCGGCTTCGTACCTAATTCTAATGTCGCTTGTTTATTTTCCATTTATATCTGTTTTTTCCTCATAGCCGTTCGCCCAGCTTCTTTCAGAATGCAATTGCAGCGGCTACTTGTCTGCAAAAGTACAAAAAATATCTGATACCTTATTATATATATGAGAAAAACTTGCATTTCATGATAAAAACTTCCCTTTTCCTTTGGTGTTTTCGTACAATTTCTGTACTTTTGCACTTCAGAATAAACAATTCAACTCATTAACAAATGCAATACAAAAATATTGCAGCAACAACAATAACAAACCGGACTACCGATATAATGATGAAAAAATTTTTGATGCTTTATGCATTCTTAATGACTGCTCTCTCTTTGTTTGCTCGCGAAGACAGGGTTAGCAATTTTGAGCAACTGATGCGGTTGCCCCGCATCGCCGAAACCGATATGGTGTCGTATCCGGGAGGCAAGTGTATGATGTATCGTCTTTATCTCAGAGACAAAGACCTCAGTCACACTCCCTTTTCGGTAAGTCGCCCTGCAGATTTTCTCTCTCCCCGTTCCATAGAGCGCAGAAAGAGGCAGAATCTGCCCATCGATGTTACCGATTTGCCTGTGGCTCCTGCTTATGAGCAGGCTGTAAGCGAGGCTGGCATCGAGATTGTGGGCAAGAGCAAGTGGAACAATACCCTGCTGGTTCGCATTCATAAGGAGAAGGAACTACGGAAACTGGATGAGCTCGATTTCATCACCCGGAAAATGAAGGTCTTCTCTGCTCCCGATTCTGTCAGTCAGCGCGTCAGAAGTAGCGTTCGCAGGGGATTGAACGATTGGACTGGTGGAGTAGGCGAATATGGTGCTGCCGATGCGCAGATCCAGTCGCTCAACGGCAAGCGGCTGCATGGAACCGGACATTTGGGCAAAGGAATGATGATAGCTGTCTTCGACGGCGGATTCATGAATGTGGATAAGATTCCGGCGCTGCATAATATCAGATTGGCGGGCATTAAGGACTTTGTGGTTCCTCAATCCAAGAATATTTTCGCCGAGATGGAGCATGGAACGATGGTGCTTTCTACGATGGCTGCCAACGAACCCGAAAGATTCGTGGGAGTGGCGCCTGAGGCTCAATATCTGCTGGTGCGCTGTGAAGATGAGCGCACAGAGAGTCTGGCAGAAGAGGATTACTGGGCTTTTGCGGCTGAATATGCTGACAGTTGCGGCGTGGATGTCATCAACTCTTCGTTAGGCTATCATGGCTTCGATGATGCGTCTACCAACCATCATTATTATGAACAGGACGGCAATTCTACCCTCATCTCCCGCACCGCTTCGATGTGTGCAGACAAGGGAATCATATGTGTCAATTCTGCCGGAAACGACGGAATGGGAAGCTGGAAGAAAATCAATTTCCCTGCCGATGCACGCAATATCCTTACCGTGGGCAGCGTAAACGAAATGGGCGAGAATGCGGCTTTCAGTGCTGTGGGACCTACTGCTGACGGCAGAATCAAGCCTGATGTGATGGCTTACGGAAGTCCTACCTGTGTGATTACGGGCCGTGGAAATATCATCAATGATAACGGAACGTCTTTCTCATCTCCGCTCATCGCCGGAATGGTGGCGTGTCTCTGGCAGGCTTTGCCTCAGAAAACGGCTAAGCAGATTATGAAACTCGTGAGATTGGCTGGCGATAATCAGCAACACCCCGATAATGTTTTCGGATATGGTGTGCCCGATTTCTGGAAGGCTTATCAGACGGGAAAAGCGATTAAGTAGTTAATAGTTGATAGTTTATAGTTAATAGGGCAAACTTGCTCTGCTAGCTATAAACTTTCAACTATAAACTGTAAACTTTAAACAGTAAACAGCATGGAACGACTTCGATTGTCCCTTTTTGAATTAAACTCCATAGTCCGCGACGTCATTTCGATGTCCTTGCCCGACAGCTATTGGGTGGAAGCGGAACTCTCTGAGGCTCGCGAGGGCTACGGCGGGCACTGCTATCTGGAACTTATCGAGAAGGATGAGCGGTCTAATACGCCCATTGCCAAGGCGCATGCCTCCTGCTGGCGAAACCGATGGATGTTCATCAAACCGAATTTCGAGCGCATCACCGGACAGCGCATTCATGCCGGAATGAAAGTGCTGCTCAAGGTACACGCGCAGTTTCATGAGAACTATGGCTTCTCCTGGATAGTAGACGATATTGATCCTAACTATACGATGGGCGATATGGTGCGCAAGCGGCAGGAAATCATCAATACGCTGAAAGCAGAGGGCGTATTCGAACTGCAGAAGGAGTTGGCACTCCCGATGTTCTGCCAGCGCATCGCCGTCATTTCCAGTGCTACGGCAGCAGGTTATGGTGATTTCTGCAACCAGCTTGCCGATAACGATTATGGTCTGCAGTTTCAAACCCGCCTCTTTCCGGCTACGATGCAGGGCGAGGGGGTAGAGCAGAGTGTGATAGCTGCCCTCGACAGTATCAATGCCGAATGGGAACAGTTTGACTGCGTAGTCATCATCCGAGGCGGTGGCGCTACGAGCGACCTCTCGGGTTTCGATACCCTGGCGCTTGCCGAGAATGTGGCAAACTTCCCGCTGCCTATCATCACGGGAATAGGACATGAAAGGGACGAGAGTGTGCTGGATATGATTTCTTTCCAGCGTGTAAAGACACCGACAGCCGCTGCCGCCTTCCTCGTTAATCATCTTACTGAGGTTTATGCCCGTGTGATGAATGCGCAAGAGGCTATCGTGCAGAATGTGAAGCACCGTCTGCAGGTGGAGAAGATGAGGCTCGACAGATTGAGCAACACGATTCCTGTCCAGTTTTCGCTGGTGAAGACGAAGCAGGGAGCCTATCTCGACCGTCTGATGAGCCGTTTAAGCACAAATGTACAGTCGAAACTATCGGAAGCCCAACGCCATTTCGAGATTCTTTCTCAGAATATTCAGCCGATATTGGAAAGGAAGATGCTCAACGAGAGTCATCGTCTGCAACTTCTTTCCCAGCGCATTCAGGCACAAGACCCCGAATTGTTGCTGAAACGTGGCTACAGCATTACGCTGAAAGATGGCAAAAGCATCCGTTCTGCCTCAGAACTGAAGTCTGGCGACATCATCGAAACGAGGTTGGCCGAGGGCAGCGTGAAGGCAAAAGTTGAATAATAGTTTATAATTTATAGTTAATAGTTTATAGCAATCTGGCTAAACGGAGAAGCCGCTATAAACTATTAACTCTTAACTAAAATAGGATTATGGAAAAAGAAGAAATAAAATACGAACAAGCCGTAAGAGAGCTTGAAGAAATCGTAGAAAGAATGGAGAATGATGAACTCGATATTGATCAGCTCTCCGAGCAGTTGAAACGTGCCAAAACCTTGGTGAAACTCTGTAAAGACAAACTCACCAAGACCGATGAGGAAATCAAGAAACTCCTCAGCGAGGATTGATTTTCTGAGTGGCGGGCCGATTTTTCTTTGATTCTTCATTGGATTCTATGGATTTTAAAGGGTTAATGTTTAGTTTTGCACACGGATCTCACGGATCTCACGGATTTTTCTCCTTCGGAGTTTTGGCTGTGAGCCTTAGTGAGAGTACCGTTGCTTGCAACGAAGAAGATCCGTGAGATCCGTGTGCGCCCCAAAGACTCCCCTATGTTTAGGCATAGGGGGAGTCTTAATATCACATGATGTGTCCGCTCCAGCCATTCTCCTTCATTATATGAGAGAATGGCTGGTTCTCGTTATCGACCTAACCCTTTGCCCTTTCTTGATTTTACCATCCGAGTTGCTTGTCGCAAACACCGTCTTATCCATTCTATCTCATCTTCATCCTTCTCACGTCCCCAATCCTTGGTATCGCTACCGCCACCTCCTTGGCTTTCAGCGAAGTTGGTAGCCTCGTTGACGTAGCCGATGTACAGGTACATTTCACAATAGATAATTTTGTCACCATGATTAATGAAGTCTATTGCAAAGCTATCGGTAAAGAGACAGCTGTCGTGAATGCTCGTCATACGTGGATAGATATCTGCTATCTCTGCCAACGCCTTCATGCCAGCCTGTGCCCAAATCTTATTGATTATCTGTTGCTTGCGGCAGAAATATAAACTAAATAATAGGAGATAAGATTATGGCATTAGCAATTAGTGGTATCCCAATGCTGACAGGTGATGGGGCTTTAGCTTTCAGAGAAAAACTGAAGAAACATTGAAGAAGCGTGGTAGCATAGATTTCTCAAAGCAACGTGCTGAGATGAAGGCTATTTTAGCAAAAGCAAAATTTTAAGTTAGTATTTAGTTAATAGTTTATAGTTGATTTTTGGGTAATTGGCTGATAAGTTGCAGATTTATTCTGATTTTCTTGGTGGTTTCGAAGAATATGTGTAATTTTGCGACATTATTAAACGTTTAAAATGAAAGGTTATGGCTTTAGAGATAAGAAGTATTCCTGTTTTGACAGGTGAGACTGCTGAACGATTTGTTCGTGAGGCAGAGGAGAATGAACGCAATCCACAAAGAAAGGCATTGCGAATGTCATTTGCTGATGTGGAGAAAATATTGGTTCGTTCAACCGCTAATTTGAAAGCACATGGAGGAAAAAGTCCTTTTGCAAAGTAATTGCTCTCTTTATCGGGTTACGACAAAAGAAGAGCTTGACTCTTTTAGCTGTGGTGATGAAGATCTTGATGATTTCTTTCACCAGGAGGCTTGTCTTTATGATGGGCAATTATTGGGAAAAACATATTTCTTTGCCTCGGAAAGAAGTGGTAAGGATGAAATCGTTTGTGCCTTTACGTTGGCAAATGATAGTATCAAGGCTGCTTTGATTCCGAATGCTTCAAGAAACAAAATACAGAGAAAAATTCCTAATTCCAAAAGAACAAGAAGTTATCCTGCAGTATTGATAGGAAGACTTGGAGTTGCGAAGAATTTTCAAGGTACTAATGATGGTATTGGCTCACAAGCAATTGACTATATCATATCTTGGTTTTTGTTACCTGATAATAAAACTGGTTGCCGTTTTATTGTGGTTGATGCCTATAACAAGGAAAATGTATTACGTTTTTATGGAAAGAATGGCTTCAAATTCTTGTACTCAACAGAAGAATTAGAGAAAGAAGCAAATCATATTCCTGATGATGAACACTTAGAGTCAAGGATGATGTATCTTGACTTGTTGGGCTATATAAGATAAAAAACAAGAGGTAATCTTTAGGATTCTTCTTAACTCTTTTCTGGCCCACAGATCTCTCAGATTAACACAGATGGGGCAGACGTGAAGTCTGCTTATATCCAAAGAATTGGCTGAACTAAAATATACTTATTGGAGGATGTGTCATAAGTTTATGATTCACCCTCTTCTTGTCGTTGGTAAATATGGGTTATGTTGCTGGAAGAGATAGGATATGTTGTTGGAAGAGACAGAATAAGTTGTTGGAAGAGATAGGATATGTTGTTGAGACAGTCAGTATCTTCGGTCGCACAACAGCTGTTGTGCGCTTGCATAACAGCTGATATGCGCATGCACAACACCTGTTGTGCATGCGGTAGTCAATTGTTATACACCAACTATTATCCAGACTTATGACACACCCTCTGATGAGTTTACTATCTGAATATATTGGTATCACTGATTACTATTTCCATTAGGCAAGAACGAAATTATGTAATACTTCCTCTGTCGTTTTGTTGAGTAAGACGGCATCCCTGAATTCTGTAATCAAGCCACTTGACAGGGCACGATAGATAAGGTTCTCGAATCTGGTGCTGTGCTCGTCATCAATGATGCTTTTCTCTTATTCTTCTGCCAGTTCTTTCATCGCATCGTTTAATGTGTTGAAAAGAACGTTGATGTTTTCTTCTTCATTCTTGTATGCCTCCTTGAAGAGGGCAACAGGATCTTCGGTGCTGCTCTTGAGCGGAGTCTCGTTGAGCAGGAGGTTGACATTGTTCAGCAACATGCCGTGAAGGGTAGGCATGTGGAGCTGGTGCTGCTCGCCCTCCTTGCTGCCACATTTCAGTCCGGCGGCGTATGCCTTTACGATGATGCGGACCAGGAGATGGATGGCCATCGGCTCGTCAGCAAGACTGATGAGAATGCCGTGGGTGTAATCGCGTACATGCTCTTCAAGAGTGGTAAACTTACCTTGAAGAAGCCAGGTGAAGTTACGCTTGTATTCTGATTCCATCGCCTTGTAAAGCTGGTTCGATTTGCAGGCTATGCGCAGGTAGTTGAGCATGGTTGGCTCAAAGGTCGGGTCAGCCTGTTTCATGCTGTCGAAATTCTTCTTCATGCGTTCGTTGGCTTCCTCGGCAGTCTTGTAGTTGAGGCGTACGAGGGTAGAGAACATGATGTCGAAGAAGTATTGGTTTACCTCGCCATAGTGCTCCAGCATCATCTGCTTGATCTGTTTCGGGTCGTTCTTCTTGCTGAAGTCATTGCCTTCGATGGTTGCATCGATGATGCCACGTGCGTAGGCTTCGAAGAAACCTCTTACAAATGCAGCTACTGCCTGATAACTGTTGATTCTTTTGCTCATTTCTTGTCTGTGTTTATTGGGCTGTTCCTGTTTGGGAATAACAGCTTCTTATTCAAAAGTCTTAAATTCATACCCCTGTTCCATGAGCCATTCTATGGCCTGAGGGAGCGCTGTCTTCAGCTTTTCAATGCTCTTCAGCGAGTCGTGGAAGGTGATGATGCTGCCATTGCGGGCATACCGCTTCACATTGTTCACCACATCTTCTGCCGTCATCCATTTGGAGTAGTCGCGCGTCACTACATCCCACATGATGACCTTGTAAGTGCGGTGCAGCCACCAATACTCACTTGGTCGCATCCAGCCGTGAGGTGGACGGAAAAGATGGGCATGGATGATATCGTTCGCCTTATTGGTGTTGAGAACGTAGGAGATGACACGGTGCTTGAAGGCACCGATATGATTGAATGTATGGTTGCCTACCTGATGACCCTCTGCCACAATCTGGTTGTAGAGGTCATGATGGCGCAATACATTCTCTCCTACCATAAAGAAAGTAGCCTTGATATTGTACTTTCTCAGGGTCTCTAAGATGAATGGAGTTGACTCTGGAATCGGACCGTCATCAAATGTAAGATAGACAGAATGGTCTTTCTTGTCCATTCTCCAGATGGCCTTTGGATATAACCATCTGAGCCATTTGGCTGGTTGCTCTATGAACATGGATAAAACAGGTTTATATGAATAATGAAAAGTTTGGTGTCGTGTTTCGCGACACCAAACTTTTTTCTATTTTTTACTGATTGCCTTCCGGCATTCTGCCACCTCTGCCATGATAGAGACGATAGAGGTTGTTGAGCTGCTTCTCATACTTCTGCTCCAACTGTGGACTAACCATTCCGGCAGCCTCGCAGATGCTCTGCATAATCATGATCTGACGGATGCAGTCGTGCTCTGCCTGGAGGAAACGGTCGTTTGGCAGCGAGAGATAGTAGTTGAGGTATTGTGAAGCATTCTTCCATACCGCTTCTATATATTCCTTACCCTTGGCTTTCTGACCGGTCATCAGCCAGCCGCGAGCCATATCCAAGCCACCGCTCATGTAGTCGAGCGTAACATTGTAGGCAGGAATCTCGGTATCAGCCTTCTTCAGGATGTTGATAGCCTTCTGTTTCTTGCCTTCGGCGATGAGCTGGAGGGCTGTCTGGGCGAGCAGGCGACGGTGAGTATAACACATACGCATGGTTGTCTCGTCGATGTAGAGTCCCTTCTGCTTCAGGTTGCCGAACTTGAATCGGGTCATGATGTTGTGATAAGCCTTCTCTGTATCGAAGTTCTTGGCACCTGGCTTGTTGGTGGTGAACGGAGTGATACGGTTCACAAGTCCCTCCTGTACGAAGTTGTCGCCGAGGTTCATATAGTTCTCTTCGCCTACGGTGAGTGCTACGTAGAGCGGACGGGTCCAGTTGCACTGTGCCAGCATTTCGAGCATCATGAGGTCGCCCTTGTAGAGTGCGCTCTTGCCGGCAAGAGAGATGACCATCTTGTCTGGAATAGAATCTGATGCCATCATCATGCCGCTCTTCTTTACAGCCTCCTTGTCGATGGTGACATAGAGGGTATCTGTAGGGATGAAGTGCATGTCAGGGTTCTTGCTGCGTACCCAGTTCTTCAGGATGTTCTTGAGTTCGAACGGTTCGTCACCAAACTGCTTCTTGGCATTCTCTGGATCCTGCTTGTAGAAGTCGAGAATCTGCTTCTTTGCTTCAGGCTCAACAGATACATATTCGTTGGTACCTGAACAGAAGTCGAGACGTGGCCAGGTGATTGGCACGGATGGTGAGTTGTATGCAGGGCGCATCATCTGGTCGATATACCAGTCGGTCTGCAGGTAGCTCAGGTTACATACGCGGGCATCTGTTCCAACGCCTTCTACCTCCTGGTTGTACCAGAGTGGGAAGGTATCATTATCACCATTGGTAAAGATGATAGGGTTGCCCTTCTCCTGGAGTGACATCAGGTAGTTCTGACCGAAGTCACGGCAGGTGTAACGGTTTGAGCGGTCGTGATCATCCCAGGTCTGTGATGCCATCTGGATTGGTACGAGAAGTGTGATGACTGCTACGATAGCTGTTACGGCAGTACCGCTGAGCTTCATCTTGCGCTTCAGGATGTCGATGATGGCGAGTACGCCGAGACCGCACCAGATAGCGTATGCATAGAATGAGCCGGCATAAGCATAGTCACGCTCACGTGGCTGCATCGGTGTCTGATTCAGGTAGATGACGATGGCAAGACCTGTCATGAAGAACAGGAAGAATACAATCCAGAACTGCTGGATTCCGATAGGGAGGAGTACTTCCTCTTCCTTGCCGTTCTTCATTACCTTCTTCTTACGGGTATACCAAGCCTGCCAGAAAAGTCCGATGAGACCGAGAATCAGCGGCATGCAGTAGAATACATTGTGTCCCTTGTTCTCCTTCAGGTCGTCTGGCAATTTGCTCTGGTCGCCATAGAGTGAATCATCAATGAATGAGAAACCGGTAATCCAGTTTCCGTGCTCTGGCTCACCATTGCCCTGGATGTCGTTCTGACGGCCGACAAAGTTCCACATGAAGTAGCGCCAGTACATGAAGTTGCACTGGTAAGAGAGGAAGAAGCGGATGTTGTCAAACTGTGACGGCATCTTCACCATCATACTCTCTCCGCAGCGGTCGTAAGGAATCTCTGTGCCTTCTACACCGCCCATCCAGTCTTCGTATGCCTGGGCATGAGCCGAACTGTACATACGAGGGAAGAGCATGTTCTGGGCATAGATATACTTATTCTTGTGACTTACTACGAAGTAAGAGTCCTTCTCATCAGCCGAAGCCTTCTCCTTGCGCTGGTAAACCGGTGCGCCTTCCTTCATGACTGGCTTGCACATGTTGCCGTCTACTTCGAGGGCTACCTGTGATGTATAAGCCTGGCCATAGAACAGAGGGCGGTCGCCATACTGGTCGCGGCTCAGATAACTTCCCAGGGTAAAGATGTCCTCAGGAGAGTTCTGGTCCATAGGAGGGTTGGCGGAAGAACGGATCACGATGAGTGCATAGCTGGAATAACCAATCATCAGCATCAGCATGCAGAGCAAGGCTGTGTTCTTGACGCGTGCTGAAATGAGCGGCAGGAGCTGCATCTTCTTTTTGGCGATGCCAGTAGATTCGTCAACGCCTGTTACTACTTCCTGCTTGCGCTTGTAGCCGAGTACAAACCAGAGGATAACCAGCACGATGATGCCGGTAATGGCAGCAGTCCAGCCATATCCGTAGAATGGGATGCCGAGCATGCCGAAGCCGAGAACGAAGGCGATATTCTGCTTCTTCTCGTTCTTCTCTGATGCATTACAGGTTTCGTAGATACCCCAGATAACTGAGGCTACAAGACAGATGATGTATACGATTTCACCGGTATTGAACGGACAGCCGAGAGTGTTGACAAAGAACAGTTCGAACCAGCCGCCTACGGTGATGATACCTGGAACCACACCATACAGTACGGCTACTACTACGAGGAATGAAAGGAACAGTGCCAGGAGTGAACCCTTGAGGTTGGCATGTGGCACCTTCTTGTAGTAATAAACCAATACGATGGCTGGGATACAGAGCAGGTTGAGCAGGTGGACACCGATACTCAATCCGGTCATATAGGCGATGAGCACAAGCCAACGGTCGCTATGAGGCTCGTCAGCATGGTCTTCCCACTTCAGAATGAGCCAGAATACCACAGCGGTAAAGGCAGAAGAGAACGCATAAACCTCACCCTCGACAGCAGAGAACCAGAAGGTATCGCTGAAGGTGTAGATGAGTGCGCCTACCATACCGGATGCCTCGATGGCAATCAGCTTGCTGGTAGTCAGTTCTTTCCAGTCGCTGATGACGAGTCGGCGAGCCAGGTGGGTGATGGTCCAGAAGAGGAACATGATACAGACGGCGCTCAGCAGGGCGCTCATCGTATTTACCATCTTGGCTACCTGGGTAGTGTCGCTGGCGAAATGTGTGAAGAAATTGCCTAAAAGCATGAAGAATGGTGCCCCAGGTGGGTGACCGATCTCCTGCTTGTAAGCAGTCGTAATAAACTCAGGACAGTCCCAGAAACTGGCTGTCGGTTCAATTGTGGAACAATAAGTGAACGCCGCAATGATGAATGCGACCCATCCGAAGATATTGTCCACTAATCTGTACTGTTTCATTATTGTTTAAACTTTAATGTATTATATTTCTTTCTGAATGCTTTCTCCGTGCCTTTCATAAAGGCACATTCCAGTTGCAAAGATAATAAAAAGATGAGATAATATGGATTTTTGCACCTGTTTTTTAGGCATTATTATATAATAAGCCTATACATTTAAGAAATGCTCTTCCAGTTTCTCTCTCGGCATATCTGCCGTATCGTGGTAGTGGAGATGATGATTTACGCAGGCGATGTGCTTTACGTTATTGAGCACTTCGGCTACATCATGACTTACGATGATGATGGCGCACTCCCGGTTGATCTGTTCCAGCATCTCGTACATCTGCTTCTGGAAACGGCGGTCGATGTAGGTGTTGGGCTCATCCAGTATCACTACATCGGGTTTCGAAACAATGGCGCGGGCGAGGAGTACTCGCTGCAGCTGTCCGCCGCTCAAGGCTGCGATATGGCGGTCTTTCAACTCCGTGAGCTGCATCTGTTCCAGACAGTCGAGTACCTGCTGGTGCTGAGCTTGGGTGTATCTCGAAAAGAGACTTTTGGTCTTGCTGAGTCCTGAGAGTACCACTTCATAAACGGAGATAGGAAACTGTTTGTCGAGATGATTGTATTGGGGCAGATATCCCATGCTGATTTCCCTTACTTCCTCCCCGTCTTTATAAAAGCGGATGCTGCCGTCTGTGGGTTTCATCTGTCCCAGGATGAGGCGCATGAGGGTCGTCTTGCCACCACCATTGGGACCGATGATGCCAAGATAATCGTCTTTGTAGACGGTGAGGTTGATGTCGTGGAGCACCTCCTTGCCTTCATAGCCAGCAGAAAGATGCTCTATCTCTATTAACTTTGAACTTTGAACTTTGAACATTGAACTTTATGATTAGTTGTTGTTCTTTATTTTCCTACCACAATTTTCTTGCCCTGTACCGCCAGAGATACTTCTTTCATCGCATAGGCCCAATCTGCCTGCAATGGGTTGATATCCATCGCCTTGGTATGGCTTTCCTTGATGAATGTCGTGGTGTTGCGGTTGGCAAATTCAGCCTGTATGAGACAGAATCTGATCTTTTCTTTTCTGGCTCTCTCTATGAGGCTCTTCAGCTGGGAGGCACTAGGCTCCCTGCCTTCTTCCTCGATGGCAAGCTGCTCCAGCTGGTAATCACGGGCGAAGTAGGTGAGGATAGGGTGATAGATGACGAACTTGCGAACCATCTCCGGATTGTCCTTGAAACTCTTTCTGATGAGGCTGTCCTGCCTGTCGATGCTGCAGAGCAGCTGCTGATAGTTTTTCTGGAAGAAAGTCTTGTTCTCCGGTTCCAGTTGGCAGAGTGCCTTGAAGATGTTGCTGGAGATGATGCGGGCGTTTTTGCAACTCATCCATACATGCGGGTCGGTATTGCCGCCTGGTGTCTTGGCGGGCGTGATGCCTGTGGAGGTATCTATCACTTTCATATCCGGAGCGTTGTCCTGCAGCTTCTTCATCCAGGTCTGCTCAAAACCGATGCTGCCCACTTTCAGATAGAGGGCACTCCTGGAGAGTTCCATCATCTGCTGGGCGTATGGCTCGTAAGTCTCTGGATTGTTACCATTCGATACCATCACGTTGACATCCACCTTATCTCCGGCAATCTTATCAACGAAAAACTTATAGGGAGGGATGGTTACGGTAACAGCAGGTTTGCCATCGCTGTTGGCGACAGATTCCTTTCCGTTACTTTCTGAGGTGTTACCTTTCTGCTGGCTGCCTTTACAGCCTGCGAAAACCACGCATAATATAATAAGGTATAAATACTTTCTCATAAGCAGTCAATCTATATGAATCAATTCTTTGTTTTCTTTCTTCTGATGCTGGTTTAAAAGATGAAACTGAGTCCGTAAACCAGCAGTACATATCTCGACACCTTTCCGATGGTGATGCTGATGACAGAAATAACGATGTTGGCTCTCGTCAGTCCCAAAACGATGGTGATGGCACTTCCCAACAGGGGCAGGAAGGCGAAGAATCCCATCCAGGCACCTCTGTCGGCCATGAAGTTCTGAGCCTTGTCGAGACTCTCTTTCTTTACATGCAGATATTTCTCTATCCATTCCAGCTTGCCCATCCGTCCTACGCCATAATTGAACATAGAACCGAGCACATTGCCGATGCTTCCATACAGTACGAGCTGGATAGGTTCTAATCCGGCAGCCTGTAAGCCCGACATGACCACCTCGCTGCTGAAGGGAAAGAAACTGCCGGCAAGGAAGGCTGATACCAGCATGCCCCAGTAGCCCCAGCTCATTAAGAAATCTATTATCCAACTCATAGTAATATGCTCTCTGGTACGAGTATGTTGTAAGCCATGATAAGTACCAGCATGATGAGCAGCAGGATGAAGGAGATGTTGGTAAACTTACCTCTGGTGAATGTGATGAAATGGGCGATAAGCGGTGCTGTATTCACAATCAGGATGCCGCCCAGTTCCTGTATATGTTGAGGCTGGAGGACGATGAATATGATGCAGGCAACCGATATCATGATAAACGTTTCGTAGATCATGCGGGTTCGTATCTTATCGCCGTAGCTGGTGCGTATGAAGTGGATGGAACCGATGATGGTGAGCAGGGTAACAAAACTCAGGTTCAGAATCTGATGGTCGGTAACCTGTGAATAATCAAAGAGTTCGCTGTAGTTGATGAATTCGCAGAAGTGGTCAGCCAGACCCTGTATGTTGTCGGTATAGAAGAAATAACCGGCTGCAAACCAATAGGGCACGATGAGACCTACCAGGGATGCAAAGAATGTCTTTACGCTAAACGAGAGGGTAAACACCATCATCATGATCCACAGTATAGGCATGAAATAGCCTATCTGTACGAAAACCATCGATGCCAGACCGATGCAGGCAAAGGCGTAGAAAGTCCAGCCTGTTGAGCGTTTATCCTGATAGCAATTCCAGATAATGAGATAAAAGGCGATGAAACACATCGTCACAATACTGCTTTTTAAAGAGAGGTGGGGGAGTCCTGTCATCGTCAGTAATGCCAGAAAACTGCAGGATACCATTCGGCTGTAGGTACGCATGAGGGCATTACGGTTGTTCAGTTCCACCATCAGCAGGGTAGACATGGCTGTAAAAGCAAATTCTACCCAGATATTGGATACCAATAAACCTACTGCAACCCAAACCAGCGTGGCAAGGGTTGCAGTAATTGGTAAAGAGTAGCGGCTAGCCGCTACTTTATTTTGAAAAGTTTTCTTTCTTAACATCTAATTCAATGTTGAATGTTGAATGTTGAATGTTGAATGTTAAGTGTTGAATGTTGAATTAGGCTAGCGCCCTTGAGTCCGTTAGGCAATTCAACATTTAACATTCAACATTAAACATTAAAAAACTAAAGGTCCTGTCCGATATCAGAACGGAAGTACTTGTCGGTGAACTGGATCTTCTGTGCCTCGGCAAAGCTCTTCTTCAAGGCTTCTTCCTTGTCCTTGCCGTAGCTGCTTACGCAGATGACACGACCACCGTTGGTTACTACCTGACCATCCTTCATGGCTGTACCGGAGTGGAATACTACCGAACCTTCTACATCGTCGATGCCCTGGATAGGATACCCCTTCTTGTAAGCCTCAGGATAACCGCCGCTTACGAGCATTACACAGACTGCTGCACGCTCATCAAACTCGATGCTGCGCTTGTCCAAGTCGCCTGCTGCTACACCCTCAAAGAGATCCACGATGTCACTCTTCAGGCGGAGCATCACGCTCTCTGTCTCAGGATCACCCATACGGCAGTTGTACTCGATTACCATAGGCTCGCCTTCTACATTAATCAGACCGAAGAAGATGAATCCCTTATAGTCGATGTTCTCCTCAGCAAGTCCTTCTACAGTAGGACGGATGATGCGCTCGTCAACCTTCTGCATCCACTCCTTGGTAGCGAATGGTACAGGGGTAACGCTACCCATACCGCCGGTGTTCAGACCGGTATCGTGCTCGCCGATGCGCTTGTAATCCTTAGCCTCAGGCAGAATCTTGTAGTTCTTGCCGTCGGTCAATACGAATACAGAGCACTCAATGCCACTGAGGAATTCCTCGATGACTACGCGTGCAGAAGCGTTGCCGAACATACCGCCGAGCATCTCCTTGAACTCTTTCTTAGCCTCTTCCAGGGTAGGGAGGATGAGAACGCCCTTACCGGCGCACAAACCGTCAGCCTTCAATACATAAGGAGCCTTCAGTGTCTCCAGGAATTTCAAGCCTTCCTCTACGTGCTCGCCGTCGAAAGTCTCATACTGGGCAGTAGGGATGTTGTGGCGCTTCATGAACTTCTTGGCGAAGTCCTTGCTGCCTTCCAGTACGGCGCCAGCCTTTGATGGACCGATGACAGGGATGTTCTGGGTGCGAGGATCGTTCTTGAAGTCATCGTAAACACCCTTTACCAATGGATCTTCCGGACCAACTACTACCATATCAACGCCATTTTCTACTGTGAAGTTCTTGAGCGCCTCAAAGTCGTCTGCCTTGATATCTACGTTCTCGCCGACATTCTGTGTACCGGCATTACCAGGAGCGATGAAGAGTTTCTCACACTTCTCGCTCTGAGCGATTTTCCATGCTAAGGCGTGCTCGCGGCCACCGCCTCCTAACAATAAAATTTTCATTTGCTGTAAGTTATTGTTTGTTATTTGATGTAGAAGTAAACTCCCCTTTTCGGGGGATGTTTACTCCTAGATATTTACTTGAGATAATCGAAGAAATAATTGCTGATGCGCTCATGCAGATGAGTGCTCTGATGACCTCTCATGTTGTGAGGCTCGCCAGGATAGACGAAGAAGTCTGGCTGGGTGCCTGCTGCGATGCAAGCCTTGAGGAAGGTGAGGCAGTGCTGTGGCACTACAGTCACATCGTTCAAGCCCTGGATAATCTGCAGCTTGCCCTTCAGGTTCTTTGCCTGATAGAGCAGAGAGGTCTTCCTGTAACCCTCTGGGTTGGTCTGTGGGGTGTCCATATAGCGCTCGCCATACATCACCTCGTACCAGTGCCAGTCGATAACCGGACCGCCTGCTACGCCTACCTTGAACACATCAGGGTGGTTGGTCATCAGCGAGATGGTCATGAATCCGCCGAAGCTCCAGCCGTGAACGCCAATCTTGTCAGCATCTACGTAAGGAAGCGTCTTCAGATATTCCACACCCTTCATCTGGTCTTGCATCTCAATCTGTCCGAGCTGGCGGAAGGTAGCCTGCTCGAAAGCCTTGCCACGGTTCTCGCTTCCACGGTTGTCGAGGATGAAGAGCAGATAGCCCTTTTCTGCCATGTAGGTTTCCCAACCACGGCTAGAGTAGTTCCAGCGGGCATCTACGTTGTGGGCATGAGGACCACCATATACATATATAATGGTAGGATACTTCTTGTTTGGATCGAAGTTTACCGGCTTCACCATTCTCCAGTAGAGGTCTGTTTCGCCATCGGCAGCCTTGATGGTACCGCAGCTGTACTCCGGCACGTTGTAGCCCTTCCAAGGGTTCTCGGCTGTGAAGTAAGCGGTGCGCTTGCCGTTCTCGGTGTTTACGAGGGCAATCTTGCGAGGAACGGTAGGAGTAGAGTAGTTGTCGAAGACATACTGTCCGTTCTCGCTCAAAGTGGCGCTGTGCCATCCCTTGCCGCAATCATCTACCAGCGTACGTTTGCCGGTTTTTGTATCTACGGCAAAGATGTTTCTCTGGATAGGCGATTTCTCGTTGGATGCGATGATGATACTCTTGCGCTTGCTGTTGAAACCGAGCACTTCCATCACTTCCCATTTGCCGGAAGTCAACTGCCGGATTGTAAGTGAAGAGTGAAGAGTGGAGAGTGAAGAATTCTCTTGCTTTTCTGATGAAGATTTTGCATTTGAATTCTTCGTTTTTCGTTCTTCGTTCTTCACTTCACAGAGATAGAGGTGGTTGTAGCCATTCTTGCGGCTCTGCATGATGAAACTGTTGCTGTCCCAAGGCAGGAACTGGATAGGGTGGCAAGGCTCCACGTATTTCTCGTCGGTTTCGCGATAGAGCTCGCCTGTCTTCTCGCCGGTTTCTGCATTGTAGGCAGTCAGACGGCAGTCGTTCTGGTCGCGGTTCAGCTCAAACATATAGATGGTCTTGCTGTCCGGACTCCATGCGATGTTGGTGAAGTAGCGGTCGGTTGGATCGCCAGCCTTCAGATAGATGGTCTTGCCGGTCATGCAGTCGAACACGCCTACGGTTACCTTGTGTGATGTCTCGCCAGTCATCGGATACTTGTCTGGTGCAGGAGTAGCAATGCAACTCTGTGTTTCAGGATGATTGAAACCAATTTCCGGGATGTCGACCTGCGGATAGTCGGTTACCATACTCTGGTCCATGCGGTAGAAGGCGAGCAGTTCGCCGTTCGGACTCCAGAAGGTTCCCTTACTGATGCCGAACTCATCGCGGTGAACACTCTGTCCATAAACAATTTCGCGGCTTCCGTCCTTTGAGAGCTGGAAATCGTGAGATTTCTTTTCTTTTGTCAGGGCGTTGCTGGTTACATCGAAGGTACGCACATAGAGGTTGCTGCCCTTCAGATAGGCGAAGGCGTTCTGCTGGGCGTTCGCCTCCAGGAGGTTCTCGCCGTCAGCAAAATCCATCTCGCTCAGCAACTTATGCTTCTTGAAGTCTACGGTATAAGTCTTGCTGCCGTTGCTTACCATCACGATGTTCTTGCCTGCAAAAGGGAAGAGAGCATTGTAGAGGGCTCTTACCTTGATGTCCTTGGTAGGAGCAATCCACTGGTTGATGTCATTAATGCCGAAGAGTTTGGTCTCCTTGCCTGTCGTCTTGTTGACGAGATAGCAGGCATCCACATCCTGGCGAACGAGTTCATTGCCCCACCAGGTGCACCAGCGGTTCTTAGCTACCATGTTACGATAGTTGTTGCCGCCGAAGTTCAGGTCTTCCAATGTAAAGGTTTTCTCGCCTTTCTGAGCAGGAACTACGCCCTGAGCCTGTAAGTCGGTTGCATTCATAGCCATCATGATCATAGCAGCAAAAGATAATTTATAAATTGAATTCTTCAGATTCATTATATTCTTTATTTTACTTTATCGGGTTTACCACCCATGCGTCGTGAAACACGACGCATGGGTAGTATCTCTCTTTAATCCTCGTCGTCGAAGTCAACGCTGAAGTTCTTCTTGCCTCCGCGCTTGCCTCCGAAATCACGGCCACCACGTTTGTCGCCCTTGAAGCCACCACGCTTGTCGCCTTTCTCGAAACGCTTTCCGTCGCGCTTGCCACCGAAGTCACGGCCACCCTTGCGGTCGCCCTTGAAGCTGCGGCTGCCACGCTTGTCATCGTCGTCATTATTGCGTCGACCGCCACCGATACGTGAACGACCGCCCTTGTGGAACTCAGCACGCTTCTTCTCGAAGTCTTCCAGACGGTGAGTATGGAACTTGAAAGAACGGATATCGTCCTCCTCGTTTTCAGTCTCCTCGCTTACACGCTTCTTGAATTCACGTTCCTTCTTGAAACGGTGCTTCTGAGCCATCTCGCTCTTCTCGCGCTCAGTCTTCACAATACCGCCTTCAGAACGGAAGTCCTTCATCTTGCCGTCGAACATCACATACTTGCGGAATTCGCACTCCAAGCTTCCGTTGAATACAGGAATCTTGATAGATGGTTTCAGACCAATCTGCTCGAAGCACTCCTCGCGGTAGCTCAATACCCAAGCCTCGTTGCCGGCAAAAGCCTTCTTGAAACGCTCACCGATCATCTTGTAGGTGTTCAGAAGGTTAGGGGTAGAGATGCGCTCACCGTATGGAGGGTTCATCACGATGATGCTCTTCTCTGCAGGCTGGGTGAAGTCCTTGAAGTCCTGCTGGGCGATGGTGATGTCCTTGCTAAGACCGGCAGCACGAACGTTGAGATTAGCTGTGTTTACAGCCTTCATGTCAACATCGTAACCATAGATATGGTGCTCAAACTCGCGCTCCTGAGAGTCGTCGTTATAAATCGTATCGAAGAGATCCTGGTCGAAATCGTTCCACTTCTCGAAGGCAAACTCCTTGCGGAATACACCTGGAGAGATGTTGCGGGCGATGAGGGCAGCTTCGATGGCGATGGTACCTGAACCACACATCGGGTCGATGAAATCGCATTCGCCCTTCCAGCCGGTCATCAGAATCATACCTGCAGCGAGAACCTCGTTCAGAGGAGCCTCTACCTGCTCCTGGCGGTAGCCACGGCGGTGCAGACTCTCACCACTCGAATCGAGACTCAAGGTGGCATTGTCTTCTGCAATGTGGATGTTGAGGCGGATATCCGGATTAGATACGCTGATATTTGGACGTGTACCCTGCTGCTCGCGGAACCAGTCAACAATCGCATCCTTTACCTTGTAGGTTACGAAGCGTGAGTTGCGGAACTCCTCTGAGTAGACTACTGAGTCAACAGAGAAAGTCTTCTTCACGTCTAAGATGTCATCCCACTTGATCTTCTGAATCTGATCATACACCTCTTCTGCGCTTCTCGCCTTGAAGTGCTTGATAGGCTTTAAGATACGGATGGCTGTGTGCAACTGGAAGTTAGCACGATACATCATTTCCTTGTCGCCTGTGAAAGACACCATGCGGCGACCGATCTGTACATTATTGGCACCCAACTGGGTGAGCTCTTCAGCCAAGACAGGCTCGAGACCCATGAAGGTCTTGGCAATGAGTTCAAATTCCTGTTCCATTATTGAATTCTATATCTAATAAACTTTGTTTTTCTTTTTTATATTTCTTTGTTTTCGGTTTCATATCCTTGGTAACCCATACGTTGGCTCCCACTACGCAGCCTTCTCCGATGGTGATGCGACCGAGGATGGTGGCATTGGCGTAGACGATGACATCGTCTTCCAGGATAGGGTGGCGAGGGATTCCCTTGATAGGGTTGCCGTCCTTATCGAGAGGGAAACTCTTGGCTCCGAGGGTTACACCCTGGTAGAGTTTCACATTGTCGCCGATGATGCAGGTAGCTCCAATCACCACACCCGTACCGTGGTCGATGGTGAAGTGCTTGCCGATGGTAGCCTCCGGGTTAATATCAATACCGGTTTCCGAATGCGCCAGTTCAGTCATCATTCTCGGAATGAGCGGCACTCCCAGTTCGTGCAGCACGTGAGCAATGCGGTAGTTGGTAATCGCCTTGATGACCGGGTAGCAGGAGATGATTTCTCCGTGGCTCATGGCAGCCGGGTCGCCCTCGTAGGCAGCCTCTACATCGGTAGCCAGAATCTTGCGAAGTCTCGGGAATTCCATGATTGCCTTGGCTGCAATCACGCCTGCCTTGGCACGCTGGTGCTGCAGTTCTGCCTGGGTTTCCGTTTCGCAGTCGTTGGCGAAGCAGAGACCGGCGAGAATCTGCTCTGACAGCATCTCATAGAGTTTCTCTACTCTTACTCCGATGTGATATTTGATGGTTGAGATATTTACAGAAGAATTGCCGAAATATCCAGGAAAGAGGATAGAACGGGACAAACTGATGATTTCTTCGAGCGCCTTGCCCGAAGGAAGTGGATTCCCGTCTCGATGCTGATGGAAGAGACCCTTCAAAGATTCGGCGCTCGAAAGCTCCTCAATGGTCTCTGTCAGCTGATGAGTTAATGTATCTTTACTCATTTTCTTAATGTCTCAATAAAATTTGAGTGCAAAGATACGATTATTTTCTTGAATGACAAAGAAATAGCTACGGTTTTTTGTATTTTTTAGAGTGATTTTTTGAGGGATGAAAGACGGAAAGACCCATGTACGGTGTTTTACCGTACATGGGTCTGGCTTGTCTTATTTTGCGATGCTGTCCAGGAAGAGGAGCAGTCGGTTGGTGACGTTTACCTCTGAAACACCGGAATCGAAGTCGAGCGATACGAGGTTGAGCATTGGGAAACGGTCGTGGAGACGTTTCTCGATGCCCTTGGAAATCACGTGGTTAGCGATGCAGCCGAAAGGCTGGAGCGAGATGATGTTGTTCACGCCATCACGGATGTAACCTACGATGTCGGCAGGCAGAAGCCAGCCTTCGCCAAACTGGGCTGCGAGCGAAACCAGTCCCTGTACGTCCTTCGCATCATCATAGATATTGGTGAACGGACGGAAGTAGCGGAACTTGCCGGCTGCCTTGTTTACCTGGCGCAATCTTCTGCCTATCAGCGCCTGATAAGCGCCCTTGATGATGAAATCGGGCACTTTGGTGCAACTCAGCCGCATGTGTTTCTGTATCTCCACGTTCACAAATTCCTGCAGGAAGAATGGGGCAAGCAGAGGCGGAACCACCTCAATGCCGCGCGAAATGATGTTCTGCTCCAGGAACTGGTGGGCGAAAGGATTGAACTTCAGGAAGATTTCGCCTACGATTCCTACCTTCGGCAACGTTCTGTCGAGGGTCATCTGGTTGAATTCTTCGGCTGCCTGTTCCAGGAGTCGGATGAGTTCTTTGGCTGAATTCTGGGCGATAGGTCCGTCTATCAGCTGCATGTATTTATCGCGCAACTTTCTGGCAATGCCCGGTTTACGCTCTCTTACGATGCAGGCGTTGTACATTTCGTTGATTGCATCGCCATAGAAAATGGCGGTAACGATAATCTGACTGTATTTCAGCCAAGGCACATTGAAGCCGTCCTGCTCGTTGTAGTCTTGCTTGTCGTCTGTTGAGCCTGATGCTTCGCCTGTTGAGGCTGTTACGCCGAGTGTGAGCAGCGGAATGTCCTGGAATCCGTTGGAAATCATCGCACGCTTGATGAGACCGGCGTAGTTGGTTGCGCGACATTGGCCGCCCGTCTGACTCATCACTACTGCCGTATTATTCAGGTCGTATCTGCCTGATTTCAAGGCTTTGATGATGTCGCCGACGATGAGTGTTGCCGGATAACAGACTTCGTTGTTGGCAAACTTCAAGCCGAGTTCGGCGCTTACCTCATTGCTCATCGGAAGTACCTCTACATCATAGCCTATCAGTTTCAGAATAGGCGGAATGATAGGGGTGAGGTATTCGGTCATGAAAGGAGCAAGAATCTTGCGATGAATATCCTGCTTGGTGAATACCTTGGTCTGCTGTAAATGTTGAATGTTGAGTGTTGAATGTTGAATTTCTTCTGCTGTTGAATTTTTCACTCTTCGTTCTTCACTCTTCACTTCCTTTACTCCCTTCAGACTTTCTATCAGCGAGCGGACACGGAGCTTCAGAGAGCCGATATTGCTCACATCATCTATCTTCAGCAGCGTGAAAGGCTTGTTGTGGCGCTTCATGATGTCGCGAATCTCGTCCTGGATAAAACTGTCAGGACCGCAGCCGAAGCTGGTCATCTGGACGAAATGAACCTCATCGCCCTGTTCGGCTGCCCATTGTGCTGCCTTCAGTATGCGGTTCATATACGCCCATTGCTTCACGAGATAAGTCTCTGGCTGACAGTTGTATGCTTCGTTGTGGTCTTGGCTGGCTAATGCTGCCTCATTTCTTTCTGCCGCCAGGTCCTCCAGATTGAAGTCTTTGAAATCTGCAAAGAGATTACCCCGGGCGATGTCTTCGCTGATGACGTTGACTCCCAGATTGGCTATCATCTCGCTCAGCTTGTGCTGAATCAGCGGGTCAGTATGATAAGGACGGCCCGCCAGCAGAATCGTAAGTCCCTTGTTTGGCTTCAGAATCTCCCAGCCCTGTTTCTTGATTTCAGCAGCATATACTGCCTGAGCATAGAGGGCCTCTCTCAGCGCTTTACGGGCTGTCTTCTTGCTTACTCCCAGTTGCTTGAGATAATCGGTAATCTGTTTTTCCAGCGCCTTAGGCTGGGCAAAGTTGATGACGGGCGTATCGATCGGTTTCTTCAGATTGATGACCGACTTGATGACATCGCTGTAGCCCGAAACGACCGGACAGTTGAAGCTGTTCAGCGTATTCTTCGGGTCGTCATTATGCTCATAAACCACGTATGGCATGAGGATGCGGTCAACCTTCGGGTTCTCGTTGAGTTCCTTCAGATGGCTGTGAGCCAGTTTTGCCGGGAAGCAGATATTATCGCTCATCACCGTATTCAAGGCTCCTTCATACTGGCTGAAAGTGGAATCGGAAGAGAGAATCACGCCCAATCCGGCTGCCCGGAGCAGCGCATTCCAGAACGGATATTCCTCGTACATGTTGAGGATGCGAGGAATGCCTACTTTGACGTTGTGTTTTACAACGTCAAGTGGGTTAACCGTCTCTCTATCAAAGAGTAAACTATATTTGTATTCGTAGATATTTTTGCCCTTTATCCCGTTTGCTCCCTTGTTGTTGAACACACGCTCACACTTGTTTCCAGAGTAGAATCGGTTACCGCCGGCAAAGGTGTAGCGGGAAACATAACAATGGTTTTCGCAGCCTTTGCATTGCAGCTGTTTGGTTTCATAATGAGCCAGATTCTGGAGATCATCGATGGATCTTGATGAGGCAGGGTGCTCGTTTTCTGCAGATGTGCGATGCTTGTAATCTGCCGCCGCATGAAGGGCACAGCCATAGGCACCCATCAGTTCAGGCATGTTGCTTCGTGCCACTTCGGTATGGGTGAGCAACTCAAATGCTCTTACCACCGCATCGTTTCTCATCGTACCTCCCTGCACAACGATTTTGCCTCCAAGGTTCTCATTACCATGGAGTTTCAATACCTTATAAAGACAGTTCTTGATGACCGAATAAGAGATTCCGGCAGAAATATCAGCTACAGATGCGCCCTCTCTGAGCACCTGCTTCACCTTTGAGTTCATGAAGACGGTGCAGCGGGTTCCCAGGTCGCAGGGAGCCTTCGACTGGCAGGCGAGTTGGGCAAAATCGCCTACAGAATAACCCATATTGTTGGCAAAGGTCTGGATGAATGTTCCGCAGCCCGAACTGCACGCCTCGTTGAGTTCCATGCGCACCACAGCCCCTTTCTCAACGAAGATAGCCTTCATGTCCTGTCCGCCGATGTCCAGGATAAAACTCACGTCAGGCATGAGTGAGGCAGCAGCTCTTTCGTGCGCCATTGTTTCGATGATGCCGCTGTCGAGGCCGAAAGCCGCCTTGATGAGTTCTTCGCCGTAACCTGTAGAGCAGGAGCCTACGATTTCCAGTTCAGCGCCTCGCAATGCAGCTTCCTGCTTCAGGGCGTTCAGTCCATCCGCTACTGCCTTGATCGGATTTCCCAGATTCAGGCGGTAATTGGTAAAGACAATATCTCCCGTAGGCGTCTCCGTATTCACCCTTATCGCAACAATCTTCGTCGTAGTAGAGCCCGAGTCAATACCAATCACAACCTGCTGTTTTCCTTTATTCAGCGGTTTGGTTTCCGTAGCGAATTTCGCCTTGGATTTGAGCCATTCCTGGTGCTCTTTCTCATTCTTGAACAGGGGCAGCAGGCTGCTGGTCCATTCCGTTTGTATTTCTTTCTTCATCCGACTTCTGAGAATAGATACTGAGGCTGCAGAATCTGCTGATTTAGCCCGGTAAGCACAGCCCAGAGCCGGAATGAGATTGCTGTTTCCGGATACGATGAAATCGTTTGGAGAGAGATGGAGATAATCGCAGAAAGCCTTGCGGAGAGCCGGAAGAAAGGTAAGCGGACCGCCGCAGAGCAGGATAGGAGCCTCGAAACTGATGCCGTGAGAAAGCGTTACCACCGTCTGTACGGCGATGGAATGGAAGATGCTGGCTGCAATATCGGCTTCGGGCAGATTGCGCGCCATCAGGTTCTGGATGTCGGTCTTGGCGAATACGCCGCAGCGGGCAGCCATCGGATAAACGTGCTCTGCCTTCATCGCCAACTCGCTCATCTTCTGGTTCTCTACGCCCATCAGCACACTCATCTGGTCGATGAAAGCGCCCGTTCCGCCGGCACAGTTGCCGTTCATGCGCAGTTCCATATTTCCGTTTTTCTTGAAGAAGATAACCTTCGCATCCTCGCCACCAATATCGATGAGCGCCTTCGCCTCAGGATGGGCAGTACGGGCATAGACTGATGCAGCCACCACCTCCTGTACAAACTCCGCCTGGAGCTGTTCGGCAGTAGCCATTCCTACGCTTCCCGTTACGCAGATTCTTGCCTCTGCATCGCCCACAAGGGCTAAAATCTCATCGAAATATTGTGACACAAGTTCGTTGACACGAGCGTTGTGGCGTTCGTATTTTGAGTAAATTACCCGATTATCGCTGTCGATAACGGCTATTTTGGCTGTCGTAGAGCCAACGTCCAATCCTATGTAATAAGTCTTCTTCATTTCTCTTATCTCAAGTATTTTCTTTTATTCTAGTGTTTTTCCCCGAGTTCCATCTGCTCTCTTCTCATATCCCTGAAAGCGCTCCAGGCTATCGGAACCGCAACGGCAAACGAGCAGCAATCTGCCCACATCTGACACATCTGCACGCCCAGCAGTCCGAAGAAATAGGGCAGGATGAAGATGAGCGGAATGAAGAAAAGTCCGCTGCGTGCTGCCGCTACGATGTTGGCTCTCACCGGTTTGCGGATGGTCTGCATCAGCATGTTGGTGAGCACGATGCTGGCTATGAGCGGAAAACTGAGCACCTGCCATCTCAAAGCTGCCGAACCTACGGCTACAACTGCTGCATCATCGCGGAAGATACTGATGATGGAAGTTGAGAAGATGAAGCCGAGAATGGCACAGACGCTGAGGAAAACCGTGCCGCATTTGATGCAGAAAAAGAAGGCTTCCTTTACGCGCCCATAGAGTTTGGCACCGTAGCAGAATCCGCAGAGCGGCTGGAATCCCTGTCCCAGACCGATGACCATCGCATAGGTGAAGAAGGAGATGCGGGTAACGATGCTCATGCCCGCAATGGCTGCATCGCCAAACGCACCTGCTGCCACATTGAGCATCAGCGTAGCTATACTTCCCAGTCCCTGTCTTGACAGCGAAGGGGTTCCGCCGAAGATAATCTCCTTGGCAAAGGCGCGGGTAGGGGTGAAATTGCTGAGACGGATGCGGATGTTCTCGCCTTTATGCGTCATCCTGAAGAGCATGGCGCAGCCGAAACACTGGCTGATGAGGGTGGCTACGGCGGCTCCGGTAATGCCCAGCTGGAAGTAGAGAATGAACAGAGGAGCCAGAATCAGATTGAGCAGCACACCCGACATGATGCCTTTCATCGCATACATCGTATTGCCCTGGAAGCGCATCAGGTTATTCAGCGTAAGCGAGGTGGTCATAAAGGGAGCACCCAGCAGGATTATGCCCAGATAGCGCTCTGTATAAGGAAGAATGGTGGGCGTAGAACCCATCAGAAGACAGAGCGGTGTGAGGAACACATGACCCAGAATGGCGATGAGGAGACCGGTAAGAAAACTCAGCACAAAGCCCGTGGCTGCCATCTTCTGTGCCTCTTCCGTATGTTTGGCGCCCAACTGTCGCGAAACATAATTGCCTGCACCATGGCCAAAGAAGAAACCATTCGCCTGAATCACAGCCATTGCTGCAAAGGAAACGCCTACCGCTGCCACACTCTGCGTGTTGATGCAGCCCACGAAATAGGTGTCGGCGAGGTTGTACATGCTTGTCGACAGCATACTGATAATCGTTGGTATGGCCATCGTGAAAATCACATGATGCACAGGGGCATGAGTGAGGAATGTATAGTTGTCTCTTTTCTCTTTCTTCATAACTTTATGATGCTCTTTGAGGCATTTCAACCTGCAAAGGTACATAAATATCCACAAAGTTGGACAATTATGAACCAACTTTTATAAATTTATAAGAAAAGAGTTGCATTATTCATAAATTTATTGTATTTTTGCACTGCAATTGAATATATATACATAAAACAATATACTAATGAATGATGAGATAAGAATCATACCGATAACGACAAAAAAAGGGCTGAAAACCTTCATTCAGTTTCATTATGATCTCTACAGAGGCCATAAGTTTGCCATTCCTTTTTTGCGTTTCGACGAGATGAATACGCTGGACCCGAAGAAGAATCCTGCCTTCGAATTCTGCGAGGCTCAATACTTCCTGGCGGTTGACAGCGAGGCTCGTATCGTAGGTAGAATTGCTGCCATTATCAACCATCGTGCCAACGCACATTGGAACAAGAAGCAGGTTCGCTTCGGCTGGTTCGATTTCGTGGATAATGTTGCGGTTTCCTGTGCCTTGTTGCGTGCGGTAGAAAACTGGGGCAAGAGCAGGGGAATGAACGAATGCGTAGGTCCGCTCGGATTTACGGATATGGACCGTGAAGGCTTGCTCATCGAGGGCTTCGACCGGAAGTCTACGATGTATATCAATTACAATTATCCTTATTATAAGACGCATCTGGAGAGTTATCCGCTCTATGAGAAGGATAACGACTGGCTGGAGTACCGCATCAGGGTTCCGAAGGAGACGCCGGCTAAGTTTGCCAAGACTGCCCAGATGATAGAGAGCCGATATAATCTGCATGTTCATAAGTTCACCCGCCGGGAACTGACCTCGGGAGGAATGGGCAGGAAGGTGTTCGAAATCGTGAACGAGACTTACAAGAATCTCTATGATTTCCAGCAGCTTACGGAGAAGCAGATAGATGAATATATAAACTCTTATATCAAGAAGGCTGACTTGAACCTGGTAACGGGTGTGGTGGATGGCAACGCTGGTAACAAACTGGTAGCCTTTGGTGTTTCCTTCCCTTCGTTTACCGATGCGCTGCGCGAGATAGGCAATGGCAAGCTTTTCCCTACGGGTTGGCTGAAGGTGCTGAAGGTTCTGAAGTGGCACAAGACGGATACGGTAGATTTGCTCTTGATTGGTGTTCTTCCGGAATATCGCAAAAAGGGAGCCAACGCGCTTATTTTTGCCGATCTGATAGAGCAGTATCGCCGTTATGGCTTTAAATGGGCTGAGGCAATGCCGCAGATGGAGACCAATACCGGTGTTCAGAGCCAGTGGCAGTATCTGGAGAGCGAACAGCATCGCCGTCATCGCTGCTATAAGAAGAAGATTTAAAAGTCTCTGTTTTGAGCCGTTTAGGCGTAAAAAAGATAGAAAATGGGCTAAAAAGTTAAGAATCCTAACTCGCTCTAATTTGGACTTTGATTGAAAATCAAGAAGTTGGGCGTTTGCCTATATTATATAGGTAACAATATGGAAACGAGCGGACTTCTGCTCGTTTCTGTATTTTGCAATATGCAAAGAACGCCTTAATTCGGGGACAAAGATACGACAATTTTCTAAATATCCCATAATTCGCTAGGAGAAATTTATGGAATTTAGAACTTTTTTTGTAAAATCTGATGCTTAGCAACACAATATGCATCCAAAAACAAACAGCTGTATTCGGACATAGCTTATCCGAAAACCTGCTGCCATAACGTTTTATTGCTGACGATGATTCTCACATCAGCTTTCATATACTTTTGCAGTATAGGAGTATTTTGCCCCTGTGTGCTCATTGTGGCTATTGCCATAAAATAGTTGCCATCTTCCCTATGTATGAGCTTGACTTTATGGCTTACAATGTTGCAGTTATAAGATGTATTGTCGTTGCCCTCAAAAGAAACATGAGCCGTCCTTGGCTCATCGAAAAGATACAAATACTTGTATGGTACAAACACCTGCATCGTTCTTTGATTGACGACCTCACCATTAGCCTCTATGGATATAGGATAAGGTATCTTGTAGAAAGCAACTGCGAGGGCGAGGACTATTATCGTAATGACAACCGTTCCCAAGCTGACGAGGCGAGGAGGAACCTTGCCTATCACGTTCCTCACCTTCTCGCTTCTCAACTCGATATTATCTGATTCTTTTTGTTCCATATCAAACGCTTTTTAGTTTCCCAATTCCAACTGATTCTTCACAAGATTATAGTATGCCCCTCGCTTGGCGGTCAAAGACTCATGGTTGCCTATCTCAACCACCTTTCCTTGGTCTATGACCACGATTTGGTCGGCATTCTTCACAGTGCTTAGGCGATGAGCCACAATCACAACCGTCTTTCCTTTGTAGAACTTATCCAAGTTCTCTACGATGCTTCTCTCATTGTTGGCATCGAGCGAGTTGGTCGCCTCGTCAAGGAAGATGTAGTCGGGATTCTTATACACCGCCCTTGCTATCAAGATGCGTTGTTTCTGTCCCTGGCTCAGTCCCACGCCATCACGCCCAATCTTGGTGTTGAACTTCAGAGGCAAAACCATCACGTAATCCTTGATGCAAGCTATTTCGGCTGCTTTTAGCAACCGTTCCTTGTCTATGTCACCATCATCAACAGCAATGTTTCGTGCGATACTCTCCGAGAAGATGACACCTTCCTGCATCACAACGCCACATTGTCTGCGCCACCATTTCTTGTTGAGCTTGTTGATGTCAGTATTGCCTATGTTGATTTGTCCCTCCAAGACGGGATAATAACCAAGCATCAAACGGATGAGGGTGGTCTTTCCACTGCCAGATGCGCCAACGATGGCTGTTACCTTACCTTGCGGAATGTGAATGCTCACATCATCTATGGTCTTGCGCAAAGCATGTGGGTCGTACTTGAACATGATGTTCTTGATGTCAATGCCCTCATTCTTATCTTCAATAGAAGTTAGCAAGCCTTCCTTTCCATTCTCATCATCCATCTGGTGAATCTCGTTGATTCGCTCCAAGCTAATCTTCACATCTTGCAGAGAATAGAAGAAGTTCATCAGTTGCTCTACAGGTGAGTTGAGCTGTCCGATGATGTATTGCACGGCAAGCATCATACCGAGTGTCATTTGCCCATGAATCACGGCGGTTGCAGCGACTACCGTAATGATGATGTTCTTCACCTCGTTAATAAAGATGCTTCCTGCCTCCTGTGTCTGTTGGAGTTTGAGTGATTTCATCTGCACTCCAAACAAGTCTGCTTGCGTGTCCTCCCATTCCCACCGTCTACGCTGCTCACAATCCTGCAACTTGCTCTCCTGTATGGTTGTTATAAACTCATAAGTCTTGTTGTTGTTGATGGCTTGTTGCTCAAACAATTCGTAATCAAGCAACTTCCTTCGCTTCAAGAACAAAGTCATCCATGCACCATAGAGGATGCTTCCCAACAAGAAGATAGCAAACACCAACTTATTGTAGAAGAACAACACCACCGAGAACACCACGAAAGTAAGCATGGCAAAGGTGATGTTGAGCGTCTGCTGTGTAAGGAAGTTGTTCACACGACTATGGTCATTCATTCTCTGCATCAAATCCCCCATGAGTTTCGTATCAAAGAAAGACATCGGTAGCTTCAAGAGCTTGATAAAAAAGTCGCTTACTAAAGAGATGTTGATACGTAAGGAAATGTGGAGTAACAACCACCTACGGATAAAGTCGATTGCCGTTCTACTGATGGTTAGCATCAATTGTCCCAACAGGATAAGCCAAACAAAGCCGATGTCTTGATTTTTAATACCAACGTCCACGATTGATTGTGTAAGGAATGGAAGGACAAGCTGCGAAAGACTTCCGACTATCAAGCCCAAGATGACTTGTCCGAAATACTTGCGGTATTTCTTCACATACCCAAAAAGAAAGTGAAAAGATCTCTTCCCGCTGATTTTCTTTTTGTCTTCCATCTGATGGGTAAAAAAAGTGGGAGTAGTTTCCAAAAACATAGCTATGCCTTTGTCCTGTCCATTAGAGTTTGTACTAATCCAATGTTTTTTGAACTCTTCAAGACTATAAGTCACCAATCCTTTTCCTGGGTCGGCAATGTAGAACTTATTCTCATTTTTTACTCTATATAAGACTACAAAATGATTTTGATTCCAATGAAGGATACTTGGTAGAGAAACCTCTGTTAAAGTTTTAACTGTACACTTAACATTTACTACATGAAAGCCCAAACTTGTAGCAGTTTCGCTGATTCCAAGCATAGAAACTCCTTCCGTTGTAGCAAAACATATTTTTGACAAGGAATCAAGGGAATATTCTTTGCCATAATAGTTACATATCATTTGTAAACATGCTATGCCACATTGCATACTATCATGTTGTCGTTCTACCTTAAAATTATTCATCAAATTTTATATTCTTACTATGTCTATGAAAAAACTAAAATATTACTGTAAACAAGTGAGCGAAATACCCTATCTACATCTTTCTCATATAGTTTTTGCTTATGCCTTCACCTTGTTGCTTTACCTCTAAGCAGTTTTTAATTTCTTTAAAGGTTGCATTTTTTACATTTTGCAAATACCATATAATTTGCATTTTGACACCTGCTAATAAGAGCTTTTGGGGCTGTCCCAATGTTGCATCTGGTGTTATGACAACAGCGAGGTCTTTTATATTCGTCACTTTTCTTAAAATATTATCATCTAGATGGAGTACATTACGAATTATATCTTCATGTGAAATACTTATGATTTTACACTTTGGATTAATCATTACCTTTTTCTCCAAAAGAGAAATATTGCTCCATAATAAGTCTCTGCATTTACTTTGTTCCTAAAATATTTCAAGTATATCCTTTGATAATTTTATATTAATCTCATCATAAGCGGTTGATATTTCATGTACTTTAGACTCATTGTTATTTTCCTTTGCTAATTGTTGCATAGACTTACTCTTCTCTAAGAAAATTCCAAGCTCTGGAAAATTTATCAATGGTGAGATATTGTGTTCATAACAGTATTTTGTAATATGATTACTTACTGTCGGATTTATGTAATGCAAGTATTGCGAAACAAACACATATGATTTGAACTGTCGTTTAATTCCTGCAAGCATATGCATGTAACCTGTCTTTGGAGAACATGAAAAATCCATAGGAAGCCAATCGAATTTTGTACTAAGTTTGTCGCCAACAGTGCAGAGACCTATTTCTTTCCTATGTTTTTGGGAAAGAATGTACAAGAACAACTGCTCATAGATAGAATTGACAAATCCGTCATTGATTTTTCGCAATGTATCAACATTGGCATGTATAAATTTCTTTATAAGCTCAACATACTCTTGGATGAAAGAAATGTCTTGTCCTCCTAAAACTCCTGCGTTTATAACTCTAAGAATAGAACTAGACTCTGCAATGTCTTTTATCCATAAAGGAAATTCACAACCATAGCTCAACATTTTTTCAAATGTTCTTTTGTTATAATATTGGTCGTCGTACTCTATATTTTGTCCTATGACATCAGACTTCTCTATTTGTGTTGAGAGTCTATCGAACATAAACCAATCGCAATCAACATGCAAAAAGGGAGTTTTTTGTTGAGAATATGTATATATCTTAGGCAAAGCCCAAAGGTTACAACCTTTGTACTCTTGCATAAAATCTGGAATCACAACAATCTCATCATAAGGAATTTTCAATTCGCTTACAATCTCTTTTACACTACCGTTGCAATATAAGGTGACGCTTCCGTAATGTTTTTTGAGAAGAAGGCAGCTGACAGCCATGCTTTTCCAATTCATGTCAGCAGTAAGAAAACCTGCAGTATCATAAATCGGATTTTTGTTATCAGCATAACTATAATATGTCTGGACTATTTTCATTTTTTTTCAATATTTATAATTCCGTCAAAAACGCATTGTCTTATAAAAGTGTTTAAATCAGAATCTATTTCTAATGCTTTACCATATGCTTGAAGCAGAAGTAAGTTTGCATTTTCTTCTCTAAGAAGTTCTTTAAGAAATTGCACTTTCTTATAAGACCAAACAAACTCATCTACTTTGTTCAATATAGGGTTGTAAACCCATAGAATGCACTTGGATGCTTTATGATGCTTAGACTTAAATACAAGCAAATCAAGCAGGGATTCTTTGCATTCAATAAATTTTAAAGTATGAGACAATTCCATTTCTATTTTATGCTCATCAGATATTAACGAATTTTGAAGCATTTTTACCATTTGTATTTGGTGCTGCTGTATCTTGATAAGCTCTTTTCTGTTTTTTAGAAAACTATTTTTGTAGTTTTCCTTTAAAGTTTCGTATGCATTTAATTCCTCAGATTCCAACTTTGTCAAGTTTGTTAAACTTTTAAGTTTTTCCAATCTTAAAGATTTCTTTGATACCAAGTCACTACTAAATATTGGGCAATCTATTCCTATCTCGGCACAAGCTGTAAGAATTTGCTTGTATTCCTTAGGGAAATCATTTAACATATTATAAACAATAAACCTATTGCAACGAATATTATCTTTGTATTCCATAACATGCATATATTTCAAAGGTGTGCCAGAAACAGTTTGTGTCGGAACAGTAGCATCTTGCATGTCAAAATCTGTAATTACTTTTTTATAGTATGTACACACCTCTTTATGCTCAAAAGTGGTCATTCCATAATATAACCACTGTTCAAAAACTACATTGTATAAAAATTTGCGAGAAGCTTTGTCTAAATTACCTTTATTCTTTGAAACAAAATTTATTATATTATTAATATATCGCTGCAAGAACAATAGGTCATTTCCACCAATAATCCCTGCATTAAATGAGGAAATATATTTGTCCCCAATACAATGTTGCATTATGTACTGTGGCAGTTGGATATTATCCTTTTTTATTTCATTGAATACTTCTCTATAAAAGTTAGAGTCTCTTTCTTTATGTTGAGCCACCAATGGAGCTTTCAATAAAGCTTCAGGTATTGGAGTCCACATAAAAATATCGGAATCTATATGTATAAATGGCTCTTTTTGTCTTTGATAAGTTAAAATCTTGGGCCAACAATAAAACCATTCATTGTAATCACCGTTGTAATCACAAATATAATATTTGTCATATGGCAACTTAAACAAATCCTTCAAGATGTGAACAATTGTTTCATTACCATAAAACAACAAGCGTAATGTAGGGTTATTACGCTTGAGAAGTAAACAACTATATGCAATTGATAACCAAAATACAAATGAAGATAAGTAGCCCCCTCTATAATTTAAATTTTGGGGTGTTATACGTTTGTTGAAAAATGATTGAATAATATTCATCTTTTTATTTCTTTATTTTTGCTAGATAATCCAAATATATCCTATCTTCAATATTGTATATGAAAGAAGGACATCGTGGTTCTTTTTCCAATAAGCCAAGTGGACATAGACCTCCGCAAAGAGGGTAAAACTTACAGTTGTTGCAAGGATGTACTCGTTTTTCAAGTAACATTTGAGGAACATCATGCAAACAGCTACGTTTATTCGGAACTATTATTTTTTGTTCTACATTTCCCAAAACAAAACCTTTGGACTTATAATACTCGGAATAAGAGGTTTCTGAACAATCCAGAATATTTCCATCAGCATCATACATTTCTGCATCATTGTCTGTTCCTATACATTGGTAAGGAGCAACTCTTTTCGGAAGAATTGTAACCTTGAAATTATGATTTATCATATAGTCTATATGTTTTGAAGACAACTTTCCTAACAATTTATGTCCTAGCATACTACCTGCTCCATTATTAGACCATGAGACAACAGGGGTTGTATAGAAAATAATCTTATCCTGCATATTATGCTTATATAGCATTTCCAACAAAGGCATAACCCCTTCAATATTTCTTTCATCTACATTGCATCTAATGCTAATCACACATGTATTTTTATCATAGAAAGGGGATTGAGTGATTGCCTTTAAATTGTTGAAGATGATATCGAAAGAACCAATTCCGCTTGTCGTTACTCTTCTTTTGTCATGAAATTCCTTGCTACCATCAAGAGTAATTTCTATACGATACACATTGAATTCTTCCTTCAGCATTTTGTATATAGAAGGAGACAATGCGTAACCATTAGTTGTTATATGTCCTGTATATTTTAGGTTACGACTAATTGCAATATCTTTCAATTGTTCATTTAACTTTTTCATCTTGGAAAAAGCCATCAATGGCTCACCACCAAACCATCCTATCTCTAACGACTTTGTATCTTTTAGGGATATTTTTTGCTTGATGCGACAAACTATTTGCTCTATCAAGCTATCCGTTAAAAACTTGCGAGAATGAGCTTGTCCGCAATAGTCGCAAGCAAGTTGACAAGCGGCTGTTGGCTGGATTGACACATACAATCGATCAGTGGATTTTTTTGATAATCGCACTTTATTTTCCTTGTTGATTTCATCCAATTCATCTTCTGTGCTTGGAACTAGAACTTTCTCTGATATTAAAATTTCCAATACTTTTGGCTGAAGAGTGGTAAATTTTCCATTCTCAACTATAGAAAAAACTTTTTTAGAGACTAAAATATTTTTGCCTGTTCGTCCAGAAAACAGTAAACAAATTTCCTGACCACTAGAAGTGCGTTTAGAAACTGCAAAAGTGTATTTTGATAATATGTAATTCATTTCTATTCGTTTGTAAAAAACGAGAGTTGACTTTTTATGTCACAAGGCACAAAAGGCCAACTCTCAAAAACATACTAATGTACCATTTTAGGCACAATTGCCAAATGAACAGTTGTTGTAACTGCCACAGACAAACTTGCCGCCATAAATGTCATCAGCACGTTCATCCTCAAGGACAATGCACTCGTCCTCTAATCCACGAAGCCCCATTTTTTCTGAGAGCTTCAACAAATCGTTGTTTGTTTCCATAATGTATAAAAATTAAATCATACTCCTACTCTTTTAAAGATTTTCGGATACCTCTTTTAATTTTTAGAAACGACTCAATTCTTCATTGCCAGCACCCTTACCTTTATATCGGTTTCTTGTTGTATTGAAGTTATATTGCAATGTCAAGAGCAAGGCACGGCTATCAGTCGTCATGTTTTGCCAAAGTGTAACATCCTTGTTGTAGAATGTTACATTACGGTAGCTCTTGTTGAAGATGTCATTGGCTTCAAGCGACACGGAAAAATGGTCTTTCCCAAAAGCCTTGTAAAGTTTGGCATTCAGGTATGAGGAAGAACTGAACTTCATGTTGTCCTTGTTGCCACGACTGTTCCATTCCATATCGATATTCATCCAAATGTCGCCAGGCAGATGGATGGCATTCTGGAACTGCACGATTCCCAAAGGATTGCTGAAGGATTTGCGTTCACCCATATATTCGCCAGTGAACCACTGTTTGATGATGCCTGCATTCACTTTAGGTTCCCAACTGCCAACCTTAAATTGTGCGCCAACAAATGCTTGTAGTTCATCTATCTTTGGAGTATTCTCCATGGTCAGCAACTTTACCTCTCCATCCTCGCCATAAGATTTCGTAGTCTGGATAAAGGCATCCTTCCTATGTTCGTATGAAACCTTTGCAAAGAATTGCTTCCATGCACCCATCAACTCCACAGAATGAATCTTCATAGGAGATAGGTAAGGATTTCCACTTTCCAAGGTCAAGCGATTGACATAGCTGACTGTTCCGTCAAGGTCATCGTATGATGGACGTTGAGTCTTGCTTGTGTAGCTCAATGATAATTGCGTTTTTCCAATCTCTGTAGAAATAGCCAAAGAAGGGAACACGTTGTTGTAAGTCTTGCTTTGGTCTTCTTTGAGTTGTCCATTTTCTGTGTATTTGAAGTTGACATGCTCGTAACGAAGTCCTGCCTCTACAGCAACCTTTCCGTATTGCTGACCTATGGAGAGGAAACCTGCCATGTTCTTCTCATTGCTCTTGGTGTTGCTATTTCCAATAGTCGCCATGTTGGTGTTGAAATCATTCAAAGTCTGTGAGGCGGTGTATTCATTTCCAACCTCTATTTGTCCTTTCCACAAGGGATAGCTCAACACCAGTTTCTCGGCAAACATTCGTGAGTGTCCGATACCATTGGATGTAACCGAATTGTTCTCATTGTTTATGTTTTTCTCCGACAGATTGGAAGTCTTGCGCTTTTTCCTCCACATGTAATCCATGTTGAAGTCAACGCCAAGTTTTCCCACTTCTCCATTGTAATAGATGTTGGCATGATGCTTTGGAACGGCATGTGTCCTGTTGAGTCCTATTGTGGAAACCTCGTCTTTCAGTGTTCCATCGTCATACGAAATGGACTTATAATCAGGATATTCCTTTTGCAATCCAGCTCCATTCACATAATAAGCACCGATGGAATGATGTTCGTTGAGCATCCATGACAATCCAAACTTGCCGAAGAACTCATTGTTTCGCATACGACCGATGCTTTCTATGTTTTGAAGCCAATTGGTAGAAGCTTTCGTTTCCATATTTGTGACTCCATAACTATAGAATTGGCCGGTATAATAATTAAGATTGGTGAATACCTCCAAACCACCTTTGCGATATTTCAAGTTTGCTTGTTCCATGCTTGAAAAATAGTGTCGGAAACCATTTTGGGCACGAAGGGTTCCACCAAAGCCTTCGCCTCGCGATGGCTTGGTACGAATGCGGATGACTGACTTTACGGAAGCATCATACTTTGCACCAGGATTGGTGATAATTTCCACATTCTTGATGTCTTGTGAGTTGAGTTGTGCTAGTTCATTCTTGTCTTGTACGACATGCCCATTGATATAGATGAGTGGCACACCCTTGCCAAACACTTCGAAGTTGCCATCTCTTCCTGTGACCATTGGCACTTGGCGCAATACGTCATTTGCCGTGCCTGCATGAGACAGTTGAGAATTAACTACAGTAGTAACCAAGGCATTGCCCTTGATGGCAATAACAGGGCGTGATGATTTCACCACAACTTCACCGAGCATCTTGCTGTCCTCTTCCATCTTGATGACACCCACATTTTCACCCTCGCAATCCTTGCAGATGGTTTTGTAGCCCACGGATGTTACCTTGATGATTCCGCCATTGCAGACGGAGTCTATTGAGAAGCTACCATCCTCTCCACTCACCGCTCCCTTGACGAACGCGGAGTCTTGCCGATTTAGGAGCACCACATTGGCGAAAGCCAAAGGCTCACCCTTGGTGTCCACTACTTTTCCCATGATATTCTGTGCCATCGTCGAGGTCATTACAGATAGGCACAAGGCCGTTGTTAAAATCCCCTTATTATTCATTGTATAATTATTTTTTTTATTGCTTAATCTATTATATTCTTATCAATCCTCAGTATATAAGGAATCATGACGTTGCAAAGGTACTATATAAAAATCACAGCGTATTTGCGGAAATATTAAAATTGTGTTACATAAAGAAAAAGTCCTTTATTTGGCTTTTCAAGGCATATTCTTACCTTCAATTTCAAGTAATTTGCAATTGGTAAGACTATCCTTGTATGTTGCCATTTCTATCATTTTATAATGGTGGCGAACAGAATCCTCGTAAGCAGCAACACGATTCCTCACATTATTTATAACATTTTCGTCTCGACATATAGAGAAGTACTTTTCAATGTAGTGAATGTTTGGGTCATCAGTAGAAAGCACCATCTTCAATGCCCTATATTTCAAGTCTGCCTCCTCCCAATCTTGGTAATCTCGCCATTGGGTGAGATTGCCCCAATGGAAATGACAAGGGATAGAGCCAAGCCACCAATGAAAAGAAGAACATTCTTTGAGGTTGGCTCGAAGTGATGGGTTACAACCTTCTTTTGAGGTGATTTGTTCATCAATTCAAGTTTATCTTGCAATGCCTTTGAGGTGACAGTATGCTCTTGTTTCATCTGCTTGACAGCATCAACCAAGAACTTGCTTCGCTGCTCATTTTTGCCAAGTTCAACCTTAATAAGGTCAGCAAAAACGATAATGGCATCTCTTAATTTGGATATTTTACCTCTGACTTCCTCTTCTTTGATAAACATCGCATTGATTGACTTATCCAACTTGGTTATGTCATTACTTGCAGGAACGGTTTCCGCTCCTGCGTTCTTTGTGGAGGCAGAAAGTTCATCGACTTTCTGCTCCAATCTCTCAACTGTGCCGTAGATGGCTTCCAATAGTTCTTCTTTCATGTTCGATTCTAATTTTAAGTTTGTAACTTGCATCAAAGGCTGAAGCCCTTTCTGCGTTTCCTCATTTTCTTCTTGGCGGATTCATCCTCTGGGAATGGCTCATAAGTTTGGGCATTAGACGGAGCGAACAAGCCGATGGAAGAAATACCACTCCAAGGGTCTTGGGTATGTTCTGCCGTTGGTTGAGTCTGTTCTACTTGGTGACAACTTGGTTGTCCTCCCTGTATAGATTCGGCTCTTGGCGATGGCTACCGTCTCTGCGTTGTGTCCGCTGACCACCTCGCCGTTCAAGGCGGACTCACGGATGTACTCCGCCAACTTGCGGTTGGCTTTTCTCGCCCTCAGTCTCAAAGCCTCGTAGCTTGGCTTTGAGAACTTCACCGTGACAGACTTCGACAGCTTGCGAACCCTGTCTGTGGGCGGTCTTCCGCCCTTCTTGCTCTGTTCCTGTATGTTTGTCATTCGATATACTGTTTACAGTTGGTACACTCACTTTCTGCGACCGTCGGGAGCAAAATTCCTCCGCCCTCATGGTGGAGCGAGGCGTTTTGGGATTCCCAAAACATAACCTCGCTCCCTCTCAGAACACGTTAGTTGGAACTACAGCCTTTCATCTATCCACGTCCAAGGTCGCAGACCTTAATTCTCACAATTTGCGCCAAGCCTCGAAGTCCTCTTCATAAAGGCTTAGGTGGTGGCGCACGATGTTCTCGATGATGCCCGATACGCTCATGCGCCTCCCTCCGAGGATGCGGACGACACGGTCAAGACGATCCTACATCTTTTGTTTTTGCCATAACTTACATTGTTTTATTTGTTAGTATAGTGGTCACGCTTTGCACCATTGACCGATTGTCGGGTGCAAAGTAAGTGCACTGAGTGCAGCCATGCAACTGATTGGGTGTAACGTGGCAATTTAGTTGTGGCTTGCTTATTTGCATACCGAGATAGTTGTGAGAACTTCAACGTATTTCTCAACTCATCATTGTTCATGTATTCGTTGCAGTCGTGCAAGTTTTTCTTGTTGTTTTTGGCGTTGAAGTCGGCAAACCCCGGCAACATACTGCCACAGAAATTGAAAACGCTTGTTTTTAAAATGTACTTCTGCTCATAGTTGTTGTCCTTATAATATAATAATGTAGTTGAACTGTGAAAAGAAAAGTTGAAAGCCTTGTTCATAATGCGAGAATAAAGTCCTTCTCGGTTGCAGCGATGAACTTGTCCATGTCCTCAAACAGCTTCTTTTGGGTTACTCTCGCATACCGCTGCGTCATCTTCACATCCTTGTGACCGAGCATCTTGCAGATGGTCTCCATCGGCACACCAGCCTCCAGCGTAATGAGGCTGGCGAACGAGTGTCGTCCCGAATGGTAGGAATAGGTCTTGCTCGTTTCCGCCAACTTGCAGATGGTGATGGTTCCTGATGAAAAGCCTTTCTCGTCAAGCAAGTAATGGTGAAAGTCACTGATGAAAGGCTCGGTCAGCTGTCCGAAAGCCAAATCAGTCAACCTATACTTCTCCCCGATGAACTCAGCGAGATTCTTGCGAATCTTTCTGTAAGTCCAGATACTGCTCTTCGACATATCGATGCCCTCATGGGTGCTGAGTTCACTGATATGCTCGTCCACGAAGGAGAGAAGGGTGGTCTGTGTCTTGACGCTGCCCTGCAAAGCCTCCTTGACATCCTTAGCCTCGAAGTCCGTTCTCTTTTCCACAAGCACATCGAATGCCTTTTGGATGGAAAGCAACAACTGCTCGATGTCCTTGTTGGTCTCCACGGCTTCCTTGCTCTTGCCCTCCAATCGGCTGGCACGGGGATTCCAAAGCGATGGAGTGCAAGACAACTTGCAGGAGAACTGCGCCATAGTCCTGTTCACCGTGATGCGTCCCATGATGGGAGCTTTTCCATTCTTGTCCATTCCGCTCTTTTTCAGGTAGAGCAACACCTTGAATTTTTCGATTTTCATAACGCTTACATTTTGAGTGTGCAAATATAATCATTTTGTAAGCGTTCCTTGATGCGCAAAACATTGAGAATCAGCGCAATAAAATCCGTTGATGCACAAAGTTGCCTTTCCGTATTGTTACCTGCTTTGCATAGGTAACTGTGGCTCACGATTTAGTTACTGAACTACTTCAATATACCTCACTCGCTTGCTTTATGCCGATTTGGCAACTTTGTGCAAATCTGCTCATTCCCAACTGTTTACGTTCCAACCTCTCTTATTCTCCTTTGGCTGCTTTAGAGCTTTATGTTAAGAAAACTAACTCATAGTTTTGTGGTTCTCAACTCATAGCTTTCCGGTTAGCGACTCATAGCTTTCCGGTTGAGAAAATTAAGAATGCATCGCGATAGGATGAAAAATGGCTGTAAAATGGCTGTTTTTTCCGTCGCGATGCATTATTTTTTGCGTCGCGACGCAAAATTATTTCCGTCGCGACGCACCAATTCTTCCGTCGCGACGCATTAATTGCCCCCTCGTGAGGCATCATTGAAGCCTCCTGCTGCTCATCATTTAAGCCTCTTATCTGTCTTAATATAAGGCACTTATCTGTCTTAATATAAGGCACTTATCCGTCTTAATATAAGACGCTTGCCAAGAAAAAGATGCGCTCTGGAAAGAGAAAATTAAGATGGGGGTTAACAGGTTAACAGTTAACACCCCAAAAATGCATACTTCCATCTACACACTT
>OGKT01000043.1_pt1 | contig 53068 bp, 40 predicted proteins | sample 1572581 | NCBI WGS metagenome assembly OGKT01 (sample SAMEA2581881, study PRJEB24529) | metagenome | biome: Human gut stool | place: China | collected 2011 | reverse complement strand
CAAGTGATACGATGGTACCGAATGCAGTGCTATGATGGTACCGATTCATGCGCTATAGTGGTACCGATTCGCCGATACTGTCACACCAGTAATAGCTCCGATGGTGAGAAGGATGCGATCTATATTATAGTCTGAAGCAAACAAATCCTTAGCCATGGCATTGTTGTCACAGTTAATGTAGGCCACGTTTTCAAACTCACGTTGCCCAAATTCCTTCAAGATATAAGTTTTGCCAACTTGTCTTGCTCCCAACAGAATAAGGGGTTTTCTATCCTCTCTGTTTTTCCAAGCAATGAGGTCTTGCATGATAAATCTTTCCATATATTGCTTTTTTGCTGCAAAAATACTGAAAATTAATGAAATAGTAAAATATATCACATTTTTATGAGGGACTTTTTGAAAGATTAACACACTTTTATGAGGGACTTTTATGGCTACATATACACTTTTATGAGGAACTTTCTGTTTTGCTTTCAGGTCAGGGTCTCAATTGTCCTTAGCCTTTCATTGGTCAATAATTCAGGTGTTCCAATTTATCTGTTGTTCAGATCTGGTTGTACTCAGTATTCAGTACATCGTCAAAATCGAGAAAAATTATTTTCTTCATACACATTATTTTATTGGATAATGAGAGATGTGCTAATCCTAAGAGAGTGCTTCACGGTATGAACCAGTGAAAGCAACTCCCTTGTAGTGGTCGGTATTGAATAGCCAAGAAGTCATCTCATTTTGAAAGCTTTTTCAATATTAATATTCTCATAAATAACCTTAATTAAAACCGGACAGGTCTTCAAATACTCTAAGAAATATGCTATATCAAAAAACTTTATCTTTCAACATATTCTTCAGAATCGTTTATCTCTTCGGCAAAATCGATGATTTCTACATTATACTCTTTAAGTATCTTCTGCCAATCCTGCGATAGGGTTATTCTATTCTTTGAGTCTAAGTAACGTTTCGCTTTCCAGATTCTATCCTGTCCCAAGAATATTTCACTTTTTGATTCTGCATCATCATTCATGTAAAATGCAACATTGGCATGATCGTCATCCCAAATACTTCCATTAACAGAAAGCAAATCATATAGGATGGCCAGTTTCCTGTGACTCCATTGCTTTTCGTTTCTGTCCAAAGTCTTGTTTTCAAAAAAGAACTCGCATCTTTTTTGTTGAAGTAGTTCCTGGATATTCAGACCTTTGTTAAAGAAATCTTTGTAGAAGCTAATGAAATGCTTTGTTCGGACAATCCTCTTCCATTCGCTGGTTTCGTAATTGCTATAATACCAAGGCGATTGCTGTTCCCAAAATGCCTTGTTGTCCACAACATAAAATAGAAGTATTTTCTTAATGTCTATGTGTGACGTATTTGTAGGCTCTGTGCCAAGAAGACTGACAATTTTATCCTTGAATGATGTTATGCTATCGAGGAGCATGTTTCTGGCAATAATCTCTTTATCCTGGAAAAACTCAAGAATGGTATTACCTCCTACTCCCTTACCATCCAGGAAGTAGGGAAGCTCCTGAATTTCCCAGATACAGGATTCTATCTTGCTCGTGTTGGCTTCATCAGAGAAGTAGAGACTAGATAAAAGTACTTCTTCTTCACTGAAGGTCTTACTGTTGATGTTATCCTCCTCTTCTTCGTCTTTCGTAGCAATATCAATTTCGTGGATACGTCCACTTTTGTTAATGAACGCATTGACTATTGTTTCGATAGATGTTGCAGAACGTTTGTAGCACCGGAATCTGATGTAATAAAAATGCAGTAATCTCACCAAAAGCTGGTCATCTCTTTCTGAGTCTTTGCACTTTTTAAAATATGTCATCCATGGCCAAAAGAGCATAGACTTGTTTCTGGCGATAGACTTATTCTTGTAGTCATTCCTTACTTCCTGGTTACCACCTCTTGGATCACTAATGTCCCATTTGCCATCATAAGTGTTTATCTCATTCCAAAGACAGTTGATAAATGAGTCGAACCAACCTGTGTAAAGACCATTGTAGAGAGACTGCAGTTCATTTCTGAATTCCTGGCTGCAGATATGCATCAGACCAGTCATATAGTTTTTTATGACATCGACCTTAATATTGCTTTCCTTTTTGGATGGATCATTGAAATATTCCAAGCCTTCAATACAGGCAAGAAAATTGTTGAATCCCTTGTCTGCATTCACATTTTTGGCATTTCCTTTTGTCCTGTTTCTCCAGAAGAAAGTTTGCCACTCCTCCCATTTACGGCCGTATTTTAAGAGTTCTGAGCTAGGCAAGACTCTTGATTTCTGCATTTCATTATCAGATAACTGCTCACCACGAGAATTCATTGTTATGTACAGTTCCTCGCCCTGAGATGTTGCTTCTGTTTTGAAGTGCCAGAAATGAATATTTGTGAGAAGATAATCAAAGTAAAAATTTGATGCGTTACCAAAAATTTTCTTGATTGATTTGAGTGCAGAAATCATGGACATCACTGTCTGGTCACTTTTGTAATCATCAAGGAACCAGTGAGGAGAATTGTTTAAATCCATGATGAAATCAAAAGCGCTGCAGCCTTCTTCTCTAGCATGTCTTATCAATTGAACTAGGAACTGCTGGGTCAGGCTTCTGACTTTGTAGGTGAAGCCCATATGCAAATCATCCTCATCTGCTCTACATATTGTCAAGAAATCATCAATTCTCTCTTCAATGGTTGCTCTATAGAGAAGAAGCAAAAAAAGAGTAGTGATTCTCTGTTGGCCATCAATGAGAAATTCATCAAGGATTCTCTCACTTTCGTACTTTACATATGAGGGCTTGTAGGAATAGAGGAATCCTACGTTTATGTTCTTGTTTGTGTGAACATGGTGGCATTCCTGACAAGGAGAGCCTTTTTTCTCCAACTCCTGAAGAAATTTTTCCAACACATCACTATTGTTACCCCATACATATTCTCTCTGTATCTCCGGAACAATCATATTGTTCAGAGAAAACAGAGTTAGAAGGTTTTCATCTTTAAGATATGCGTTATGCTTGCTCATTTGATGTATTTAAGAAGTTACTTATTCGTTTAATTATATATTCTCGTCTTGCAAGGATATCAGACCTATCCCATCGGTTCATCATTTTCATATCGATGGATTCGTCATGGCGCTCTAGAAAAATCTTGTTGAAAGCATCATATACATGAGGTCTGATAAAGAAACCTTCTTGAGACTTACGCATGATATCTATTCGTTTCTCCAAGAAAAAGTCATTTCCATAGCCTCTGTTGACAGATTCATGAAGCACGCACATATTTCCAAGAGAATTGACCGGTATGACTTTCTCAATTCTATTATTGATACGAGACTTAATACCATCTTTCCAGTTTTGACTTTCCCAATCTATATCGCTGTCATTAATATAGATCTTTTCTTCTTCACTGAGCGATTGGTTTATGATATCAATATATTCTATGAGAATCTGTGTTTGTTTTATCTTGTCCTTGATTCTGTCTCCAACGGGTGTCTGCGGGAATATATGTTCTAAGTCTTCCTTGTAGGCCTTGAAGTGTCTGGCAGGAAGACATGTACTATTCGAAGAGAGGATGCTGATGATGTCGAGTAATACCGATACCGTAATCAGCTTATTATCATACCAGTTTTCTAAGAACGCGGTTTTTTCATTTTCCTCTTTGCATCTTTCCGATTGATTGATTAAATCATTAAAAACTTCGGTGCTTGCAATTCTTTTCTTTAGGAAGCGAATGAAGTCTTTCCTATAAAGCTTCTTCCATTGGCATAAAAGCTCTTTGAAGCTAAGAACTGGCTCTTCTTTTATCTTTTCTCTAGCATAGATGCTTGTGAAGAGTATGAGATGGTATAGTTCTTTATCATTGTACCAGTTCTCCATTGTTCTTTGTAGCAATTGTAACTCATCTAAAAAGCCATCTTCTATTACTTTCTTCTCGAAGAATTCCATATCCAGCACAGCTTCTCCGTATGCCAGAACATACAGTTTATAGAGATGGTTTATAGGGTATGTTACATCATTGAATGATATGGACTCCTCATCTGGGACTTTGGATTCTTTAGTGAATTGATGAAAGTAGTTCTTCTTGTTTTCGTCAGCCCACCAAAGGTTAATGCGGTCAAGCATAAGTCCTATCTTTACTCTTCGCTCGTTAATCAATACGTTCTGTTTTATGCTGTCATCAATTTCTCCAATCTCTTTTTTGGCAACTCTAGTAATGATTAATGCACGGATAAGGTCGGCTCCATCCAAAGGGACTCTTTTTCCGTTCAAATTTTCAAACAACTCCTGCTCCTCGATATTCTTAGGGAGATTCACAATTAGCTTGACATGGTTGAGAATCTTGTCTTTCATCGCTGTAACTGAATTAGGATTGGTTTCAAACCAAGTCTGGATAGCCTTGTAAGCATTGAACAAATAGAATACGTCCTGATAGTCGTAGTCCTTTCCTTCAATGCTTGAAATCTCCAGAAATTGCTCCCAATTCTGTATGTTCTTGAGTTCGTTAGGTTTGAAAATATATTCCTTGAGAAACTCTTCTGTTTCCTTTCTTACATTATATTGCAACTTCTCGTTGATTAACTCATATTCGTTGAGATATGAAAGGATGACAGTAAGGGTAGTCAGCCTTTGCTGTCCATCCACAACGTTGAATGTCTTAGAATCCAGACTCTCAACAAGAGTGATGTTCTGAAGACAGTAAAAAAGATTAAGGTCCTCATTGGGTGAGAACTCATAGATGTCTTTTAGCAAACGCTCGATGTCTTTTGTATCCCATTTGTATCCTCTTTGATAAGGAGGAATGGAATATGTCTTCCCTTGCAAATAGGAGTCGAACAGTTCTTTAGAACTATAAAGTAATTTGTCGCATGCTATCATATTAGAATTTTGTTAAAATTTGTTCTTTGTATTTTTATGCATCATAATATACAAAAGCTATACATCTTTGTTTCATAGCTTTGATTCTGTGCCATTTTTGTATATTACATTTGTTATTGATAACGTTTCGACAGCAAAGATATTGCCATGGTGTGCCTTTTTTGTTCATACTACCATAAATTTTATCAAAACTACAGATTTCTGATAGGTTTCCAACAGGAAATGGCATTTGTTTTACTTTTGCCGATGATGTTTCTATACTCCATGCGGCAAGATTCATTTTAGACACAATATAACACTTTTGCTGCAGTAGTTATAGTAGTTCCCTGGCAATCCAAGCACAGGCCTCTGCGTCAGCCAGGGCATTATGGTTTTGGGTTAGGTCGTACCCGCAATAAGCAGCTACAGTTTGTAGTTGGTGGTTGGGTAGGAGAGATTCCAACTTTCTTCTGGAGGCTCGGCATGTGCAATGGAACTCATAATCGGGATAGTCCATCTGATACATTTGGAACAAAGACTTCAGGCATCCCTCGTCAAAGGGAGAGTTGTGAGCCACCAATGGCAATCCCTCAATCTTTGGCAGAATCTCAGCCCATACCTCTGGAAATACCCTGGCGTTCATGGTATCCTCCATGGTAAGTCCATGCACCCTAGTATTCCAATAGGAATAATACTCAGGCTCTGGCTTGATGAGACTGTAGTAGCTATCCACAAAATCTCACCATTCCTTACTATCACAATGCCTACGGAGCAAACGCTGGTTCGTTACTGGTTGGCTGTCTCAAAATCTATCGCTGCAAAATTCTTCATGAGTGCAAAGTTACTAATTATAGATGTAGTCACGTCCTCCCGCTACAATCACCTTGTAACTATTGAGATACTTTGTCTTGATGGTATGTTTGATGGTTTCTTTATCCATCTTGCCATTTGATATTTTTTTGCCCATATTCATGTTTGTTCATTAAGCTTATGCAAACGTTATGCAAAAAAGGTATGAAAAAGAAAAAGGCGGTAAATACGTTAAAATTGTATTTACCGTTTTTAACATTCCATGATGGAACTTGCCGTGCGGGCTGGAATTTCGCAGATACTTTATTATACTTCATCAGATTGTGATGAGGTTGCAAAAGTAAACTGTGTCAAATTACTTTGGTTGTAACTTGACACAGTTTTTTTATATCCCCAACTCTTAACGCAAGAACTTTCCGGTAAGGCTTGTCTTGCAGGCAGCTACTTCTTCCGGAGTTCCGGCTACAACGAGATTGCCGCCCTTGTCGCCGCCTTCCGGACCGAGGTCGATGATATAGTCGGCACACTTGATGACATCCAGATTGTGCTCTATCACTACCAGCGAATGGCCCCTTTCTATCAGGGCATTGAAGGCATGGAGCAGGCGCTTGATGTCGTGGAAGTGAAGACCCGTGGTAGGCTCGTCGAAGATGAAGAGCGTAGGCTCCTGTTCCTCCTTACCAATGAAGAAGGCGAGCTTTACACGCTGATTCTCACCACCCGAAAGCGAACTTGAATTCTGACCGAGCTTGATATAACCTAGACCCACATCCTGAAGCGGTTTCAGGCGGTTTACGATGATGCGGCAGTTGTCGAAGTCGCCCTCGTTGCGCTGCAACTTTTCATCGCTGAAGAACTCAATGGCCTCGTTTACAGTCATGTTCAGCACATCATTGACGTCTTTTCCGCCATAGCGTACCTCCAGGATATCGTGCTTGAACCGCTTGCCCTTACAAGCCTCGCAGGTCAGCGTGAGGTCTGCCATAAACTGCATCTCGATGGTAACATATCCCGCACCCTTACATTCCTCACATCTTCCGCCTTCGGTATTGAAAGAAAAGTATTGCGGCGTGAATCCCATCTGCTTAGCCAGTGGCTGGTTGGCAAAAAGGGCACGTATCGCATCGTATGCCTTCAGATAAGTGGCAGGGTTGCTGCGGGTACTCTTTCCGATAGGGTTCTGGTCAACAAACTCTACATGTCTGATGCTCTTCCAGTCGCCTTCCATCGATGTATATTCGCCTGGGGCATCTGCTACGAGGTCCAGACGGCGACGCATGGCAGGATAGAGGATTCCCTTGATGAGCGAACTCTTGCCTGAGCCTGATACACCGGTTACACAGGTGAATACGTTGAGCGGTATCTTAACATCGATGCCGCGCAGATTGTTCATCCGGGCTCCCTTGATTTCGATATACTGGTTCCAGGCACGGTGGCTCGTTGGTACCTTTATCTCCTCGTTGTGGGTCAGGTACTTGATGGTATAACTCTCCGGATATTCAGCCAGCAGCTTTTCCTGTTCTGCCTTATCGGTGGTTGAATATTCTGATGACGGACCGGCGTAGACCACTCTTCCACCCAGTCTGCCGGCATCGGGACCGATATCGATGAGATAGTCGGCTGCCCGCATAATCTCTTCGTCGTGTTCTACCACAACCACCGTATTGCCCAGTTGCTGCAGTTCTTTCAGCACCTTAATCAGTCGGGCGGTATCGCGGCTATGGAGTCCGATACTAGGTTCATCGAGGATATATACGCTACCCACGAGCGATGAGCCCAGGTTGGTGGTCAGGTTGATGCGCTGACTCTCACCGCCGGAGAGGGTGTTGGAGAGTCGGTTGAGCGTAAGATAACCCAGACCAACATCCAGGAGGAACTGCAGGCGGTGGGTGATTTCGGTGAGCAGACGCTTGCTGATTTCCTTCTCATGCTCCGAGAGTTCCAGTTTCCTGAACCATTCGCTCAGGTTCACAATCGACATCTCAACCAGTTCGGTGATACTCTTTCCGCCAATCTTCACATAGTTGGCTTCCTTCTTGAGCCGGGTACCATGGCAGTCAGGACAAATCGTCTTTCCACGGAATCGGCTCAGCATCACGCGGTATTGTATCTTGTACTGGTTCTCCTTTACCATTCTGAAGAACTCGTCGATGCTCACCCTTTCCTGCTGTTTACGTTTCTTCTCGCCAGGCAGACCGTGCCACAGCCAGTCCTTCTGCTGCTGAGTCAGTTCGAAATAAGGCTTGAAGATAGGGAAGTCGTATTCAGCAGCTCTGCGGATGAATTCCTTGAGCCACATACCCATCTTTTCGCCTCGCCAGCAAACCACACATCCGTCATATACGCTCATCGAAGTGTTCGGGATGACGAGTTTCTCATCGATACCTATTATGCTGCCGAAACCTTCACAGGTAGGGCAGGCTCCGAGAGGAGAATTGAAGGCAAACATATTGTCGGTAGGCTCTTCAAACTGCATGCCGTCAGCTTCGAACCGGGTAGAGAAGTCGTAGCAGATGTTGCTTGGCAGGAAGACGAGGCGGCAGGCTCCATCGCCCTCATAGAAGGCAGTTTCGGCAGAATCCATCAGTCGGCTGATGTCATCCTTCTCATCGCTTACCGAAGCACGGTCGATGACCAGGAAGATTTCTTCATCCTTCTGTTGCATTCTCTTTCTCAGTTTATCGCCGCTTACTTCCAGCAGTTCCTTATCAGCCTGCTCCATGAAGTCTTCTATGCGTACGAATTCACCTTTTATATATATACGCGCGTAACCTTCCTGGTTGTACATCTCCAGCTGTTTGCCCAGACTGCGCCCTTCGATGACGTGGATAGGGGCGAGGATGACAAACCTGGTACCCTGGGAATACTGTCGGGTACAGGCGAGTACATCTTCGGTAGTATGGCGTTTCACCTCCTGTCCGCTGATAGGCGAATAGGTTTTTCCGATGCGTGCGTAGAGCAGTCGCAGGTATTCGTAGATTTCGGTGTTGGTGCCCACGGTAGATCGTGGGTTGCGCGAAATCACCTTCTGTTCGATGGCGATGGCAGGTGGCAATCCCTTGATGAAATCACATTCCGGTTTGCTCATACGTCCCAGAAACTGGCGAGCGTACGAAGAGAGCGACTCCACATAGCGGCGCTGGCCCTCTGCATATAAGGTATCAAAAGCCAACGATGATTTTCCCGATCCGGAGACACCCGTAATGGCAACAAACTTGCCCTGAGGTATCTTCACATCGATATTCTTGAGGTTGTTGGCTCTTGCCCCTTTTATTTCTATATATTTATCTTTTGGCATATTCTTTTTGCTTTTTATGATTAAGGGTTGGAGGGGGACCAGCGATGGAATCGCTGGGAACGGGGGCGCAAGGGGGAAAGGCTCTTTTTACCTTTTTACCCTTTTACCTTTATTCATGGTGGTAAGGCTCACCTTTTATAATAGTACATGCGCGATAGAGCGCCTCGGTAAAGATAAGGCGCACCATCTGGTGCGAGAAGGTCATCTTGGAGAGGGAGATCTTCTCGTTGGCGCGGTCGTAGACAGACTGTGAGAAGCCGTAAGGACCGCCGATGACAAAGACGAGCCTTCTTGCCGTGGCCTGCTTGCGCTCTATCCATTTGGCAAACTCGATGCTTCGGAATTCCTGTCCATGTTCATCCATCAGCACCACGGTATCCGAAGGTTGGAGGAGTTTCAGAATCAGTTCTCCTTCCCGTTCCTTCTGCTGCTGTTCGCTGAGACTCTTGGTGTTCTTGAGCTCAGGAATGGTTGTTATGTTGAAAGGCATATAATGGGTGATGCGCTCGGCATAATCCTTAATGCCCGCAATGAAATGCTTGTTTACGGTCTTTCCGACCAGAATGAGTTCTGTCTTCATTTTCTTCCTATACACTTGAATTCTTCACTGAAGTTTCGCAAGTAAGCCCCACACGCCCTGAAAGGGCAGAAGCTCCTAGCCCGTACTTGAACCACATGCGAAACTTCAGTTCCTCGTTCTTCACTCTTCGTTCTTCACTTCTTCTCGTCCCTGTAATATCCTGTTCCTATTCTTTTCGGATTCTTCGGGAACCAGCCTTTCTCGCAGCGTTGTCTTTGTTCGAAGAGTTCACCGATGCTCCAAAGGCATGAAGCACCTACTACGCCCAGTATGGCAGAGAAGAGCACGTTGGCAACCAGGAAGGCAGCTCCGATGCAGATGATGCCTGCAACGAGGAAAACCCACCAATAGCGAGTGCCCGTATAATATTCCGTCTTCATGACGATAGGGTGAAAGATACCTATTATTAAAAAGGTGGATACGGCGATGATGACGCCCGTGTAATATACTTCCATATTCTATTGTTTTATATTTTGTTCATTCAACTTTTGTTATCTTACCAATACAATATTGCTAAATAATAGCCTTATTCTATTTTCAATTCCATTTCAATGTGCAAAAATACAAAAAAAACTTCAAACATGTTTGGTTTATCAAATATTTTATATAACTTTGTACGCAAATAGAGAAATTATGCATTGTTTTCGTGCACATCCTTCTCGATAAGAATTAATTAATAACATAATATAATCAAACTATGGCTAATAACGCAGAATTGATCAAGCAGTGTGAAGAAAGAGCACAGCAGTGGCTCACACCTGCTTTTGACGAAGAAACTCGTAAGGAAGTAAAGGCAATGCTCGACGCAGAGGATAAGTCTGCTCTCGTTGATGCATTCTATCAGAACTTGGAGTTCGGTACTGGTGGTTTGCGCGGTATCATGGGCGCAGGTACCAACCGCATGAACAAGTATATCGTTGGTATGGCTACACAGGGCTTTGCTAACTACATCCTCAAGGCTTTCCCAGGTGAGGAGAACCTTTCTGTAGTGGTAGGTCACGACTGCCGTAACAACTCCCGTCTCTTCGCTGAGACCGTAGCTGCCATCTTCTCTGCCAATGGCATCAAGGCTTATCTCTTCGAGAGCCTCCGTCCTACACCAGAGATTTCTTTCGCTATCCGTGAGCTCGGTGCCAAGGCTGGTGTCAACGTAACTGCTTCTCACAACCCTAAGGAGTACAATGGTTACAAAGCTTACTGGAGCGACGGTGCTCAGGTTCTGGCTCCACACGATACAGGTATCATCGAGGAGGTAAACAAGGTTACTATCGACCAGGTGAAGTTTGAGGCTAACTGGGATAAGATCAAGATTATCGGTGGTGAGATGGATTACGACTACATGACAGCCGTTCATTCTGCTATGATTGATCAGGATGTCATCAACCGTCAGAAAGACCTCAACATCGTTTATTCAGCTATGCACGGTACAGGTCGTGTCATCGTTCCTCTCTGTCTGCGTTCTTGGGGCTTCCAGAACATCAATGTAGTTCCTGAGCAGATGATAGTAGATGGCAACTTCCCAACAGTGGTTTCTCCTAACCCAGAGAATGCAGAGGCTATGACTCTCGGTATGAAGCTCGGTACTAAGTTGAACGCTGACCTCGTGGTAGCTACTGACCCAGATGCTGACCGTCTGGCTATCGTTTGCCGCGACGACAAGGGCGAGTGGATGATCATCAATGGTAACCAGACAGCCATGATGTTCTGCTACTACATCATCGAGAACAAGAAGAAGTTGGGCAAGTTGAAGCCAACAGACTTCCTCGTAAAGACCATCGTAACAACAGAAGTTATCGCTGAGATTGCCAAGAAGAACAACGTAGAGTTGCGCGACTGCTACACCGGTTTCAAGTGGATTGCACGCGAGATTGCTATCTCTGAGGGCATGCAGCAGTACATCGGTGGTGGTGAGGAGAGCTTCGGCTTCTTGCCATACGATAAGGTACGCGATAAGGATGCTCCTGCATCTATCTGTCTCATCTGCGAGATTGCAGCATGGGCTAAGGATCAGGGCAAGACTCTCTACGACCTCCTGATGCAGATTTATGCAGAGTATGGCTTCAGCAAGGAGTTTACTGTAAACGTAGTTCGCCCAGGTAAGACAGGTGCTGACGAGATTAAGCAGATGATGGCAGACTTCCGTGCCAACCCTCCACAGGAGTTGGGTGGCAGCAAGGTGGTAACTTGGAAGGACTACCAGAGTCTGGAGACTAAGCATGCTGACGGCAGCGTAGAGAAACTCGATATGCCTGCTACAAGCAATGTACTCCAGTGGTTCTGCGATGACAATACCAAGGTAAGTGTCCGTCCATCAGGTACAGAGCCTAAGATTAAGTTCTATATTGAGGTTAAGAATCCTTCATTCAAGTGCGCTGGCTGCTACAACCGTTGCACAGCTGCTGCAATGGATAAGATCGAGGCTATCAAGAAGAGCCTTAAGTTAGATTAATTTCATAGGAAATCATATCATGGCGCTCCGGTAATTATTGCCGGAGCGCTTTTCATTCCAGTAGCCGTTTATTTTTCTCGAAATAAGGTAGCAAGTTACCCTCATTATCATGTTTTTACAGAAAAAAAGCAAAAAGACTTGCATATTTTCTGATTTTTATTTACCTTTGCACCCATATTACAAAATTATAACATAGAATTATACTCTTATGGGAGGTATTTTCGGAACTATTTCCAAGAAAAGCTGTGTCGCTGATCTCTTTTACGGCACAGATTACAACTCACATCTCGGCACACGCCGGGGCGGTTTGGCAACCTACAGTAGTGAGAAGGGCTTTGTGCGCTCTATCCACAATCTGGAAAGTTCATACTTCAGAACGAAGTTTGAACCTACACTCAACAAGTTTGAAGGAGCTACATCGGGCATCGGCGTGATTAGCGATACAGATGCCCAGCCACTCATCATGAACTCTCATCTTGGCCGCTTTGCCATTTGCACTGTAGCTAAGATAGTAAACAAGGATGAACTTACTCAGCTTCTGCTCGAGAAGAACATGCACTTTGCAGAGATGTCTTCGGGTAGTACCAATCCTACTGAGTTGGTGGCTCTGCTCATTATTCAGGGTAAAACCTTCAGAGAAGGTATCGAAAACGTTTTCCATCACATCAAAGGTTCCTGCACCATGATGATCCTTACCGAGGATGGCATCATCTGTGCGCGTGACAGTTGGGGACGTACTCCAATCATCATCGGCAAGAAGGAAGGTGCTTATGCAGCTTCCAGCGAAACCACCTCGTTCCCTAACCTTGATTATGAAACAGCATATGAGGTAGGACCAGGCGAAATCGTGAAGATTAAAGCTGATGGCATGGAGCAAATCCGTCCTGCCAACAAGAAGATGCAGGTTTGCTCTTTCCTCTGGGTTTACTACGGATTCCCTACATCTACCTACGAGGGCAAGAATGTAGAGGAGGCGCGTTTTACCAACGGCTTTAATCTCGCCAAGACCGATGATGTGGAGGTAGACTGCTGCAGCGGTATTCCTGATTCGGGTACGGGTATGGCGATGGGTTATGCTGCCGGAAAGGGTGTACCTTACCAGCGCTGCATTGCCAAGTATACGCCTACATGGCCTCGCAGTTTTACTCCTAGCAACCAGAGCATGCGTTCGCTGGTAGCCAAGATGAAGCTGATTCCTAACAAGGCGATGCTGAAGGGCAAGCGTGTATTGTTCTGCGATGACAGTATCGTGCGTGGTACCCAGCTTCGTGACAATGTGAAGGTGCTTTTCGACCAGGCTGGCTTGAAGGAGTGCCACATGCGTATTGCATGTCCTCCATTGGTATACGGCTGTCCGTTCATCAACTTCACTTCTTCAAAGAGTGATATGGAGCTGATTACCCGTCGTATCATCGAGAAGTTTGAGGGCGATGCCAACAAGAATCTTGAGAAATACGCTACCACTGGTTCTCCTGAGTATCAGAGAATGGTAGATGAGATTGCCAGCCAGTTGGGCTTGACTTCCCTGAAGTTCAACACCATCGAGCAGTTGGTAGAGGCTATCGGTCTTCCAAAGTGCCAGGTATGTACCCATTGCTTTGATGGCAGCAGCGCATATACTCTGAATGAGTTTGCTGATGAGGAGTAGGATAAGAATATAAGTTATTGATAGATTAGAAGATAGGTCTAGCGAACCCGTGAAACGCGGTGTTGCTAGACCTATTTTATTTTCCTTTTATATGATATCGTAATACCCTCTGCGAAATAAAACTGTCACAACTGTCATGTAACGCTTCTGGGTAGGAAGCGTGAGGGCTAAATATATAGCTTTCAATCACTTGTGATATGATACGAATGCAGACAGAATCGGAAAATAATGTGGTTTATATTGTTTTCTTCTCGAAAAATTTGGTAGTTACGAAAAAGCAACGTATCTTTGCAGCACATGTTTAGTAAAAAGAAAAAAGTATGAGTGAAGTAAAGCCATATAAATTACCGGAAGAAAAAACAAGTATAGTTTCTGATTCCATGGCAGTCCGTATTACTCCTGATACGGATATTGTTACCTTGCGCCATAATGTGATGGATGCGGTGTATGCTACAACAGATCAGAATGCTTTGTATAGTTGTTTGGTTTTCTTGTCAAGTCAAAAGCAAACTTTACAATCTTCAGTAAAGAAAGAACTTTTGAATCGTTTAGATGAATTGTCAAAGCTTCCAGATGGTTGGGATGGTGAAGGTAGTCTTGCCCTCTCAAGAAATATCGTGGATTTTGTGAAGCGAATTATTCTGCTAGCTACTGATACTAGTCTGCAAAATTGGGTAGCTTTTCCTGATGCACGAGGTTGTATATATTTAGATTACACGGAAGACAATAATATAGCAGGTGTTACTATAACCAATCATCAGGTTGTAGCATTTATCAAACGGGATGGTCATTTGTCAAAATTCAGTTTTGATAAGTTGGATGAAAAGGAAGTATTGTCATTATTAGAAAAAGCTCATGGATAAACTGATTTCTGAAATAACAGACGATGAAAAGGTTGCAAGAATCCTGTTCTCGCCTTCTCATATCTATAAAGGGCGTGTTTCGCCGAAGGCTTTTAAACTTGAAAAGTTGAAGAGTGGTGCTGAAGACTATATTTCAGTATTAAGATATAATGCCGATCAATTAGATTCTGTATCAGCTGTTTTTCGTCCTAGAACGAAAGGAGACTCTCGATATGGATTTACATTTTTAAATGTTTTGGATGTTCGAAACCTGGATTATGAATTTAACAACAGAAGAGTTGAGCTATTGCCAAAACCAAGCAAGCGATTACCGTTACATGCTGGAATCTTTTTATCAATTGATGGAAGATTGCAGACTGCCGATGATGTTTCTCCTGATATAGATTTTTTCCAAAAAGAACTTGCCATGCTTTGTGATGGGGTGCATAAATTTTAATCTGCCCCGAACGTTGGAAAAGCAGCCTAGTTTTTCATCCGGGTGAAATCTTTACATCTTCGCCTTTTGAGGCTATCGGTCTTCCAAAGTGCCAGGTATGTACCCATTGTTTCGATGGCAGCAGCGCATATACTCTGAATGAGTTTGCTGATGAAGACTAATTCATCTTTTTGCGAGATAAATAAATATGTAAGTGGCGAAATGAGTAGGCTGACAGTCTGCTGGTTTCGCCATTCTTTGTTTGTCCTCTTCTGTTAAGCAAATACTTTGTGATACATTTTTGTGTTAAAATATCGAATATTCTTTGAATTATCAGATAATTACCGTATTTTTGCAGAAAGGTTTTAAAATAGAGATGATTATGAAACTATCAGATTATAGCAATATAACATCGACTCCTGTTTGGAATGAAGTGAAAAACTGGAGTGACGATGACAAGAATGAGCTTATCACATTGCTTTATACAACAATGGATAAGGTAAATCCTTATGTCGTTCCTGAGTCTGATGAGATAGAAGCTTTTGTGAACGAGATTCCTCGTGAAGCCTTGGCAGCTAGTGTGGAGATGGCATTAAAGGATCATGAAAATGGTAATACCATTTCCCATTCAGAATTAATGAGTCGTATAAAAGCGGAACGAGGATGGAAATAGAATGGTCACTGCTTGCCATTAAATTTGTTGAATCAGAAATCATACAGTTATGAGTGCAAAAATAACACAAGACAATCTTTATATGTTGTTGCCATTGAAGATTGGATGGCTTGCTCCTTGGCTCTCGGAAGACAAGGGTATAAGTCTTACAGATGCCATCAATCGTATATATCATTCACAACTATATAAAAAGCTGTCTACAGAAAGTACCAAATATTGGCACTTAGGTCCTGTGGACTTGTATAATGAACTGAAGAAAGAACTATAAGAAGATAGGTCTAGCGACCCCGCTTAGCGCGGTGTAGCTAGACCTGTTTTTATATTATTTCTCGGCAAAATCTTCTTTTGCATAAATCTTGTTACAATCGATGTTGGAGATATCCCACTGGAGAGACAATACCTGATTGTACTTCTTGTATTTATAGGTTTTGTCATTTACTGTGGTAAACTCAACCTCGTAATTATCTGCTATTCTCAATGGTGGAGTTGTAATGCTGGAACCATTCTGCAGGGTAGATTTATAGCTCCAGATAGCTTTCTGTTCTCCCTTCTTGTAAATCTCAACCTTTGAGATGGCAACTTTGTCGTTCAGATTGTTTGTGAACTGAAGCGGTGCATAGCGATCTCGTGTGAAAGGATGCAGGTCGAAGATGTGATTAATATTTCCTATGTCTGTAAAGGTTAATGTATGAAGATCTGCTCCTGTTGAGATAAAACTCATGGCACCATAGGTTGGCCTAGCGATAAACCTGATGGCTATAGGCGATTCATCCGAATTGTCTGCCATTTTAGGCATATACCATGCCCATGCAGCATTCACTTCGGCAGTAGCTTTATATATGTTGGAATTTCCTTCCTCAAATCCATTCTTACTTTTCCATCTGAAATATGGCAGGTTCTTGAATACCAGCTCATAGGCTGCAATGTTCTTCCTCTGCGTATTCTTGATGTCCATGTCGTTAATGGTATAGGTCTTGGAGTGAGTCCATGACCATCCAGCCTTCATGGTGTATTTTGCTTCAGCATATGGGATGTCTCCCTTGGCTCCTGCTGCTACGGATAGCCCAGCTTCTACACCATGAGTATGAGAAGAGGTATAGGTAACCTGGTTAATCGTTGTTTGTGGACTAGGTGTTCCGCTCGCTGTAAAAAATATATCGTCTGTACCCAATTCCGTATATACCTTTTTGCCATCCTTTGTCTCACATTTCAACGGGATACATTCCATGGCGAATGCTTTGCCGTAGAAACCGCAAATACGTACATACGTACCTCCGTGTCTGTTCGACCATCTACCCTTGTACATGTCATTATTGCTTACGCTTGACGACATGTTCACTATATAGTAATCGCCCGAACCTGCCTGTCCCTCATAGCAATGAACCTGATAGATGTCAAACGAAACATTGATGGCTCCGCTGCCTTCGATATAATCCCGTTTCGACAATGCCAGGTGGCGAACTTCCTTTTTGTCATTATAAGTAAAAGTCTTACCATAATGGTACTGGGTAAAATCCTTGCTGAGGTCATCATCACCATTTGAATTTTCTACTTTCTTTTCTTCGTATTTGTTCATATCTGCTACCCATCCGTTCAGATAGGTATAGATGTCGTTGTCACCAAGTTCCGGGTCTACAGCATCCAAGTCGGCCATCTCATCACCGGAGCCGTCATTATTCAGGTTTTCTTCCTGCAGTTCTGGCTGAATCCATTCCACGTCATCAAACAGATTGGTATATGATTGGGTTTCAGCCGCTTCCTGGCTGTTGTCAACGAATACCTCGTCCTGATTAGGTTCATATACCTTGTAGCTATACCCCTGACCGTCCGTAGCCGATAGCAGAATATCATCAGAAGGCTGGTAGGTTGCTACAATTCCACCCTGCTCCATAACTTGCTCAGCTTCCTTCTGGTATTTATCCCCGGCAGGGATAATCAGCAGGTCGGTTGATTCCGAAACCGTAGCTTGTCTGTTAGGGAAGAGGAGTTCACAGGCTTTCGTCATTTCAGCCTTTTCGCCCAATCCCAGCATTACAGTATTGCCCTTATATTGAACACCAGTTATAGCGCTGTTGAAATGGGTTTCTTCATCTGATGGTGGAAAGTTTTCCGCTGAAGACGTTTTGTCATCATCCGAACAGCCTGTAAACATAGTCAGCGAAGCTATGAGAAGCATCACCAAGTAAGTAGCCTTGTTTAAAAATAATGTTACTTTTTTCATAATCTTGTCCATTTATCAGTTAATGTATTATTTTGCATAGAACGTAAACTTGTTCTTGTAATCTCTGTTCACGCAGACGGTTGCCTTGCGTTGGGAGAGATTGTATACCACCGACCACTGGGTATGGCTCGTTGGATTGCCTGGAGTTTCTGCCTGACTCACACCATTGAGCAGATTCATGGCTCCTTCCTCTGACAACTGGTTGCTGTTCTGTTTCAGAACGAATTCCATCATGTCGTAGCGGGTCTTGCCGTGGTTCGAGAGTTTCGGACCTTTATCTGAACATGCCATGGTTTCAGATACATAGAAGTTGCTGGCATAGCGCTTTTCTATCACCTCGCGGGTGTTTGGCAATACGTCAGGATATTTGAAATGAGTCTTTCCGTCTTCACCCGTATATTCATCGTCGATGTAAATCTTGCTTTGGTGATCCTTGTCATATACGAATTCTACGATGGCATAACGGCCCGTGGCATCTGCCATGTAGAAATGATAGTTGCCGTCGCCGTCCGGTATCCAGAGATCATATCCGTCCAGAATCTTGAGAGCTTCATCTACCGTCTTGGCATGATCCAGCATCATACGTAAGGCAACTGTTGTTGTCAACTTCTTTCCTGTGCTAGCCTGCTGGGTTGGCTTGCCGTCAAGATGAAGAACGGAAACGGCAAAGCCTGCCTCGTTCATGCCGTCCATCAGAAGATATGGGAATGCCATGATATAGGAAAGGTCTTGCGTCTTATGTTTCTCAAACTGTTCCTTGTTATATAGGATGTAATGCCAGAGATCCTGCCGGTAACCTATCCAGTAGGCATCCACCATGCTGATGGATTTCAGTCCACCTTCTGGAGCCGTGCGAACCAGGGCTGCTGCAATCGGTTCATTATCGTGAGAGTAGTCAAAGTTGCGCCCCATCAGATAATCACCAGTATCTGGTGTCGTAACAGCAAAGGCACTGCAGCCGGCATCCAGCTTGACTCTTGCCTTGAGCCAGGATGGTGTTTTGTCGCAGAGGGTTTTCAATACGGCACCAATCAGTTGGGTGTTGTCGGTAAGATTATAGCCTGATATGGTAGAGAGTTTGTAATCCTCCGTATAGTCAAGATAGAAGAATCTTCCGTCTTTCAAGTCCTGGATGGACCGGACCATCTCCAGTTTCTTGGCATCGGTCAGCAGACTGGCTGGTACGTCCTGATAGTGTGCCTGATTGTTTACTTCTTCATGGTCATCATCGCTGCATGAAGATAGCAGAAACATACAGAATGTGATGCTGAAACTTAAGCATAAAAACAGAAACCATTGTATGTGCTTACTGTTGAAAGTGATATTCTTTTTCATACGTAATTAGTATTAAATGATTGATAAATGATTTGAATTTTCAAATGCAAAAGTAATGGAAAACCATTCTCGGTAGGGAGAAAAGTACACTGAAAAATGCTGATTTTTCTGAAATTATAAAAAAATATCCCTCAAAATACATCAAAACCAATCTTTTTTATTATTTTTGCAAGAAGAAAAAGCGATTCGTCTGTCTGTGCAAAATGCTTCGTCAGTCAGGGCAAACCTGCCTCATCTGTCAATACGAAATAATTTATCTATCCATTATGAATATGAAAGAAAAGAACGCAAAGAAATCTAAGATACATCAGTTAGGGTTCTCTTTCCTGAAGAGAGAATCTAATTACTTGGACCGCCAACGTCAAGCTATCCTTGTGTGTTTCTCCGTGATGCTCTCTTTGGGCATCCTGTCAAATATCCTAGGCTTTTCTGGAGCCTTTGATCCGTTTTTTACCGTGTCTAACATCGTTTTTCTGATTGTCGTGTTATCCTCCTTCATGGCTTATCTCTTCGGGAAAATCCCAATGGTGAGGGCAATCGTTTGTATCGCTATCGCCACCCAGTGCTTTATCGGAGCTGATATCCTCTACAGTGCCTTTATGCCTACGCTGAAAGATAACAGAATGGTGATTCTCATCAATATGCTTATCCTTTCAGGCAACATGTTTTTCTCGCTGGCGGCTTATCAGGCGCGTCTCACACGCTGGCTGGTGGGAATAGCTTTGGGGGTTTATATATTGAGTGTGATTGTAACGGGGGATGAATCGCTCATGGATTATTTCTTCATGATGATGCTCATATTGCTTTTTATCAGCGTGCTGAGTCTGGCTGTTGCCAGAAACGGTGAGTATCTTGTCAATGCGAACAGAACGTTGCAGCGTGATGAGGAAGAACTGCTCCAGGTGCTGAAGATAAACAAAAAGCAGATTAAGGCATACGTGGCTCTGGTGAAGGAAAGGCATGATGTTAAACTTACCGCGCATTTGCTGGATCTTCTGGGTGAGGCTTCGCAGAAGAATGTCATAGACAATGTGATGCAATATCTCCAGACCCGCGAATTGAGCAAACAGAACATAGAACGCGTCTTTCCCGAGTTGAGTGCCTCTGAACAGGAAATCTGTTACCTTATCCTGCAGAACAGAAAGCTGAGTGAGATTTGCATGCTGCTCAACAAGTCGGAATCGAACATCACTACCCAGCGGGCCAACATCAGAAAGAAGTTGGGAATGGGCTCTGCTGATAACCTGAAGAAGGTTCTGGAGAAGCGCATAGCTGAAAGCCTGTAGGCCGATGAGGCTGATACTGAACCATATCCTGTTATTTTCGGAAATTTTGAACATATTGTGATAAGATGTGAATAGTCTTTTATCACCGAAAAGCTGTACCTTTGCACCCAGATAATAAATGAAACGTAAATCAATAGAAATCATTAAGAAGAAATGAAGAAAATAATCATCTTATGTTTCGCGCTCGGAGCTTTCCATACACTTGGCGCACAGGAGACGCTTACGCTCAGCCAGTGCCTGCAGATGGCAGTGGATAACAACCTGTCGCTCCAGAGCAGCCGAAACGAAATAGCTAAGGGAAAGTACGCTATCAGCGAAAATCAGGCTAAACTCTATCCGCAGATTAATGCGGTGGCACAGCTCAACGATAACTTTACGCCACCTGTTTCGGTTACCGACGGCTCGGCTTACGGCAAGCCTTATAATGTAACCAAGACGTTGCAGTATAATGCATCGGCGGGTGTACAATTGCAGATGCCACTGTATAACCAGATGATTCTTACCGCCATCGACATCACCAAGATTGCCGATAAACTCAACCAACTCTCTTATGAGAAGGCGCGTGAAGATCTCATCGTGCAGACTGCCAAGATGTATTACATGGCGCAGAACACATCTGAGCAGATTCGTCTGACGGATGACAATATCAAGCGACTGGTAGAACTCAGAAACATTACCCAGGCTTTCTATGACAACCAGATGAGTCTGGAGGTAGATCTGAAGCGAGTGAATCTCAATATCGAGAACCTCACCGTGCAGCGCGATAACGCCATCGCCATGCTCGAACAGCAGTATACCATGCTCAAGTATGTGATAGATTATCCTGCCGAGAAGGAGATGAAGGTGACAGCCGTAGATCCGGGAAAGATTGAGATGGTGAAGGCTGACGGATTGGATACGGGACTCTACGAACTCCAGTTGCTGGAACAGAAGAAACTGCTCACCCAGAAGCAGACCAAACTTGCCAAGGACGGCTATCTGCCATCGCTCTCGCTGACCGGAAACCTGATGTATTCTGCCTTTACCGATAGGATAGATCACTGGATTCATTCGGGCGAATCAAACCACTGGTATGGTTCCAACGGTCTGGGCATTCAGCTGCGAGTGCCTGTATTCGATGGTTTTGAAAAGCGTTCTAAAATCAGAAAGGCGAAGATAGAGGAGGAGAATGCACGCATCGGTTACGAGGACGCCCTGAAGGGACTGCAGGCAAACTATATGAATGCGGTGAGCGAGGTGAATAACAGTCAGCGCAACTACAAGAAGCAGTTTGATAATTATACCATGGCTCAGGATGTTTACAACGTAACAGCCGACCAGTATAAGGAGGGTGTGGCTTCGATGACAGCGGTGCTGCAGGACGAGATGCGTATGAGCGAGGCAATGAACAATTATCTCACAGCCTACTATCGCTACAAGGTTGCCAATCTCTCGCTGCTCAAGTTGACTGGACAGCTCAACCAGATTTCGGTTGCTAAATAACGGAGAAGAATAAATCATTAAAAAATAAAACATAAACAGGAAAACGGGATGTAAAAAACTTTACTTCATATTCCCTGATTCCAAATTACAATAAAACTATGGAACAGAACGAAAATAAAAATGTAGAAACAGCAGAGGCTACACAGGTATCTCACGAAGAAACCAGGAAAAAACTCAAGAAACAGCGCGTAAGACAGATTATCGCCAGTCTGATAGGTGTTGCTATCCTGGCTTTCGGACTCTGGAAGATCGTTTGCCTCTTCCTCGATTATAGCTCTAACGAAACGAGCAATGATGCTCAGATAGAGCAATATATCTCACCGGTTAATCTCCGTGCATCCGGCTATATCGCCAAGGTATGCTTCAGAGAACATCAGGAAGTACACAAGGGAGATACCCTCCTTGTGCTCGACGACCGGGAGTATCGCATCCGTCTGATGGAGGCTGAAGCAGCCCTCAAGGATGCCAAGGCAGGAGCCAATGTCATCAACGCTACAGAGCAGACCACCGAGACATCAGCTTCTATCTATCAGGCATCTATCGATGAAATAAATGTACGACTTGCCAAACTTGCCAAGGACTGCGAACGCTATCGCAACCTGGTAGAAAAAAAGGCGGCTACTCCTATCCAGCTCGAACAGTTGGAGGTGGAATATGCTGCTACCAGGAAGAAACTCGAAGGGGTAAAGAAGCAGCAGGCTGCTGCCTATAAGGGAGTAAACGAGGTAACTACCCGCAAGCAGAATGTGGCTGCCTCCATCGAGCGTGCCGAGGCAGCCGTAGAGATGGCAAAGCTGAATCTCTCTTACTGTGTGGTTGTGGCCCCTTGTGATGGTAAACTGGGTCGCCGCTCTATCGAGGAGGGACAGATGGTGAATGCAGGAACCACCATTACCTACATCATTCCAACCAACAACAAATGGGTGATTGCCAACTATAAGGAAACCCAGATAGAGAATCTCTATGTTGGACAGAAGGTGCGTATGACCGTAGATGCCATCAGCAACAAGGAGTTTGAGGGTACGGTGACCGCCATTTCTGGTGCTACCGGTTCGAAATATTCGCTGGTACCTACCGACAATTCTGCTGGCAACTTTGTCAAGATTCAGCAGCGTGTGCCTGTAAGAATCGATTTCAACAACCTCAGCAAAGAGGATAATGAGCATCTTGCTGCCGGCATGATGGTGGTTGTCAAGGCTGAGAGAAAGTAAAAAACAGCTAGATGGAAATGAAGTAATATATGGAAGAAGAATATAAGAATTATCCGTTTTATGATTGGGTGCCCAAACCGCTCGGAATCATCTTCATGATCATCCTCTTCGTGCCGATGATTACGATGAGTGGTGTCTATTCTGCCAACAGCGGCGAGATGATGAGCGGGCTCGGCATCCAGTCGGAATACATCGCCTTTGCGGGTTTCTGCACCTCGATAGGAATGGCGGCTTTCTCGCCGTTCTTCTATGAACTGGTGTGCATCCGTAGAGAGAAGATGATGTGTATCGTGGGCTTCTCCATTCTCTTTATCCTCAGTTTCGTGTGTGCCCAGACCGACTCGCTGTTCATACTCGGACTGTGCAGTCTGCTGATGGGTTTTGTCCGTCAGACGCTGCTGATGGCGCATCTCTTCGTGCTCATCAGATACGGTTTCGGAATAGAGGCTACGAGGAATATCACGCCGGGATGCGAGCCTACTACCGAGGAAGCATGGGATGCGGTAGATTCGGAGAAGATGGTTTCGCAGCCGGTCATCTATCTCTTCTTCATGATTATCGGACAGTTGGGAACCTGGCTAACGGCATGGCTTGCCTATGCCTATGAGTGGCAGTATGTTTATCATTTCATGATGGCATTCATGCTGGCAGGCATCATCATCGTGTTCTTCACCATGCCTTATCATAAGTATCCGATGCCTAAGTTCCCGATAACGCTGTCGAAGTTTGGCAATGTTACGGTGTTCAGTATCATGCTCTGTTCGTTTGCTTACGTCATGGTTTTCGGTAAGACGCTCGACTGGTTTGATGATCCAACCATCCGTTTCTCTTCGGTGGTCTGTCTTATCTTTACCGCTCTGTTCATCTATCTGGAGAAGACGCGGCGTTCACCTTATTTCATCATGGAGGTGTTCCAGCTCAGAGTCATCAACTACGGCATCTTGCTCTTCTTCCTGCTGATGGTCTGCAATTCGAGTGCCATGTTTGTCAACGTGTTCACCAATGTGAGCATGAAGATAGACAACTGGCAGAACGCCACCTTGGGCAACTGGGTGATGGTGGGCTACACCGTGGGACTGATATTCGCCGTCATCGCCCGAGCCAAGAATATTCACCTAAAGTGGATGTACTGTCTGGGCTTCCTCTTTATCGGAGCCTATGCGCTGTACATGTATTTCGAAGTACAGAACGACGGCATGTATGAACGTATGAAATGGCCTATCATCATCCGTTCTACGGGAATGATGTTGCTCTATTCGCTCATCTCCACGATAGCCAACCAGCGCATGCCTTACCGCTTCATGTCAACCTGGGTTTGCATCATGCTTACCGTTCGTATGGTCATTGCCCCTTGCATCGGCTCTGCGCTCTATACCAATGTGCTGCAGCACAGGCAGCAGTATTATGTAACCCGCTTTGCCCAGGATTACGACCGCACGAGCATCGAGATGGCGAAGACTTACGACCAGACGGTGAGAGGCATGCAATATCAGGGCAAGAGTGTAACCGAGGCACAGAACATGGCTGCCATGAGTACGAAGGGAAAGGTACAGGTACAGGCCACGCTGGTGAGCATCAAGGAGATGGCAGGCTGGACCTTCTACGGCTGTCTGCTGTGTGCCGGACTGATGCTCGTTCTCCCTTGGCGCAAGCGCAATATCGGGGAACTGACGCGTGAGTATCTGCTGAAGAATGTAGATGTGAAATCTCTGGGAAGAAGGTAGTGGAGTGCTAAAATATCATAAAAGATACAGGCTGCTCATCTGATGAATGGATATTTTTGTTATCTTCGCAGTTAAATCTGAAGATAACAGACCCATATTCATCATGAAAATAACAGATAATATCATCATATACGAGGCTCATGAGTTTCCTCAGCTGTTGATGCAGCCTTTCTACTCCGACTATGTCGGAATCGTAATCTGTCATCAGGGGATGTTCCGTTTTTGTGTAGACGGAACATCCTTTGTTGCATCTGAGGGTGAAACCGTTTTCCTCTCCAAAGGAGTGATGTTTCATGTGCAGGAAGCGGGCAAGAACCTTAAATATACCCTTCTTTTTTACCGTGCTGAACAGATTCGTCACATGTTGGGCAATACCGTGGTTACCATGCGTCTCTATGCTACGATTTATCCCAAACCCTGCCATGTCAGGACGACGGGCTATGAGGATATGCTTACTTCTTATGCCCTGATGCTGAGGAAACTGGAGTTGGAAAAAGAGAAGAGTGGTGAACTAGATGCCTATTGTGTGCATGAGCAGAAACTGTTGCTGATGGCTGTTACGTATCGGTTGTGCAGCATCTTCTCGGCATCGTTCAAGGCTGCCGGCAAGGAGATGGAACGGAAGATTGCCATCTTTGAGTCGCTGGTGCTGCTGATAGAGAAGAACTATATGCGTGAGCGCAGTGTGGCTTTCTATGCAGACGAACTCTGTCTTACACCGAAATACTTGTCGGTACTGGTCAAGTCGGTTTGCGGTCAGACGGTCCAGCAGTTGCTTTTCAAGGCGATGATCCGTCGCAGTATCTATCTGATGAAGAATACCACGAAGACGATACAGCAGATAGCCAATGAACTCAGTTTTCCCAATGCCTCATCCTTCGGTACCTTCTTCAAGAAGCATACCGGTCTGTCGCCTAAGCATTACCGTAATTGGGAAGAAGGGAATGAACCGCCTTCTTTCAAATAAAGATTTCATCCTATACCATAAAATAAAAAAGGGACAGAGGAATTGTGCTGTCCCCTGTCCCGAAACTGTGATATAACTAAAACAACTGAGCGAAAGCTTCGGCTGTCTTTCCTGTATAGGTCTTCATCTCTGTAACCGGCTTGTAACCGAAATCCTTGAAAGCAAGGAGCTGTGTGGCAACAAACTGGTGGTCGTCAGAGATGCAAGCCTGTAACTTCATATTACCCATGCTGATGGCAGAAACAGGGAAGTTGCTGATCGCTGTTTCTACATCCTTTGGGGCTGCACTGAGGATGTTCTCAAGCTTTCTTCCATCCTCTGCAGAATATTCCTTCTCTTTTATCTTAATCACACTGTTGGTAGGTTGATAGATGAGCTTGACAGTCAAACCCATGAAACCTTTCTTTACCTGTACATCCTGGAGTGCCAAAACATCAGCACCCATCTCTAAATGATTAATCTTTGCCATAATTTTATACTGTTATTTGCTTATTCTTAATTCTTGAAAAATAATATATATTGAACTGTTTTTTGTTTTGAATAGGGGTGTAACCAGTCTTATCGCAAATCTTAGGAAAGATGCGATAAACCTATATGATATTTTAAAAAGAGAAAAGAATAAGCACTAACAGAGCAGACGCCGCAGGCAAATGACATAATACTTGCTGGCGACATCAAAGTGGATTGGGGCAGTTTCCTGTCGGAAAGGCTCCATGCCACCTTCTATAGCTGATAAAAGGGATGATAAATAACGGATTCTATTTGTAAGCAATCTACTGGCAGTCTGACTGTTGTGCATGTTGCCACTTGGCAATAAGCGCTGCGGACGGCTGCTACAGATGCGGTAAGCAAGCTGTGAGGCGTTTTCAAGCTGTGCCTCAGGCTGGCTCTTGTCATACTCAACCTTCGCCAAACCATCTTTCTTATGGCTTGCATCTTCGGTATAAGAATCCTCGGGAGTAAAAGAAATAGAGGCAGCAGATACCTCTCCATAGCCTGAGAAGACCATGGACACCAGAAAAAGGATGTATAGTATCAACTGCCTCATATTAAATATATTATGGTATCAGGAGAATTTCCTGACACCGGGGATGATTAATAACTTCTTGCGATGATGACACGGGCTACGGCTGGCTTGCCGCTTACCATATCTACACCTGGAGTCTGCTCGTAAGCGAAAGGCACGCAGCGGATGGTAGCCTGAGTCTCTTCCTTAATCTTAGCCTCGGTCTCGGCTGTACCGTCCCAATGGCAGAGGAAGAAACCACCGTCCTTTACACGCTCCTTGAACTCCTCGTAGTTGTCGCACTCGTAAACGTGAGCATCACGGTAAGCACGAGCCTTCTCGAAGATATTCTTCTGGATGTCTTCCAACATATCCTTTACGCGCTCAACGATACCGTCGAAGCTTACGTTCTCCTTCTCCAAGGTATCACGACGCATAATCTCGATGGTGTTGTTCTCCAAGTCACGGCCACCCATAGCGAGACGTACAGGAACACCCTTCAACTCATAGTCAGCGAACTTGAAGCCAGGACGCTTTGCAGGGTTATCATCATACTTTACGGTGATGCCCAACTCGCGGAGCTGGTCAATGACAGGCTGCAACTTAGCAGTAATCTGAGCCAACTGCTCCTCGCCCTTGTTGATAGGAACGATAACCACCTGGATAGGAGCCAGCTTTGGAGGCAATACCAGACCGTTGTCATCGCTGTGAACCATGATGAGGGCACCCATCAGTCGGGTAGAAACACCCCATGAAGTAGCCCATACGTACTCAGGCTTGTTCTCCTTGTTCAAGTAGGTTACATCGAAACTCTTTGCGAAGTTCTGACCCAGGAAGTGAGAAGTACCGCTCTGGAGAGCCTTGCCATCCTGCATCATTGCCTCGATGGTATAAGTGTTGAGAGCACCTGCGAAACGCTCAGTCTCACTCTTCACACCCTGCAATACAGGAACACCCATGTAGTTCTCTGCAAACTCAGCGTAAACCTTGAGCATCTCCTGAGCCTTTGCCTCTGCCTCTTCCTTGGTAGCGTGGGCTGTATGACCCTCCTGCCAGAGGAACTCAGAAGTACGGAGGAACGGACGGGTACGCATCTCCCAACGCATTACGTTGCACCACTGGTTGCAGAGGATAGGGAGATCACGCCATGAATGGATCCAGTTCTTATATGTGTTCCAGATGATAGTCTCAGAAGTAGGACGGATGATGAGCTCCTCATCGAGCTTTGCATTAGGATCCACCTCAACCTCTGTACCATCCTCTGTAGAACGGAGACGGTAGTGGGTAACAACGGCACACTCCTTGGCGAAACCTGCCACGTGCTCAGCCTCACGAGAGAAGAAACTCTTCGGGATGAGGAGAGGGAAGTATGCGTTCTGTACACCTGTCTGCTTAAACATCTTGTCGAGCTGCTGCTGCATCTTCTCCCAGATAGCGTAACCGTATGGTTTGATAATCATACAACCACGAACTGGTGACAACTCAGCGAGATCAGCCTTTACTACCAAATCATTGTACCACTGACTGTAGTTGTCAGCGCGCTTGGTTAAATTCTTGAGTTCTTTAGCCATATTGCTTTTTTCTATTTATTTTGTTTTTTATTTCTTCTGTTATATATATTAAGGTATAAGCTTGAACCTTCATCATCTGCTGCCGGCAGTTCATCGGCCAACAGGTGTCTGAAATTCTATTTTTAGGGATTTTCCACCCCCAAATAGGTGATTTCCTAGCTCTATTTCGACAAATACCCTTAAATTTGCATGCAAAAATACAAAAAAATATTAGAAAACTCTCCATTATGGAGAAAAAAGAGTTATCTTTGCAATTAAATAACATAAATATAGGAGATTTTAAAATGAAAAAGACTAATTTTGCAGTTGCAGGCCTCTCTTTGTGCTTGCTTTTTTCAAGTTGTGGAACCAATCAGAAGACAGGTACAGCTGTAGGTGCCGGTTCTGGTGCAGCTCTGGGTGCTCTCGTAGGTGGATTGCTCAACAATAGCCATCGTGGTACCGGTGCTCTCGTAGGTGCTGCTATCGGTGCAGCTGTTGGTGGCGGTGCTGGTAACCTCATAGGAAAGCACATGGATAAGGTAAAGGCTGAGGCTGAACAGGTGAAGAATGCACAGGTTGAGACTGTAACAGATGCCAATGGCTTGTCTGCCGTTAAGGTAACATTTGCTTCTGGTATCCTCTTCCCAACTAATGGTTCTACTCTCAGCAGTAGCGCAAAGACTGATTTGGCTCAGTTTGCCGGTGTATTGAAGAACAATACCGACTGCGAGGTTTCTATCCAGGGTTATACCGATGCTACAGGTAATGACGGTATCAACTTGCCTTTGAGCCAGAAGCGTGCTGAGGCAGTTTACAACTATCTTGCTTCTTGCGGTGTTACCAGTCGTCAGGTAAAGAATGTTCAGGGTTTTGGTTCTGCTAACCCTGTAGTGAATACTACTGCTGCTTGTGCCCAGAATCGTCGTGTAGAGGTTTACATGTATGCTAGCCAGGCTATGATTAACGCAGCCAACAATGGTACATTGAAGTAATAACTTACATGATCCTGGAAGGGAAAAAGCAAATAGATGATTTTGAAGAAAATCAAGAATATAGTAAAATGGGTGGTGGTGCTGTTTTTCAGTACCACCATTCTTGCTGTAGTGGCATATAGGTTCATTCCTGTATATGTCACTCCTCTGATGTTTATCCGATGCTTCCAGCAAGTAGCTGATGGAGAGAGTATTACCCTGCATCATCATTGGGTTTCGATGGATAAGATCTCGCCTCATATGCCAGTGGCGGTAATGGCGAGCGAAGATGCGAGATTTCTGAAGCATCACGGTTTCGACTTCAATGCCATCGAGAGTGCGGCGAAGAATAATGCACGTGGTGGAAAGGTGCATGGAGCAAGTACCATCAGTCAACAGACCGCTAAGAATGTCTTCCTGTGGCCTGGCCGTTCATGGACCCGCAAGGGATTTGAGGTCTACTTTACCTTCCTCATCGAAATGATGTGGAGCAAGCAGCGCATCATGGAGGTTTATCTCAACAGCATTGAGATGGGACCGGGTATCTATGGTGTGGATGCGGTTGCAGAATATCATTTCGACAAGAAAGCGAAAGATCTGTTTCGTGGCGAGTGTGCGCTGATAGCAGCTACACTTCCTAATCCGCGCAAATTCAGTTCGCTGCATCCTAGCGCTTATATGAAGAAGCGCCAGCGACAGATAGAACATCAGATGAGATTTATCCCTACCTTCCCTCGTGAGGGCGAAGATTTCGACCCGGGCACGGCTGTGGGAGGATATAGGGGGAAGTGAAGAATGAAGAGTGAAGAATGAAGAGTGAAAAATCTGGTAAATATTGATTAATGGATTTACTGAACGACTTGAACGAAGCGCAGCGTGCTGCGGTAGAATATATTGACGGACCTTCGCTGGTGATAGCCGGTGCAGGTTCGGGTAAAACGCGTGTGCTTACTTATAAGATAGCTTATCTCCTTAGCCAGGGCATGAAACCCTGGAGCATCATGGCGCTCACCTTTACCAACAAGGCGGCAAGGGAGATGAAGGAACGTATCGGAAAACTGGTGGGAAATGATCTTGCCCAGCATCTCTATATGGGTACCTTCCACAGCATCTTCTCCCGAATCCTGAGAGCGGAGGCTGAGCATATCGGCTTCAACAACAACTTTACCATTTATGATGAAAGTGACTCGCGCTCGCAGATCAAGGCGATTGTGAAGGAGATGGGACTGGATGATAAGAAGTATAAGCCTGCTGCCGTTCATGCCAAGATTTCGATGGCGAAGAACAACCTGATGAGTGCTGCGGCTTATGAGAGCGATGCGGCTATCTTCGAGCAGAACAAGCGTGCGCAGATCCCTGAGGTTGGTAAGATTTTCGTGGCTTACGTGCAGCGCTGCAAGCAGGCCAATGCCATGGATTTCGATGATTTGCTGACGCTTACCTATCAGCTCTTCAGGGAACATGAGGATATTCGCCACAAATATGCCGCCCGCTTCGATTATGTCCTGGTGGATGAGTATCAGGATACCAACCACGTTCAGATGTCTATCGTCATGCAACTCTGTCAGGAGAAGCAGCGTGTTTGTGCCGTGGGTGATGACTCGCAGAGTATCTATAGTTTCCGTGGTGCCAATATTGATAATATTCTCAACTATCAGCGCCAGTTTCAGGGAACGCGTCTCTTCAAACTGGAACAGAACTACCGCTCTACCCAGACCATCGTTGAGGCGGCTAACAGTCTGATCAAGCACAACCGCAACCAGATTCCTAAGGATGTGTTCAGCGAGAATGCGAAGGGTGAGAAGATTCAGTATAAGCCTGCGTACAGCGACAAGGAAGAGGCGGTGATTGTGGCGAAGGACGTGAAGCGTATCCGGCGCGAGGATGGCTGCCAGTATAGTGATTTTGCCATTCTCTATCGTACCAATGCCCAGAGCCGCAGCTTCGAGGAGGAGTTCAGAAAGCAGGGTATTCCTTATCGCATCTATGGCGGACTGAGTTTCTACCAGCGTAAGGAAATCAAGGACATCATAGCCTATTTCCGTCTGGTGGCGAATCCGGATGATGAAGAGGCTATCAAGCGTATCATCAACTATCCGGCACGAGGAATAGGGGCTACTACGGTGCTGAAGATTGCTGACTGTGCCCATCAGAACCAGGTGAGTTTCTGGGAGGTAATCGGTGCCCCTGAGCGGTATGGACTGGCGGTTACCAAGGGTACGATGAACAAGCTGGAAACCTTCAGATTGCTGATTTCTTCGTTTATCGAACGGGCTCAAACTACGGATGTCTATGAATTGGGTGATGCCATTATCAAGGAGAGTGGTATCAGTCAGGATATCATGTCGGGCAAGGATGCCGATGATCTGGCACGTCAGGAGAACCTGGAGGAATTCTTGAGCGGTATGTCGGCTTTTGTGGAGGAACGCCGTGAAGAGGGTAGGTTTGATGAACTCTTCCTGCAGGATTATCTGCAGGATGTGGCGCTGCTTACCGATGCTGACAGCGATGGTGATAAGGATGAACCTCGTGTTTCTCTGATGACGGTTCATGCTGCCAAGGGTTTGGAGTTTCCTACGGTCTTCGTGGTAGGATTGGAAGAGAATATCTTCCCGAGTCCGCTTTCTGCTGCTTCGCTCAGAGAACTGGAGGAAGAACGGAGATTGCTTTATGTAGCCATTACGCGAGCTGAGAAACATTGTATTCTGACGAACGCCAAGAACCGCTGGAGATATGGCAAGATGGAGTTTGATAATCCGAGTCGGTTTATCGATGAGATTGACGGCAAGTTGATAGATAGTCAGGATGAGGCTGGTGGAAACTTGTTTGGCTTTAGAGCAGAATCAAGACTTGGTTCAAGGTCTGGTTCAAGAGCTGATTCGATGTCTGACCAGCCGGAGTGGGCGAGAGCGCAACGTCCTCGCAGACCGTGGGAGGATGCTGAGCAGCCTAGATACAGTAGCAGGTATCAGAATTCCAAACCGGTAGCATCGCAGTTTGTAGCAGATCCTAAGCCTTCTCTCTTTGATGATGAACCAGAGACTTTACGTACTTCCGGACGCCCATCTCTCTCTGAAGGTAATTTCAAGTCTGTTAGGGCGCTGAATGCAGCTAAGCGTTATATGGAGACGCATTCCTCTCATCCTGCTTCTCGCGGTACTGGATTTTCTACAGCATCCGTTTCTTCTACAGCTTCATCTGCTGGCAGTTCTTCTTGTGGTTTGCAGGAGGGAATGAAGATTGAGCATCAGCGTTTTGGACGGGGAACGGTATTGAAGATTGAGGGAACTGGTGAGAATACGAAGGCTACAGTAGAGTTCGTTCATTCTGGTACCAAACAGCTTTTGCTGAAATATGCCAAGTTTACGGTTGTAGATTAAGCCTCGTATTTTACATTAGTAAGTACGAAATACAGACATCTATTCTTATTTGCAACGAGTATGTCTTTTGTCTGTAATTTTAGTTTTTTTACAAGATGTTAGGCTCTTTAGTACGTAAAAGTATTAAAGAGCCTTAATTTTTGCCACTATTATTCGTTTTTCTTATAACTTTTCTTTACTTTTGCACTTGTGTTTAAGAACGATATGAAAAAAATAATTTGATATAAGAACTAAGAAACAGAACGATTATGAAAAAAATAATGATGGTGGCAGTAATTCTGCTTACTAGTGTAGGGAGTGTAATGGCGCAGAGCGATTACAAGCGCGGTATCTTTAACCATGTAGGTCTTAACGTGGGTGCAGGTACCGAGGGTATTAGTGTAGGTGTGGCTGCTCCTGTTACTAACTTCCTTGAGGTAGAAGCAGGTGTGAACATCATGCCATCTTTTAAACTGTCTGGCGATTTGGATGTAGATATCAATATGCCTCAAGAATCTGATATTCAGTACCCAACCAGTGGAACCATTCATGCAGAAGGCTCATTCGACCGTACCACCTTTAATGTAAAGGCTAATCTGTATCCATTCGGTGGTGGCAGCAAGTTCTTTATTGCTGCTGGTTTGTCTATTGGTGGTGAGAAGATTGCTGAGGTTACCGGTTCTTGTGATGAACTTCGTAAGTTCTCTGAGAACAACTTGCATACTCCTGAATTGAAGGATCAGTTCCGTAAGGCTATATCAGCCAACTTGGGTGGTTATAACCTGGAGCTCGATGAGAACTATAACCTTCAGGGCGATATCCGTTGCAAGAATGTTCGTCCATACCTTGGTTTAGGTTTCGGTCGTCTGGTTCCTAAGAACCGTATCGGTTGCCGCTTAGAGTTGGGTTGCCAGTTCATGGGCAAGCTCAAGGTTTACCAGAATGGTAACGAGATAGATATCAATAAGGCATTGGAAGATGCTGGCGAGGATGATCTCTCTAAGTTCGTAAAAGACTTGAAGGTTTATCCTGTTTTGAAGTTCTCTCTTACAGGTAGAATCTTATAATATAGATAAAGAGTTATAAAAATAGATTGGGCAAGGCCAGAGATGGCCTTGCCCTTTTTGTTTCTATATACTATAAATTGAAAAAGCGTCCCCGCAGTAGCCTCACGGTCACTACGGGGACTTATATTACTAACATCTAACTTTAATTTAAAACAAATTCTTTAAGAGAGAGTATAGTCTCCATTATCTATAAACATAAACCAAGTATCTCATATATTGCAAGTAACTTGTATCCTGCAAATATCTTGTATCCTTAAATGCAAGTTCTTAGAAAAGTTAAACCCATAGACCAGTATCTCTACTAATATCTCGATTATTTTTATTTTATTGCTTTTTGTCTGTTTAATATTTAATACTTTTAAGTTCACAATGCAAAGATATATAAAAAATGGGTAAACTCCAAATTAATTTTGCTTGATTTTGTAATAAATGGCTTTTATTGTATTTATGCGGTGGTTTTTAAGAGTTAACCGGTAAAGTTAAGAGGGTGTATCATAAACATTCAAATGCTTTATGATACACCCTCTTTCTCAGGATTCTGAATATTTTCTTGTTTATAACGCTTCGTCTTCAGGACGTGGCATCTGTGTCTGGGGTTTCTGGTTCTTGCCTGACTTCATGAATAGTTTCTTTTTCTTGAGCCATGCAGCCTTTCGTATTTCGTATTCTTCGCGATGACGCTCCAAAAAATTATCTGCCATGTTTCGTTTCCTTTTTTACTTTGCGTTATGAATGCTTATTCTTCTTTAAACTTACTGTAAATCACCTTGATTCGGATCGGACCAGATGCTACCTTCTTACCAGTCTTCTCGTCTTTGGTATAATCCTTGTCAGGATCATTCGTACCCACGATGAGTCGGGTAGAAGCGAGTGACATATCGTGATTAATCTTGGAGATGACGGTAGTATATCCCTGTGTGGTTGTGATGACGTTTACAGGAACCAGCACTACTATATTCCAGTTAGGATGCTCATTCATCCAGTTGGCATTCTTCTTCTCGCCCTCAGCCTTGTTCTTATACATGGCAGAAACCAGGTTGGCGATATTCTGGAATGTATAGGCATTCTTGTAGGTGCCGGTTCTGCTGTAGCTTGCCGTATAAGAAGTACGATTGTCTGCCAACTTGCTCTTTTCGAAGAACGACTGCAAACTGTCTTTCTGTACCATCAGGATGGTGCTTGGTGTAGCAAAGTTATATGCGTTGTCTTCGTCTGCATTGTTGAGTCGTGGGAAGGAGATGGATGCTGTATTGAGCGTATCCTTCTCATGACCTCTCATGATGTCTTCGATAGGGAGGGTAACCTCGGTGAAGATACCTGCTGGTGACTTGAGGTAAGTACAGTTCGGCTGACTTGCCAAGTGCTCCAGGTTTTTGGTATCATTCTCAATCTTGTTGAGCTGCAATACCTCTTCTGTACCATCAAAACGGTTGTATCCGATGCCTACAGCTGTACTGTCTGTAACGCCGTCCATTGCCTTGATGGTCTTGTGGCGGGTCCAGTAGAAGATAAGCTCTGTATTCCAGATTTTAGCCATGTTACCCGTACCGCCTACATTCTTGATGAAGAAGCCAGGGCAGACGTTGTGCAGGAACTTGTAATTGGTCTTGAAGTACTCAGGATGTTCTGCGTATGTTTGCATGATGTAAGAACCATAGTTCTTGTATCTCTTACCATCTTTCTTGTACTCCTTATTCAAGTAAATCTTGAAGTTCTTGACATCTGATGTATTGCTCAAGTTGTAATTACTGCTCCAATGCTGGTTGTTTTCGCTTACCCAGCCTTCCTTGAAGGCATCATAATCAGAGTAATACTCCTGATCTTCTGCCATCGGCTCTGTCATCTCATAAGCTGTCACCTTCATTGGGGCGATGGTATCACCATAGCTGGCATTGTATGAAATCAGGAGGTAGCATGAGTCTGCTTCGATAGAACCGTTGTTTGCCTGCTTGATGTAATCGAGTGTATCTACATCGAAAGTAGGCAATACGCTCAACTGGGTCATGTAGTCGCCCTTTACATAGTTGCCGGTTTCCGGGTCTTTCATCTTTCCGATGAGCCCCGTGTTGTTGCGGCTCAATACGGCACCTGCTACTATAGACTTTGTGGTAACATTGAACGCTGAGTCAGAAATGTTAATGTTGTCTATCTTATTAGTGATGCTACCACCGATTTCCTCGGTGGTATCATCACATGCAGCGAAAGTAAGCGCTGCTATTACTAATACTGTTAAGAGTCTAAAAATTTTCATTATCCTTGTATGTATGTGTCTCTGTTGTCGGAATTTTATTCTGCGTCAGGACAAACCTTGTTGATGAAGTCTGTGTATGGCTCCTGGATATCTTCTCCCGGATAAGCCAGTACAGGTTTGTTCTTCTCCTTCGCATAATCAAAGAGAATCTGGTTAGCTTCTTCTTCACCTTCTACCACACCGTCGCTATAGTCGATGGCGAGTTTGCCGAGCTCAATGAAGTCGAAGTCGTCCTGATAGCCGTCGAGCAGTTCAGACTTGGCATCGCGGAAGGCAACGCAACGTTTGAAGTTGGTACCCAGTTCACCCTTGAGTTCGTTGGTATAGAGAGCGGTAATTACCTTTGATTCTGCAAATGAAGGCTCTTCGCTGTAGGCTGTCTTTACATAGAATGGTACTACTGCGCTAGCCCAACCCTGGCAGACGATTACGTCAGGCTGCCAGCGGAGTTTCTTTACGGTTTCCAATACACCACGTGCAAAGAAGATAGCTCTTTCGCCGTTGTCGGCATATTCCTTTCCGTTTTCATCGGTGCCCATCTGGCGGCTCTTGAAATAGTCGTCATTATCGATGAAATAAATCTGCTGTCGTGTTGTTGGTATAGATGCAACCTTGATGATCAGCGGATGGTCTGTATCATCGATGATAAGGTTCATACCAGACAGGCGAATGACCTCGTGCAATTGTCCGCGACGTTCGTTGATGGTGCCCCACTTAGGCATGAAGGTGCGGATCTCAAAACCTGCTTCCTGCATCTTCTGAGGCAGTTCGCGTCCCATGATTGACATGTGAGACTCGGCTACGTATGGGTCGATCTCCTGATTGATAAATAATACTTTTTTTGCCATAAAATTTAAATTTTATTCTTACGAATTACGTGCAAAGGTACAAAAAAAACTTCAAATAGGGGCATTTTTTCTCCGAAATTCATTATTTTCGGCAATAATTCGCATATTTTTAGGTTTTTTCTTTCTCATTTGAGAAAAAAGTTGTTATTTTGCACCCGAAAACAGATTATGACGATGAAAGTATTCAATAAGATTGTTGACCTCCAGAACGAACTCTTCATGTGTCGTAAGGAGGGAAAGGAAATCGGCCTTGTGCCAACTATGGGTGCGCTGCATGAGGGTCACGCCTCTCTTGTTAAGCGCAGTGTGAAGGAAAATGGCGTGACTGTGGTTTCTGTGTTCCTGAATCCTACACAGTTTAATGATCAGGGTGACTTGGATCGCTATCCTCGTACCCTCGATGCTGACTGCAAGCTCTTGGAGGCTTGTGGTGCTGACTATGTGTTTGCACCATCGGTGAAGGAGATGTATCCTACACCAGATACACGCCACTTTGAGTTTCCACCTGTTTCTACCGTGATGGAGGGTGCCAAGCGCCCGGGTCATTTCAATGGTGTATGTCAGGTAGTGAGCCGTCTTTTCTATATCGTTCGACCAACCCGTGCTTATTTCGGTGAGAAGGATTGGCAGCAGATTGCTGTCATCAAGCAGCTCGTGAAGTACATCAACAGCGATGTGCAGATTGTGGAGTGTCCTATTGTCCGTGATGAGGATGGTTTGGCTAAGAGCAGCCGTAATACTTTGCTGGCTCCTGATGAGCGTGCCATTGCGCCAAACATCTATAAGGCCCTGAAGGAGAGTGTGGAGTATGCCAAGACTCATACCGTACAGGAAACTCACGATAAGGTGGTTGCCGACATCAATGCTGTAGAGGGTCTGGAGGTAGAGTATTTCCAGATTGTGGATGGCGACAGCCTGCAGGATGTTTCTTCATGGGAGGATAGTGCATACGTGGTAGGTTGCATCACCGTTTATTGCGGTAAGACTCCTATCCGTCTCATCGACCATATCAAGTATAAAGGATAATTCGTCGATAGATATTCTTTATTAAGTTTAATCCGTAACAGATCAAGTAATAACAGAACAATGCAGATAGAAGTATTGAAGAGTAAGCTCCATTGTGTGACCGTAACTGAGGCTAACCTGAATTATATGGGTAGCATCACCATCGATGAGGACTTGATGGACGCTGCTAATCTGATAGCAGGCGAGAAGGTTCAGATTGTAGACAACAACAATGGTGAGCGCTTGGAGACCTATATTATCAAGGGTGAGCGTGGCAGCGGTTGTATCTGCCTGAATGGTGCTGCAGCCCGCAAGGTGCAGGTGGGCGATACCGTCATCATCATCGCTTATGCCCTGATGGACTTTGAGGAGGCTAAGACCTTCAAGCCTACCGTGGTTTTCCCAAAAGAAGGAAATAAGGTTTAAATATCGTATGATGATATAGAATTGTATAAAGAATGATTATCTCGTATGATAAAATAAAGAATATGCGTTCCTGTGGATAGATGAATCCGTAGGAACGCATATTTGTTTTGTGACGATAAACTTGCGTTTCGGTGTGGCGAAATAGCGGTAAGCCACATCGATGGTGATGCCCTGTTCACGGATGGATAATGTATGTGTACCCTATATATAATGGTGTAATTACTATTTTATGAAGGTGTAATTACGATGGGTTAAGGATAGATCTCGATATGGCTGCTGCCGGAGTTGCCATTCTTGATAATCCTTATCTGAGTGGTGATGCGCTCGCTCATCGTGTCGGTATGACTGATGACGCCCACCTTCTTGCCTTGCGAACTTTGCAGCATGGCGAGGGAGTCGATGACGGTGGCTAGGGTATCGGGGTCGAGGGTTCCGAAGCCTTCATCGATGAACAGGTTCTCGAAGGAGATGTTGCGGGAAGACAATGCCGACAGGCCCAAGGCGAGACCCAGACTCACGATGAAGGTTTCGCCACCTGATAGGGAGGTGGTGTCTCGGATATCGTCGGCACGGTCGTGGTCGATGACTCGGATGCCCAGCGAATGCTTTACCTGCTGCAGTTCGTAACGGCTGTTGAACTTTTTGATTTCCTGGTTGGCGTGCGCTATCAGGAAACTGAGCGTATAGCATTGGGCTATCTTGCGCAGCGTCTTGCCGTCTGCTCCGATGGCATCTGTGATGGCTGTCCAGTCGTCCTTTTCCTGTGTTACGAGATTCAGAGCCTCAGCCTTGTCGCCCAACAGTTTTACGGCTTCCTGATGGTTCTGCATCCTGGCGTTGGCAGCAATCAGTTCGTTGCGCTGGCTTCTTTCCTGATACTCCTGCTGAATGGCTAAGAGAGCATCACGGGTTTGGGCAGGCTGATGTTCCATGTGCTGCTGATGCGCCTTTTCTGCACTCTGGTAAAGAGCAGTTGTTGAAGCCACGGCTTTCTCCTTTTCGTCCTTTTCCCGTCGGATAGCATTCCAGTCTTCGGCAGAGTGAAGCATCTCTCGGATGATATTTCGGTTGATAAGGCTTGGTTCGATACTTCTTTCCTCGATGCCTTCCTCTTCGGAGACTTTTCCTTCGATACTCTTTTCTTCAAGCTGCTTGTTATATTCCTCAATCCAAAGGTCGAGTTCCTTTTCCTTCTCTTGCAGATTCTCTTTCATCGTTTTGTTCTGAGACAGCATGGTTTGATGCGAACCTTTACTGTTGGCGAGTTCAGCCTTCAGTTTGTTAATATTCTCGTTCTGAGTATCAGCTGCTTTCGTTGCCTCATCCTTTGCTGCTGTCAGTCTTTGTTCAGCCGCGTCTGGTTCTTCGCCATTCAGAATTTGCTTATATTTCTCCTGCCATTCCTCCATTTCCTTCTTGGTACTATTCCATGTCTGATGGGCTTTCCCGTAAGCCTCCTCCTTACTCTTCTGCTGTGAGGTGAGGTTGGTTGTAAGTGCTTTTTGCTCAGCTAGTTTTGTTGCGCAGGTTGAAGTGTTTTCTTGGGCTTTGTTCTGTATAGTAGAAGCCTTGCTTTCATACGCAGCTTCATCCTTTACAGCCTTATCCTTGAGTTGGGTCAGCCGTTCTATCTCTTTCTGAATCTTGTTAAAGAGGCTCAGTTTGCTGCTCGCATCTTTCGCCTTGTTTTCATAGATAGGCAAGAGCGATTTCAGTTCTGCCTCTGCCTTCGGAATCTTTGGATACTGGGCGATGAGCGCCTTCCAATCCTCTTCGTAAGTTGCGATTTCACCCGAGAGCTTTTCCTGTTGTTTCTGGAGCGTCTGTACTTCGCCGTCGTTCTGTTTTCTCTCGCCGGAAAGATCCTTCTCCTGTTTCTGCTGCAGTTTCAGCAGATCCTCCTTGACTTTCAGAAGTTGCGAGAGTTCCGTGGTGGCTTCCTCAAACTGTCTGTTGTCGGTATGATAAGGATGGGTCGTGCTGCCACAGAGCGGACAAGGTTTGCCTTCGGTCAGGTTGGCACGATGAATCTCCCATTTCTCACTCACCATGAGGGTATAGGCATTTCTCAGCGTCAGGGTCTCTTGGGTCAGCGCCTCGATGGTCAACTTGCCCAGCGCTTCATCTATCTCCGCGTTTCTCTTGCCCAAGACCTGGATTCGCTCCTCATTCTTCTGCTTTTCTGTTGTGGCAGCATCGAGATGAGCCACAACCTTGATGGCTTGCTGGACATCCTGCAGTTTCCTGTCGGCTACAGTCTTGCTGTTCTGCAGTTCCTCTATATTCTGTCCGGCAGTCTTATTTCTTTCCGTCTCCCAAGCCTGTTCTGCGGCTTGCGTCGCTTCGTGCAGAACCTGTTTCTGCTTGGCAATCTCTTCCTTTGTCGTTTTGAGAGCAAGGTTCGCTTTCTCCGTTTCAGCTTCCCATTTTTGGATGTTTCGGGCGTTTTCCTCCACGTCTTTCAGGGCAGTTAGATTCTCTTTCTGAGCCAACTCCAATGCCTCTTTCTTTTCTTTCAGATTCGGCATAGCCGCTTCCATTTTGGTTTTCAGCGCCCTTGCTTCAGCGATGACCGGCAGGGCCTTTTCCAGCTGTTCCTGTGCCTTGCTTACTGCTTCCTTCAGACTGGCGAGAGTTTTCTCGCTTTCGCTGATGGCAGACTCTTGACTTTTGATGTTTCCTTCCGCTTTCAGGATGTTTTCTTCCTGTTCGTGGATGCTTTGCGTCTGTCGCTCTACTTCCTGCAGCTGGTTGACGGCTGGCTGTACTTCATCGTGCAGCTGCAGATGGAGAATCTGGGCTTGCATCGCTTTAATGGCATCTGCTGCTTGCTCCATATCTGTCTGGCAGATAGCGATTTGTTTTATCTGCTTATCGTTTTCCTCAAACCATTGCAGGTCTTTCGAGATGGCTTGCAACTGGCTGTCGAGTTCCTTCTCAGCTTTTTCCAACCGGTCGATTTCCTCCTTCAGTTGGGCGAGTTCTTCATCGTTCAGCAGGTTCTGTTTAACGGCTTCCACCGATGCTGCCATCTGGTTGTAGGCATCCGTCGCCTGGTCTTTCGCCTTCTTGATTTCAGTAGCGATGTTCGTATAAGTTTCCTCGCATCCGATGAGTTTTTCCAGGAGTTCGTACCGCTCGTTTTCTTTCGCCGTCAGGAAGTTGGCAAACGAGCCTTGGGCGATGAGTACGGTACGGAGAAACTGGTCGTAGTCGAGTCCGATGATGTTCGGCAACTCGTTCCAGTCGGCAGTTTCCTCCGTTATCTCTTCGCCGTTTCTTGTGATTTTATAGAGCGCAGTCTTGGCGTTCTCGTAGCGCACTCTCTGGAATCTGACGTGCCATTCTGCGCGGTAGATGCTGCCGTTGTTGGCAAGGAAGGTGAGTTTGCTGTAACCCTCTTTCTTGCCACGTGTCAGGATGTTTCGGCTGTCGGTAGGTGCCAGACGGTTACTTTCGCTGGCATCGGCAGCTCCGAAAATCTCGATGCTCTGGTTCTTGTCTCCTTTCTTCCTGGGGTAGCGAGGGGCGCGGTTGTAGAGAGCCAGACAGATAGCATCGAGTAGGGTAGACTTGCCACTTCCCGTCGGACCTACGATGCTGAAGATGGTACTCTCGCCTAAGGCACCTTCTTCAAAGTTGATGACCTCGCCTCCCTGTTTGTCAAGCGAAGCGAGGTTGAGTATTTCGAGTTGTAGGAATTTCATAATGATGATGTCGTTAATAAATCGGATAACATTTTCTCCTGTCTTTCGTTCATCGGAGCGTTGTGTCTGATGGCGAAGGCTTCCTTCAGCGTATCTAGCGGAGGACGGTTGATGATGTCTTCTATGCTGGTGATGTGCTGGGAACCCTGGATGGTGGAGAGGTCCAGTTGTGGGATGATGCGCTGGATTTTGCAGAGCACGGCATCCTTTTCGTTGACGAGTTTCTCCAGTTCCTTGATGTCATCGCTGGTCTGTTTCTCCTGTTTCACCTTCAGCATCACGTAGTCGAAATGGTCGCTCAGTTCGCCGTCTGTTCTCTCTGAGAGTTCAGAATTGATGAGCTTCTGCCATTTCTTGAAGGTCAGCTCATCCTCATCTTCGGGCAGGATGCGGAGGGCGTGCTGAGGCTTGTATTCCAGGAAATCTACTTTCCATTCCTTACTCTTGCCGGTTTCCTTTCCTTCCTCCTCTTCTCCGTGTTCTATGGTGATGAGGTCGATGCCGTGTGTGTAGTCTTTCTCGGCAAACGACATCGGGAGGATACTTCCCGTATATCTTGCCCAGTCGGTGTTCCAGATATGTTGCCGTTTGTGGATGTGTCCGCAAGTCATATAGTCAGGATGGTCGTTCCATCCTTCCAGGTCCACTTCCTCCTGTCCGCCGATGATGATTTTCTCGCTCGCATCCTTTTTGGCGATATCCGAACCCTTGGCGTACATGTGTGCCATCATGATGCACTTCCTGCCCGGGTGTTTCTTTCGAGCCTCAGCCGTCAGTTCTCTCAGAAAGTCGTTGACACCCTGTGAGTAACTGGCGTTCTGCACCACATCGCTTCTTAGGAAAGGTACGGCGAGTATGATGACTTTTTCTCCTGCCTCGTTGGTTACGGGGATGATGAGGTCATCGAAGGAATAGATCCAATGTCCGCCGGTCTCATTGTTTCCTGCTTTCATTCCATTCTCCTCTTCTCCATTTCCGTCATTTCTGCTTTCTCCCTGCTGCCAGATTTTCCTTACGTTTCCTCTTATTTCCACGTGGTATCGGGTGAGCAGCGGACGGGGAGCCTCCAGTCGGCTGGCGGAATCGTGGTTGCCGGCGGTAATGATGACCTGCATGTTCGGGCACAGTTGGGTAGCATCGGCAAGAAACTCGTAATAAACGGTCTGTGCCGCTGCCGATGGATTTCCGTTATCAAAGATGTCTCCTGCGATGAGGAGAGCATCAGGTTTTTGTTCAGCGATTTGTTCCAGGAGCCATTTCAGGAAATGCTTGTGTTCTGGCAGACGGTCGTTGCCGTGAAACAGGTTGCCCAGGTGCCAGTCGCTGGTTGCTAATATCTTCATACTCATAAGAATGTCTAATCTTAGTCTTTTGCTTTGTCATTGGCTTGCAATCCTTTGACCTTTGGTTTGCAATCCTTTGACCTTTGGTTTGCAATCCTTTAGTCTTTGGTTTGCAATCCTTTAGTCTTTGGTTTGCAATCTGACTACAAAGTTAATACAATTATTTGGGATACGCAAAGAAATAAGCTCAAAAAACGAAGAATTATGGCCGGAAAAGTAAAGATATTCAGGAAAAGTCTTGTTTTATATCTGATAAAGTTGTATCTTTGCATAGTAGAAATCTTCGTTCATAAACATTGAATGTCCGTTCAGTGTCTTTGAACGGCGGTTCATAAACTTTGAATGTCGGTTCAGTGTCTATGAACGGAGATTTCTCCTAGGATTAAATACTTTTCTTCCTAGGTTTGTGGTCTTTTCTTCTTAAGTATAACAATAAATACTATAGGATGTAAAGGCTGTTGCAATAAGAAATACTAATAAACTAAAATAGGAAAGGAAACTGATATGGCTAAGTACAAATTGCAGGAAATGGGGGATATGCGCTATGATGGCAAGCGCAGAGTTTATCCCAAGATGGTGACCAACCGTACTCTATCCCGAAAAGAGTTCGTCAAGATGATGCAGAACTACCATCGCGGTATTTCGGAAAGTACCACGGAGGCTGTATTGACCGATGTGGTTGATATGCTGACAGACATGCTCTCCATGGGTTACAACGTGAATCTGGAAGGTTTCGGCACCTTCTCCCTCTCCCTCGCTTTCGAGGATGAGAAGCCTAGGGAAATTCTGAATCCAGATGATAAGATGACGTACCGCAAGGTGGGCGTGAAGGACATCAACTTCAAGGCGTCTCCAGAGTTTATCAAGGATGTGAAGCGTGAAACCGACCGTGATCTGGAGCGTGATCTGGGTGGCGTAAAGGTTATCCGTAAGCAACTCTATTCCAAGGAAGAGCGCATCGCCCGTGCCCTGGAGGTGATAGAGAAGAACGGAGTCCTCACCCTAGGCGATTATGCCTCCATCAACAACCTGAGCCGTACTGCTGCCTCTATGGAACTGAAGGAGCTGACAAATGACAAGACTTCGCCGATAGATTCACTAGGCCGCGGCAGCCATAAGGTTTGGGTGAAGAGGAAAGAATAAAATACTAGAGTGTGGCAATAGGTGGCAATAGGTGATAATAAAAAATGCCCTTATTGCCACGCTTAAAACGCTAAATACCAGAGTGTTATCAGGAAGTGTGGCAATAGTGACATTAGTTTAGAGAAAAAAGATTTTTTCTTTATATAAAAAAATGACTCGCTTGCAGTTCTAATGGGATGCAAACGAGTTCTGTTGCTGCAAAGATACAAAGATTCTTTGATAAAACAAACTTTTTGAAAAGAAAAATCACAAAAAGTAGCTTCATTTATATAATTGAAGGGCATTTGCCGAAGGTGAGTCAAGTTTCGCATGTGGTTCAAGCACGGGCTGAAGCCCCAAAGCTCCTAGCCACCACACGCCCTGAACCAACGGTCACCGGCGCGTAGCGGAAAGGTAAAGGGTAGAAGCTCCTAGCCCAGGGCAACACCCCTGGGTATTAGGGTGTTGTAACCCTGCGCCCTGTAAGGGCAAAAGCCTTGAATATATGCTGCTTTATAACCAATTTTATTTGGGATTTGCAAGAAACTATTTCTCTTTTAAATCATTTGCCGACTTTTCGAAATCAGCTTTGATTTCATCTAATAGTGGATTTCTGTTTTAGCATAAATGTCAATGCCATCATATTGTTTTGCTCTTTCGAGCATCTCCTCTTTATGTTTTAGGAGTTGTTTAAACTTTCTGATGTTTTCCTCCTTTGTATTGTTCTTTGTTGCTTGCATAATAACCTCCTTTTTAATGTTATTGTTATTAATTTGGTGGCAAAGATAAGAAAAGTAAATGAGATATGCAAGAAAAAAGACCCAAAATTTTGTGAAGCCAATTCTTTTTCGTACTTTTGCAGTTGTCTTGCTGTGGATGGCTGGCGATGAGTCGCCGGCTAAGTAAAAATCCATGGCTTGGCCTATCATAATTAAGAAAGACGTGTACTACGTTTTCTTCTGACCTATTGAAACCTAGGAAATTTCAAAAGAGGCATTCAGATGAAGACAGCGGTAGGCGCCTTCGCTTTATGTGTGTATGTACACAGGCATAGGTGTGCCCTTTCCATTCGTTTGGATAGGGTACATCCTATGCTATTATATATACAAGTTTGGCGTAGGTTTCTGTTGCTTCTTATCCTTGGTGTATAAGGTTTTCCTAGGACCTCGAAAGGCAAGGGTAATGCGAGTGATAGATTCCCTACGCCATTTCTGTTTTGGTAGCAACCATACAAACTAACAAAAAGTTTCTGCTTAGGGGAATGGCAGAAGTGCCAATATCCTAAGGAGATACAACAGATGAGCACTAAGTTTTTCAATAATACTCCTGATAATTCCCTGTTCGAGAAGTTCAAGGGAATAGCCCATAACATGCTTGATTTTCATACCTTTCAGGCAGTAGTAGGATATTTCCGAAGTTCGGGCTATTTCAAACTTCGTGAGGAATTTGAACAGGTCAAAAAGATACAGATATTGGTAGGTATCAATATCGACAACCTATTCCGTAAGCAATCCAAACTCTTTTTCGGACAGATTGATGAACAAGCCGTCATCGATGCCTATTCTCACGATTTCGTTGAGGAGGTGAAGAATGCAGGCTATGATGAGCAGACGGAGAGAGGTATCCTCCAGTTTTGCCAGGATATCATCGACAAAAAACTGGAGATGCGTATCCATCGAAGCAAAAACCTCCATGCCAAATTCTATCTTCTTCTCCCGGAAAACCATAATCCAAACTCTGATGGCTGGGTTATCATGGGGTCCTCTAATCTATCCGATTCCGGTATGGGAACCATGCCTAGCAACCGGTATGAGTTGAACGTGGCGATGAAAGATTATGATGATGTGGAATATTGCAAGCAGGAATTTGAGCAGCTTTGGGAGCAGGCCGTTCCTCTGAATCTGCAAGACATCGAACAGATGAAGGCGAAGACTCATCTTGCCCAGTTGCCTACACCATACGAACTCTACATGAAGGTGCTGATAGATACTTTCGGTTCGCAGGTGGAGGATGACTTTACGATGGAAATGCCTGAGGGTGTGAAGGATATCCGCTATCAGCACGATGCCGTGATTCAGGGTTATCAGATGCTGATGCAGCACAATGGCTTCTTCCTTGCCGATGTGGTGGGTTTGGGTAAGACCATTGTTGCCACGATGATTGCCAAGCGATTTGTAGAAGCAAATGGAAGATACACCAATATCCTGGTGGTTTATCCGCCAGCCTTGGAAAAGAACTGGACTGATACTTTCAAGCTTTTCGGTATCAAGCGCTACGCCCAGTTTGTGAGCAATGGCAGTCTGAATAAAATCATAGAGGGCGAGGGCAACTTCCGTGAAAAGGGAGAGTATGACCTGGTGATTGTTGATGAGGCGCATAACTTCCGTGGAGCCACCGCTGGCAGATACGATGATTTGCAGTTAATCTGCAAGACTCCTCGCATAAACGAAGGTTTGGTAAAAGGCCATCACAAGAAGGTGATGCTGCTTTCGGCTACTCCGCTCAATAATCGTCCAACCGATCTTCTGAATCTCTTGCTTCTCTTCCAGAATGCCCGCTATTCCACCATCGAAGGCATCCAGAATCTGCCTGTAACCTTCTCTCCATGGATAGAAGAATATGATAAGCTGATGCGTGAGCGTAAGTTAGACAAGAAGAACGAAAGAAATGCAGAATTTGCCAAGCGTACCGATGACCTCTACGAGAAGATAAGAACGCAAGTGATTGATAAGGTGACGGTTAGACGAACTAGAAACAATATCAAGAATGTGCCTGCCTACAAGAAAGATTTGGATGACCAGCACATCGTATTCCCGGATATTCTGCCTCCTAACGAATTGATGTATGAATTAAATGGCGGTTTGGACGATCTCTTCTATAGTACAATGGCGATTCTTACCGATACGCCTCATCCCGAAGATAATCCCACAGGCAAGGGCTTGCACTATGCCCGCTATCGTGCCGTGGAGTTCTTGCAGGGTGAGGCTCGCAAGAAGTATCCTACTGCCCTCCATATTTCTACCATGCTGACAGGTATCTATCGTGTTCACATGGTCAAGCGATTGGAGAGCAGTTTCTATGCCTTCCGACGTTCGCTCCACACCTTCCTCCGCATTACCGAGGATATGATCAAGATGTTTGACCAGAATAAGGTGATTATCGCTCCCGATATCAACGTGAAGGATAAGCAAGCCAAGGGATGGGAGTTGGATCGCATCATAGAATATGCCGTAGAAAAAGGCTTGAAAGAGGAAGATACAGTCTTTAAAGACGAGGATTTCAGCGAACGGTTCCTGGAGATGCTGAAAGAAGATGCTGAGAATTTGAAGGAGCTTTGCAGAAAATGGGATGAGATAAGCGAAGACCCAAAGCTGGAACTGTTTATCGATAAACTGGAGCATGAATTCTTTGATAAGGAGATAAATCCTACAGGCAAACTGGTCATCTTCTCAGAGAGCGTAGATACCGTGAATTATCTGACGGAGCAGCTGCAGAATCGTCTGCATCGCCATGACATTCTGGATGTCTGTGCCAGCAATCGTACCAACAGGCAGGATATTCTCCGTAAGTGCTTTGATGCCAACTATGCCGAGCAATCGGATGAATTCAACATCGTGATTACTTCTGATGTGCTTGCCGAAGGTGTCAATCTGCATCGTGCCAACGTCATCATCAACTACGATTCGCCATGGAACGCTACCCGACTGATGCAGCGCATTGGTCGTGTAAACCGTATCGGTTCGGTGGCAGACAAGATATACAACTACATGTTCTATCCGTCGATGCAGGGCAACCAGGAGATTCATCTCTATAGCAACGCCCTCATCAAGTTGCAGGGCTTCCATTCAGCCTTTGGCGAGGATGCACAGATTTACTCTAGAGAGGAAATCGTGAAAGAGTTCCAGATGTTTAATCCTGATATTCAGGATGCTGTGGATAGAAACCTGAAGTTCCTGGAAGAAGCCCGTGAGCTTTACCGCACCCATCGTAAGCTCTACAACAGCATCAAGGCTTTGCCGATGAAGAGCCGAACGGTGAGGGAAATCGGAAAGCATCCTCATTCTACCATCGTCTATCTTTCTTCGCCTCAGAAGGTGGAGTATTATTGGGTTAAGGCTGACGGCAAGGCTTTGTCTATCCCATTCTTGGATGCGATGGACATCATGAAGGCTGAGATGGAGGAGAAGCCGGGTGACTTTGCAAAGGTGATGGATTTCCATTACGAGCAGGTGAAACTGGCATTGGAATCCTACCGGAAGGTGGTAAGAAAGGTGGTGGATGCCGAAAGCATGGAGAACAGGAAGAAAGATAAATCGACCAATGCCGTGCTGAGCATTCTCCGTACGATGAACCGAGCCTTGAATGCTATGGATGCGGAGAAGACTGTGGCGCAAATCAAGAAGTTGGAGCAGATTGTGGAACTGGGTGTCTTCATCGGACTCAATTCCAGCATCAACAGTTTCAATCGCCAGGTAAAGAAGCAGAAACCATCCAGCGAAGACCTCGTAGCGCAAATCATAGACAAGATAGATGAACTCTTTGATCGCTACAACATTCCGCTGGATACCGATGAGGAAAGAAACGAGGAAATCTTGGAACCGCAGATTGTGGTATCTGAGTCATTCATTTAAGTCTCTCTATATAATAAGGTGTAAGAACAGAAAAAATAAAGATAGTTATGGCAACATATAATAAAGAAACATTTAAGCGACTCTTTCAGTCGAAGTTCAATCTTTCAAAGTGGCAGATGTTGCTGCAGGATTACTTTCATGCCGACAAGGTGCGTGTGAATGCTGAGGTTTTGGACGAGGATGCCGAAGACCGCAAGGGATATTTCCTGGGCAGCATGACAACGCAAGATAATTATGAGTTAGGATTCTTCTATTATGAAATGGAGGATGGTTCGGTGCTGCGCCGCAAGGTGGGGCTTCGCAATCTGATTCGTCCTTATCTGGGCTATGGCTTTGATGCTGCCTTGGCGGTATTTAATGATGGAACCAACTGGCGTCTGTCTTTGATTTGCGACTTGAAGGAAGATGCTACCAGCACCAAGCGGTTCACCTATGTGTTTGGTGATGAGAAGGCTTATTATAAGACTCCGATACTTCGTTTTGAAAGCTTACGGACAAAAGCCAATGAGTTTCTTGAAATCAAGAAAGCCTTCTCTGTAGAGGCTCTTTCTGATGATTTCTTTGATGAATACCGTAAACAGTATGCTGAATTCGTGAAATTCCTTACGGGTAAGGAATACGTAAAGAAGGGAAACAAATGGGTGGAACAGGAAACAGGAGAGCCTGATGCCCAGTATTTTATATCCTTTAAGAAGGATGATAAACTGGTGCGCGATTATATCAAGAAGATGATGGGTCGCATCGTGTTCCTTTATTTCCTGCAGAGTAAGGGATGGCTTGCTGGCAATCTGCATTATATGCACGATTTATTCTATGATGCCTCTGATGAAGTAAAGGGAGATTTCCTGGATAAGGTGCTTGAACCGATGTTCTTTGGCTTGCTCAATACCAAGCCCGAGGACCGGAGTAGTGCGCCTTTGGTTAACGGAGTAGGGGTGAAGTATATTCCGAATGCCGATGAAATTCCTTATCTTAATGGTGGACTTTTCCAGCAGGAGAAGATAGATGAAGTAGAATCAGTTTTCCCTGCCGGAATGTTCCAGTCGCTCTTCGATTTCTTTGATAGTTACAACTTTACGATTGATGAGAACGATCCGAATGATGCCGAAGTGGGTGTTGACCCTGAGATGCTTGGCAAGATTTTCGAGAATCTTTTGGAGGATAACAAGGACAAGGGAGCCTTCTATACCCCAAAGGAAATCGTTCGTTACATGTGTCAGGAGTCGTTGACGGCGTATCTGCAAACTGGCATAGATGATGCAGAGGTTAAGGAACATATTGCTAACTTTGTGAAAACCAATGATGTGGAGGAGCTGGGTGGAGCTTCTTCAGAACTTGCCATGTCTATCGACCAGAAGTTGATAGATGTGAAGATTTGCGACCCTGCCATCGGTTCGGGAGCTTTCCCTATGGGTTTACTCCGTGAACTCTATGCATGTCGCAAGTCTATCGAAATCTTCGAGGAGGATAATGCTGCCGACATCAAGCGCCACATCATTCAGAACAACATTTATGGTGTTGATATAGAGAAGGGAGCCGTAGATATCGCCCGTCTCCGTTTCTGGCTTGCTCTTATCATCGATGAAAAGGAGCCGATGCCTTTGCCTAATCTCGACTTTAAGATTATGCAGGGCAACTCGTTGCTGGAGAGTTATAAAGGGGTAGACTTGGATGTTACTTCCAAGAAGCTGAAGACAGGTAAGGATACCAAGAAAACTCGAGGTGTTCTCTCGTTGGGTTTTGAGGAAACAGATGTACAGAAAATCATCCAGGATTTAGTAAAATCATATTTTAGTATCACCGATCATACCTTGCGTGCTCAGCGTCGCCAGCAGATAGATAAGTATGTGAAGGATTACATCAAGGTTTGTGCCGAGGGAAATCATGAGGTGCAGGATGCCGTAGATGAATTGGAGATTCCAAATGACCAGTTCTTCCTTTGGCATACATATTTTGCGGATGTATTCGAGCAGGGCGGATTTGATATTGTGATTGGTAATCCGCCGTATATTAGTGCGCCTGCACAAGTAGCGAATGAAGGACTTGCATTACAGAGAGATCGAATTGTTCAATGTGGCTATTACGAAACGCTTTATCAAAAATGGGATTTATATGTGCCTTTTATGGAGCGTGGCTTAAAGATGTTGAATAAAGGAGGCTCTTTTTCTATGATAGTTCCTTTCCCATTGTCTAACCAATTGTATGGCAAGAAGTTTAGAAAATGGGTTTGGGATAATTATCGTGTTTCTGAGATAGTTGATTTAAATGGAACGAAAATCTTTGATAATGCAACCGTATCAAATTTGATTCTATTTGCCCAGAATAGTATTTCAAATGGAAAAGTTATTATATCAAACATAAATGAGGAAAAAGAAATCTTTCATGTTTTTGAACAAGAGTATTGCAATTTGATTCAAGATGAGAGTAAGTTGGTATGGAATTTTACTAAAGATGAGCGAAGCAAGAATCAGCATTCTTCAATGTTGACTTTAGGAGATTACTGCTATATTAGTGTTGGAATGGTCTTGAATGCTGATGAAAAAACGGCTAAGGGTGAATTTGCTAAGGAGGATTTGATTAGTAATATTAAAGATAGTCTTCATCCTAGAGAATATGTAGAATCAAAAGATATCGGTCGTTATATTATTAAAAATGAGCGATATTTAGAATATGATACTGAACGTTGTCCAAATAAATTAAGGCGTCCTACTTTTCGTGAGCTATATAATTGCGACAAATTGGTGATTAATCGTCTTGGTTCATTACAGGTAATGATAGATGATACTGTCCATTATTTGCAGAGTGATTCTAGTTTTATGGCCATTTTATGGAGAAGTTTGTGCTCTGTAGAAAATAAGAGTATTAAAGCTAGTATTAAAAGATATTCTCATCATACTCGCGAAGAGATGGAGACGTATTCTGATAATGTTTGTTTGGAGTATTTGCTTTCTATTTTGAATTCAAAATATGCTATAGTCTTATTGGCAAATCAGCGTGGAGATGATTATCATATATATCCTGAACATCTGAGAAATATGCCAATAGCTCCTGCGTCAATAGAGCAGCAAGAAGTATTAAGAGCGTTAGTAAAGGAAATCGTTCAAAAGAAAAAAGATGGTCTGGATACTTCCGCCTTGGAGAATCAAATCGACTTCCTCGTTTATCACCTCTATGGCTTGACCTATGATGAAGTCTTGATTGTTGACCCGGAGACTCCAATCTCTCGTGAGGAGTATGAGGCATATAAAGAGGAGTAAAGGCATTGACTTGTAAGCGGGTTTAGTTTATATATAATTGAACTTCTGTTACAAGTATGGATAAACAACTTCGGGCTGCTTCCATTATGGAGGCAGCCCGAAATGTTTTTTGTATATTTCGATAGTCTATTTTCATCCTCGAAGTGCATTATAAGTTAAATTCCATTCTTTGTCAAGAACAGCGTTTTCAGCTTGTAGCTTTTCTCTATTAGCTTTGCGCTGTTCAGGAGTTAAACTCTCTACCCGCTTCATTTCTTCAACAAAGCGTTTTGCGTCTTTGCCATATAATATTGGCGTTTCTCTAATTGGTCTTGCCATAATTTTATCCTTCTATTAATTATATTGTTATTTATGTCGCTACAAAAATAGTGCAAGGAATACGGGAGAAAAGTTACGGAAAAAGCTTATTCAGTTTATTCTTGCAGTTCTTTCTAAAATCTTCTATACTGATAGAACGTTTCCAATCTTCTAGCCACGGGTCTTGTGCCGTTAGTTCTTTTTCAAAGTCATCTGCATTTGACCATGTTCGTTCTTCATTTAGTTTATTGAAAAACTCTTCTTCATTATAGCTAACACCTGTCCTTTCATACTCCGCTTCAATGGCTTCAATCCTAGCCACGGCTTCTTCTTCATTAGCCGGATGCCAGCCAATAGGAGTCGGCTGCTCTTCTTGTAATGTATATCTTTTCTCCTTCATAAGCTTTTTCCTTTATAGT
>OGKT01000038.1_pt1 | contig 55322 bp, 72 predicted proteins | sample 1572581 | NCBI WGS metagenome assembly OGKT01 (sample SAMEA2581881, study PRJEB24529) | metagenome | biome: Human gut stool | place: China | collected 2011 | reverse complement strand
AGTCCATTTCTCTTTATGTAGGTAGCACTTCGGGAATGGAGTTGCGGATTTAAGGGAAACCTAAAAAGAAGAAAGAAAAGCCTTTGCCGTTATTTGACAAGGCAGGTATCAAGATTAAGAAGAAGCCGGATTTAGTGGCCAAACTCGACAAAGTTTTCAGCCGCTATATCCGGCTTCGTGATTGTATGCCGAACGGGTATTTCCGCTGTATCTCATGCGGCCAGATAAAGCCATACGAACAGGCAGATTGCGGACACTTCCATTCGCGCCGCCACATGGCCACACGCTTTGACGAGGATAACGCCCATGCCGAGTGCCGGGCGTGCAACCGATTCAGTGCCGACCATCTGATACAATATGAAAAGAACCTGAAAGCTAAAATCGGCCAGCTACGATTCGACAAGCTGGCATGGAGAGCAAGCCAGGCGAAGAAATGGACTGATTTTGAATTAATAGAACTCACCAAGTATTACAAGGCTTTGGGAGACAAACTGAGTAAGGAGAAAGGATTATGAGTTATGTTTTACGGGATTACCAGCAGAAGGCCAGTAATGCAGCGGTCAGCTTCTTTGCTAACAGGGCCAAGAAGAACAATGCCATCATGGTACTGCCTACCGGAGCCGGCAAGAGTCTTGTGATAGCCGACATCGCCAGCCGCCTTGAAGGGCACACGCTGGTATTCCAGCCAAGTAAGGAGATACTCGAACAGAACTATCTGAAGCTCTGTTCGTATGGTGTTCTGGATTGTTCCATCTACTCTGCCTCATTCGGACGAAAGGAGATTTCAAGAATAACTTTCGCCACTATCGGAAGCGTAGTCAACCATCCGGAACTCTTCCAGCATTTTCAGAATATCATCATCGACGAGTGCCATCTGGTTAACCCGAAAGACGGAATGTACAAGAGATTTCTTTCGATGCTGAAATGTAAAGTCCTTGGATTGACGGCTACGCCTTACCGGCTTTCATCAAGCAGGGATTTCGGTAGCATGTTGAAGTTCATCACACGTACACGCCCGTGCGTGTTCTCTGAGGTAATCTATCAGGTTCAAATCTCTACTTTATTGGATATGGGGTATCTTTCAAAGCTGAACTATTATCCGATGAATCCTTTGGGATGGAACGAACTTAATCTGAAGGTGAACACTACCGGAGCCGACTACACGGACAAGTCTGTAGTAAAAGAGTATGAGCGTATCGACTTCTACGGGTTTCTGGTAAGTATCGTCCAAAGGCTTATGAATCCCAAGAGCGGTGTAAAACGAAAAGGTATATTGGTTTTCACTCGTTTCTTGAAAGAAGCAGAACGTCTTACCTGGTCCATTCCCGGAACAGCCATCGTTTCAGGAGAAACACCGAAAAAAGAACGCGAACATATCCTTGAAGCGTTCAAGGCTGGAGAAATTCCGGTGGTGGCCAACGTAGGTGTACTTACTACCGGATTTGACTATCCTGAACTGGATACGATTGTCATGGCCCGTCCAACAATGTCGCTGGCTCTTTGGTATCAGATAGTCGGCCGTGCCATCCGTCCGCATCCTAACAAGGAATCCGGCTGGATCGTTGACCTTTGCGGGAATCTGAAACGATTTGGCGAAGTCAAGGATTTACGTCTGGTGGATAGCGGAAACGGTAAATGGGCCGTGTACTCCAATAGCAGACAGTTGACTAACGTAAGATTCTAAGATTATGGAAGGATATATCAAACTAAGCCGCAAGTTCTTCTCGAATGATATGTGGAATGAAGCCCGGACTTTTAGCAGTTGCGAAGCGTGGCTTGACTTGATTCAGTCAGCACGATTTGAGGCAACGCCCCGTATGGAGAGTTTCGGAGGTCGAGAAGTCTCTTATACAAGAGGACAATATCCTGCATCCATAAGATTCTTATCAAAGCGTTGGAAATGGTCTGAGAGGAAAGTACGGACGTTTCTTGCCTTTCTGAGAAGAGAGAACATGATAACTCTTTCCAAGGAACAAGGAATGAATGTAATAACCTTGGTAAAGTACAATGAGTATAATGGCTCAGAGTCTGACACAGTAAGTGACACAAGCAATGACACAATGAGTGACACAAATATCATTCAGGAAATCAATAATTTACGGATACAAGTGACACAGCTAATGACACAAGTGTCGTCACAGCAGGTGACACACCATGCAAAAGAGCCAGAAAAGCGACACACGGGTGACACAAAGCAAATAAAGGAGAAGAATATTATTAAAGAAACTACTACTAACGTAGTAGCAAAGAAAGACGCGGCTAAAGCCGCTACTCTCTCCCGGAAAGAATCCTTCTACCAGTCGTTAGTCCCTTATGTAGGCCAGTACCCGAAAGAAATGATTCGGGCTTTCTTCGATTACTGGAGCGAGCTTAACAAGTCAGAAACCAAGATGCGCTATGAACTGGAAAAGACCTGGGAGCTTCCAAGACGGCTGGCAACCTGGGCCAGTCGTGAGAAAGTGCCTTCAAAAACAGATGTGGGCATAGTTCTGAAGGATAATTCACCGGAAAAATACAAGAAAGGCTGGTAAACATGGAACAGATAAACTTTCAACAGACAATCGAACGGCTCAAAGATACGGGCTTCTCCCCTATTCCTAACGTCGTACAGGTAACCGTTCCGGATGCCAAAAGAGTTCTCTGGGCCGGTATCAGGTACTTCACTGGAGAAAATGCCAGATGGCTTCCTGAGTACGAAGAAGTGGCAGGCTGGCTGGCCGGCAATGAAGGTCGCGGACTTCTATGTTTCGGCAACTGCGGACGCGGAAAGACCCTTATCTGCGGAAAGATTCTTCCTTTGCTTCTTAACCATTACTGCCGCAAGGTGGTAAGCTGTTACGATGCACAGCAGATGAACGCTGATTTGGACGCCGTGAAGCAAAAACACATCATCTACGTTGACGATATAGGGACAGAGAATTTAAGCGTGAAATACGGCGAAAAAAGGCTTGCATTCGCTGAACTGGCAGACGAAGCAGAGAAGAAAGGAAAGCTTCTTATCCTGACCACCAACCTAACGATAGACGAGCTGAGAGAGAAATATGGGGAAAGAACCATTGACCGGCTGAGGGCGATAACGAAAACCGTCCTCTTCAGCGGTGAAAGCCTGAGAAAATGATATGAAAATCACAATTAACTGGGTAACTCGTGACTGGAACCTGATCAGGAGGTTACGTGAGAAATACCGTCTCCCACAATACATGAACGTGAACGGACTCACAGAAGCAGAGGTTGACGAAGAGACATTAAGCAATCTCCGCAAGGGTGAGCCAAAGTATTTAATCATCAGAAAAGTAGAGAAATGACAAGACAAGAATCAGAAAGAAAGCTCAATGAACTGAGAAAGAAGTATATCGCCTTGATTTCATCCATGAACTTTGCCAAAGCACAGAAAATCAAGAACAAGATTGACTCCCTTGAAAGAGAGGTGGAACCGCATTCCTTGGGAGAACTTCTTCAGGACTATACCCCGGAGTTCAAGGTAGAAATGCTTCGCAAGATGCACAAGCTGTTCATCTATTCAGACTTACTTGAGGGTGCGGCACTGGAGTTCCAGTCTGAACTTGAATCAAACGGAATAGATGCTCAGGTAGTTTTTCAGGTGAAACGCGTACTGAAAGAACTGAGAAGCATAGTACGAATACCCGATGAAGAGAAAAACGCTTCATTGTCTGACAACTTTGCCGGGATGTGTGATGAAGCCGGACTTGTAGTGAGTAACATAATCAACAAATATCTTGCAAAATGATAACGGAGAATGACCCAATACTTCCACGTAAAGTGGATTTGGAGAAGAACCCTTCTGGAACTGAACTGAAAATCGCCCAGCATCGGGAACTGGAGAAACATGGAAAGTATGTGGCTATCCCAGGCGACAAGACACGGACGCGAATTTTCGTCCGCAACGGTGAGGATGCGGAGAAGAAGATAGCCGCTTACTTGGAGAGAATCAACAATCGACCTCAAAGATGGAACTGATATGATAAAATTACTCTATATTGACCTTTTCTGCGGTGCTGGGGGAACCAGTACCGGAGTAGAAAACGCACGCTACGAAGATGAACAATGTGCGAAAGTTGTCGCTTGTGTAAACCACGATGCAAACGCCATCGCCAGCCATGCGGCAAATCACCCGGATGCGCTCCACTTCACGGAGGACATCAGAACTTTGGAACTATCTCCTTTGGTGGCCCATGTAGAACGAATGAAGAAGATTTATCCGGATGCACTGGTTGTATTATGGGCCAGCCTTGAATGTACGAACTTCAGTAAAGCCAAGGGCGGCCAGCCACGGGACGCCGATAGTAGGACGCTGGCTGAGCATCTTTTCCGATATATCGAGGCTATTGTTCCAGACTACATACAGATAGAGAATGTTGAGGAGTTCATGTCATGGGGCGATATGGATGAAAAAGGGCACCCCATCAGCAAGGATAAAGGGCGATGCTATGAGAAGTGGAAACGCAACGTCAGGAAATATGGTTACGATTTTGACTGGCGCATTCTTAACGCTGCCGATTATGGGGCATACACCACTCGCAAGCGGTTCTTCGGTATCTTCGCCAAGCGTGGACTTCCGATTGTATTTCCAGAACCTACTCACTGTAAGTATGGGAAAAACGATATGTTTGGACGATTGGAAAAGTGGAAGCCGGTCAAGGAAGTGCTGAACTTTTCAGATGAAGGAGAAAGTATCTTTTGCCGGAAGAAGCCGCTGGCCGAGAAAACCCTTGAACGCATCTATGCCGGACTGATTAAGTTTGTAGCTGGAGGTAAGGAGGCTTTTATTGTAAAGTATAACTCTATGAGTCGGACGGGGAAATACCAGGCACCAAGCGTTGACGAGCCATGCCCGGTTGTGGCAACACAAGGACGGTTGGCTTTAGCTAAGGTAAACTTTCTTTCCAAGCAATTCAGCGGCCATCCAGATAGCAAGAACATATCTGTGGAAGGACCTTCCGGAACTATCACTTGTAAAGACCACCACGCTTTCGTGTCTGCCTACTACGGAAACGGTCACAACCATTCGGTCGAGCTTCCAGCCCCTACGGTTACGACTAAAGACAGGTTGGCATTGGTAAATTCTGTTTTCATAGATAACCAGTATGGTACCGGGAAACCGACATCCATTAATCAACCAGTTGGTACAGTAACCACGGTGCCTAAGTTCAATATGGTAAGCTGCAAGCCGTGGATAATGAATACAGCTTTCTCGAATATTGGAAGCAGCATTGAGCAACCTTCTCAGACCATTACAGCCAACCGCAAATGGCATTACCTTATGAATCCTCAGTTTGCCAGCGCCGGAGGTTCTGTAAACAACCCATGTTTCACACTTATAGCCCGCATGGACAAAATGCCGCCTTATCTGGTAGAGGTTGAAGGAGGTATCGGCATACAGGTTACACCTGATGACAGTCCGATGACAATCAAGATTAAGGAGTTTATGGCTTTGTATGGCATCATTGACATAAAAATGCGTATGCTTCGGATAGCAGAACTCAAGAAAATAATGGGATTTCCTGAAGACTATGTACTGATTGGCCCCCAGTCAGACCAGAAGAAGTTCATCGGCAACGCCGTGGAGGTGAACATGGCTCGTGTGCTTTGTGAGGCTATCTGTAAGGAGATTATAAGAAAAAGAAAAGTTGCATAAAATGGTTAGTGAGGTACATAACATGGACTGTATGGAATACATGCGGAACATACCAGATAAGTTCTTTGAGCTGGCAGTGGTCGACCCTCCATACGGAATAAATGCCCCGAACATGTCGATGGGTAGCAACATGAACCGTAGGCATGGAGGATACAATGGTGAAAGTATAGCTAAAAGACTGAAAAAGAAACGCTTTAACCAAGGAGCCGGAAAACTTAAGAACCGAGCATTGAATACAATGCAATGCGATTGGGATTATCATCCTCCCTCAAAAGAGTATTTCGAGGAACTGTTCAGGGTAAGCCATAATCAAGTGATATGGGGAGGCAACTATTTTCCTCTACCACCTACACGCGGGATATTGTGCTGGGATAAAATGCAGCCTTGGAAGAATTTTTCCCAGTTTGAGCTTGCTTGGACTTCTTTTGATTGTCCGGCATCTATCATTCATTTATCAAATACAGGCGGAAACAATAAAGAATCAAAAATCCATCCAACCCAGAAACCTATCAAACTCTATCAATGGATTCTTGAAAAATTTGCTAAAACAGGTGACAAAATACTGGACACGCACCTCGGAAGTGGAAGTTCCAGAATAGCAGCTTATCGGATGGGGTTCGATTTCTATGGTACCGAAATAGACAAGGAATATTTCGATGAACAAGAGAAAAGGTTTCGGAGAGAATGTTTTGGAGAGATTAAAACGTCTGAAGGAATTATTGTGCAACAAAATCTATTTTAAGTCATGGGAAAGCAGGAAAGTATGGGTGACTGGTTCCAGATGGCTAAGGATTTGGCCAAAGCTGAAAGGGAACTGAAGATTGAGCAATGGGTTGAAGTAACTATTTACTACGGATATGCAGAAAAACAAGTAAGCTTATATCACTACAATCTTCCCCGTGAGATGTATTTCCGGTACCAATGGGTAATCAGATGGAGGATGGCGAAATTACAGTGCCAATACCCCAAACAGATTGTATCTACAAGCCTGTACTTCTACGACAAGCGTTCAGGAGAGTCGCTTGAAGTGAGTTCTTGCCTGTCTAAGCTGATTTCGGCCAAAGCCCAGATAACAAAAGCAGAACGCAAGATGAATGAGTACATCGAGCACAACCGTCAGAACAACATGTTCTTTGATGAGAACACGGATGAGGAGCTGGTTAAGTTCCGGGAGAAACTGGAGCGAAAGAAAATCGAGTGTGCTGAGTGTGAGAAACGGTTGGAATTATTAGTTGAAAGAAGGAGAAATAATCAATGAAAGAAACTCAATTGTCCTTAAATCTGGATTATGGAATTAGTAAAGAACAGGCTTGCATCCTTTGCCATCTTTCATCCGAATGTGAAGGATGCTGTGTGAAATGCAAGGCTGAGAATAAAAGCGGAACTTGTCAAGGGCAGAATTGTTCAATTCCATCCAGAGACCATGACGGACAAAGGTGGAACGCATGGATGCACATTGTTTCTACCTCGCTTCCGGAACTCAAACGATTTATACCAGTGAAATACAGAAAACATTTAAAAACAAAAAAGTGATATGGCAAACATTGTAAAATTAACCGGATGCAAGGAGGTTTCGCATGATATATATGCTTACTTCACTTGTGATGCTGAAAAAGCATTGAAAGCTTTGGAACTTGAGATACCGTGTACTGGAGCAAATAGCACTGGAGCATACAACATTTACTTTAATGATGTGGGAGAAATTATCTGTGAATATATGACGTTCTGTGTTACACGTGAGTTTAAGAAAGTTTCATCCACACAGGATGCTGTTGAATGGATGGATAAGAAAATGAATGGAAATGAGTAAAACGAATTTGTATTACCTGTTTCTGGCAGTCATGTGGTGGCTGCTGGGATAGGTGGAAAGGAGATAAAATGAAACTAACAGCAAAACCAGGAACACAGCTTGAAAAAATATGTCAAGACTTCTACGAGCAGGCAGAATCAGAGAAGAAAGAGGTTTTTAAAATGGTGGAAGACTTTACCGGAGTTAAGCCTATAAACTTCGGCTACTATTGGTATTTCGGTATTACTTGTGTGTGGGCAGAAGATACATGGAGATTTGCAGATTCGTCAAATCCTCAAAATGTAGTCTCATACACGGTAAGAGGATATACTTACTTCAAGCCGAACAAACGGCTAAAGGTTTCAAAAGATTTTATCAAGAAGTGGAAAGATAAGTTTAAGGGTATTGACGGGAAGGTTCTTGCTGATTATGGGATACCTGTATATCATGAAGAAAGTGGTGTCTATTACAACTGGATTCCTATAAAAATCGACAACAGATATGGTGTCGAAGTACCCTCCTCTTTACTTGACAAAATGCCTAAGATTGATAACAAGCAATATGATATAGAATTATGAAACCGATACTTGATGCTTGCTGTGGTGGCAAGATGTTTTATTTCGACAAATCTGATGATAGGGTATTATTCCAAGATATTCGAAAAATAAAGACAACTCTCTGTGATGGCAGGATTTTTGAAGTTAACCCAGATGTTCAATGTGATTTTACCAACATGCCATACGAAGATGGTACATTTTCTATGGTTGTATTTGACCCGCCTCATTTAGTCTATAGCCGGGGAAAGAAGTCTAAAATGGTTGATATGTATGGTTCCCTTAGCGAAAAAGCTATGCCGACTGGTTACCAGCAAATAAAATATGGAGCGTTATATTCCGATTGGAGAGATATGCTTTCAAAAGGCTTCAAGGAATGCTTTAGAGTTTTAAAACCAGGTGGATTTCTGATTTTTAAGTGGAATGAAACGGACGTAAAGGTTTCAGAAGTTCTGAAATTGACACCTGAAAAACCAATATTTGGTCATATATCCGGGAAACGAGCGAACACTCATTGGATTTGTTTTATGAAGAATTAATTATTGGAAAGGAGAAGCTATGAAACAAGTAAAAGTAAAAATAGAGACAACAGTAGAAACTATGTTAGGTGATAAGCCTGTTAATGAACTCCTTGGGGATATTGCAGATATATGTCATACATCATTGGAATATTCAACATCAAAAAATGAAGGGTGTGAGACACTCTATGAGGACCAAGAGTATGAAGACTACAGAAATGACATGGAGGATAGGGTGTCTGTTCTTGAAGGTGCTTTTTGTCGCATATTGGATTTACTGGAGGATTAAAAAAGAAAGCAGGTCTGATTGCCAGCCTGCTTTTATATATGGATTTTACGAATATTCAATGGAGGGATTCGAACCCTCATCTTCTCTGTGGAGATGTTCTGACCACTTGAACTACAAAGGAGAACACCATGACTCACGTACATGGCGAAGCAGCATAGCTGCATCTGTCGCACGACATTGATTGTCGCCTCTCACTGACAGTGGTGCAAATATAAACATTATTTTTAAATTATGAAAGCAATATCAATCAAACAGCCGTGGGCGAGTCTTATCGCTCACGGTATAAAAGATATCGAGAACAGAACTTGGAAGTGTCCTCAAAAGTATATCGGACAGAGGGTTCTGATACATTCATCAAAGAATACAGTTAAGGATGGGTGGAAAGCATTAACGAGAGAGCAGCTTAAGAAAGTAATTCCACACAAAAATAAACTTTATGGAGGTAATGAGGAACTTCCGCATAGCGCAATAATCGGCAGCGTAGTAATATCTGACTGCGTACAGAACCATCCTTCAGTCTGGGCAGAGAAAGGTTGCTGGAACTGGGTACTGAAGGATGCAGTTCTGTTTGACAAACCTATCCGTGATGTGAAAGGGAAACTTAGTTTTTGGGAATATGATTTGCAACAATTGTAACGGAAAAGGATAATAACCAAAGGCTATTTAATGTTTTGCCATGGAAAGCGTATGAAATGAGATATGACATTCCCATTAAGTGCAACAGAAGCGGAGGTAGCGGTTTTTGTCCTTGGTAATACTGATGAAATCATCAAAACTCTAGATATTGCCATCTGAAACGGAAAGCCGTTGTCCCTGCGTGAACTCAAACAGATAAGGCTGGCATTACAGAAATAATACAGTTGCACATATTGTTCTTTGGCTTGTTGGGATACCGTACTTGTGTTAAATATTAACCCATAAGTTCATTTATCGCTTGGTATATTTGGATAATATGGTTTCCGATATTATTTTTGCAAAAAGTATCATCTAATTCAAGCATGGAAATATCGTGGAAATAGAAAAAATATACCCTCCATATATTTATAGTGTCAAATATGATGGCGAAGATGTAAATGAATTTGAACGTTTGTTTGAGGATTGGAGAAACTTGGATGAAGTTATGGATTTCTTTAAAAAATATGAGAATTATCTCAAATCACAAGTCTGGTCTGCAGTATCCGAGCCAGAAGCTGCCGCTTTTCAGGTACTTGAAGAGGCGGATAATCTGGAAATCCTTTTCCGCAAGTTATATTTCAACGCCAAGGAAGAAAGTAAACCTGACTTTGATTCTTATTTCAAATATTTGGATGGGAAATACAAGTTTGAATATGAATATGTGCCAATGAAATCCTACGGTACAGAATGTCCCTCTTTCATCCGGCTATATGCTATAAAGATGGGAAATAATAGATATATTATAGTAGGAGGAGGCATTAAACTGTGTAAAAAGATACAAGATTCTCCGTATCTGAAAGACCATATTTTCCCCAATATAGACAAGGTTAGGGCATGGTTGAAGAATAACGGAATCTATGAAGAAGATGAATTTATTAATTAAAAGAATAAAACTATGGGATTTAATTTTGAAAAACTGAATGAGTTGGCAAACGACCGTTCACGTGAAGTCATAAGAAAATCCGAGGAACTGGAAAGAAACAGGGATTGGTTACGGATGTCTCGCATGATAGCACTTTCAATCCGGTACCATCTTCGCAAGTCGGGAATTACACAAAAAGCATTTGCAGACATGCTTGATGTATCTCCTGCTTACGTTGGGAAATTACTGAAAGGCAATGAGAACCTTACACTTGAAACAATTTGCCGTGTGCAAACTGTAATAGGCGAGGACTTGATTTCTATCCATCGTCCGTATGAATGTAAGGTTTCCATTCTATCTTATGATATAAACAGCTTTAGCTTTGGTGAAGGAAAAGAAAAATATGAATCTGTTGCTACGGTTACAGAATATTCATCTATTAAAGATGCAGCATAAAACATTAGGATTATGAAAGATGTGATGTATAAATACGCTAAAATGGAATTGGAGCAGTTTGCTATGTTTGAAGAAAACATGAAGAATGAACATGGTGAAATCCAAGTCCAAACAGAAGCACAGTTCAAGTATGATAAATCCCAGCATGTGCTTTGCAGCAAAATTACAGTGACATTCTCCAATGGAGAATCTCCATTAATGAGGGCTGTCCTTGACAGCTATTTCTTGATACATCCGGATTCTATAATAGGAATCACTGACAGCGAGGGACATATAATCTTCCCGACCAATGTTTTGGTACAATTTGCTTCTTTGAATTACGGTTCACTTAGAGGAATAATACATCTAAAGACATTAGATACAAAATTGTCTGGTTATATCTTGCCACCTATATTCTTTAATGATATTATCACAAAAGACTATATAGTTGAATAAAACGAAAAAGTAAAAGCGGTGTTTCAACGATTTACCGCTTTTTTTGTGCCCGATGGAAACATCGGGCTTTTTGTTTATATATAACTTTAATTTGAATGAATTTGAATCTAAACCAATTAAGAGATAAGGTCTACCAGTGCGCAGTAGCCCACGGTTGGCACGAAGAGAATCTGAGTGACGAGCATTTCCTTTGTCTGGTCATATCCGAACTTATGGAAGCTGTGGAAGCAGACCGGAAAGGGAAACATGCCAACCGGGTCAATTTTGAATATTACATGAAACAAAGGAAACGTGATGATGGGGAATTCATGTACGCTTTCAAACACGGAATCAAAGACAGCGTGGAGGACGAACTTTCCGACGCCTGTATTCGTCTGTTGGATTTGGCCGGGTTGAGAGGATATGATTTGGATAGCTTCGACTACGAAGGAAGCGATACGGAAGATTACTCTGATATGACCTTCACGGAGTCCATGTTTAAAATCTGTGTCTATATCACCGACAACTTCTACCGGGATGAATCATTTATCTTCCTGAATGAGATATTCGCTTTCTGCCGGGATAGAAATATCGACATCTTCTGGCACATCAAGCAGAAAATGAAATACAATGAACTTCGTCCGTACAAGCACGGAGATAAAAGCTACTGACCATGAAACATGTATTCTACGCCTTAATCATCATACAAGCCTTGTACGAGCTTGTGAAGCTGTTCAGATGTAAATCCCTATATCAACATGCAAAAGTCTTTCAGAAGCTGGATAAGACAACAAAAGGATGGTATCTGATGGCGCATCCATGGCTTCATGTTGCATTATTCATGGATACTATTGGACTTTTATTGCTGGGGATAGGATTGTTTTCAAGCCAATGGATATGTTTCCTTGTTGTCCTGGTCATGAGTTTCAGTCAGATTCAAAAGCTGGGAGAATGGGCTATATTCTTGGACAGTCTGGTAACGGTCATCATCTACACTTTCGCCATCTTGAACGCATACCACTTGGCATAAAACAAAAAAGGGAGCCAGCCCACACGATTAGAAGCCAACTCCCACACACGATTATGATGCAAATATACTAATTCATTCTAAAACTATCGAGCTATGACAAAAGAATTTTCATCAATCGTGGAGTTGAAATCAATACGTGAACAGAAATCAAGATTATCAGAACGCGAGCAGGAGTTATCCTCCCCTATCCTGACTGATTTTTCTCTCATCCCGGAGATTTATGAGTGGTTCAGGGAGATACTTTCCGGGGCAGATTGTCCGCCCAATCCGGAAGTGTTACCCAGCGAAAGAAGTTCCTCTTCATTGTGTTGTTCTTGTTCGCCCCTAGTGTGCTTGCCGGCGGACGGCTGCCGAACGGTATCCGAGCAGAAATTTCCGGCGTGTTCCCGGATGTTTCTCCGTGTGTAATATCAAACAATATCGCTGATGTTTCCTTTATCTACCAGCAGTATAAGGATTTCCGGCAGGATATAGAATATCTTTACAACCGAATTGTAGAAAGATTGAAGGTCAAAGGACTAATTAAGTAAAAAAGCCGGAGCGTTATGCTTCCGGCTTCATGTTTAAACATTTTGAATAAATGTAATTCCTGAAATCTAATCTTAGTTCGTGAACAAGAGGAGAGATTTTCTCGTATTTATCTATTAGTTCTGATAATTTATCTCGGGTGTTATCTTCAAGTTCCTTTAAACTACTTTCGCTTAACTCCGGATTGGAATTTTGCTTCTTTAATTTGAATAAAATAAATTGTTTCTTGCAATGAATAATATATATAAAATCAGATATTTCATGTACACTCTTCATAATTTTATCATTATCTATAAATAATTCTAACAACGCTTCGCTAGCTTGTTCTTCATTATATAAATCATCCATTTTCTTAATATATCTATCAATGTCATCATTGTCATCTAAGACAGGAAGCCTCATGATATGAGAGAGCCATATATATAATTTTTCGTTTGCATTTATTATTGCATTTCTTTCTGTAGAATATATCTCAGATTTTATATTAGTAAGTAGAGATAATTGGCTTTTAAGCGCTTCTGTCTGATTGGTAAAACTTGTTTCAACTTCTTTTATTTTACTTATCGCTTGTTTTTCTATAAATTTCTTTATCAATTCTGAGCATAGGATGATAATAAGTTGTATCAGAATAAACAAAAGAATAATTTTCCAAAGTGGATATTGTGATTCAATCAATGTTTTAGTTATTTCTCCTTCCATAATTATTATTCATTTTCATTAAATACAAATGCTCCCTTTTTATATTCATTACTCATATCTTTACCTTCATCTTGAGATGTCAAGTAACTATCTTCAAATTTTGAGCAATATAAATCTTGCTCATTTTTAGTAGCTAATAATTCTACTCGAAGATTATTAAAGATTGCATATCTTTCAATTAATAATTTAAATTGCTTATTACCATTCGTAGATAAGCAATTATAAAATAGTAAAACAAGTTCGTATTGTGATAAAGTAGCTCTGACAATACTTGTATATTCATATCTTTTGCTTAAAGTCATTTCTGGTATTTTTTTTTGTGAATCATCTATATATTTGAGAATTCTATATAAGAACCTAAAATAATGATCTAAAAAACCTATGGGACTATTTAAGTATTCATCGTTCCAGTTGTTGGAATTACTTTTAATTAGATCTTTTATTCCGTTATATCCATCTTTAATAAATGTACTTTCATATAGTAATTGAAAAACGTCTCTTCCTTTTTCCTCAACGGGATTAGGAATCATATTGACATTGCATTTTAATAACAGTTCATTAGTTATTTCTTGATGGAAATGAAGTAACTCGAAGAAATTACTTTCAAAGCGTTCTAGTGCAATATCTTTTCTTTGTTGCTCATTTGCTTTAAACTGTACCCAGAATGCAAGAAAAGTAAGTATAGCGGCAGCTATCGCGACGAATGGTCCCATTGTTCCTCCAATAGTATCACCGATGGTACCAGTTTCTTTATAGAAATAATAACGTTCAGATTCTGTAAAATATGTAGGTAGGTAACATATTCCACAGATGATTATTAGAAAGCCTACTAAGTATATCCAAAAATCTTTGGTAAAAGTTTTGTTTTTCATTTGTTGTTTGATTTATTTGTGGTTATCAATGATAGAATTTTGAATAGCATTTTGTATCTCAGGTGTGATTCTTTCCCTAATAATTACATCTGATGGCTTGGTGTAACCATATCTTTCAGAAAATAGCGCCATAGTAGATTATTTTTTTATTTTATACGATAAGCCCCGAACCATATAAGGAACGGGGCTGGAATAGTTATTTATAGATGTAATTATATCTTAGTTCGGATTCATTATCCTTGTAACTATATGAAACACATATTTTATTTATTGTACCGTCTTCATTATAAAAATAGTCATAATATGTCCAAGAATCTGAATATGATTCCTTTTTAGATTTTCTTTGAATACGACCTGAAGAGTCATACTGGTATTCATATTTTTGCTCTATTGATTCTCTCCCTGTATCTCCGTTGATATATGTTTCTTGTAGTAGATTTCCATGTGTGTCGTACTCAAAGATAAAGTTCCCGAACAAAGAACCGTCATTAAGCATTGTCTTTTCTATATAAGCGTTATTCCCTTCGTATCTATATTCGCTTATATAGCCAAAATTTTTACTAACCCAAATGTCTTTTTCTACTGTTTTTATCAATCTTTTTTGACTATCATATTCGTATGTCCATTCTTCATTCAGGTCTCCATCGTCATCATATACCAACATGCGTGACACGGAATCAATGTTGTTATATTCATATTTACGTTTTTTTTCAAACAAAGTAAACGTATATTCGTTCATTTCCACTACACGCTTTTTGTCGTCGTATTCATATTTGTAATTGTAATCAATCCTATCATCCAATAAAGCATTATAGTAATTGGTGGTTTTTTCTTGCAATGTTCCGTCTGGATTATAGATATACTGTTCGTATAGTTCTCCATATTCATTTATCTCGCCAAATTTCTTTTCGTGTTCGTTTATTACAATTTCAGACAGAACTTTATTTCCATTATTCCCTCCGGGTTCTCCATCACCATCGCTACTGCACCCCACAAAAAACAAGGCCACCAGTATAGGCAGTATGAATAACATTTTCTTCATTTTACTTTGGTTTTATTGATTATACATCCATTTCCAACAACTTCCTTAAATCCTCAAACGAATGGATTTCGTATAGAGTTCCTTTTACTTTTACAAAGCCATTCACTTCGGAATCAGGTGTGTTTCTCACAAATAGTTCCGAAATGTCTACATCTAAAGCATTTGCAATACGTTCTAAAGATTGTAATTGCGGATAATCACCTCTTAATGTCTTATTAAGACTAATATCAGATATACCCATCTTATCAGCCAAATCTTTTTGAGTAAGACCCTTAGACTGGCAAAGTTCTTTTATCCTTGTTCTAAAATCCATAATACTACATAGTTTTATTGCACAAATATAGGTGTTTATACTATATAATACAATGAAACGTGAAAAATAAATCTATATAGTTTTATATTTAACATAAATTATCTATGTAACTATTGCGTAATTAAACTATATAGTCTTACTTTGCAGTATCAAATAAAACGAAGTAGTATAATTAATAAAATATAAAGAACTATGGCAATAGAAAAGAGAAATCAATTAAAAGAGATTATGAGTCTTGCTTGGTCATTTGTACGCAAGAACGGTTATTCTATGAGTGAGGCGTTGAAATGTGCGTGGACTAATATCAAACTTCGTGCATTGCTTCATAAGAAGGTGGTTGAGTTCTATTTCAAGAAAACAGACGGCACGCTACGTCAGGCTTTCGGTACTTTAATGAGTGGCAGAATACCAGAGACAAAGGGTACAAAGAAAACAGCAGATAACTGCCAGGTGTATTTCGATTGTGAAAAAGAAGAATGGCGTTGTTTCAAAAAATGCAACCTTATAAAGATAGCTTAGTATTAATATTTAAAAGAATATGACTTATGAGAATTATAGACTTTAATCCTGAATTGCACAAGATAACATTTACTAACAAACAAGAAACAGTAATAACTGAATCAAACATTATGTTATTAAAACGAATGTTCAACAACCCCGAAAAATACCAGTATTACATGAAAACACTTTGGCTGTTGCGTTCTCTGAGTGAAAAGAAATGTTGTAAAGATGGCATGATAGACTCTAATGATGAAGTTTACCCGATATTTAGGCTTGCAAATGAACTTATTGGTAGTCTGCTACGAGAAGACACCTTTTTTGACTGCGAAGGTAATCTTATGCAAGGCTTTAATCCAAACATGATGAAAACTGCAATGTAAATCCCTCACACGATTATTTTGAAACAATCAGCCAAATGTTTGTTCTGATTACGGCAATTTTTAGGATAAACATTTGGCGGTTGGTAATTTTGCCATAGAATGAAATGCGCTTCGTGGCAGTTGCGCTGCAAAGATATTCAAGGCATTTCTTTCAAGGGGTAAACTGCCACATCAGACCTCTTTTAAGATTTGCCTTTTTTATATGTCAAGCGTGGCAGGTCAAGGCAAGGCATTCAGGTGTGCATGGGTTCGAATCCCAGCTTGCTACTACGGTCAAAATAAAATCCTCATTGATGAATTGACCGGCCATCAATGAGGATATGTTTAATTCAGGTTTTACAGCGTATGAACAAAGAAACCATAAATGAATCCCAATTCATACGGTACAAAGATAAGCAAATTTCTTATTGTACCTACAATGGCAGGATATATATTTCTTGCAAGGGGCTTAATTCTGATGTCGGGATAAGCATAAGCAAATGGAAATCAAAGAACATGTCGCAAATAAAAACGTATGCAGCCGAAAACGGATTGAAACTAAGAGAAATCATGTATTTTGGCCAGTATCTAGAAATCGGCATAGCCTTGATGTATTTCGCAAATAATAGAGAATTGACAGAGTGTGTAAAGAATCAGATTGGTAATTTAAATTCAAATAATATGAATGAAATACAGGTTTTACAGAAAACTACCTTGTTGGGTAAAGAACTAACCGTTTATGGCAGTGCAGAGAATCCGTTGTTTCTTGCTAAAGATGTAGCTGAATGGATTGAATATGCAAAAACATCACAAGATAAATATGATGTATCTCGTATGGTTGGTACTGTTGATGAAGATGAAAAGCTGGTACGAACAATTTTCGTATCAGGTCAGAACCGTCAAGTCTGGATGCTCACAGAGAACGGTTTATATGAAGTCCTGATGCAAAGCCGCAAACCGATAGCCAAACAGTTCAAGAAAGGCGTAAAAGCTATTCTGAAAGAAATCCGAACCAAAGGCGGTTATATGGCAGTAAAATCGGATGATACGCCAGAAGAAATCATGGCAAAAGCCATCCTGTTGGCAAACTCAACCATCGAAAGGCAGAAAGAACGAATATCTGTACTTGAAACCGAAAAGAATCTGGTAGAAGAACAGAACAGACTGATGGCGCCAAAAGCTGCTTACTTCGACAATGTTCTTCAAAGCGAGGGATTGATAACGACAAATATCATAGCCAACGAACTTGGCATGAGTGCCAAAAAGCTGTACAAGATACTAAAAGATTTAGGCGTATTGTACAACCAGAATGGGGTTTACATGCTTTATGCCAAATACAGGGGATTAGGTTATGATAAGTACAGGACACACACCTATACAAGTGATACCACTGGCATGCAGGTTGCGAAGCAATACTTGTGTTGGACGCAACTTGGTAGAAAGTTTATACTTGATTTAGTAAACAGTAAATCCGCAGCTTAAAAACTGGTCATACACACGTCATTAAGTTGGCGTGTGTATAAAATGAAACAATTGGCATATTGTTTCGTATGTACTAGCAATTTATTCTGTTTTGAGGTAAGTATATACTATTTTTGAATAGTAAAATATTAATAATCAAATGAAAACAATCAAATATAATGGCCAAGAAGTAGAAGCCTACTCGCTGATAATGACGAAGGCTAATGCTTTGGATATTCTCAATGGCAAGAAAGTTATAGAAACTCGTAAGCTAAGTTCTAAATACGAAAAGATGTTTACAAATTTCAAGCAACTTGAAGAAAACGAGAGATTAAGAAAGGAAGGACGTGAAAATGAGTGCCAGCCTATTCTGCGTACTGATATAGAAGCAATTCATTTTTATAGCACAGGTGCCCCATGGTTTCTTGATGTGGCGATAGATGAAATCGGTATTGGCGAGGTTACTGAAGAAGGTATAAAGTTCATGCAAGAAGAATTTGGCTTTCATGAGTTTGATGAGCAGTTAGAAGAGTTCAAGAAGAATCCACCCGAAGAAACGCCGTTATTCTACTACTTGCATATTTGTAAAATAATCAATCATGATGGATTGAAATAAAAAAAGGTCAAGCCGCTTTATGCGGCTTTGTCTGCATATAGGTAAAAGATTGTGTAACTTAAAAAAGTGATTATGGCAGAAGTTTATGCAACAGCTTCGGACGGTAGAACGTACCGAACAAGAGCTGATTATGAAGCTGGACGTTTTCAATCAATGGGCACAAACGCTGCTCAGAGAGCGAGAATCAACAGAGCAGTTGGCGGTAGAGTTGTTTAATCATGAAGAAGGCTATAAGCACAATTAAACAAGTCTCAGAGCTGACAGATAGGGTTATATTGTTTCACTCAGCATCGGGTAAGGACAGTATAGCCCTTTTAGATCTTATACACCCCTATTTCAAAGAGATAGTATGTGTTTACATGTATGTAGTCAAGGACTTGCAGCATATTAACAGATACATCAACTACACCTGCAAGAAATATGGTAATGTGAAGTTCATACAAGTGCCTCACTTTGCGGTATATTCATATCGTAAGAGTGGTTACATGGGTTGTATAAAGAACGAAAAGCAGAGGCAGTACAGTATGGCGCAGCTTACAGAGATAGTCAGAGAAAAATATCATATAGACTGGGCATTTTTCGGGTTCAAACAATCCGACTCAATGAACAGACGGTTGATGCTAAGGACGTACAAAGATGAAGCTATCAATGAAGCGCAAAAGAAATGTTATCCCCTATCAGCTTACAAAAATGTTGATATTCTGAACTATATCGAAAAGAAAAGTCTTATAAAGCCGGAGAAATACGGTAACAGCCAGTCGGCAGGAACGAATATAAGCGATATGAACTATCTTTTGTGGCTCAGAAGTAATTTCCCGGCAGACTTGAAAAAGGTTATAGAGGAATACCCTATGGTAGAACGATTGTTGTTTGAGCATGATTATGAAGGAACTGAAACAAAGTGAGACAAGAATAATAAAACGTTCGCAGATAAATCTGAATCCGATAAACCCTAAGAGGCATTCGGATGAACGTATTAGACTGCAAAAGAAAAACCTGCAAAAAGTCGGTTTTCTTGGTGGTATTGTATGGAATGAATTAAGCGGAAACCTAATAGATGGGCACAGGCGTATCAAGGCTATGGATATGTATTACAAATACGATGGTACTTCTGATACAGACTATAAGGTAAAAGTGGAGGTCGTGAACCTTGACGAAAAAAAAGAAAAGGAACAGCTTACTTATATGGCAGTAGGAAACACCAAGCCTGATTTAGATTTGCTCGCGAGTTATTTGCCTGATATAGACTATTCCGAAGTCGGGTTGAGTCCTGATGAGTTGAATGATATACTTGCGATAAGTGAAGTTGATGCCAATTCCTTATCAGAGTCATTAGATGACTTGTTATTGCCAACAGACTTCGATGGTATAAAAAATCCTATTCCTGAAGATGCTGCACTGCCATATGAAGAGAAGAAAGAACACATGAAAGCGGTAAAGCAACAAGTAAAAGAATCTGCATTTCAGCACAGGCAGGATGAAGATGCTTATATAATACTTTCATTTTCTTCTTTTGAGACAAAATCAGATTTTTGTGATTTGTTGGGTATCAGTACGGATGAAAAATTTGCCAAAGGAGAAGAGGTTTTGAAATTGATTGAGTAATCAAAATAAACAGATACGCGCGCATGGGAAAGAAGCCAGACATATCGAAATTCAGAGAGGTCCTTCATAAAACAGGTGGAAATCTCTCTAAAGTTGCTGCTGTATTCAATGTAACCCGAAAAACCGTGTATGATTGGGCCAGAGCAGACAGCCAGTTCAAAGATGCTATCACCGACGAAAGAGGTTCTCTGGTAGATGAATGCCTTGTATCTGCACGTGTACTTGCGCTTGGTATCCCTGAGAAAGATGAAAATGGGAACTTTATCGGATGGCGTGAACGTCCAGATGGGTATATGATTCGCTATTTACTTTCCACATTAGGAAGAAAAGAAGGTTTTGGAGATCGAGAAGACGAAGATGCAGATATTCCAAAGGATATTGACCACGGAATTCCTATTGACTCATGGATTAAAGACAAACTGAAATGATTGTACCCCAAGCAATATATCATCCGCTATATACCGACAGCGAGAAATTTATCATCCTTATCACCGGTGGCCGTGGATCGGGGAAGTCTTTCAACGCTTCTACCTTCATTGAGCGTCTGACATTCGAAATGACTCCCACAGAGAAGATTGTCCATCAGATTCTTTATACCCGTTATACGATGGTGTCAGCCGGCATGTCTATCATTCCAGAGATGATGGAAAAGATAGATTTGGATGGAACAACGAAGTATTTCAAGACCACCAAGACGGACATCGTAAATCGGATGACCGGCAGTCGTATCATGTTCCGGGGTATCAAGACTTCTTCCGGGAATCAGACGGCAAAGTTGAAATCAATTCAGGGTATCACCACCTTTGTCTGTGATGAAGCAGAGGAATGGACCAGTGAGGAAGAGTTTGACAAGATTATGCTCTCCATCCGTAAGAAGGGAATTCAGAACCGGATTATCATAATTATGAATCCATGTGATTCGAACCATTTCATCTACAAGAAATACATCGAGAATACTCATCGGCTGGTGGATATTGACGGCGTCCAGGTACAGATTTCCACCCATCCGAATGTACTTCATATCCATACGACTTACTTCGACAATATAGAGAACCTTTCTCCTGAGTTCCTGAGAGAAGTCAAGGAAATGAAAGAGAAGAATCCGGAGAAGTACGCTCATGTGGTTATCGGACGATGGGCGGACGTGGCCGAGGGTGCAGTGTTCAAGAAATGGGGAATTGTGGATGAGTTCCCCATGTGGTGCAAGAAAGTGGCTATTGGACAGGACTTTGGTTATACCAATGACCCATCGGCTTCTATCCGGTGTGGAATCATTGACAATGCGCTTTATTTGGATGAAGTGGATTATAGAACTGGATTATTATCTGGGGATATTATAAAGACGCTACGCCCGTGGAATTTGAGAGTGATTGCCGACAGTGCGGACCCGCGACTCATCCAGGAAATTCATAACGGAGGGATTAAAATATACGCGGTAGAGAAAGGGCAAGGTTCTGTCAATGCCGGTATTGACAAGATGCAGGGAATGGAAATATTCATTACCAAGCGTTCTTATAACCTGCAAAGGGAGTTCAGAAATTATGTCTGGGCAAAAGATAAGGATGGAAACTACATCAACGAACCTGAAGACCATGATAATCATGGCATAGATGCTGCACGCTACTATGTGCTGGGAGAACTTCTCGGTAGAATTATGAAACCCAAAGACGTTTCAGGAATATTTGGACATTAAACTTTAGAATATGATACGCTTTATACAAACCTCAGAAGAGTCTGGAGACTGTTCAGCTTATTACGATGTAAAACTGGATAGACCTCATACAGTTGGTGAGTTCATAAACTTAGTTCTCATTGAAAGAAAAGGAGAATGGGGTAAGTTTGAAATTTATAGTCCAAACGTGAGTTGGTTGGATTATGAAAAATACGAATACCGCTATGGAGTTTTGAACGATGCAATTCCAAAAAACTTGTTAGAAAAGAAAATAATTAGCATAAAGGCTAATGGCGGCTGGACTAATATGGATTACCTTTTAAAGTTGGAACAATAAATGTAATAATATGAGAACCTTAGAAGAAATTTTAGCTATACCTGAAATAGAGAGAAAAATCTACTATCTGAAGAAAGGACGAAAGACTGAGCAACCAAACGCTCACGCTCTTTACAACGACTGGAATCCGAACAAGCACGAGATAGTGATAGATGAAGAGAAATACCCGAAAATCAAAATTACGACCCAGCCTGAGAAACGGATTACAGACCCTACAACCGGGAAAGAATATGTTGAGCCGGCGGTAAGGAAAGAAGTTGACCCGAACAGGATTGCTCTTCCTATCGAGCAGGACATCGTGAACATTCAGACTGCCTTCACCGTGGGAACAGAACCGGTCCTTGATTGCCAGCCGGACCAGTCGGAAGAAAGCCTTCTTTCCACATTGAAGCAGGTGTTCAAGAAAAACAAGTTGAAATACCAGAACAAGAAAGTAGTCCGGGCATGGCTGGCCGAGCAGGAAGTGGCCGAATACTGGTATGTGGTGAAGGATGACGGCTTCTGGGCAAAGCTCAAACGAAAGATTTCAGGAATCTTCGGCAAATCAAAACCTGAATACCGTCTGAAGAGTGCCATCTGGTCTCCGTTCCGTGGCGACAAGCTCTACCCTTTCTTCAATGACCAGGGGGATTTGGTGGCCCTGTCCCGTGAATACAAGAAGAAAGATCTGAATGACGTGGAGATTACCTGCTTCATGACCATTACCAAGGACATGGTTTATCAGTGGGAACTGACAAGCAACTGGACTGACAAAGGCTCATTTGCACATGGATTCAAGAAGATGCCGGTGATTTATATGTACCGTCCGGAAGCGTACTGTGAAAAGATAAAGAGCCTCCGTGTAAGACTGGAGAAGCTTCTCTCAAACTATGCAGACTGTATCGACTACCACTTCTTCCCTATCCTCATGCTTTTTGGTAACGTGGAGAATTTCTCAGGTGAGTTCAAGAACCGTGTTGTCGAGCTGACCGGCCAGGGAGCAAATGCCCAGTATCTTACCTGGTCTCAAGTGCCCGATACGGTAAAATTTGAGGTGGAGACGCTGTTAAGTCAAATATACGGACTGACCAATACACCTAGAATCTCCTTTGACTCCCTGAAAGGTACAGGTAACGCCGTTTCCGGTGTGACTTTCGACTATGTGTTCATGTCCACCCACCTGAATGTGGAGAATCTGAATGAAACCGTCGGCGAGTTCATGCAACGACGGGTAAATTTCCTCATATCAGCTTTGGGTTCCGTGAATTCCACCCTAGAAGAAGCCTCCGAGACTATTGACGTGGATGTGCAGATGCAGCCATATAAACTGGAGGACATCAAAGACAAGATAGACACAGCTATCAAGGCCAAGGACGGTGAAATCTGGTCGCAACAGCGGGCCATCACCTTCGTGGGGAACGTGGATGCAGTTCTGGATGAGATTGAAGCCATCAAGGAAGAGCAATCTGAGAAACAGAAGAACGACATCGAGAAGCAGAAACAGCTTTCCTCTCTCAAAAGTGCTGGTAGCAAATCTGAAGAATAGAATAATTCAGTCAGAATATTTACGGGGATAATACAAAACAGAATGATATAAATCTAAAATATTTACCAATTGAGTAGCGGTATCTTTCGAGGTATCGCTATTTTCTTTATCATAGTAAAAACATGAATACTTCTTTGTAATTATTCGTTATTTTACTATATTTGCATCGTAATTAAGTCTTAAACGCTATGAGCTACAAATCAGTTAAAGACGTTGTAACGCTGCTTACTGAAAATGGCTTTTGGTTCGTGAGGCAGAAAGGCAGTCACATGGTTTACACTGATGGTAGCCATGTAGTGATTGTCCCAGACCACGGCAAGAAAGGCGTTGAGAAAGGCACTTATTACAACATTCTGAGGCAAGCGGGGCTAAAATAGCCCCCGCCTCTTTTGTTTAACGATAAAAAGGAGGTCAGTATGAAAATCGTAGAAGTGATTGTAGAACATGCTGGAAATAATCTTAGTGCCTATATTGAAGGTGCTCCGGTGATTACTGTCGGTAACGACGTGAAGGAAATCGAGAAGAACATGAAGGAAGCTGTTGAACTTTACCTGGAGTCATGCAAGGAGATGAACATCGCTCCAGTGGAAATTTTGCAGGGAGAGTTCACATTGAAGTTCAAGATAGATGCTGCCACCTTCATCAACTATTACAGCAGTATCTTTACCAAAGCTGCTTTGAGCCGGATAACCGGAATTAATGAACGCCAGTTGTGGCATTATGCGGCTGGAGTACACAAACCACGCAAACAACAATTAGAGAAGATTCAGAAAGGTATTAATGCGCTGACAGAGGAACTGGCAGCTATAAATTTGTTGTGATTATTAATTAAATATAATGGAGGATAGTACAATGAAAGCAAAAGATGTAAATCCAAGTAATTTTAAGGTTGAGAATGTTGTATTTGAAAATGATGATTTTTCTATAGCGATAGGTATTTGGGAAAATGGGGAAAGAAGAATGGCAATGAGATGGAATGGCTATGGAGATGATCCCGGATACCCAAAATTATTTAAAAATCCAGTCTGGTTCATGGTTGATGACTCTTTAATTTTACCTTTCCTGAATGCTTTGAGGAACGTAAAAGATTCTGACAAAAAAGAAATAGAAGCAGCTATATTGAAATTTTAAAAGTATAATTGAATGATGTTCCAGCGTGATTACCCTAGTAGTCACGCTTTCTTTTTGTCTAAAAACGAACATTCCCCTAATTGTTTCGTATCGTTAGCCTTAAAATTTCCCCTTCCCTTTCTCTATAAGTAAATTTACCGTATGAAATTATTAATCAAACTCATACGGTATGACAATCTTTGAACAAATCTTGGCAGGACTGCAACAGAAATTCGCTGGGGTGGACACTGCCACACTCACCCGTATCGCCACAAAGAAGGCAGAGGGTGTAACGGACGAAACGAAGGTGACCTCCATCGTTGAGGGTATCTCATTTCAGGACGTGATGCAAAACTATGGTGATTTCCGTGCAGGACAGGCGCAGACTTCCGCTGTTTCAAACTACGAGAAGAAGCATGGACTGAAAGACGGAAAACCAATCGAGAATCCGAAACCAGAACCACCGAAACCAAACGACCCTCCAAAGCCGCAGGAGACAGACATCGCAAAGATGATTGCCGATGGCATTGCCGCCGGTATCAAGCCGTTTGCCGACAAGCTGGCCAAAATGGAGGAAAATGAAGCGCAGGCGCAGCGCAATTCTCAGATTTCAGCAGTGGCGAAGAAGTACGGTATTCCCGAATTTATGCTGAAAGACCGCAACATTCCTGAAAACACGGACTTGGACACTTATTTCAAGGACATGAAGCAGGATATGTCTAACAACGGTTTTCAGTTCTCCAAAGCTCCTGAAACTGCCGAACAAAAACAGGAGAAGGAAGCAAGCGAGTTCGCCAAAATGATTGAGGCGGACACAAAATCTATTGTCGAACAACAAAACAAGTAATTTATGTCAGCAGGATTTAAGTACAACATTGAGCCTGAACCGTCCATCGAGGAACGCTATGATGTTTCTACCGGAGTAAGACGCAGAGGGCCTTACAAGCTGGATACGACCAACCTTGTTGCTGGTTCATTTCTTCCATCCTTCACTCCCATTGCCGCCGACTTAGTAAAGAAAACCGCTCAGGTGGCCATCCGTGTAGAAGTCTATGAAAAGTTTACCACCGGCTCCAATACCACTTTGAAAATCAAGAAAAACTCTTTGGCTTATGTGGGTATGCATCTGGGTAATGGTTCTCATGGGGCTACCATCAACAGTATTGACAAATCAAACAAAGATTTCGATAAGTTGACGCTGTCTGCCGACTTTGGCGAAACATTGGAAGCTGGTACTGTACTCTATGAAGCTACAGCTGTAAGTGGTACTACTCCAAAGGTAGTTGCTAACTCAGCTTTGTACGGAAGAGTACAAGTAGAAGAAGGAATTGTATTAGTTGCTCTTTTGATGCGAGCATTCGAGATTGAGCCTACCAAATTGGTTATGCCTTTCTCTGACATTGACAAGGCCAACATGCCGCATTTCCAGTTCAACGCTCCTGACGTTACTCAAAGTGGAAAGGCTGTAGTTGCCAAAGCGTCTTCCAGTCAAGATGGCTTGATGAGTAAAGAAGACAAAGCTAAATTGGATGGTATCGCATCCCAAGCCAACAAATTCACTTTGTCTGCAGCAACATCTTCTGCTCTCGGAGGTGTAAAGCAGGGTGTTAAAGTGGATGATGCTACTGGGCAGGAAGATGCACATACAAAATTGAATGCCCTTCTGGCATCTTTGAGAACAGCAGGTGTAATTGCAAGCAAATAAAGAAAGGAGGTAAAACATGATGCTAACTATTCATACTCTGTTTAATGACCCCAATATCGTAAACGCCGTTATCCAGCGCGTCCTTCAGACTCGTAAGGATACAATCTACTGGCAGCAGTATCTTGATTTCCGTAGAACGACTACCCGTGTATTCAAGGACTACATCGGTCAGGTTACTGGAGTGATGGCCGGTTCTATTAACTCACGATACGGCGAGAAGCCTATCCGTGAACGCCGGAATATCGGTTCAGGATATGGTGAAATCGCTTATCTTGGCGATGCTTACCAGATTTCCATTGACCGCCTGTCCGAACTTCAGGACTTGATTGACAAGTTTAACGCAGCTAAACCAGCTGACCAGGTAGCAGCCATGCAGGAAATCGTGAATTTCATCTATGACGATTACCGCCAGGTACTTTTGGCAGCTCACAAGCGCATGGATATTATCGTAGGTTCACTTCTGATGACCGGAGAAGCAGCTGTTAAGAACAAGGACGACAATGCCGGAGGCGTTGACCTTCTCAACATTGAATTGCCGTTCAAGTTCATCAAGCCTGATACTGGTGCGAAGACGAACTTCATCACCTATTTGCAGCAGCAGATTAATGCACTGAAAGCGGACTACGGTAATTTCCAGAAGATGATTATGTCACGAGGAACTTTCGTGAAGAATATCATCGGGTCGGCTGAGTTTGGTGACAAGTTCAAGATGCAGCTTACAGGAAATGAGATGTATCTTTCAACTGGTTTGATTACATCTCAACTGGCTTCCCAAGTATTCACTGGCATCGGGCTTCCGGCCATTGAAATCAAGGAAGATTACGTAAAAGACCAGACCGGAAAGAACGTGCAGATTTACGCCGACGACCGTATCACCTTGCTTCCGCAGGATAAGGTCGGTTATATGCGTTTCCACACTCCATACGAAGCAGTGGACGGCGTACCGGGACGTAACTACACCCAGGCAGACGGTGATATGCTTATTTCCGGTTACAAGGACAAGAACGGTCGTTATCTGGAATACACCGCAGAGTGGATTCCTCAGATTACGAACCCGAATCTGATTGTGAACTTTGATTTGTCAACCATGAACGCATGACAGTAAATGACTACATATCACAGAAGTTTCAGACCTTCGGCATCAACTTGTCGGAGGCTGACCTTTTGGAGATAAGTTTTTCTTCAGAAGTAAGCGGAGAGGATGAGATGGGCCCGTCAAACATCGGACTTGTTTCAGTGGCTATGGCGAAGTTCATCCCCTCTCTATTACTCCGTGCCACTTCCATCAGTGAGAACGGTTTCTCTATGTCATGGGATACAAAAGGCGTAAAGGAATACTATTCTTTCTTGTGCAAGAAGTATGGTCTTGAAGATACGTTAAGCGATAAACCTAAAGTCAGATTCCTATGATATTTGCTCCACATACATTACAGGTTAAGGTCTTTACTCCGATGGAAACAGACGAGTTTGGCCGACCTATCCCCGGAACCGGTGGTGAAAGCTGGCAGGACGTGTGTAAATGCCGTTGTGATGATAACTCGACCAAGGAGTTTACTTCGGAGAACGGTGAGGTGTTCCGACCGAATTATCACGTAGTCTGTGAGAAGAAAATCTCACTGAGTGCTGGTGATGAAGTCAGATGTATGGACGGTGAGAATGTCCGTGGAACTGGCAAAGTTTACATGGTGAAGAATACAAACTATTTTGGTTACTCAGAGATATGGATGTGAAGTTTGATTTTTCGGACGTGGATAGCTTTTTCGAACAAGGTTATGCCGAGGTGAAAGCCGTTGAGGAGAAGGTTGGTAAAGAGGCTGTCGATTACGCTGTAAAGAATGGCAACTATCAGAACCGGACTGGAACACTCCGTAAGTCAAACAAGTATTCAGTTGAGGATGACGGACTGGAATTGAGGAATGAAGCCGAATACGCTTCTTTCGTGGAATCCAAAGGCTATGAAGTCTTGACTGGTGCAGCCCTATTTGCTGAGAAACGATTGAAGGAGGAAATCAAATGAAACGAATATTCAAGCATGAACTGATGGTCGCAGACCACTCAAAATTATGTCTGCCTATCGGAGCAAGAATATTATCTATTCAAGCACAACGGAATGCAATTTGCTTGTGGGCAGTAGTAGATGAATGTCAAAAAGAATTGTGTTTAGTGGATATTTTTATGTATGCAACAGGACAAAATATATCTGATAAAGATTTGTCAGACAAAAGATTTGCAGGTACTGTTCAACTTGGAGAACTGGTTTTTCATGTATTCCTTCAGTATGATAATAATATTCAATATCTTATTGTATGATAGTAACTACTGACATAGCGAACATTCTCTACCGTGACTGCAAGTCTTGCGGGATTGATATCGTTCCCCATGGCAAGAAGCTGACAGGGGCGATAAAGTCCGAAAGGATTGTCATTCACGCCAAGAAGCAACAGCCGGGCACATACTGGAAGAAATCTTTCGTCGAGGTGAACATTTGTGTTCCCGATTTGAAGGAAGGCGAAGCCAATACCATCCGGCTGAACGAACTGGAGAAGCAGGCACAGGGATTGTTTGACGGTGTTACCGGTCGCTATGACGATACAACCTATCATTATTCTATCGAATCAATTGGAACGGAGGAGGACACTGCTTTAAAGTGTCACTATGTGAATGTAAGAATTTTGTTTGAAGTTTTAAATGTGAAATAATATGGCAGAAGCAAAGAAAGTCACAGCCGCGAATATCAAGAAGCTTTGGTATGGCGAAACAAGCGAGATTACCGCAGATTTGACAGGACAAGCCTTGCATACTCTTTTACAGGGTGAAGCATTGAAAGAAATCAAGAATATCCATCAGGATACGTGGACACTCGAAGAGGGAGAAGCAAGCCGAACGAACTATAAGAACCAGCTTACCGGCCAGACCTATCGAAGTGAAAAGGAAATGGGTGACGTGACCGTCAACTTTACCATTGGCGAGTACGACTATCCTACTAAAAAAGACCTTATGGGTGGCGATGTCATCAACACCGACAAAGGTTGGAAGCGTGCAAGAGGTAAGGTAAACATTGAGAAGTTACTTGTTGCTTTAACTGACGATGACCAGTATTGTGTGATTCCACGTGCTGACATCGGTGCACGTGAAGCCACAACAGACAAGGCTGTCGGTATTCCTGTAAGTGCGGTGGAAGTGGAACCACAAAATGCAGAAGTTGCACCGGAATACTGGTTTGACTCATCTGAAGTAACAGCAGGTGCTTAATGCCTATCCAATAGGTAGAGATTGAATTCCATAACAGGGGTGGGCTTTATGGCTTCACCCTTTAATTTTTATCTTTTATCAGAATGAATCAAGGAGCAAAAATAGTAACTGAATCCATTATCGGAAGTGATTTCAGAACGGTGTTTGTCGCTGGGAAAGCCTACACGGTCTACCCTCCTACTATCCACAAGCTGGCCGGGGCAATCTCCCATTTGTCAGGCGTAAAAGAAGCAGACAATTTGAAAGAAGTTCTGCTCTCCCTGGGAGAAAGTGAGGCCTACAGCAAGGCTCTCTCTTGGCTAATAGCTGGTGACGAAAGTTTAAGTGAAGAACTGGCAAAAGGAACATACGAAGAGAATGTGGACGCATTGGATGAAGCACTCTCTATGATTGACTCAAAGGTTTTTCTCAAAGCTGTCAGCTTGGCGAGGAACGTAAGTCTGCTGGCAGCGAAACCGAGGTCGTAGGAAATGATACTCTCTTGGGACAGATTGCATCGTTCATGGAAAATCTGCATCTGTCATACCGGGAAGTGGTCTATGAGATACCATACAGGAATTTAGTATTAATGCAGCGTGACAAGCTTCATACTGTAACCGGGACAAAAGTCACGAAGGTGAAAGGCAAGGATATGGCTTCACGCAGAAGAAGAAACAAGAAATAGATATGGCTCTATTAGAATGTTAAAAAGCAACAGAAACGTTACTTTTTTACGTCACAAAGCTTGCTTAATAGTAACGAAAATGTTACCTTTGCATTGTCAATTAAAAGTTCTTTGATTTATGAAGTTTTCAGAGTTTTACAAATTGATTGAGTCAGCAGGCTGGACAATCGAAAAGGGAAAGAAACATCACAAGTATGTTCATCCCGACTTTGACTACTTTATCCCTGTAGGCAGACATCCAGCCAAAGAGATACCTAAAGGTACTCTTGACAGCATGATGAAAAAGGCGGGGTTAAAGAAGTAAAAGAACAGCACCCACTTCGGTGGGTGCATTTAATTGACAAAACTTAAAATACACGATTATGAAGAAGATTCAGGCTATTATTGAAAAAGCAGATGATGGAGGAATTTCTATCTATTCTGAAGATGTAAACGGTGCGTATGGCTTTGGGCTTACAGAACAGGAAGCGAAAGAGGACTTTATTTCTGTTTTAGAGGAACAGGCAGAATATTACAAAGAAAAACATGGTGAATTTCCAAGTTGGTATAAAGCTGGCTATTCTGTGGAGTATGTGTATGACCTAAGTGGATTTTTTGAAGCGTTCCCTTTTATTAATGCAAGTAAGTTTGCAAAGGAAATAGGTATAAATGAATCTGTAATGCGAAAGTATAAAGGAAAGATAATTACAGCATCAGAAAAGCAAAGAGCTATCATACAATCAAAATACAATGAGATACTTAAAAGAATGGCAAATGTCAAGTTTTGATATTCCAGCCGTGAGGCTCTGATATAAATTAAAGAACAAATTGACAATCGGGCGCATCATAATGGTGCGCCTTTTTTGTTCTATTCCGAGATGGAGTCTAATTATTCAAAAATAGAAGTTAAATTACACGACAATTGCCAAGTTGTTTCGTTTTTGATTTCAAAAAGTCTGAATACTATTTGCTTATATCATAATTTTAAGCATTAATATTTAGATTTTTATTTATGGCAACACTCGTATTCCGTGTATCAAGTGACTGGGAACAGGTCGTAAAGCTAAGACAAGAATGTGAAAAGCTGGAAGCCCAACTCAAAAAGATGGACGTGAACAAATCTCCGGCAGCGGCAAAGGCTTTGGAAACCCAATTGGCATCTGCTCGCCAACAAATGATGGGGCTGGTAACCGAGGCGGCTAAAGTTGGAGCTACAATGGAGCGTGATTTCAAAAATGGAATTTACAGCGCTTCACAAACAGTAAACAACCTCTCTGCAAATATTACTTCACAAAGGGGTGTCATTAGGCAATTACAAAATGAGCTTACTTTATTGAAAGAGAAATACCGAGAAACTGTAAAGTCGGGTGGTAATACCAGCGGTATGTCGGAGCAGATAAAAGCTCAAACCGATAAGTTAAGGGAGCAGAAAGATATTTTGTTTGGACTTACTCAACAGCAGGCAGAAGCCCGTCTTTCAGTAAAGAGACTGAAGGATGAATATGCAGCTTTTAAGGAAGAAGCCGGCGAAACGGTCGAAGCAAATGAAAAGATGTCCGTTTCCTTAACCAAAGTACTTGGTGTAATAGGTGGAGTAACTGCCTTGAAAAACTTTGCCACAGAACTTGTCAATGTACGAGGACAATTCCAGCAGCTTGAAATTGCTTTTTCAACCATGCTGAAAAGTAAGGAAAAAGCAGATAAACTGATGTCGGAACTGGTGGATATTGCCGCAAAGACGCCCTTTGACCTTCAAGGGGTGGCATCATCTGCCAAGCAAATGATTGCTTATGGCTCGTCAGCCGAGAATGTGGGTGATGAGCTTGTAATGTTGGGGAATGTAGCCGCCGGTGTTGGCTCCCAGCTTAGTGAAATAGCCTATCTCTATGGCACATTAAGGACGCAAGGAAGGGCCTATGCTGTCGATATTCGTCAGTTTGCAGGACGTGGTATTCCCATCTACGAGGAACTGGCAAAAGTGCTTGGTGTGACAAAAGATGAAGTTTCCGGTTTAGTAAAGGAAGGCAAGGTAGGATTTAAAGAAGTAGAACAGGCCTTCAAAAATATGACTAGTGAATCAGGAATCTATTATAACCTGATGCAAGAACAGTCTAAGTCTCTTACAGGTCAGTTGAGTAACCTTGGAGATGCTTGGGATACAATGTTGAATGAGATTGGGAAAGATACTCAGGGAATTGCTTCTGCAGGTATTTCAGGATTGAAAGGTCTTATTGAGAACTATGAAACTGTTGGTAAGATTTTGATAGGACTGATTGCTACATACGGAACATATAAAACCGCTCTTATTGTTGTGCGAATAGCTCAGGATACATTAACGGCCAGAATGGAACTTGCAATACTGGTTACTAAAGCTCAAACGATAGCACAAAAGGCTTTGAATACGGTTATGAAAGCTAACCCGTATGTACTGGTAGCTACGGTTCTTGCCGGGCTTGTTGCTACTATGTGGGCCTTTCATGACAGCACAACCGCATCGGAAAAGGCACAGCAAAAATTCAATGAAGAACAAAAGAATTTTGCGAATCAGGAAGAGGAACGCAAGAAAAAGATAGAAGAGCTGATACGCGTTATCCAAGATGAGACAGAAACAGAGTTTTCAAAGATAAAGGCCTATGAGGAACTGCAAAGGTATTCTCCTGCACTTTCTTCTGCTTATACCCGTGAACAACTGGCTGTACTCAATCTTGCAGAAGCAAATAAAGAACTGAATAAGGAACGAGACAAGAACAGTTATGAAAACATACTAAAGAATATACAACAATGGGAGGAGAAAATAAAATCATTAAATGCTTCTTTAAAAAATGCGGGGCAAGGTGCCCCATTAATTGCTTCACAAATAGAATCAGCAAAAGCAAATCTTAACAAGTGGAAATCAGCCCTGAGCGAATATAATCGACTGAAAAAGGAAACAGAGGAAAACTCGAAACCTGTAGAAGTCAAGCTAATGGAAGCAAGAAGTAATCGTGAGCAGATTATACGCGAATACAATATAGCAAGACAAATATTGCAGGAAGAGCAAGAAAAAATTAAGAATTTTCCTTTTGCAACAATTCCTATTGACGTTCAAATACGGTTCAATAATGCGCAAGCAGCGCTAAAAGGGATTGACGGCACCATATCTGGCCTGGAATCGCAAAGGGAAGCATCGGAAAAGACGTATCAGCAAGCATATAAAGAAGCAAAAGCTGTTTACGAAGCAAAATTAAAGGCTGTAGAGGATGCTAAAAAAGGTACTGAGTCAGCTTATAAGAAAGCTGTAGAAGAGTTGGAAGCGGCAGAAAAATCATATAAATCGCTCGGTGGTGTAACAGGAGACACTCTGACCAAACAAGAAAATAATGCGAAGAAAAATGCCGAGCGACAAAAGAAGGAGCAGCAACAGCTTGCAGAAGAACTCCTTCAGCTTCGCAGGACCAATCAGCAGGAAGAAATCAACTTGATGGAAGAAGGTTCTGAAAAGAAGCGCAGACAGATTGAGCTGGATTACCAGCGAGAAATCGACGAAATTAGGAAACAGCGCAAAAAATGGGAAGATGCACAAGAAGGAAAACTTACGTCTGAACAGCGGGAAGTATTAGGAAGTCGTGCGTCTAATGCCATGACGTCGCGTGAAAAAGGTCTGGCCGAAATTACAGAAACTGAAAATCAAGCTGCAATCGAGGCCAACGAACGTTACCTGAAAAGCTACGGTACGTTCATGCAGAAACGTGATGCAATCATAGCCGAGTACACCCGTAAAAGCTCAGAGGCTACTACTCAGGGAGACAAGGACATACTTCAGAAAGAAATGGATAAGGCACTCTCTTCCCTTGATCTTGAGAAGTTGAAACAGGGAATCAATTGGGAACTTATCTTCGGTGACTTGGACAAGGTATCCAAAGAGTTCCTGAACAAGGTAAAACAGCAGCTTAGGGATTTCAAGAACTCCGAAGAATACAAGAATATGGCTGTTGACCAGAAGAAGGTCATTGACGAGGCGTTGAGCAACATCCAGTCAACTCTTATCGACAAAGGAGGATTGCTGGCCGACCTACCCGAACAGTTAAGCGAATTGGCCAAGGCACAGGAAGAACTGTCACAAGCTCAGGAGGAATACAACGAAGCCATGAGAAGCGGAACAGATGAACAGAAGGAAGCGGCCACGAAGAAACTGAATGATGCCCAGAAAAGACAGCAGAACGCTCAGGTCAATGTACAAAAGTCGACAGATAAAACGACAAGCAACCTTGCCACGTTGTCGAACATCATTACCCAGCTTGGTTCAAATTCTGAAATTTCACTCTCTCAGGTCGGTGATTTGGCCGGAAATATAGTAGACATATTTGCAGAAGAGAGCGAGAAACTTGGAGGTATAATTGGAGCTGCATTTTCTCTTTTAGATGCCATCGGGACGCAGGGGCTGGATGGTTTCGTCAGTAACATATTCAGTAGTGTCTTTAAGTCTGTAGGTGGAATATGGGATACCCTGACTTTCGGCGGATTCAGCAAACTCTTCGGTATTGGAGGAAACGAAAAAGAGGTGCAGGATACCATCAACAGACTCACGGACAGAAACGAAAAGCTGCAGTCTGCCATCGAATCCCTTACGGAAGAAATGAAGTCCAGCAAGGGAAGCGAGAAATCCGTAGCAGAGTACAATAAAGCCATCAAGTATCAGGAGGAATACAACAAGAATGTTCTTGCAAAAGCGCAGGCTAATGCTGGCTATCACAGTAAACATCATAGCTGGGCCTATTACATGGGCTGGTCGGAAAGTGACATACAATGGATTCGGGAAAATGTCATGGCAGAGTTCACAAGTACAGATTCCTTGTGGCAGATGTCGCCGGAGCAGATGGACTTATTACGTCAGAATGTAGACTTGTGGCAGAAAATGGCCGATTCAGGGAAAGGAGGCTATGGAAATGCTGTCGTTGATGCACTAGGTGAATATGCAGATCTGGCTGGAAACCTCGAAGAACTGAAAGAGGGTCTTTTCGAACAGCTTACCGGAATAAGTTTTGATTCCATGTATGACAGTTTCATCGATACTCTCATGGATATGGATGCCTCGGCGGAAGATTTTGCGGATAACCTATCCGAATACTTTATGCGTGCCATGCTTTCAGATAAAATCGGTAACATGTACAGCCAGAAGCTGGAAGACTGGTGGAACAGATTCGGTGAAAGTATGAAGGACGGAAACCTGAGTGAGAGTGAACGTAATTCACTCCAAAACGAATATATGGGGTACGTGAATGAAGCATTGAAACTACGGGATGAACTTGCCGCAGCTACCGGATACGACAAGGCTGGCAGCAGTTCCCAGCAGTCGGCCTCCAGCCGCGGATTCGGTACGGAAATGACGCACGAGGATGCCGGAGAACTGAGCGGTCGGTTCACTGCCGTGTATGAGTCCAATCTTAGGATAGAGACAGCAGAGCAGCAACAGACAGTAGCCATTACCGAACTGCGAGGCTCCATCAGTGCCTTGACATCACAAGTGACCGGCCTATACAACATCGCCGACGAGACACGTACCATCCTGGCCAATTCCTATTTGGAGTTACAGCAAATCAGAGAGAATACTGAAGACTCAGCCAAATACTTGAAAGATATTAAGGCTGACATCGCCGAAGTGAAACGTAATACAGCAAGACTATGACAGGAGATTTATTTATTAACGGGAAGGATGCCTGGAGCACATGGGGTGTCCGCATGGGTGACGGTTTTCTCGATGCTATCGACGGATTCAACCAGATGAAAGACTACATCGAAGATGAGAGCCGTCTGGAGCACGGGAAGCGAATAATAACCGAAAATGCAAAAGTAGCATCGCGTGAAATCACTCTCCAGTTCACCATAGAAGGAAACTCAGAAGGCGACTATCGGACAAAGAAGAAATCTTTTCAGTCAGAACTGGAGAAAGGAACCGTAAACATCAAAATCCCAACTCTTGGAAACGAAGTCTACAAGCTGGTTTACCTGGGGAAAAGCATCTCTTACGGGTTAAGTATTGACAGGTGTTTCGGTAAGGTTTCAAGTAAGTTTTGCGAACCGAATCCCATGGACAGAAGCGAATAACAAACATTTCCTTTATTGTTTCAAATGGAAGTCCGGATTTTTAGGGCTTCCATTTTCTATTTATGAACTTTGGGGATATGATTGAAATTAAGGACATATCCGGAAAGACGAGGTTCTCCACCCCTATCAACAAAGGGGCGAAGGGAAAGTTTACACTGATGAAAGAGGACTACATCGTTCTCCCATTCTCCGTGCCTGAACCGATATATTTTAAACTTGGAGACTATGTAGACCTTTCTGGGGTTCTGGATGATTCACTGGGCGGCTTACTTTCAAAAGTATATGAGGTAACAGACCTGCAGAAACCTTCTTTCAATGCTTCTACCGGTGGATATGATTATGAGCTGAAACTGGATGCTTACTATTGGAAGTGGAAAAACAAAATTTTCAAATACACTCCTGAACATGCTGGATATGAAGCGTCATGGTCTCTCACCGCAGCCCTTGATGTACAGCTTGGTGTGTTCTTACGTAACCTGAAAGCTTTGGGATATACCTATAAGGGAAAAGAATTCGTATTTGAAATAGATTCAACAGTAGAGAATAAGGCAGTTGCAATGACGTATGACAATATGAACCTGCTGGATGCCTTATTCTCAATGGCGGGTGAGGATAAGTGGAACTGTGATTGCTGGATAACGGACAACGTAATTCATTTTGGGCGAAACGAATTCGGTGATGCCGTCAAAATCGAGTTAGGGGTTGAAGCGTCTGCCATGACTCGCAGTGAGAGCAAAGGCACTTATGCCACCCGCATTTATGCATTCGGATCTACAAGAAACATACCTGAGAACTACCGTCCCATTGAAGAGCAGACGGTAGTAAACGGAGTTGTGCAAAGACGACTTATGCTTCCCGCTGGTACGCCATACATAGATGTGTATCCTGACATGAGCCAGGAAGAAGCAATTGAAGACATCGTGGTATTTGACGAGGTATATCCCCGACTTGAAAATACGATGTCAAGTGTATCTACGAGGACGGAAACCGTTACAAATGAAGACGGAGGTCAGGAAACCGTGACTTACTATCGCTATCGTGATACTGGCCTGAATTTCTCCAAGGACTACAGACTTCCGGGACAAGAGCTGACAATTATCTTTCAGTCCGGCAAAATGAATGGATTGGAGTTCGGTGTTATTTTTGACCCGGACAACAACGGAAGCCAGCTTTGGGAAATTGTCCGCAGCGAAGACTACGGACGTCCATTGCCGGATGATACCATATATCCTGAAAATGATGACAAGTATATCCTTTCCGGTTTTGATCCAAAGTTTGTTTCTGTACAAATGATTCCGGACGCGGAGCAGGAACTGAAAGAGAAGGCACAGAAGATAGCAGACCAGCGAAAAAAGGACGATGGTACATACTACACTACCCTCCGGTCAGAATGGGTTAATGAAGACAAGCTGAAACGCTTTTTCGAGTTCGGGCAAAAGATAAACCTGGTCAATAAAGCCTTTTTTGAGAATGGCCGTGAAAGCCGTGTTCTCGGATGGGAGTTTAACCTTGACATTCCATGGGATTCTCCGGTATATACTATTGGGGAAAGTATGCCCTACTCTCGCCTTAATGATGTGGAAGAGAAACTGGAGTCGATTACGTATAAAGGGCATACTTATGTTGGAGGCGGAGGAAGTAGCATATATGTGATTAAGACCAATGATTCTACTGCCCCATCGGACAGTAACGTATTTTCGGCAAAACGGTCACTTGCAACATTATTGAGAAAGGACAAGGAAGACCAGACAAACTATCTCATTAAGCTTCTTGGCGGTATCATATCTCCTTTCCTGGAATCAATTGACTTCGTGACTGGTATGATGGGTGCTGGTATGTCATTCTCTTCAGAAAAGGGCGGCGAGTCTGTCGGATGGATTGACAAACTGTACGTGCGCAAGAAAGCTATCTTCCAGTTACTTTCAATAATGGAGACCGAGCTGGCCGGAGCTTCCTTCATGTTCAACGCCAGCGGGGCCAGAGCAACGATTACTAAGGTCGAGTTTATAGAAAAAAAGGGAATTCGTTTCAAGGATGGTAAAGGAGTCAAGTTCTCAGACGGGAAAAGAGGTTACTCATCTCCTGGAACTTATGGTTCTGTTTATCGCTGTTACTTCCTTGCAGATGATGGTGAGAAAGCCATAGAAAATCGTTTTAAGCCAGGGAATTTAGTACGCTCACAGTCCTTTAATATTAAGGAAGGCGCGTATGACGGCGTATCCAATCACTATTGGTGGCGTCTGGTGGAAAATGTTGGTGATAACTGGATAGATGTATCCGTGAATCATTGTGACGAAGGCAGCGACATACCGGCAGTTGGAGATGTGATGGTACAACTTGGAGACGTATCGGATACAGATTTTCAGGCTGCAATCGTGTTGTCTGCATACGGAGACGGTGCGCCTTCTCTTACCTTCTATCAGGGGATAAGTTCTTACTCCCTCTCCGGGAAAGATATAGTTTCAATCGGATATGATCGTCTAACTAAAGAAGGATACTTTAATGTTTATGGAAAGACATATATCGGTAATAGGGACAAGACAAATTATATCAGACTTGCTTCTGGAGAAATAGAGGTACGTGCAGCAAGAATATTGTTGTCAAATGGTGAAAGCGTTGTAGATGTAGCAGAGAAAAATATCTCAATTAAACTTGGTGCTACGGGTATTGACATCGAAAAAAATGAGATTGTTATTTCTTCAGATAAGTTTAAAATTAAAAGTTCTGAAGGGAAAGGAATAGCCGTGTTTACGGTTAAAAATGGGAAACCACTTCTTCTTACAGAGTGCATAGATGTAAACTCGTTAAAAGTGAAACATCTGGATGGTGCAGACGGTACATTTTCGGGTGAACTGAAAGCCGCTAAAGGTACTTTTTCCGGAAAAATATCTGCCGATGGTGCTAAGATTGGAGGTTTCACTATAGACAACGGTTCCTTGAATTGGAAGGGAAGGGATTTTTTCGGCAATGATAGCAGGAGTATACGGATTGGTGTTCCTACGGATGATAACAGTGGTATGATTGACATAAATTTCAATGGTGCGACTGACGGGAAATTTGGGGTTAAAGTAATTGGAAGCAATGACGGTGGAGCATGTATCTATGCTTCAAGGAACGGTACTAGCAAGCCACATAGTTCTAATACTTATGCCGGATATTTTGACGGAGGAGTACATGTAAACGGAAATCTTTATACCAATACGATATTGTCTAATGAGTTCGGTACCGGATGGTCATTGCAAGCCGATGGCTCATATACATACAAAAAAGGAGTAACGAGAACAATATCATGGACTATACAGAATGGCTCGATACCTTCAAGATATAGACTGGTTTTTGAAAATGGAATTTTAGTTGATTAATCATGAAAATAGATTTTAAGAAATTTAAGAAGTACACGAAGATAGATAAATCCGATTTCGTGGAGATTGATGTCAGAGAAATGTTTGCAGATAACATTTACAATGTGACAGGAGTTGGTATTGCTGATTTAAAATTGGCTGAGAAAATTTTTTCAAGCGATGACAATACTGAATATTCAGATGATGAAGTTAACAGGGTAAGACATCATGCAGCGTCGCTTCTTCCATGGTTTCTTGCTGGGCTTAATGATGCAATGAGATAATTATAATATACAATGTTGGTAATATCATTAATAACTATAAATTAAAAACAATTATGGCAGCAGAAGAAGATTTTGTATTAAGCTTTACAGGTGAAGAAACTGACAATCTATTGAAACATACAGAAAGTATGAAGAATCAGACAACGGAAGAAGATGGTGAAACGGTACAGGTGTACGATACAAACGGCGTGCCGCATAAGGTGTCGAAAACGGAACTGCTGAAGAAGTCTACACTGGCTCTCCCAGCTTTGGAAGACATCTCCAGTTTTGTCGCTATTAACGCAGCCGGAAATGCCGTTGGGGTAATGACAAAAGAGCAGGTTGCGTCAGTTCTGGCGGGACTTATTGATTTCCCGTTCAAATATAGAGACCGCGTCGATATTAATACGGATGCAAATTCACTAACAGAATCAGGATTTTATGCAGTGTATTGTTGGGGTGAAGATATAGCTTCTAAGCACTATCCGATAGAGCTTGGGCATATTATTGTTTTTCAAGATGGAGCGGGTGGCTCTGTTTCTCAGCTTGCAATTTCAGACAACGGTACATCATACACAAGAATGAGCTGGGGTATTGATAAATGGAGCGAATGGAGACAACTAAGCTGATTAACCGATTTGTTTCCATTCAAACCAGTAGTCCCACAGAACACGAAAGTATAATCCGTTCATTGAACTGAATGCAAATTGACACCGAACATTATCAAACGTAAAACATACGGCAATTCCATTATCGTATGCTAGTCCAGGTGGTATATTTAAAGTACCTTGATAAAATCTAGCTACACCTAAGCTCATACTATTGAGGTCGGAGACAGACCTCCCCATAAATCCATCCTTAGATAATAATCCGTTCTTTTGGGGTGTTGCAATACCAATAAGTTCCGCCAGGACTTATGGGTATGAATGAAAACAACTGAAATAAAGAAAGCTGTATTGAAAATTATTTGAGTGGTAGAAATTGGGTAGAAAATAGTAACTAGCTTGCTTATTCTACCCGGCTTCTACCAACTTACTGACAAGGCGTGTCAGTCGATTTGAAACCTTTTATTCTTTGTTCGTTTTTATATCATTTACCTTCGCTGAAAAAGGATGGTAAATGAGTAGTTTTGTGTGTGAAATAGTAGTTACGCCCATGAGCGTGTTCCATTAAGTTGGGATGCGCTTGTGGGCATTTTTTGTTTAATCTAAAACCTTAGTAAGATGAAAAGATTCGTTTTCATGATGGTCGCACTGCTGATGTGCGTAGTGAGTGTTTTCGCGGAGACTTCCGTTAGTGTAGAACCTTCCGTTCCGGAGTTCCTGACCGGATTTGCCAGCTTCACCGGGCTTGTTACGGTCGTGGTTCCTGCTGTAGTAGGATTTATCGCTTCGAAGCTATCCAATCCTATGAATAAGTGGGTGACTATGTGGGTAACTGCTGTAGTTGGTGTAATCGTTACCTTCTTCAGTTGGTGGATGAATCTCGGTTTCCCTCCTGCAGATGCAAGCGTCTGGGTTGTGGTGATTGATGCGTTATTTGTCGCCCTGGCATCTACTGGTATCGTGTCGGTTGTAACAAGTGAATGGCTGTCCAGGTTGTTCGGTGGTAAGGTAAATAAGGAGTGATGCAGAACCTTATAACCGTCATAGCCCCGCAGATTCTTGTTGCCGGGGCTTACTCCTTTGTAGGAGAGATAAGAAGCGTTGTCTTTGAGCTTCGCTGGATGCTGGCTTTTATCGTTGTGATGATTGTGGCCGACTTTGTTCTAGGAATCATCGACAGCGTGGTTAAGCGGGGCGAGGATTTCCGCTTTTCCCGTGCTGGCCGACGTACCGTGTGCAAGTTCATTGAGTATAATTCATACCTTGTTGTTGGGTTCATGCTGGGCATTGCAATTCTTCAGCCGGTTGGCATCTGTTCCTATACAATCAGTTCTATCTGCGGGCTGGGGTTGGCTTTCATTTTCGAATTTGACAGTATTATGGAGCATATATGCACAATTCATGGTATCAAGAACAAGGTTTCCATTAAGCGCCTGCTGGTGGGCTACATTAAAAAGAAGTACACAACGGCTGGCGAAATTATCGAAAAAGTTACAAAGGATGAAGAAGACAGATAGACGCCTGATAGCGGAAATCATCTACTCCGTAATCATAATATTACTTATGACAATAAGTTTCATGACCTAGTTGATATGAGAAAGATAAGGATAGGGAAAGATATATACTTCACCTGGCAGATACTCACGAACAAGGAGCCTGTCCCACTGGAAGGAAGGGACTTGAAACTCATGCTGAAGAATCCTCTAGGCAGATTTCTCGATTTCCATTTTGAGATATACCAGGGAAACAAGCTGAAATTTACTTTTCATGGAACGGACCACAAACACCTTGGTACGTATTCGCTGACTTTGTGGGAGAACTATGGTAAGGAAGGACAGACTGCCGTTGACATGTGTGAGGCTTTCAGGCTTGTTGCAACAACTTGTGAAGAGGACAGCATAAGTGTCCCTAACCTTGAAATGGCCACCGTCAACCTTGGTGCTTCTTCCATTGACATATCAACCGGTGGAAGCATTCCCATTCCTGATGCGCCAAAAGACGGGAAGATATACGGCCGGAAGGATGGAGAATGGGAGGAGATAACAGAAGCAGTATGGAATGAAGAAACAAACAGTTAAAATCAGACTTTTATGGCAACAACAAAATTAAAATTCTACAGGGGCTTAAAGGCCCGTTATGATGCAGCGTCAAAACATCTGGATGCTATCTATTTTGCAACCGACACCAAAGAACTGTTGATGAACGGTGTGAATTATGGAGGAAGCGGTGTCACAGATGTCAGTTTTGACAAAGGCAGCAATAAACTTATCGTTACCAAATCATCAGGCAAGACCGAATATGATCTGACGGAACTCATCAGGTTCAAGACATCATTGCCAGACAGCCTTGCCACTCCTTCGAAACTGGGCGGTCTTCCGGCTGGGACAAAGGTCGAGACCTTGAAGACAAAGACGCTGAGCCAGATTTTCGAGGATATTCTCTTTGAGGAAATCCAGCCGACGGTACAGGCACCAAGTGCAACAATATCATTCAAGTCTCCTTTTACCGCCAACAAGATTCTGGAGGTTGGTGAAAGCGCACCTACCTCAGAACAGATTCAGACAGGATTTAACCGTGGTAATTGTACGGTTGTTGGCCAGGCAAACAAGAACCGTGCAGGAGAACTTATCTCCGATGACCAGTCTTTCATCTATGTAGGAAACAGTACAAGCAACAAGACATTGCCGACGAAAGTTACACTCGGTACGATGCAGTACAATTACCAGGCTCATCATGGCGCAGGTGACACCTTGCTCACTTCAAAAGGAAACAAGGCGACCGTGTCCCCTAATCCGCTTCCTGAAGGTACTGTGAAATCAGGTGCTGTCTACCTTTATGGTACCTATCCGTTTTACTGTAATGGTTCTTCAGCTTCTACCTCTGCCGGAGATACCAATTTCCCGTCTGCCGCAGCTCCAGATACAAAGCTTCCGCTGCAGAAATGGACTGATACATTAATTGGAGCGAAATTTGCTTCTGAAGCAGCAACCGGAACCCGCCTTGAATTCTACTTCCCTTCAGAAAAGAATGTGTCAAAAGTCGAGTTCTATAATACGGTGTCCGGAAAGTGGGAAGTCTTCGGAACGGACAAGTACACCGTATCTGATGCAGGAAACAAGACCGTACAAAGTGTTCAGATTGCATACAAGAAGCTGACAACGACAGGTGCCATGTCCGGTGCATTACAACTTCGCTTTACAGTTTCCGATGCCGGGAAAAAACTTGTAGACGAGCCGGACACATATAATGGCGAGGAAATTACGGATGAAGTGATAGCCATGCTTGCACGAAACAGCCGTGAAGTTCCCTTTGCCATGCCGATGAACAATGTCATGCCGATGGCTTCGACAACAGGAAACCGTCCTGCGGGTGTTGCTTCCTTTGCCGTGAACTTTGAGCCTGGAGGACAGGCGCCACTGGATGCCCGTCAGCTTGTTCCAAACAAGACAGACCTTATTGCCGCAGCTACCTATTCAGGAAAGAATACTTATAACGGCATGTTGGTCGTTGTTGGAGATAACGGGGACGGCAAACCGGCTCTGTATGTCCTGAAGGACATGACAAAGATTACCCAGGCTGATTATGGCGGATGGCTCCGTCTTGATGTGGGCGCACAGACACTCATCCAGATTATCAATGACCTCACGACTGGAGGAACGAACAAGGCACTTTCCGCCGAGCAGGGTAAAGTCCTGAAAGGTCTGGTCGATACGCTTACGAACAAGGTCAACGCGCTTGGTGCCGTATATGTGCCAAAGGGTACTCTGGCAGACCTTAGTGCCCTGAAAGGGGTGTCTTCTGTATCGAAAGGCCACGTATATAACGTTACGGCAGAAGTTACCCTGAACGGCAAGAAATATCCGGCTGAAACGAACTTCGTCTACATCGGAGAAACGGCCAATCAGGCAAGTGTGGAAACCAACTGGGATTCCTTGGGTGGTACGGTCGATTTGACAGCGTATGCAAAGAAAGCTGACCTCGAAGGATTTCTTACCGAAGAGGATTTGGCCGGATATGCCAAGGCTGTAGATGTGGCGAACACCTATGCCACAAAAGCTGCACTGAGTGAGGCTATCGAAGGGCTTTCCTCCACTTATGCGACCAAGGCTGAACTGACCAGCTATGCAACGAACGAGACTCTGAAGCAGTATGCCACTAAACAGGATCTTGATGATGCGTTTGCATGGAATGAGGAAACCGAGTAATAATATGTGGGGGCTTTGTATCAGAGCCCCCCATAAATCCCAATGACATGGCGAAAAAGAGATTCAACAATTATTTGAAATATGCCACCTTCAAGAAAGAACTGGAAGCCGGTAACATATTGCCTGATTCCGTTTCCTACATCAAGGAGATACGGGCTATCTATACCCATGGGGAATATTATGGCAATGGCTGCATATCCAGCGTGAATGCTGGTACGGGTGAGGTCAGTGCCGAGCTTCTTCCGAACGTGTTCCATGTGTTCGGAGAAGTATCCGTACTTAACGTCACATTTGGAAAAGGCTTTCCAGGCATCGCCAATGAGTACATGTTCCAGTTTTCAAGTGGTGTTACGCCTACCGTCCTGAATCTTCCTGAAGGTGTGAAATGGATAGGAAGCAGTGTTGTCAGGGCCAACAGGACGTATCAGGTAAGTATTCTTAATAATATAGCTGTGATGGGAGGTACTTTATGAGTTTGTTAAGACGCAGATTGCTTATACTGGCGGCCATGAATAATGGACTGCCTAATATGCCGGTTCGCTTTAAGACCGGCGAAAGGGCGGTATTCAGTGACGGGAAGCATGGATATTTTTCGATGGACAGAAGATTTGTTCGTGATAAGAACATGTCACGAATGTATTTCAAAGACGGGAAACGGATTAGTGTGCTGAAGAAAAGAAACTGAACTAAAATAAAATAGGAGTGCCACTGCACTCCTTGTAATAAATTTTTTATTAACCATCCTACCATTGGCAGAACTCCACAAATATAGATGTAATTTTATTATGAACAAAATAGATTCAATAATAATTCACTGCTCAGCCACACGTGCCGGGCTGGACATAGGTAAAAAGGAGATTAATCAGATGCACGTATCCCGTGGCTTTCAGTGTATTGGGTACAACTACGTTATCCGGCTGGATGGTACGGTAGAAGTTGGCCGTTCGCTCACTATTGACGGGGCGCACTGTAATAGCAAGGGATTCTCAGGTGTGTCGTACAACAAACATTCAATTGGTATCTGCTATGTGGGCGGTCTGGACGCGCACGGTAAGGCAGCTGACACCCGAACACCGGAACAGAAGAAAGCGTTAGCCAAACTGATTAAGGAGCTTTGCGGAAAGTACCAGATTGTCGAGGTGCTGGGGCATCGTGACACATCGCCTGACCTGGACGGTGATGGTATCGTGGAACCTGAAGAGTGGACGAAGATGTGTCCTTGCTTCGATGTGCGGAGCGAATATCCTTTTGTCCCTGAAATCGTTGTGAAGCCATGAAGTTATACGAATACATAATGGATAAGGTGAGCTGGTGTATTACGCTGGCTCCATTTATGTGCCTCGTTCTCATTTATTCCTGCCAGACAGTGAAGTATGTTCCGGTTGAAACCAAAGCTGATAGCGTGGTAATAGAGAAATTGGTTGAAGTACAGATCCCTCCTGACAGTGCCACCATCCGGGCGTTGTTAGAGTGCGACGAGAACGGGAAGGTCGTACTGAAATGGTTGGACATCGCAAACAGTAAGAACGCTCAGGCGCAGCTTACCATTGATAGCCTAGGTAATCTACTGGCGAAGATGAAAACTCAGCCGGATACGGTTTACCTTCCAGCGAAGGAAGTGGTTGTTTCCAAAAAGGAAAAAGTTCCTTACCCAGTAGAAAAGGAACTTACTTTATATCAAAAGATAAAAATTAGACTTGGTGAACTCTCATTTATTGTAATTATAGTGATAATAGGATTATTGGTGCTTAAAATATTCAAGAAGTAGTATATTTGTAGTTAATGCGGAAAATACATTAAACTACAAATTATGAGAAGATTGAAGAAGTATATAAAAAATGAAAGATCATGGATAATTACCATATCAATAATAGCATTCTCTATTTTATGCTGTTTTTTTATTTCAGAAAGGAGTAAATTTCATTGGGGTGATTTTGGAAGTATCCTTGGAGCTATTACAGGGTTAATAGCATTTATCGGAGTATTATACACATCAAAACAAAATAAACAGCAGTTTTTGAATAGTGAGGAAAGATCTACATTCTTTGAAATGCTTAAAATATTCATTTCTTATCGTGATTCATTACGTGTAAAAAAAATAGATTGGAAATATGATAAAACACTTCATGATTGGAACATTATTCAATATGAGGAATTTTGTACTACTGAAAAGACTTATCAACAAATAACTTTTGAATTATGTTGTATATTTTACGTAGAAATAAGAAATAATATACCAAACTATTTATCCAAAGAGGAATTCGCAAAAGAAATCATTCCATCAAATAGATCTACAATACAATGGTATTCTTCATACAATTATTTAGCAATTGCTATAAATAATATTTATAACGGATATAATTGGAGTAAATCTGGAGGCGTTGTTAATCAAATACCTATTAATTTAAATACATACGATTATATTTGCTTAATAGCTATAAGAACTTATCTTAAACAGAATAACTTTAAACCAATAATAGAAGCTATATCGAAAACTGCTGACTTTTGTTTTTCTAAATATATAAATCAACTTGGTACATATTTTAGAAACGCTTATTATATTCTGGAAATGGTCTCAGGATTCAACTATCCTAAAAAGTATTCAGATATATTCCGTGCTCAATTATCAAAAGATGAACTCGTACTTTTATTCTTTAACTCTTTTAGTTCTTTGTCAAACAACAAAACCCGACAATTATATTTAGATGCAGATTTATTCAATAACCTTGAACTAAAAGATATAAGATTGAAAGAAAATATAAATAATATATCACGTATGGAATACATAAGTTTCCCTTCAACTTTACAACAAAATCCAGTTAAGAACGAATATGTATCTTATGAGTTTCTAAGCAGATTATATAAATCCATAGATACTAAAAATGATTAGTGCTTACATATAAATACTTACATTGTAATTACTATGTTTTAAATTTAAGATTGTAGCCATTCTGATATACAATATTTTCCAATAATTATATACAACTTTTCTGGGAAATTATATACATCTTTGCAGTGTAGAAGTTTGCTTTTATTGCAAACGAAAGCCCCAACCAGATTAATATCCGGAAGGGGCTTTTATTGACTTATACTTTAGGCTATTTTACATTAAAAGATACAAGCACTTCACGCGGTTTACCCTTGTAAAATTGATATACATAGCACTCCACCATTTCGCCTTTGTACTTTTGGAGTCTCTTGTATAAATACTCCTTCACTTCAACCTTACGAGAGAAGTAAAGATTCTGTTCGCTAAAGACAGGTTCATCTGCCCCAACCCAAGCTTCTAACGAGCATGGGCATTTGTTGATAATTCTTTTCATATTACAATAAATATTATGTAGTGGCTCCATTGCCTCATACATAACATAACAGATAAAGTGTCAGACAAATTACCCTCTCATCATCATAATATCAGACCTCAGTTCGATATATTCTTTGTACTTTTCCGGGTTGTTCACGTAATCAATCACACGAGATATGGCCATATCAGCCTGTTTCTGCCGGACTTTGGTGTAGTATCGTATAACTCCTTTTGATTTGTCTGAGTGGCCTAAGCAGTAGTCTATTATCCCGTCAGGAATACCTATTTCAGAGGCGTACTGAGCGAAAGACTTGCGGGCCGAATAAAATGTAACACGTTCATCAATATTTAACTCTTCAGCCAAATCTCCAAGAGAATACGTAACATACTGAGAAAAGTTGTGATATGTGAATTTATACCCAAAATCAAGTTTCCCCGTCCTTTTATCCATCCACCTGCATATTATCTCTCTTGCTTGAGACGGTATTGTAAATGTGATTACACTATCCGACTGCATTCGCCCTTTAGTCTTTGAGCGTGAATATTCCAATACATCTTTTCTAAAGTCTGTTTGCATAATGTCTATAAGATTCATCCCTCCCAAGTAAAAGGAAAGGCAAAAAAGGTCACGTGCCATAATCAGCTTTCTCTTTTCTGGTGAAGATTCACGAATCTTGTTAAAATTCTGTACTGTCAGATCAAGCTTCCTGATAGGGGCTGCAGATATTCTAGTCGTTACAAAAGGATGTATATCGTAAGATATATTCCACTCTCTTATCGCTCTATTGACGACAGATTTCATTTGGGCAAGCATTGTGTTTACTGTAGTTTCAGTCACTTTCCGCTTCCGTATGAATGCGGCAAAATTCTGGACTAGTGACGGGGTTAAATCAGAGAGAAGTATGTCACCTCTTGCAAAGTCACGAAAATATCTCCCCACCCTTTCAATAGATAATGCGTATGAATCTCTTCCCTCAGACTTGAGATAGTCTACAAAATTGCTACATGCTGATGAAAAGGTTTGCTCATCGGAAAGATTGTCTGTAGAAATGATTTCTTTAATTTGCCGGCAGGAATAAAGTTCAAGATGTTTTATTGAGTCCAGTTTCTCTTGAAGGTCATCAAGGATGTTCCTAAGTTTCCGGTTTATCGCAGATGCCTCTGGATGCTTCACGACCTGACCGTTCTTAAACTGGTTCTCTGAAATAATGAATCGTGTGACGATATATGTTGTTTCATGCTTGTGACGGAGTGCAATTCTTATCTTATGTCTTCCGTCTTTTAATGCTTTTGCCTTGAAAATGGTAAGTGATAGAGTTGCCATAATGATTAAAAAATTTAAGGATACTCCAGGGATACTCACAGAATTGTAAATTTACAATTCAAATCCTTTTTTTTAATCATCGTAATAAGCTGTAGAAAATAGAAAAACCGCCTAATTCACAATGTAATAAGCGGTTTTAAGTCGGAGCCGAAAGCGGGACTCGAACCCGCGACTTACTCATTACGAATGAGTTACTCTACCAACTGAGTTATTTCGGCAACGTGTTTCGTTGAAAACGGTTGCAAAATTACTCTTTTCTTGAAACCTGCCAAATAAAAAAGAGATTTTTTTCCGAAAAACTACATTTTTCCGGCCCGTACAACCCGTTTCCGTTACATCACAAGAGCATTTGACACATTATTACGTGTAATTTGTACAATAGTCCCTTGTCTGCCTTCTGCCGATTTTCTACTTTTACCCGCAAAATGAAACATTACACTACCATGAAAAAGAAACTGATAATTTCACTGCTGGCACTGGCTTCGCTGGGAGCCGGAGCACAAAACTTGCAAAAGGGAGACTACGGATACTTGTACTGCCACATGAGCGGACGAGGAGAATGGACGGCCTACGCCCTGAGCCGTGACGGCGTACACTTTCACGACCTGATTGATGGCGACCCCGTATACAATGTAGAAGAAATGTCAAAAATAGAGGGAGGAGCACGCGATGCCTTTATCTGCCGTACGTCCGACGGAAAGGGCTACCTGATGGTGACTACCGACATGAGCAACGCCAAGAGCCGCTCGTGGTTCAACTACGGCATCAACCTGCTGAAAAGTGACGACCTGATTCACTGGACTTCTACCACCTTCGACTTCCGCCAGGGCCCGGACATTTTCTGTGACCCTCAGTCGCCCGACGTCTATAAGGACTACAGCACCATCAAACGCGTATGGGCACCGCAAATTTTCTGGGACCCTTCGTACGTATGGGCCGATGGCACGAAGGGCGGATACATGATATACTATTCACTGCTTAATCCGGCAGAAGACCAGTACGACCGCGTGTTCTATTCCTATGCCGACGCCACCTTTACACGTCTCACTAAACCCCGCCTGCTGGTGGACTGGGGATATGCTACCATCGATGCCGACATTAACTATGTGCCGGCCGACGGACTCTATCACATGCTCATCAAGAAAGAAGGAGGTACACCCGGCATCTTTGCCGCTACAGCTACAAAACTGACCGGTCCTTATAAAATAAAAGATGAAAACGACTATGTGAAGTTTGAAGGCAACAAAAAGTGTGAGGGCTGCTCTGCCTTCCAGTTGGTGGGCGACTCTACCTGGCGCGTGGCCTACATCGAATACTCCTCCAAGCCCAAAAGATATCGCATCTGCCAGGCCGATGAAAAACTCGCCAACTTCCACTCCCCCGTCACCATGGAGGGCGTGAAACATCCGCAGCACGGCTCGTTCATGCGACTCACCGAAGAAGAATACAAGCGCCTGCAAGAGTGGTCGGACAGCATCATGCGCGAAAGAGCCGCCCGAAACAGCGGAGAAAAGAAATAAAAAGAGGAAAATGAAATATTTTTGTAAAAACTTTTGGCAAACATCCTTTCATTTGAGCAGAAAACATTATCTTTGCACTCCGAATTATGACGTGACAAAAGAGTTTGATGTATTACTGTATAACACATAGTAAAAAGAATAAGCGCACATTCGGAGTTCCGGCGGAATGGACAAATGCCGGAAGCTATTTCTTTTTTCTTTTATGTCACTTATTTCCTGAATATTTAAGATTTCCTATTTTTTCAAACACCCGGAACTGCTTTTCGGCAAGTCCGGGCGTTTTTTCGTATATACGAGAGTAGAATAGAAAAAATACAAGATATAAAGATTATTAGTAACAAGGTAATGAGAAATGTAACATTGATCCTCGACGACGGGAGCCGCTTTCATGGCAAGTCGTTCGGCTATGAGAAACCGGTAGCCGGTGAAGTAGTTTTCAATACGGCAATGACCGGATACCCCGAAAGCTTGACCGACCCTTCGTATGCCGGTCAGTTGATGACACTGACTTACCCGCTGGTAGGTAACTATGGTGTGCCTCCCTTCACATTCGAAGCAAACGGACTACCCACTTTCATGGAAAGCGAGAAAATCCATGCCGAAGCGATTATCGTAAGCGATTACAGTGAAAAATACTCTCACTGGAATGCAGTGGAAAGTCTGGGCGACTGGTTGAAACGCGAACAGATTCCGGGCATCACGGGCATCGACACACGCGAACTGACAAAGGTATTGCGCGAGCATGGAGTGATGATGGGAAAAATCGTGTTCGACGATGAGCCGGACAACATTCCCGAAGCTACCTATGCAGGTGTGAACTACGTAGACAAGGTTTCTTGCAAGGAAGTGATTCGCTACAACGAAGGCGAAGGCAAGAAAAAAGTTGTGCTGGTAGACTGTGGCGTGAAATCAAACATTATCCGTTGCCTGCTCAAGCGCGACGTGGAAATCATCCGCGTGCCCTGGAACTACGACTTCAACTCTCTGCAGTTCGACGGTCTGTTCATCTCCAACGGTCCGGGCGACCCCGACACTTGTGATGCAGCCGTACAGAACATCCGCAAGGCCATGCAGAACGAAAAACTTCCTATCTTCGGTATCTGTATGGGTAACCAGCTGCTTTCAAAGGCAGGAGGTGCCAAAATCTACAAACTGAAATACGGTCACCGCAGCCATAACCAGCCGGTACGCATGGTAGGCACGGAAAAGTGTTTTATCACCTCACAGAACCACGGTTATGCCGTAGACAACAATACACTGGGAGCCGACTGGGAACCGCTCTTCATCAACATGAACGACGGTTCGAACGAAGGTATCCGTCACAAAAAGAACCCCTGGTTCTCGGCTCAGTTCCATCCGGAAGCTGCCAGCGGTCCTACCGACACGGAATTCCTGTTCGATGAGTTTGTAAAGTTGCTGTAATCCACTAAAAAACAAAGAAGACAATGAAAGAAAACATAAAGAAAGTATTGCTGTTAGGTTCAGGAGCCCTGAAAATCGGTGAAGCTGGTGAATTCGACTACTCTGGTTCGCAGGCTCTGAAAGCGCTGAAGGAAGAAGGTATCGAAACCATCCTGATTAACCCGAACATCGCCACCGTGCAGACTTCGGAAGGTGTGGCAGACAAAATCTACTTCTTGCCCGTTACTCCGTATTTCGTAGAAAAGGTCATCGACAAGGAACGTCCCGACGGCGTGCTGCTGTCATTCGGTGGACAGACTGCCTTGAACTGCGGTGTGGCTCTCTACAAAGCCGGTGTGTTCGAGAAATACAACACCCGCGTACTGGGTACTCCGGTACAGGCCATCATGGATACGGAAGACCGTGAGCTCTTCGTACAGAAACTGGACGAAATCAACGTGAAGACCATCAAGAGTGAGGCGGTAGAAAACATCGAAGATGCCCGCCGTGCAGCGAAGGAACTGGGTTATCCGGTCATCATCCGTGCAGCTTACGCACTGGGAGGTCTGGGTTCAGGTTTCTGCGACAACGAAGAAGAACTGAACGTGCTGGCCGAAAAAGCGTTCTCTTTCTCTCCGCAGGTGCTGGTAGAAAAGAGTCTGAAAGGCTGGAAGGAAGTGGAATACGAAGTAGTGCGCGACCGTTTCGACAACTGTATCACGGTCTGCAACATGGAGAACTTCGACCCGTTGGGTATCCATACCGGCGAAAGCATTGTGATCGCTCCCTCACAGACACTGACCAACAGCGAGTATCATAAACTTCGTGAACTGGCTATCCGGATCATTCGTCATATCGGTATCGTGGGCGAATGTAACGTGCAATATGCTTTCGATCCGGAGAGCGAAGACTACCGCGTGATCGAAGTGAATGCCCGTCTTTCCCGTTCGTCTGCGCTGGCCTCTAAAGCAACCGGTTATCCGTTGGCTTTCGTCGCAGCCAAGTTGGGACTGGGTTACGGCCTTTTTGATTTGAAAAACTCGGTGACGAAGACGACAAGTGCTTTCTTCGAACCGGCTCTCGACTATGTGGTCTGCAAGATCCCGCGCTGGGATTTGGGTAAGTTTCATGGTGTGGCTCGTGAGTTGGGGTCGAGCATGAAATCTGTGGGCGAGGTGATGGCGATCGGGCGCACCTTCGAAGAGGCGATCCAAAAAGGGTTGCGTATGATCGGACAGGGCATGCACGGTTTCGTCGGCAACAACGACGTGGAATTCGATAACCTGGACGACGCGCTGGCCAACCCGACCGACCTCCGTATCTTCGCCGTGGCCAAAGCGCTTGAAAAAGGCTACACGGTAGACCGCATCCACGAACTGTCCAAGATCACTCCGTGGTTCCTGGAAAAACTGAAAAACATCGTAGACTATACGAAAGTATTGTCTGCTTACGATAAGATCGAAGACCTGCCTGAAGATGTGCTGAAGGAAGCAAAACGCCTGGGATTCTCCGACTTCCAGATTGCTCGTTATGTTGAAAACCCGGAAGGCAACATGGAAAAGGAAAATATCCGCGTGCGCAACCTGCGTAAGAAATTAGGTATCCTGCCGAGTGTAAAACGCATCAATACGATCGCATCGGAACATCCCGAACTGACGAACTACCTGTATATGACATACGACGGCAGCCAGCACGATATCTCTTACTATCCGAACGACAAGAGCGTCGTGATTCTGGGATCGGGCGCTTACCGCATCGGTTCTTCCGTTGAGTTCGACTGGTGTTCGGTGAATGCCGCACAGACAGCCCGCAAGTTAGGCTATAAATCCATCATGATCAACTATAACCCGGAAACGGTTTCCACCGATTATGACATGTGCGACCGTCTGTACTTCGACGAGCTTTCGTTCGAACGCGTGCTCGATGTCATGGACTTAGAACTGCCGAAGGGCGTAATCGTCTCCGTAGGTGGACAGATCCCGAACAACTTGGCGATGAAACTCTACCGCCAGAATGTTCCGGTATTGGGTACTTCCCCGCTATCAATCGACCGTGCCGAGAACCGTCATAAATTCTCCGCGATGTTGGATTCGCTAGGTATCGACCAACCTCGTTGGGCAGAGCTTACCAGCATGGAAGAGATCGACGCCTTTATCGCAAAGGTCGGTTTCCCAATCCTGATCCGTCCGTCTTACGTGCTTTCCGGCGCAGCCATGAACGTATGCCACAGTAAGGAGCAGATGATCGAATTCCTAAACTTGGCAGCCAAGGTTTCCAAAGAATATCCGGTAGTTGTTTCCGAATTCCTGCAAGGGGCGAAAGAGATAGAATTCGACGCGGTAGCCATGAATGGCGAAGTGGTCGAGTACGCCATCTCCGAACATATCGAGTTTGCCGGTGTCCATTCCGGTGACGCGACATTGGTATTCCCGGCACAGAAGATCTACTTCGAAACAGCCCGCCGTATCAAGAAGGTCAGCAAAATGATCGCCAAAGAGTTGAACATCAGCGGACCGTTCAACATCCAGTTCCTAGCCAAGAACAACGATGTGAAGGTTATCGAATGTAACCTGCGTGCATCCCGCAGTTTCCCGTTCGTATCAAAAGTCCTGAAACGCAACTTTATCGAAACGGCAACCCGCATCATGCTTGACGCTCCTTACACCAAACCGGACAAGAGTGCATTCGACATCGACTGGATCGGTGTGAAGGCTTCGCAGTTCTCATTCGCCCGTCTGCATAAGGCCGACCCTGTACTGGGCGTAGATATGAGCTCTACAGGTGAAGTAGGC
>OGKT01000009.1_pt1 | contig 84298 bp, 65 predicted proteins | sample 1572581 | NCBI WGS metagenome assembly OGKT01 (sample SAMEA2581881, study PRJEB24529) | metagenome | biome: Human gut stool | place: China | collected 2011 | reverse complement strand
CATGTACAACTTTTTACTCATATTTATCAACTTAAATTAATTCCGCCAACGGGTTATATTTATAGATTGTTTTAAAATAACAGTCCATGATGGATATTCCAAATAGTCGTTTTATATAGTATCCTAGTTTTACAATATAGTTACTACTATAGCTATATTTATGAATGTAATATAACTCTTTTCTAGTAAGAGATTTAAAGATTGATAATCTATCTTTTTTATGATAATTTCCATTATATAAGGTATTTCTTACACGTGAAAATAGCATGTTGTAGATTTCTCCAACTTCCTTTTTCTCAATAAGATCAATGTTATACTTAATAGAGAGTTTATCAATCAAATTATAAAAGCATTTCCAGCATTTAAATTCTGTTTGCAATGAATATTCTTTACTGCTGGCATTCCCTTCTCTTAAAAAGTAATTATATCCAGCCTTTTCTATGTATTTTATTTTATCTGTAAAAAATAGACATTTTAATATGAATAATAAATCCTCACAGAACTTTATATTTTGAGGAAAATCAATCCTGTTATTTTTTATAAAAAACGTATTATACATCTTACATGTAGCATATCCATGGCTACATAAGTTGTTGTTTATGAATATCTCATTAATAGATTGTATTCCATTTTTCTTGTATAATACTGTATTCACAGAATTGTCCGCTTGTATAATATGAATTCCTTGGATATATATTTGTACTCCATATTCTATTGATTTTACAAAGTTATTAATATAATCAGAGACAACAGTATCATCAGCATCAATGAAACAAAGATAATCTCCATTACATGCATTTATTCCTATATTTCTAGCTCTGCTTACTCCACCGTTTTCAAGGTGTATCACTTTTGTTCTCGTATCTTGATATTTGTACGTGTCGCAAATTTTTCCAGAAGAATCTTTACTGCCGTCATTTACAAGAATCACTTCGATATTAGAGTACGTTTGAGCCAATACACTATCGATGCAAGCTGTCAGATATTTTTCGGCGTTGTATACTGGGATGATAATACTAATGAGTGGTTTAGTATTCATAGTCTATCCTCCATTATTTTGCACATTTCAGACACTGTTTTTCCCCAACTGTAATTTTCTTTTACAAATCTCTGACCTTTTAGCCCCATTTCTCTTAGGCGTTCTTTGTCAGATAATGCATTGATTATTACATCTGCCAAATCATTAGGATTTTCGCTGTTACACAAGAAACTCCATTCTCCATTATTGCTGAATTCAGGAGTCGAAAATCTGTTTAAAGCTACAAAAGGAGTTTTGTTGCATAGAGCTTCCAAATACGTTATTCCGTTCGGCTCATTTCTGCTTGGCATTACATACAGAGTAGCCTCTTTAAATAATTCTTTTGTTTTCTCTCTAGGGAATCCAACGTATACATCTACTCCTTCTATATCTTTATATTGATCATTTCCTACAATCGCCAATCGTGTATTAGGATAGTATTTTTTAATCTTAGGTAGGGCTTTAATAAGTATATCAAGCCCCTTTATCTTGGTGTTGAATTGTCTTAATACAATGAGTAAAAGATTCTGATCATAATTTTTTTCACCATTATATGCCTCTAAATTCACTCCAAATCTTACATTAACAACTTTCTCAGGATTAAGATTAAATCTTTCTATAATAGATTTTCTTGTCCATTCATTTTGCGTGAATATTACATTCATTAATTTATATGATTCGGCTGTATATTTGTCATAGTTGGATATGTAATAATGAAATCCTCTTTTGTGAGCAGAAGAATCCATTTTTGCGGTTACGGGAAAGTCTGTATCTATATAGCATGCATATTTCTTATCTTTAGGAAAATTTTTATTCAGACAATGTTCTGCTACCATTAAGACCCAATCAGCTTTTTTGTTATTAAGTGCATTTTGAGCTGTTTCTATTGTTTTATAATACATTTGTCTTTCACGACATATGCCGTTTGAAGTATAAAATAATCTACTGTAAAGCGTAAGTAATTTTTGATATAAAATTGAAATGTTCGGAAATATTTTGACCCATTTAACCTCTTCTATACCAGATTGCATGGGGAAAAGTTTTTCAAAGATATCTAGAGTTCCAGACCATAACTGCTTTCTTTCTCTTCCGTAATATGTGATTAATAGTTTCATTTTCTTTCTTTTAAAAAATAAATATTTAAACAATCTTCTCTAATGTATTTTTTTCTAAGGGCATAAATAAGTCCTTGTACAGTCCAAAAGTAAATAGTGAATTGACAACCTACTGTCGTTATATATCCTTCTCCAATGGAATTTATGCAGAAAAAAACTAATAAACCTATTAAAAGACAATATAAATAATGTCCTTTTTTATGCTTCAAAAGAAAAATTAGATTTTTAATGGTTAATGAAAGAAATAAAAAAGCACCGATAAACCCTAACTGTGAGAATAATGATCCCCATCCAGTTGTCGTTTCAATTATACCTGTTTTTTTGCTGAATTCAGATGGATTTGATATGTTTGCGAATCCAATACCTATAATTGGACTTGATTTAAATTCAATGTATCTATCCTCCCAATAAGATTCTCTTGACTTCATATCAAATTCTTTATAGTTTTCTCCCTGTTTATCAGATATTCCTAATGTATATTCTTTCCATAAAGGGAAAGTAAAAATGGCTATTATTGATACTACAGCAGTCATGCTGATTAGTTTATTCACATTTCTTTTAAATTTGATGTAAAACATAAAAAGTGAAGATATAATAACGCTTACTATAGAGTTACGAGAGGAAGAGAGAAGTAGGCATATTAATAAGCCTAAAATCATAATGATTGATAGTATAAGAATTATTCTATTTAAAGAGTTGTAGAACATTAGAAGGGAGGTTAAATAAATAATCCCGATACTACATAACATTCCTAAAAAATTGGTGCCTATTGTACCTGCGTAAACTCTGTTTCCTTCGCTAACTTCTATAGCTCCTGTCTTGTAACTGTAATAATTAATAAAACCTATGAATACTAATAATATACAAGAATATATTATAAACCGGTAACAGTAAATGTTTTTTTTAATACTGGAAAGTAGAGGGGTAAAGCCTATAATCAGAATTGAAAAGGCCATGAGCCGGAAAGGAGCCTGGAAAATTGGTAATATCCTTGTATGGTTAAATAGCAGGGAAATTAAACAAGTCAATAAGAATAGTGAAAAGACAGAAAATAAATTATTTTTCTTGTAGCTTCGATTATTGTAAAAGAATGCAATAAAAAGCATTGGATAATACAACTTATAGCCTATACCTCCTGTATAAGAAGATATAAAAGTTAAGGCTACAATAAGCGCAAAATAGAATATAGGATCTTTTAAGAAAATAAGTTTATTCATTTTCTCTCCAATCTTTTAAAGTTCCCCAATCCTTATATTTCTTTACTTTGTTTGGACGAAAATTGTATCCATCTAATAATGCTTTGTAAATAATATGCGACATATATAATGGATTATTGTCTTTTAAATCTTCAAATATTTTGCAAAATAAGTTAGTGTCTTCAAAGAAATAACCTCCTGCGCAGAAATCTCTTCCTAAAATTCTTTTTTCAATGATGTTTGTGATATAATACATATCATCTATATTTACATAACTTTTATTTTGTGGATTAACCTGATTCAGTTCATCTAAAGGATAAATGCATACTGCATTTTCTATTAGCATTTCTGTTTCAAAATAGGAATCTGCATCTTTTATAAAAATATGTCCTTTAATTTGATTCTGTTTAATTGTCTGATAAACAGTTTCTGGCTGTGATTTGGTTGGATTGTCTAGTTCTATTACATGAGCTTTTGTTGCAATATTTAATCTCTTAAATTGTAAGGTCAAAAGTTCTTTTAACTGATATTCGATACTATGTTTTTTTAGGATGGTGACATATATGCTATCAAATTCGTCTAAATTAAGTCCATTGATTGCGGCGAGACATATCATCCTACCTTTACTATCTAATCTGAAAAGATATGGTATTTCATCTTTATAATCAGTTTTATCAGCTGCTAGTGGTATTATTAGTGAGTTTTGCATATTAATTCTGTTATTTTTTGTTTTAGATATATTATAACTTTTTCTTCATGTGCATATTGTAATATTCTCAGAAAATTGAGTAGTTGAAAGATATGATAATATTTACAATACCATTCATATTTTTTGAAGCAACAATCTAATTCTAGGTCGATTTTATTGCAAATTATCTTTAATCTTGTTTTGTCATAATTATCGGAATACATTAATGGTGACCACAGATAGGCCGTATCTTGTCGTAGCTTGACCATATCCATAATAGGAGATTCAATAAAGGAGTCAAGAAAATCTATAAGGTAATAATTATTTCCGTTAAAAAGTATGTTTGAGAATGTCAAATCACCATGACAGATTCCTACGGGTATATGAATGTTTGTATGATTCTGATTTATTACAATGTTGGCTTTATTTATTAGATTCCTAATTTCGTTATCTTCTGATAAAAACTTATTACCTAGAATTTTTTCTTGGATATCTGCCCATTTATCTAATATTATATTGGGGGAGAGGCATGTTATCTTGGAATTCTCGACCTCTCTTTTTATGAACAGATCAAATGCTTTAATGAAATAATTTATTTGCTCAAAGCCGGCATTTTCAAAATGATCAATAAAGTTCTTGGAATACACATATTCCATTTTCATAATCATTTTCTTATCATCTTTTTCTATCTTGAATATTTCTGGAACTCTTATATATTGATATTCTTTTTTAGACGCCTCTTTTTGTTTGATAGCCTGATTATATAATCTTTTTACATATTTAGAATCAAATGTACTTTTCTCTAAATATATGTTGTTGTTTTCTTTTATAATGTCTATACGGCAGCCAGAATGCCCTTTAACCTTTATTTCCATAACTTTTTATTGATAAATAATTACGTTTTATACCTAAAGAAATTAAGCTGAGAAGACTATTTTCTCTTATAATACGACTGATAATATATGAAACACTTATTGTTATGCAGCTCAGTATTAGTGAAACAAAAATTTGTATTTCAATATTATTGGATAGTAATTGACTTGTAAATGAATCTTGTAATAAAATAGGCTTTGATTTATGTCATAATCTTTTTTATACCCTAAATATCCTGATATGATAAAAAATAAAGGCATGTGAAAAGCATATATAAAATCTATGAATGCCATATTGATACCTTTAAAGTCATGAAAGGTATGCCCCATAACAACCAATAAAATAGCAAAACCTTTTATTGAATCAATATAAGCTATTCTTTTCATGCTATATTAACTTTTATGTATGATATACCAGCATTTTCTGCCGCTTTTATACCTATATTAGAATCTTCAAATACCAATGTTTCTTCTGGTTTCATATGAAAATAATCTAATACTTTCAAATATATTTCGGGATTTGGCTTTCCTTCAGAAACGTCTTCACCAGTTAAAATTAAGTCAAAACAATCAGAGATACCAATGTAATCTAAAACATTCAAGAGATTTTTTTTTCTAGCTGTTGATGCTACAGCCGTTTTTCCTCCATTAAACTTAAATGATTTTATAAACTCTAGGAGAGAAGCGTTGATTTTAAGAAAATGAAAATACTTTGGATATGCTTTTTCCTTTATTTTTTTGATTTTTTCGCGAGTCTCATTATCATAAATATGCATGTAGTCCATAAACTTGTCAAACCTGAACCCAAAACATACCTTGTATTGTTCGTCTGATAGTTCAAATCCACATTCTTTGAATGCTTCCTGATAGGCGGCCATATTGGCGTGAAACGTATCAACCAAAGTTCCGTCAAAATCGGATATTAGAAGATTAATCTTTGTCATTGTAGTACTTTTGTGATAGTTTTATTTATATAAAAATATGGAATTACCAGTATAAAACTTATAAATATAGGAATCAGAAATGGATAATTATATTGTTCACTTATATAATTTCTTACTATATAATTACCTAATGGCAACCCTATGCATTGCGCTAAATATATTTCATAAGAAATATCTTTTAGCTTTGGCTTATTTAGAAATTCTAGTTTGTATTTAGTGAGTAGCATAATAATGATCACAATCAGACATAATGCACTTATTGTGTAAAAGAAAGGTTGGAGTTTTTCTATAATTATTTGGTCTATACTCCAAATCCGTAATATGTTGTTTCTCCAGGTAAGTATAAATAAGGTAATTCCTATGGTTATAGGAAGATTCATTCTATACTTAAGTTTTGACGAATGATTAGCATAAAAGATACCTGCAATAAAGCATGGAGTTGTTGTATAAACCCATGCTCCTGCATTTACAGTATAGCAATAAGCATAATATGAAACAATACATAAAATAATTACCCTTGAGTTCTTACAATATTTATATGAAATGTAAAAGATGAGGTAAAGATATATTAGAATAACAAAATACCACCCATATGGCAAAATGGGGTAGTAGCTAATAATTCCCCAAATAGATAATTCTTTTTGTGGATATATTATTGATGAAATTATAATCCAAACGATAGTAGAAATGATGTATGGGATAGCTACTTTGGGAATCCTTTTTTTTAAGAAGCTGTCTAGGTAATTTTTTTTATTCTGTAATGAATACATTAAACCATATCCAGAAAGAAAAAAAAATAATGCTACAGAATATGTTCCAAAATCAAATAATTGATTGAATATTCCTAGATTATACTCTTTGATCAGATGACTTATGACAACTATTATTGCTGCAATGATTTTAAGATAACATAATCTTTTATATGGTAATGTGTTATTCATATTTCTTTAATTCTTCAGGTGTCCCATATGAATAATATTCTTCCATTTCTGCCAATTTTACTGTCTCTCCATTTTTTAGTAGATAATTGTAAAGTAATGAAACATAGAATTCTGGCTTTGAAAAATTTGCTTCATGTAATAATGTATTAGCGGCATAAAAAAAACTTTCTGCTTTTGAAAAAAAATAGGCGCCACATAAGGCATGGTTGGAAATAACTTCTTTTTCTGCGGTCTGAATCACAATATTGTCTTTGTTGGTTTTTGCATAGCTGTATCTTGGCTCACAAGATTTAAAAGAAACCAGCATTCCACCGTCCACATCTTTTATATCTTTAGATAGGATTTCTGTGATACCTTCATTGTAGCCCTTGCTTTTAAATTCTAAGTCACAATCCATAATAAGAATAGCATCGTGCATGTCTATTGCATCTTTAGCTAACATACAGGTTTCTACTGCTCCTCTGGTGGTCTTTTCTACAGAGAAAATATGAGCTTCTGGTATCAGTTCCTTGATTTTCTTTTCTATATCGAATTTTTCAATATGCTCTTTTCTTACGATGAATGAGTATTTTTTAGGAGCTTGTATGTTTTCTATACTACTTATTGCTCTTTGGAATAAAGTTTTACCCTTAAACATTATAAGTGGTTTTGGGGTTGTAAATCCTTCTTTTAGAAACCTGGAACCTTCTCCAGCCATGGGCATGATAATATGTAATGGTCTCATATTATTTATTGTTTTCGTTTTCACTTAAAGTTTTTGTTAATTCTGGTTCTAATGATTCAAATATGCGTTCATAACCTTCTGTTACTATTTGGGCAGGTGAGCCTGCAAGCGTGATATATTGTTTGTCATTTTTTTGGTAATCTTTATTGCATAAACTATTTGAGGCAATGATAGTATAATCAGGAAGTTTTGTCCCTTTGTTTATAGTGACTCTATTACCTATCCAAATATTATTGCCAATAATAATTTCTTTGTTAATTGGAGGTATGGCGTTTGTTTTAATATTTCTCATATAATGAAAATTAGAATCGAAAACTTGACCCTCCCAACTCATTCTTATATGAGATCCAAATTTTATCATTTTACGAGAAATAATTTTATTTCTTGGTGCTATTAATACGTCGCTACCAAATTCAACAGTTGCATTTTTATTTATTTCAATAACAGATCCGCTACCTATACAGATGGGGGTTCCTGTAAGAATGAGATTCCCTTTGAGAGAGAAAATAATAGGGGATTGGGGAAAAATTTCAGATTCTGCTAGACCGAATTGAAAGCAACCTCTATTTATGTTTGTGTTTATGATTATGTTTCCTGTCAGTGATTTAAACTTAATCCTTCCATAAAAGTCAAAAGGTAGTTTAATCGCTTGTTTAAATGGTAACATCTTAAAATTAAAGTATAAGATAGCAAACCAATTGTGTTTGAAAAAGTTTAGTAATTTCATTTGATTGAATATAAACATTTAATAAATATGAATGGAAAATATTTTATTGAATAGTATTTTAGCATTTGTTTTGTTGGTAATTTTACGTCTACTTTATAGATAGATAGTGAATCTATATAATTCTTACACTCTTTGATAATTTCTTTCTGTTCGGATATTGAGGTTTTATTGTTATAAAATATTTGTTCTGTAATTCTTAATATACAATTTGATAGCATATTTGAGAAGTGTTTTATTATTATTCTTTCATTGGGAAAGCGAGAATTATAGTATAAAAAATCATCATATTGTAATTGTAAAGCTGTACGTACTTGTTTGTAATCAACAATTTTATGGGTTAAAGAATTATTAACTTCTCTGTAATAGTAGGATGTATCATTCCCTACAAATATGCTATTTTGTATATACTTGAAGTAGGTAAAACAAAATATCAAATCTTCACAGAAGGAGAGTCCTTCTGTAAACCTTATATGATATTTATTAATAATTTCTTTTCTGAATAGTTTTCCCCAAGGGGCTAAACATAAACCTTTTTCTCCACAGATGGCACTGATTACATTCTCTAATGGTATATTTTGAATAGGGGTATTTTTAAAAAAATGTTTTATAATATTATGTTTTATAAATCCTTCTACCAATGAGAAATCGTATAAGGTATTTGAGTCTTGAGGAATGAGTTTACTTAGGTAATCGTGTCCTATATAGTCATCGGAATCAATAAATGTAATCCATTCACCTTTTGCTTTTTCTATCCCCATATTTCTAGCAGAACTTACACCTCCATTTATTTTGTGATATACTTTAACTCTTTTATCTATTGATTCATACTCTTTACATATATTAAATGATGAATCAATACTACCATCATCTATTAATAATAATTCAAAATTAGTATAACTTTGATTTAGTATAGAGTCAATACATTCTTTTATATAGTTTTCTACATTATATATTGGTACTATAATTGTAATCATAATTTTTTTGATATAATGTTTTTAATGCGTGATACAAAATCTTTTGTTCCAGAAAAACAAATATAGAATAAAAGACTTCCAATAATTAAATTAGTAATTCCTACTATTATTGTATTTATTATAAATGTCTTTAATGTTGAGGTGCCGTCTAGGTGTAATGGTTTAAATGCATAGTAAGAAAAGATAAATAAGATGGTTGCTATACTATATCTATAAAAAATTGGCTTAAAATATTTTGTCGCATTTATATGAAATCCATCTCTAAATAAAAAGAATGGTTTCCAAATAGAGATAATTACAATTTGACTAATGAGAATTCCAATGATGATTCCATTTAACCCCCAAAAATATCCTAGAAGAATAGAAAAACAAATATTTAAACCTGCTTCAGCAAGTGGAGCCCAAATATCTTTATATAAACCGTATGCATTAAGATAGTTATCCACTGTTGTACGAGTCATACTTATGCTATTAAGAACAATATAAAGTAATAAGAATGTTTTACTTAAACAATATTCTTTTCCTAACCAAATAGTAATAAATGGGTTTGTTAAATGATAAAGGCATAAAAGTGATATAACAGAAATGCACATTCGGGAATCATATAATTCCCAAAACACTCTAACAATACGGGAACTATCTTTACTCGCTACTAAATTCCCAATAGCAGCTCCCGTACTGCTAAATACTGAACTTAATAAAGAACTGACTTTATTGACTATTAATATATAATTGCCATATAATGCCACTATTGTTAGACTAGTGAACCCATAGATAATAAGTGGACTAGATTGGCTTAAAATAACAAATCCAATTCGGTGAAAGAAAGCTTGTCCTGTTTTTTTTAATACTTCTGGATATTCTTTAAGATATTTCTTTCCTTCTGAAATGTGAGTTTGAAGCCAAGGATAGTGTTTCTTTAATATAGAGTTTAAAATTGTAGCGGTAGCAATAGCCCCAATAAATTCTAGAATTAGCCAAGAAAAGAATGGAAAAGGCAAGAAAGTTATTGTAAGAATCTGGAATATTGTCTTGAGAATTATACTTCCTTGTACATATTCTTGGATTTTATAGTTTTTTTGATCTGCATACAATACAATCTGCCTATAGTTTATAAAATAACCTAATAAGGAGCTGAACAGGAGTACTCCAAAGGTGAGATAAGCATACCAAATAGGGAGAGGAGACTTTGCAAATATCCAAGGGAAAAAGCACATAAGAATTGCAGAAGCCCCAATGATGAAAAGAGCAATTCTCCTATAAATCCAGCCTTGTAAGGATACTAACTTATTTAAGGTGGTATAGTCTTTATTAAAAAGAGGTTGATATAAAAAATAGCTTACAGCTGCGGATACTCCTAATTCTGCTAAATTTAAAAAACCTAATAAGTTAGAGGCCGTAGTATTTAATCCTAATATTTCACTCCCTAAATAATCAAAAAAAACTTTTCTGGAAAAAAAACCGAGAATTAATTGTAGAAAATAAAAAATTAAAGCAACTTGAGCATTTTTTAAACTTTTACTAGTTCGTGATTCTTGTGTCATTTACTAAGTTCTTATTTTTTAAGTGATGTTATATTGTGATTTATGTTTTGAAGTTTAAGTTGAGTCAGATTTTTTGTTTGTAAATTCCAGGCGATTCACATCGGCTGGAATAATTCTAAATATGAAAAATTTCTCTCCCATCCCGTGGGAAAGACTCTACCTTAGTTATTTCTTTTGTCCATAGCCATAACCGTAGCCATAGCCGTATTTCTTGCCATATCCGTAGTGTCCGTATTTGCCATACTTGCCGTAGCCATAGTAGGAGCCGGTTTCACGTTTGTTCATATCAATGCCGTTAATCAATACGCAGAGGTGGGGAAGCTTGCCGTCCTGCTGCAGTTCATTGATTAATTTGAATTCGCTCTTGGCCGTGTAGTTGGAGCGGCAGACGTAGACGCTTAAATCAGCCACACGGGCAATAAGCTGGGTATCAGTCACCATGCCGATGGGGGCAGTGTCTAATATCACGTAGTCAAAATGTGCTTTTAGCTGTTGGATAGCGTCATCGAGTGCCTGGCGTGCTACTAACTCTGTCGGGTTGGGGGGGATGGCGCCACCGGGTAAAATATAGAGGTTGGGTGAAACCGTAGATGCCTGACATAGGCTAAGCAAATCGGTGTGTTCGGGGTCGGACAGGTATTGTGAAATACCCGCTTCCTTGTGGGAGAGGTGGAATACTTTGTTCAGTCCGGGCTTGCGAATGTCAAGCCCTACAATCACTACTTTCTTACCCATAAAGGCAAAACTGCAGGCCAGGTTGCCGGCATTGAAACTCTTGCCCTCGCCGGAAGTGGTGGAAGTGAAGAGGATTACTTTCTGTCCTTCCTGCAGCATGTACTGGATATTGGTACGAACGGAGCGGAACACTTCTTCCATCAGCTCGTTACGGTTTTCGCGTACTACAATGGCGCCTTCGCTAGTTTCTGGTGTGAGTGGAATATCACCTACAATAGGGAGGGTGGTGATTTTTTCTACATCACCGCGAGTCTGTATCTTGAACTGAAGCAATCCCCAAATGAAAATCAGTCCTACAGGAAGTCCTAAGCCCAATACGAGGGCAATCATGTAAGTCTGTGAAGGAGTAGGGAAAATCTGACCACCCGCCAGAGGCTCGTCGATGACGCGGGCATTGTTGGCGGTAGAAGCCAGGGTAATGTTGTTTTCTTCGCGCTTTTGCAACAACATCAGGTAGAGATTGGCCTGAATTTCCTGCTGGCGTGACATGCTGAGGTATTCTTTTTCCTGCACGGGGGCATCGCTTACCTTGCCGGCATATTTGCGGGTCTGTGCCTGCAGGGCCTGGCGATTGATAAGCAAGCCTTTTTCGGCAGTCTGGATGGCACCCATTACGCTGTTACGCATTACTTCGATGCTGGCGTTCAGGCTCTGCACGGCTGGGTTGTCTTCGTGCGAGGTGCGCAGCAAACGCTTGCGCTCAATCAGCATCTGATTATAGTTCTGTACCACGGTATTCAAGTCGCTGTTGTTCAGCCCAATGTTGGCAGGGATTACTTCATACTGACTCTTTTCACTCAGAATATGATTCTTCAGGTGATTGACCAGACTGATTTGTACCTCATTCTCTGCGTAAGCACGTTCATAGCTGGCCTGTTCACCAGCAGCCTGGGTAGCATCGGCAGCAATATCTACCACACCCGCCCGTTGTTTGAAGCTGGCCAGCTGGCTTTCGGTAGTACCCAGTTCTTTATTGATAATGCGGATACGCTCGTCGATAAATTCGGCGGTCTTAGCCGCTACCTCGTTCTTGTCGTTATTTCCTTCCTCGTTATAGAGTTCTACTAACTTGTTTAGAAAGTCTACTCCGCGGGCTACCTGACTACCGGTGAAGGTAAGCTGGGCAATGGTGGTAGACTTGCTGCTGGGACTTACCGCCAAGCGGTTACGGTAGGAAGCCGCTGCTGCATTGGGTGATACGACTGTAGTTTGAATCACTTCGGGTACAGGCTGGATAGTTTGTTGGGTAGAGTCAGTTGCCGAGAAAGTGAATACACCCGCGGGGGTAGAGAATACGGCAGGTAGGCTTTCCACGGTCTTTTTCCATTCCTGACCTTCGTGTTCTACCAGGACTTCGTGAAGCTGTTGGTTGCGGAAGTGCATCTTGACCTGGGCATAGCCCATACGTTCGGCTTCTTCAGGGGTTACCCATACCTTGACGGGCGATTGCTTGTAAAGCTCGGTGTCGCGGAACTGACCGGGCACGGAGTAGCTGACATAGAGGTCGAGGGCGGTCACTACTTTCTTAATCAGGGTGCGTGAACGCAGGATTTCCAGTTCGTTATCAAAACTCTGGGTGGAAGAGGATACAAAGCCTAAATCTTCCAGGTTGGCTCCACTTGCTCCTCCCTTGCTCTCGTTCTTAATCAACACGGATGAACTGACGGTGTAAAGAGGAGTCAACGTCTTGAGGTAGAAAAAGGCACCAATCAGGAACACAGCTACGCAGCCCAGAATCCAGGGCCAGTACATCAGAAGTTTGATTAAAAAGGCTTTATAGTCGAAGCCGGAAGCTTCTTCGTCTTCCAGCAGGTAGTTTTTGGTTTCTTCTGCCATAGGTAAATGTGGTTATTATTTGGAAATTGCGAGTACAAGAGAGGTGATGGAAGTCACGATGCTGAGCAGGGTAATCCACATGGAAGAGTTGCTGTTAAAGGTATTGGTACGTACCTTGGCCTTGGTGGGCTTGACATAGACTACGTCGTTCTGCTGCAGGTAGAAGTAGGGGGACTGGGCTACATTGGCTTCAGTCAGGTTGAGGTGATATACCCGGCGCACGCCTGTGGAGTCTTCGCGGAGTAACTGCACGTCGTCGCGTACCGAAAAGAGGGTCATGTCGCCTGCCTGTGCCAGGGCTTCAAAAATAGTCACTTTTTCGGCATCAGTGGTATAGGTCCCTGGGTGTCCTACTTCGCCCAATACGCTGAATTTGTAGTTGGAGGTACGCACGGTCACGTTAGGAACTTCCTTCAGGTAGGGCTGGAGCTTTTCGCGAATCAGGGCTTCACATTCGCGGTTGGTCAGGCCCATAACCTTGAGACTTCCCAATACAGGGAAATCAATACATCCCTGATTGTCTACCAAGTAGGCCAATAATTTTGCATCTTGCATACCTACAGAGTTGCTGCTGCTGGTACTTTCTTTACTTTGTCCGATTTTCCGGTAAAAAGGAGCCGATGCCTCGGGGTCGGTGGTACTTACCAAAATGGTAAGCTCGTCCTTGGGCATGATGCGGAAGTCATAGAGCTGTCCTTCAAGGGATTCATTGAGCACTTGTTCGTTCTGAAGGTAGAGCGATTTCTGGTAAGACGTACACCCGCTCACCAGCAGGGTGGACAACGTCAGCATACAGACTACTTTGCGTATCTTCATCTTTTCTTATGGTTTTGTTATGATTTTTCTAAAGGAATTTCCCTGCGCATAGGGCGTGCTTCGCCGTTACCACTCCCAGCTATAGATTGGGGGCGGTAAACACAGCGGCCAATAATCAGCCGCAAAATTAAGCCTTATTTTTGGTTTATTCAACTTATAGAGGGATTTTTGTCGGTGAAAAGGGTGAAAATCAATGAAAAAGTGGGCGTATCGGCGGATTTTGTAACAATTCTGGAACAATGTATGGGGTATAGGGCGGAGTGTGAGAAAAACGCAAGGGCGTTTTACCTGAAACGCAAGTGCATTTGTGATAAAACGCAAGTACGTTTTACTTCAAACGCAAGGGCGTTTGATTCGAAACGCAAGGGCGTTTTCGGGGAGTTCCGGAAAGGGAATCATGACGGGTTGTCGGGGTTGGCAGGCATTTTTATAAAATGTATATACGCGGGGTGTGGAAAAATACAACGCTTATATTTTTCCACACCTGTATATAGAGAGTTTGCAAAACCGGTGCCAACCCCGACAACCCGTCAAGCTGCGGCCCGGGGAAGGCCGGTTCTTCACTACTGTTCTGTATCTTTTGTGCGAGGGGCTTGGATGCCTTGGCTTGATTTAATTCGCTCTAAATCAGTGGTGAGTGAGCGGAAAAAGTCGCGGAGCAGTTCGTCCTGCTTCTGCGGGTCGGCGGCAAGCAGGCGGTGGTACACGGCAAGGATGCGGCCGAGGAATGTCAGATCCGTCAGGAGCCCTTTTTAACTTTTTGAAACGTGTGTGCGCTCATCGGCGCCAGTCGGCACAACTCTTGTACGGTGAGGGTACGGCCGTGCGACAGCACCTGGTGGCGCCACGCTTCCAGCATCTGTCCTAGTTCAATCAATTTCGCTTGTTTCATACGCATTTTTGTTTAAAAAATAAAATTATAGTAAATTATTGGTTAAAATATTGCACACATGCGTGCAATGTGGGTTTGTACTTTCTGTAAACTTGTGTTACATTCGTTTCGCTGTTTTGAAAAGAAAACACAAAAATTAAAACTAAAAGGATTGCAAATTTAATAAATCATTAAATAAAGCACGAGAAAATGAACAAAATGATGCTAAGTATTTTTAAGGGTTATACCGACACGATGCCCGTGGCGGTGAGTCTTGATGAAGTGGTCCGTTTGATTCGGGAGGACAAGGTGTTGGCCGACCACACCGAAAAATACCGTTACTACCGCTCGCAGGGGCAGAAGACGGCCGCCAGCCGGGAAAAGGCGGCCTGCCCCTGCTTTGCCGTGGCGGTGCGTTTTGAGAACGGGAAACGGAAGGCCGATATCAGTGGCTGGACGGGTCTCTCGATGGTGGACTTTGACCATCTGCCCGAAGGACGGGCGGGGGAGGTGTTCGAAAAAGTGTGTGCCGACCCGCATACCGTGCTGGCTTATACCACCATCAGTGGGCAGGGGGTGAGGGTGGTGTGCCGCTACTGTCTGGATGGAGAGACGCCCGATACCGACCGGGTGGCATGTTACAGCCGGGTATTCCGCAGGGTGAACGAGTATTATGGGCAACTGACGGGGTGCAGTTTCGACCCTGCCTGCAAGAATGCCACGCGACTGAGCGGACTGGCGCATGACGCGCAGGTGCATTACCACGACGGGGCGGAACCTTTCCGCTTCGACCTTTCGCGCATGAAGAAGGCGGATGAGCCTCGCAGGGGACGGGTGGAGCGTGTGGTGGCCCGTATCCGCAGGGAGCTGGACGAGCAGGGTGTGGTGTATGCCCCGCATCATCACAATGAGTACATCATGCGCATGGGCTATCTGATGAATGAGTTCGGGCTGCCGCTGGAGCAGGCCATCGGCTGGGCGGACGGACGCTTTCCGGAATACGACGGCGACGTGGCGGCCATTTTCCGCTCGTGCTATGCCGATACGGAGGCGCACGGACGGCGGGAGGCGGAACTGTTTCGTGCGAAGAGGGAGAAGAAGGGGGAGGGACGTTCCCAGCTGGCCACGCCCCAGGAGATTGAGCAGTTTCTCGCCACGCAGGCGGAGTTCCGGAAGAACGTGATTACCGGGAAGGAGGAGATGCGTCACCCCGAGGCCGAGGAGTTTGTGGAGCTGACCGACCGCCTGGTGAACTCGCTGTGGAGCCGTATGACCAAGGAGGGGCACACGGTACGCCTGTGCGATGTGCGCTCGGTACTGGAGTCGGAGTTCGTGCCGGAGTTCAACCCCTTTACGGAGTATTTCCGCTCGCTGCCTCCGTGGGACGGGGTGACCGACCACATCGGACGGCTGGCGGCCACGGTGCACGTGGAGGGTGACGCGAAACTGTTTGATGATTGTTTCCGCAAGTGGCTGGTGGCTGTGGTGGTGTCGCTGATGGTGAAGGAGGTGACGAACCACCAGATTCTGGTGCTGGTGGGGCGGCAGGGTTGCTACAAGACGACCTGGCTGGCGCGTCTGCTGCCGCCTGAACTGCAGCGGTATTTCTGTGTGCGTTCCAACAGCGGACGGCTGACGAAGGATGATAACCTGGCGCTGTCGGAATTTGCGCTGATTTGCCTGGAGGAGATTGACGAGCTGCGCCTGGGCGACATCAACCAGCTCAAGGCGATGGTGACTATGCCGGCGGTGAACGAGCGGAGGGCGTACGGGCACTACAAGGAGAACCGTCCGCACATTGCGAGTTTCTGCGGCACGACCAACCAGCCGGAGTTTCTGAACGACCCCACGGGAAGCCGGCGCTGGCTGCCTTTCACGGTGGTGCACATTGACGACCCCTACACGCATCCCGTGGACTATGCGGGGGTGTACGGGCAGGCCCTGATGCTGTGGAAGAAGGGGTTCCGCTACTGGTTCGACGAGGAGGAAATCGCGCAGGTGAACGCACGCAACGAGCGGTTTGAGACGGCCAGCCTGGAAACGGACTTGTTGCTGGCTTTTTTCCGCGTGCCGATGCCCGGCGAGGAATGTATGTTCCTGACGGTGGGCGAGATTCTGCAGCACATCAACGGGGGCATGAAGAATCCCCTCAGTGCTGTCAAGGTGGGGCTTGCCTTGCGGAAGGCGGGATTCGAGCAGGTTCGCGTGGCGGGAAAGAGGGGGTATCGGGTGGTGATGTACACCATCGAAGAGGTGAACCGCAACCGTCGTGCCATGGGACGATTCACCGAGGCGCCGGCTGAAGAGTAGTCTTCATCGCCCGGTCGCCGGATGGTGATAACGCTTTGATTTTCATGTGGATTTTTATGTTCCGAAGAAGGAAATATACCGGAAAAAACGGGTGGAAAAACTTGTGTATCCGGCCGGAATTGTGTAAATTTATAGGTAACTAAAATAAAACGGAACAATGAACTACATGCAATTGAAAACGGGACCGGGAGCTGTTGCCGGGGAGGAACGGGAGGGTTTCTGCCTGAAAGCTTACCGGAAAAGTGAGTTGGCGGGCTTGTATTTTCCGCAGGCAGGTAAAAAAGGTGCCCTGCAGGGGCTGGGGCGATGGATCAAGCAGTGTGCGGAACTGGAAAGGGAGCTCGAGCGGTCGGGCTACCAGAAAAACCGCAAGTTTTTCCTGAAATCGGAGGTGGAACTGATTGTGAGGTTCCTTGGAGAGCCGTAAGCGGCGGCGTTTCCTTTTTCTAATGTCTTCAAAAGTCTTCAAATTTCCTCGAATGTCTTCGTAAGTCTTCGTATGTCCTCAAATGTCTACATGGGCGGAAACGGGGAGTGTAACTTTGCCTTTGTAAGAAACAATGAAGAATGAAGAGTGAATAATGAAGAACAATCAAATAATGAAGAACAATCAAATAATGAAGAATGAAGAGTGAATAATGAAGAATGTGCGCGCGTTTCCTGGATTCTTAATTCTTAATTCTTAATTCATCATTCTTAATTCTTCATTTTATTATTAATTTTTAATTTGAAAGACCTATGAAGAAAACAGTGACTTATTCGGTTGTAGGGCGTGTGAACCCGGCCGATCGTGAAAGCGGTGAAGTGAAGTATTATGCACAGTCGCAGGCTCGCGGCGAGATGGGTATCCGTGAAATAGCGGAACGTATTCACCAGATGTGTACCGTGACCCGTGCCGACGTGATGGCGGTATTGACGGGACTGGAAGACATCGTGTCGGAAGGCTTGCAGGGCGGCGAAATCGTACGCCTGGGTGAACTGGGTTCGCTGCAGCTGAGCCTGAGCGGGGAAGGAGCCGCTACGGAAGATACGTATACCGACAGCATGATTGAAAAGGTGCGCGTGCTGTTCCGCCCGGGTACGGTGATGCAGGAGGCTATCAACAACCTGGCTTTCGAACGGGTGCCGGTGAAGTATAAGAAAGAGGAAGAGGACGACGGTGCAGGGGTGTAATCGGAACTAAGGCGTGAGAAGATGACGAAAGTAAAATGGATTGTGGTCAGGGTGCTGAAGTGTATTCTCTGTCTCCTGACCGGAAGAAAACCGGATTGTGATGAGAAAAATTGACATGATTGTGATTCACTGTACGGCAACGAGAGCGGACCGCCCGCTCTCGCCTGCCGAACTGACGAAGATGCACCGGAAACGGGGGTTCAAGTGTTGCGGATATCACTATTTTGTCCGCACGGATGGTGAAATTTGTACAATGCGACCGGTGGAACGGGCCGGAGCGCATGCCAAGGGGTATAACGAACACAGCATCGGCATTGCGTATGAAGGGGGACTGGATGCGCAGGGACAGCCGGCGGATACGCGTACGGAACTGCAGAAGCGTTCGCTCCGGATTCTGGTGAGGGTGCTGAAATCAGATTTCCCGGCCATCACGCAGGTGGTGGGGCATCGCGACCTGAGCCCGGATCTGGACGGCGACGGGACGGTGGAACCGGAGGAATGGACCAAGGCCTGCCCCTGTTTTGACGTGAAAAAGGAGTTGTAGCGGTACAAAAGTTTTCTAAATCGTAAAAAGAAGGTGTCCGGCGCCTAAAAAGTTTTCAGGATTCGAAATAAAATCCTACCTTTGCACTATTCAAAATCCAAACGGACAATGGCGAATCTGTATATTATCATTTCTGCATTTGTATCGGCAGTGATACTGGGGAGAATCATTATCCCGAATATTCTGATTATTTCATTGCGCAAACGCTTGTTTGACGTGCCTGATGAACGGAAAGTACACAAACGTCCGATACCTCGCCTCGGGGGAGTGACCTTTTTCCCGGTAATTCTTTTTTCCTTGTGTGTGTTTACGGCCGTGCGGCTGATGACGGGCCACGGACCTGCGGATACTTCGACAACGGACCTGGTGTGCGAGTTTCTTTTCCTGACGGGAGGGCTGACTCTGCTGTATATCGTGGGCATTGCCGACGACTTGATTGGGGTGCGCTACCGGAAGAAGTTCCTGGTGCAGATTATCTCGGCGGCGATGTTTCCGCTGTCGGGCTTGTATATCAACAATTTCTATGGTCTCTTTGGCATTTACCTGATTCCTGCAGAGGTAGGTATTCCGCTGACCATGCTGCTGGTGGTGTTCATCACCAATGCCATCAACCTGATTGACGGTATCGACGGACTGGCGTCGGGGCTGAGTATGGTGGCGTTGCTGGTGTTCGGGGTGCTGTTCGTGCATTTCCGCATGTGGAGCTATGCCATGCTGGCTTTCGTGACGGTGGGTGTGATTATCCCGTTCTTTTCGTACAACGTGTTCGGCAGTGCGGATTTGGGAAGGAAGATTTTCATGGGGGATACCGGCAGCTTGACGCTGGGGTATATTCTGAGCTTCTTTGTCATCAAGTACTGTATGTATGAGCCGGATATGCTGCTCACGATGAAGACGAGTCCGGTGCTGGTGTCGTTCAGTGTGCTGATGGTGCCGTGTCTGGACGTGATACGTGTGGTGCTGCGCCGTGCCCGCAACAGGAAGCCGCTGTTCATGCCCGACAAGACGCACATCCACCATAAGTTCCTGGCCATGGGTTTCTCACCGCGGAGGGCGCTGGTAACGATTCAGCTGATGTCGGCCTGCTTCTGTGCGTTTACCATCGTGGCGATTCTTTATATGAACAACACGCTGGTGTTCGTGATTGACGTGGTGGTATGGACGCTGCTGAACCTCTGGTTTGATCATGTGATTAACCGGAAGGCGAAGAATGAAAAATAAATGAAGAATGAAGAGTGAATAATGAAGAATTAAGAATGAATAATGAAGAACGGGAGGGGTGACTCTTCCGTTCTTTTTATTATGACATAAGAACAAAAAGACATAATTTCAATAATGATGAAGAATGAAAAGTGAAAAGTGAAAACGCAATACGCTCACCTCTTTTACTTTTTAACTTTTACCTTTTAACTATATACCTTATACCTTTTTCTGTCTAAAGAAGCTCGATATCTGTATAACTCGTTTGCAAAAATGTGCTGTAATGAGTGTTATTCGTTTGAAAAAATGTATCGAATGTTGGTTTATTCGCTGGAAAAAGTGTAATTTCGTCGTCGGGAAATAAGATTACACCATGCTTAAAAGGAAGATAGAAACATATTTAGCCAACTGGAAACGGTCTGAGGACAGAAAGCCTCTTGTAATAAAAGGTATCCGCCAATGTGGAAAAACATACATTGTTCAGAAATTCGCAAGGGAGAATTATGAAAGTGTGGTCTATATGAATTTCATTCTTGAGCCTGACAATAAGTCTGCCTTTACCGGCAATATAGATGTGGATACCATCATTCTCAACCTCTCTGCTTTGATTCAGGGCAGTCGTTTCATTGAAGGGAAGACTTGTATTATTCTTGACGAAATTCAAGAGTGTAAGGAAGCAAGGACTGCCTTGAAGTCATTTCATATAGACGGGCGTTTCGATGTCATTGCCACAGGTTCGCTTTTGGGGGTAAAAGGTTATGGTCAAAGTAAGAAAAAGAAGGAGGATGTAGGGCAAGATTCTGTTCCGGTCGGATACGAAACCGTGATTGACATGTATCCATTGGATTTTGAAGAGTTTCTATGGGCAAACGGAATCGGTCAGACAGTTATTGATTCTGTAAAATCATGCTTTGAGAACGAAAAGGCTGTTCCTGACGGGATTCATAAGGTCATGATGGAGATGCTGTACAGATATGTGATTGTCGGAGGGCTGCCGGAAGTGGTGAATTGCTTCCTTAAAACCAGGAATATCGAACTTATCTATAAGTTGCAGCGAAATCTTATTGCCGGATACGAAGAAGATATGGTTAAATATGCAGAGGATGCGGACAAGCCCAATATCCGGGAATGTTTTGAATCTATTCCGAAGCAACTGGCTAAAGAGAACAAGAAATTCCAGTATTCAGTTGTGAAAAAGGGAGGAAGGTCTGCTCAATACATCGGCAGTATTCAATGGCTGGAAGATGCAGGGATTATCCGTAGATGCTATAACACACAGACTACGGAGTTGCCGTTAGAGGGGAATGCCATTAAAGATTGTTTCAAAGTGTACACGACCGATATAGGTATTCTTGTGGCAATGCTTGACTATGGTACTCAGGCGGATATTTTAAAGGGAAATCTTCTTGGATACAAGGGAGCTATTTTCGAGAACCTCATGGCGGATTTTCTGTGTAAGTCCGGTCAGAAACTGTATTATTTCCATAAGGACAGCGGGCTTGAACTGGACTTCCTGGTAAGGCTCAAAGGCGAATGTGTTCTCCTTGAAATTAAGGCAAAGTCTGGTAAAGCAAAAAGCATGACAACGGTTCTTAAAAATAAGGACGTGTATCATGTTAAGAGTGCAATCAAGTTAGGGCAATATAACGTAGGCCGTGATGGAGGTATACTTACCATTCCACTATACATGGGATTTCTTGTAAACGACAAACTTGCAGACGTTATCATTCCTGATGTTGATGTGAGTGCGTTGAATAATGAAGAATGAAAAATAATGAAGAATTAAGAATGAAAAATGAAAAGCGAAAACGCAATACACTTGCCGCTTTTACTTTTTAACTATTACCTTTTAACTCAATATGTTCTTCTGTTCTTTTGTCTAAAAAAAGACATAAAAAAAGGGAATCTTCCCAGACTCCCAATCTTCATTAACCTTAAATCTAATACCATGAAAAACACGATGCAAAGGTAAGGATTTTATGTTATGAAACATATAATTAGGGCGAAAATCTGCATTGAATTAACTTTTTTTACGTTTTAAAGCAGGAACGCAGAATTTTTACACCGGTTTTTTCTGTTTGGAATGGAGATTCCGGAGCTAAGCGCTTGGTGATTCGTTTTCAATAATGTATCTTTGTCCTTAAAACTAAAATGAAAGACAGAATGAGAAGACAGTTTGTAAGATTGGCATTGTGTCTGTTCCTGCTGGGGGGATCCGTTGCGTATGCCCAGAGCGGAATGACCGACAACCAGGTGATAGAATATGTGCAACAGGCGCTTCAACAGGGCAAGGACCAGCAAACCATTGCGATGGAGCTGCTGGCCAAGGGGGCCACTCAGGAGCAGTTGCTGCGATTGAAGTCTATGTATTCGGGTTCGACGGGCGCGTCGACATCGGGCAGCGGTTCTCTGACGGGGGAAGACAGCTCGCTGCTGGGCTCAGGTTCACGGGCCCGGAAAACTACTGCGACCGGTACGGAAGAGGATGCTTCGGAATTCCTGGAGACAAGTTCGACAAACGTGGACAAGAGTATGTGGTCGGAAGACATGCAGAAGACCATGAAGAAACGCCGCAACCTGACGACGGTGGTTACCAGCGAGAACGATGTGTTCGGACGGAATATCTTCAACATTGAACAGCTGACTTTCCAGCCTAACCTGAGTATGGCGACTCCGGAAAACTACCGCCTGGGACCGGGTGACGAGGTGATTATCGACGTGTGGGGCGCTAGCCAGAATACTATGCGGCTGGAGATTTCGCCCGACGGCTATGTGAACATCATCAACCTGGGTCCGGTGTACCTGAACAACATGACGATTCAGGATGCACGCCAGCTGCTGAAGCAGGAACTTGGAAAGATTTATGCGGATTCGGGCAATAACATCCAGGTGACATTGGGAAATATCCGTACCATCCAGGTGAACGTGATGGGGGAAGTGATGGCGCCGGGTACGTATTCGCTGTCGTCGCTCTCGACGGTGTTCCATGCGCTGTACGTGGCAGGTGGTGTGAGCGACATCGGTAGCTTGCGTAACGTGCAGGTGGCCCGCGGCGGCAAGACGTTTGCCCGTCTGGACGTGTATGAGTACATTATGAAGGGGCAGATTCAGGACGACATCCGCCTGCAGGACGGCGACGTGGTGATTGTGCCTACCTACGACGAGCTGGTGAAGATTACGGGTAAGGTGAAGCGTCCGATGTTCTACGAAATGAAGAACGGGGAATCGGCTGCCACTTTGCTGAAGTATGCCGGAGGTTTTGCTTCGGATGCTTACAAAAAGAGTATCAGGGTGTTACGAAAAGATGGAAAAGAATTTTCCGTGAAAACGGTGAACGATATAGACTATTCTGCGTTTAAATTATTAGACGGTGACGTGATTTCGGTGGATTCGATTCTGAATCGCTTCAACAACCGTCTGGAAGTGAAGGGGGCTGTGTATCACCCGGGAGTATTCGAGTTGAGCGGTTCGCTGAACACGGTACGCCAGCTGGTGGAGAAGGCCGACGGTTTGCTGGGGGATGCCTTTACAGGACGTGCGGTGTTGTATCGCGAACGGGAGAACCTGACGAAAGAGGTATTGCCAGTTGACATTCAGGGTATTCTGAACGGTACGTCGCCCGACATTGCCTTGCAGAAGAATGACATTTTGTATATCCCGAGCATCCACGACTTGCAGGACATGGGTAAGGTGACCATCAGCGGTGAGGTGAACAAGCCGGGCAGCTATACGTATGCCGACCACATGAGCCTGGAGGACCTGGTGATTACAGCGGGCGGTTTGAAGGAATCGGCTTCGCTGGTGCGTGTGGACGTGTCACGACGCATCCGTGACCCGAGAGGGACGACGGAGCCGGACGTAATCGGACAGAATTTCTCGTTCGGACTGAAGGATGGTTTCGTGGTGGACGGTGAAGCGGGATTTGAACTGCAGCCGTACGACCAGGTGTTTGTGCGCCGCAGCCCGAGCTACAACGAGCAGGTGAACGTGACGGTGGACGGTGAGGTGCTGTTCCGCGGTGACTATACGCTGAATACGAAGAGCGAACGTCTGAGCAGCCTGATTCAGCGTGCCGGCGGGGTGAGCCGCTATGCGTATGTGCGTGGAGCTAAGTTGCGCCGCGTGGCCAACGAGGAGGAGCTGCGCCGCATGGAGGATGTGGTGAAGATGATGCGCCGTGAAATCGGTGATGCCATGGCCAACACCCTGGGACTGAAGGTGGACAGTACGTTTACGGTAGGTATCGACCTGGAAGCTGCGCTGGCGAACCCGGGCGGAGACGCTGACCTGGTGTTGCGTGAGGGCGATGTGCTGACTGTGCCGGAATATAACAATACGGTGAAGGTGAACGGAGCGGTGATGATGCCGAACACGGTATCGTATGCGGCAGGCAAGAGCGTGAAGTATTACCTGAGCCAGGCGGGCGGTTACTCTGCCAACGCCAAGAAGAGCCAGAAGTTCATTATTTATATGAACGGACAGGTGGCCGAAGTGAAGGGCAGCGGCAAGAAACAGATTGAGCCGGGCTGCGAAATCGTGGTACCGAACAAGACGAAGAAGTTCAACTTTGCGAACATAGTATCGAATGCGACTTCGTTTGCTTCACTGGCTACGATGCTGGCTTCACTGGCTACGATGATGAAATAACCTTTAAATCTATGAGTATATGAACATGAAAATGAGACTGATTGTCATGAACTTCCTGCAGTTTGCCGTGTGGGGAGCGTATCTTACCTCAATGGGTACGTACCTGGCGGGTGTGGGATTAGGCGGACATATCGGAATTTTTTACGCCATGCAGGGGATTGTGTCCCTGTTCATGCCGGCTGTGTTGGGTATTGTGGCTGACCGCTGGATTCCGGCGCAACGGTTGCTGGGGCTGAGCCATCTGTTGGCTGCCCTGTTTATGGGTGGAGCGGGCTATTATGCCATGACTACGGGACCGCAGGTGGAATTTGCACCGCTGTTCTCGTTCTACTCCGTGAGTGTGGCGTTTTACATGCCTACGCTGGCTCTGTCGAATTCGGTGGCTTATACGGCGCTGGACAAGGCAGGGCTGGATACCATCAAGGCGTTTCCGCCGATACGTACGTTCGGGACCATCGGTTTCATTTGTTCCATGTGGCTGGTAGATTTACTGGGATTCCAGTCGAACTACATGCAGTTCTTTACCTGTGCGGCATGGGGCGTGGTGCTGGCCGTATATGCCCAGACGCTGCCGGAATGTCCGGTGAGCCGCGCACAGGGCGGACAGAAGTCGCTGGTAGAGGCATTGGGACTGAGGGCGTTTCTGCTCTTCAAGAACCGCAAGATGGCGGTGTTCTTCATCTTCTCGATGCTGCTGGGTGTGTCCTTGCAGATTACCAACGGCTTTGCCAATCCGTTTATCACGAGCTTCAGCGCCATTCCGGAATATGCCAATACCTTTGGCGTGCAGCATGCCAACCTGCTGATTTCGCTCTCGCAGATCAGTGAGACGTGCTGTATCCTGCTGATTCCGTTCTTCCTGGGACGCCTCGGCATCAAGAAGGTGATGCTGATTGCCATGGTGGCGTGGGTACTGCGCTTCGGACTCTTCGGCCTGGGTGACCCGGGCAGCGGGGTGTGGATGTTCGTGCTGTCGATGATTGTGTATGGCGTGGCATTCGACTTCTTCAACGTGTCGGGCTCGCTGTTTGTCGACAAGGAGACGGACCTGTCTATCCGCTCGAGTGCGCAGGGACTGTTCATCATCATGACGAACGGTATCGGAGCCACGGTGGGTACGCTGAGTGCGCAGGCGGTGGTGAACTGCTTCGTGGACTTCAATTCGCAGGCACCGCAGGTGGAAGGCTGGAGCCGGGCGTGGTTCGTGTTTGCGGCCTACGCGCTGGTAGTGGCGGTGACTTTTGCACTGGTATTTAAATACAAACATAAAGTAGATAACGAGTAATTAGAATGTGAAAATGGAAAAGAAAGACGAATTTGTAGAAATGCGGGTCCGTACCATTGACGAGGCCATGAATGTGGATAAACTGATCGGGCACCTGACATTTGATCAGGTGATGGACGATGAGGAGAAGATGGATATTATGATGCTGGACGGGCAGAACTTCAAGCTGCTGCTGGAGGAGGTGAACGAACCGCACCGGATGATGCTGGGGATTATCAACCCCGACGAGGCGGACTTGCTGTACGCGGCTGTTAACGACCCGGAGGGCACGGATGCCACGCTGCCTTATCAGACGGTACATATTCTGAAGGAGCTGGGTGTTACCGTGGAAAAGGTGGTGGTAAAGGACAAGGTGAAGTTGCTGCACCGTGCGATTGTGACTCTGCGCAAGGAAGACGGCTCGGTGATGGAGATGCAGCTGACACTGTTCGACGCGCTGGTGGTGAGTCTGATAGCCGGTGTTCCGTTCTATGTGAACGCGAAGTTCCTGGAAGACCCCCGTTCGGGCTTTACCAAGTCTGTGCCTAACACGAAGGCGCTGCTGCTGCGGTTGATGCCGCTGAAAGGGCTGGAGCGGGAGATGGAGGATGCCATCCGCCGCGAGGACTATGAGTATGCGGAGCTGATCAAGCAGGAAATGGCGACCCGCAACAAAGAAGAAGAGGAAGATTACGAAGATTTGGAGGATTTAGAAAAAGAATTGTAATTATGCACGTGTTTTATACACCGGATATTGCGCAGACGCTGGAGCTGCCGGAAGAAGAAGCGGGCCATTGCCTGCGGGTGCTGCGCCTGGGAGTGGGCGAGGAGATTATGCTGACCGACGGAAAGGGATGCTTTTACCGGGCGGTCATTTCGGCAGCTACGCAGAAACGCTGTGTGGTGAAGGTGGTGGAGAAAACGGAGCAGGAGCCTTTCTGGAAGGGGCACCTGCACCTGGCTCTGGCGCCTACGAAGAACATGGACCGCATGGAATGGCTGGCGGAGAAGGCCACGGAAATCGGTTTCGACGAGCTGACGTTCCTGAACTGCCGTTTCTCGGAACGGAAGGTCATCAAGACGGAACGTGTGGAGAAAATCGTGGTGTCGGCCGTGAAACAGTCGCTCAAGGCACGCAAACCGGTGGTGAACGAGATGACGGACTTCCGCCGTTTTATGGAGCGGGAGTTTACGGGACAGAAGTTTATCGCCCACTGCTATGAGGGGGAAAAGCCTCTGCTGCGCGACGTGCTCCGCAAGGACGAGGATGCCGTGGTGCTGATTGGTCCGGAAGGGGATTTCAGTCCGGAGGAAGTGGCGCTGGCTGCAGAAAAGGGCTTTCAGGCAGTGAGTCTGGGCAAGTCACGCCTGCGTACGGAAACGGCGGCACTGGTGGCCGTTCACCTGATGAACCTGACGCACGCGGAATAAGCTGATGTGTAACTTTTAAATAGAATCATTATGAAAAAGACATGGAAATGGATGGGAGGCCTGGCTTTGGGTATGGCTTTCCTGTTGTCTGCCTGCGGGGAAGACAATGCGTACACCAATGCGTTGCCAAAAGATGCGGCTGCAGTGTTCTCGTTCGACCTGATGGAGATGGCACAGAAGTGTGACCTGAACGACCAGGTGAAGCAGTCGATGGGGCAGATGATGAAATCGAGCCTGAAGGGCAGTGCGGATGCCCTGGTGGACAAGCTGATGGAGAATCCGGAAGAGAGCGGGTTGAGACTGACCGACCGGGTGTATTTCTTTGCAGCTTCTCAGATGGAAATGGGCGGTGTGCTGGTACGCATGGCCGACAAGGGAAAACTGGAAGATTTGATAAAAGTGCTTCAGGAGCAGAAGGCGTGTGAGGCTCCTGCCGACGGCGACGGTTGCCGCTGGACTGTGGGTGGCGGCGGACTGATGGCCTGGACGGACGATGCGTTCATGATGCTGGCGGGCGACGGTAACCCGAAGGACTTGCAGCATCAGGCTTCGATGTGGCTGCGCCAGAAAGAAGGGGAGGGCTATTCGGGCACTCCGGAATTCAAGAAATTAGAGGATGCCGACGAGGATGTGGCCATGGTGACTTCGCTGAATGCCATGCCGAAGAGTTACCTGGGCCCGGTGACGATGGGGCTGCCGGCTGACTTGAACCTGAATGATTTAAAGATATTTTCTACGCTCGATTTCCAGGCGGGAAGGGCCGTGATGGAAGTGGAGACGCTGCTGGAGGGCAAGTTCAAGGACTTGCTGAAGAAGCAGGCGGAGGTGAGCGGCGAACTGGACGGCACGTATCTGAAGGTGTTCCCTGCCAATACGGTGCTCTGGATGGCTGCCAACGTGAACGGTGAAAAGGCGTATGAGCTGTTGCGTGAGAACCCGACGGTGCGTCAGGAGCTGGACAACTCAATGATGCCGCTCGACTTTGAGGCTATCTTCAAGGCGGTGAAGGGTGACGTGGCAGTGGCCATGCCGGAGATGTCGTTGAAGCCGGGCTTTATCTTGTATGCCGACGTGAAAAACGGTGACTTCATGCGTACGTTTGAGGACTTGAAACCGATGCTGGCCATGACCAACGGTCAGATGCGGCTGGTGGACAAGGGTGAAAATGCTTATCAGTTTGTGGTTGCCAATGGTGCCATGCTGGGAATGGGTCGCGGACCGGTGTCTTTCTGGCTGGGCGTGAAGGATGACCGCTTCTACCTGACGAATCAGGAGGACCTGATTGGCCGTGAGGTGAAGGGACTGTCGCTGAAAGACTGTGACTGGGCCAAGGACGTGAAGGATAAGCATTTCTACCTGAACGTGAACTTCCAGGCACTGGCTGCCGTACTTCCGCAGATTCCTTACGTAGGTATGCTGGACTACCTGAGCATCGAATCGGATGAACCGACCAAGGCTCGCCTGGTGCTGCAACTGAAGGACCACAAGGAGAATGTGCTGAAGCAGCTGGTGAAGATAGTGAATAATTAAAAGTGAATAATGAAGAATGAAGAATTAATAATTAATAATTAATAATTAATAATGAATAACGGAGAGCATTCTTCATTATTAATTCTTCATTGAATAAAATGGACAACATGGATTTGACTTGCGGCCACTTTGTAAATCCGTTTACTGATATCGGGTTTAAGATTATCTTTGGGCAGCCTGCCAGCAAGGAATTGCTTATCACACTGCTGAATGAGCTGTTGGCGGGGGAGCATCGCATAGAGAACCTGATTTTTCTGGACAAGGAAAATCATTCGGACAGTATGGCGGATGCGGGGATTATCTATGACCTGTACTGCCTGACCGACACGGGAGAATACATCATCGTGGAGATGCAGAACCGTTTTCATAGTAGTTTCCTGGACCGTACGCTGTTCTACATGTGTCGTGCCATCGGGCGGCAAGTGGAGAATCTGCGTGAGAAGAGGCGGAAGGAACGTGAGTTGCAGACCGGAAAGCTGGAGACGGAGGAGGATTTTCTGCTGAGTGAGCCGATGCAGGAAAATTATGGCTCCAGATACAAGCTTTCGACCGTGTATGGCATTTTCCTGATGAACTTCCGTGAGCCGGGACTGGAAGAGAAGTTCCGCACGGATACCGTGATTGCCGACCGTGAGAGCGGAAAGGTGGTGAACCCTCATTTCCGGCAGATTTTTTTGCAGTTCCCTTACTTCACCAAGGAACTCAAGGATTGTGAAACGCTTTATGACAAACTGATTTATACACTGAAGAATATGCAACATTGGAACCGAATGCCGGACGCGCTGAAGGAGCAGGTGTTCAGCCGTCTGGAAGAACTGGCTGCCGTGGCCAATCTTTCATTGGAAGACCGTATTGCTTACGACAAGGCGCTGGACCGTTACCGTGTGAGCCGCATCGTGGAAGAGGATGCACGTGAAGCCGGATGGAAGAAAGGGCTCGCGGAAGGACGTGCGGAAGGACGTGCGGAAGGGCTCGCGGAAGGACAAGCTAAAGAGAAAGTTGCCATTGCACGTAACCTGAAATCGCTGGGTTTGAGTACTGCTCAGATAGCCCAGGCTACCGGATTGACCGAAGAGGAAGTGGAATCGACAGTTAATAATTAATAGTGAATAATGAAGAATTAAGAATTAATAATGAATAACGAAGAGCATTCTTCATTCTTCATTATTAATTCTTCATTGAATAAAATGGACACAATAGAATTACAGCAGACCCTGCCGGAGGTATTCGCCGGACGCGACGGAATCGTGTCGGACGTGTGGCACCGGCAGGTGGCTTTTCAGAAAGGGAAGATGTATCTGATTGAAGCGGCGTCGGGCACGGGCAAGTCGTCGCTTTGCAGTTTTATTTACGGGTACCGTACGGACTACCAGGGGATTATCACCTTCGACGGGGAGAACGTGCGGAAGCTCACGGTGAAGCAGTGGACCGACATCCGCAAGCGCTCGCTGGGCATGCTGTTTCAGGAACTCCGCCTGTTCGGGGAACTGACGGCATGGGAGAACGTGCAGCTGAAGAACGGGCTGACGGGCTTCTGCCGCAAGCAGCAGGTGAAGGACTGGTTTGAGCAGCTGGGCATCGCCGACAAGTGGGATGTGAAGGCGGCCAGGATGTCGTACGGGCAGCAGCAGCGCGTGGCTTTCGTGCGGATGCTGTGTCAGCCGGCCGACTTTTTCTTCCTGGATGAGCCGGTGAGCCACCTGGACGACGGCAACGGGCAGATTATGGCGCGTATCCTGAAGGAGGAAGCGGCTCGTCAGGGTGCGGGAGTGATTGTGACGTCCATCGGCAAGCACCTGCCGCTGGAGTATGACAGGGTGCTGAGTTTGTAAGGGATTAACACGAAGACGGATATGATCTGGAAATTATTGAGGCAGCACATCAGTGTGGCGCAGTTGGCGGGATTCTTCCTTGCCAACCTGTGCGGTATGGTGATTGTGCTGTTGGGCATACAGTTTTACAAGGACGTGTTGCCGGTGTTTACGCAGGGCGACAGTTTCATGAAGAAGGACTACGTGATTGTGAGCAAGCAGGTGAGCACGCTGGGCAGCCTGGTGGGCAAGGGAGGTACGTTCTCGCGTGCCGACATAGCCGACATGGAGTCGCAGCCGTTTGCCAAGCGGACGGGAGCGTTCACTCCGGCACAGTTTCAGGTGTCGGCCGGCATGGGCATGGCGGGCATGCAGCTCTCTACGGCGATGTTCTTTGAGTCGGTGCCCGACGAGTTTGTAGACGTGCGGCTGGAGGGCTGGACGTATCGCGAGGGACAGACGGAAATCCCTATCATCATCCCGCGCAACTACCTGAACCTTTATAACTTCGGCTTTGCACAGAGTCGCAACCTGCCGCAGCTCTCGGAGGGCGTGATGGGGATGATGACGCTGGACGTGCGGCTGAGCGGACGGGGACGGACGGAGCGCATGAAGGGACGTATCGTGGGTTTCTCCAACCGGCTGAACACGATTCTGGTGCCGCAGGCGTTCATGGAATGGGCCAACGCCACATTGGGTGATGGCGGGCAGACGGCTCCCTCACGACTGATTGTGGAGGTGGACAATCCGGCGGACGACCGCATCGCGAAGTATTTCAAGCAGAAAGGCTATGAGACGGAAGGCGACAAGCTGGATGCGGGAAAGACGACGTGGTTCCTGAAGATGGTGGTAGGCATCGTGCTCACGGTGGGACTGATTATCAGTGTGCTGTCGTTCTACCTGCTGATGCTGAGCATCTACCTGCTGTTACAGAAGAACACGAAGAAGCTGGAGAACCTGCTGATGATTGGTTTCAGTCCGGCGGCGGTGGCGCGTCCGTATCAGGTACTTACGGTAGGGCTGAACGCAGCGGTGGCGGCCATGGGTGTGCTGCTGGTGTGGATGGCGCGTGATGCGTATCTGGACATGCTGCGGCGGATGGTGCCCGATTTTCAGGCAGGCAGTCTGCTGCCGGCGCTGCTGACGGCCGGGGGACTTTTCCTGCTGGTATCGGTGCTGAATGTGCTGGCTGTAAGGCGGAAAGTGGAATCTATCTGGAGAAAGAAATAGTATAAGCATTATATATTATCTGTAAAACCAAATGAAAATGAAGAAACTAAAGAACGTATGGCTCTTTTTGAGCTTTATCCTGATGGTGGCCGGAATGGCAAGCTGTAGCATGGATGACGACCCTACAGGGGTGGAAGTATCGAAGGAAGACATTATCGGAAATTGGCAGGTGACGGCGAATGACTGGACTAACTCGGAGGAAGAGTCGAACCGGAATGACCATGTGGGACAGACGCTCTCGGTGAAGAATGACGGTACGGCTTCGTTCCGTGGCGAGTCGTTCAGCTGGACGCTGAGCAAGGGAGTGCTGACGCTGTCGGACAACCGTGGCCGCAACATACGGGTAGTAATTCTGTCGTATACGGAGGAGGAGATTCAAGCTTCGTACGATTGTACCTTTGAGTCGGAGATGTATACCGAGGAAGGCAACTACACCTTCAAGCGCGTGTAACGAGACATATTAATATAAAGAAGAGCCACAGTAATGTGGCTTTTTTTGTAAGACATAAAGACGAATGTTTTTAGACATAAGAACATAAAGACAAAAGAATTTTTAACTGTGTAATATTATGGATATGAAAACAGAAGACCTTATTAAGGTAATTATTCAATGCGCATACAATGTAAGAACACATCTGGCAGCCGGTTTTTTTAGAGTCGGTGTATCAAAAGGCATTGTTGATAGAGTTAAGGGAAAAAGGTATTCATGCGGATTCTGAAACCCCTATAAATGTATATTATAAAGATGAGATTGTAGGGGAGTTTAGAGCAGATATTATTGTAGAGGGAGAGATAATTATCGAACTAAAAGCGGTGCAACATCTTCTTTCCATACACGAAACTCAGCTGGTTAATTATTTGACGGCAACTCATAAAGACCATGGATTACTCATTAATTTTGGTGGTGACCGTATAGAAATAAAAAGGAAGTACAGAGAGTATAAACGCTCATAATTTTTTATGACGTAAGCATAGAAAGATATTTCTTGAATGTTTTTGGACATAAGAACATAAAGTACATAAGTTTATATTTACACAGAAAATCTGTTCTTATGTTCTTCTGTCTAAAATAAAAAAGATACACCCATATAGCACGTCATGTTCTTTGTCTAAAATAGTATGTGTGACCGCACACACGTACAATATCTTGTAAATATTTGTTTAGATATTTCGTCTCTGTGTAAACAAGTGTAAAACCATTTGTCCGATATCTCTTGATTTATGTCTATTATTAGGGGAATCAGTCTAAAAAATGTTACATGGAGTTACATATATGAGAGTTTATTCAGTAAATTTGCGTTACAGAAATGGTCAAACTTTAAACAAATACCCGGGACGTTTGTTTAAGAGGTAAGAACCATGGATGATTCATTCTTTTTAAATTAAAATAATTGCTTATGTCAAAAATCGTTGGACACATTTCGCAGGTAATCGGTCCGGTGGTCGATGTGTACTTCAAGTTTGAAGAAGGACAAGACGTGGAACACGCCTTGCCGAAAATCCACGATGCCATGACGATTGCCCGTAACGACGGGCGTACGCTGGTGATTGAAGTGCAGCAGCATATCGGTGAAGACACGGTACGCTGCGTGGCCATGGACAGTACGGACGGGTTGAAGCGCGGAATGGAAGTCGTTCCTACGGGGCATCCGATTTCGATGCCTATCGGAAACCAGATCAAGGGCCGTGTGATGAATGTGGTAGGTGATACCATTGACGGTATGAAAGAACTGGACAAGACGGACGGATTTCCTATTCACCGTGAACCTCCGAAATTCGAAGATCTGGCTACTACCCAGGAAGTATTGTTTACCGGTATCAAGGTCATCGACCTGCTGGAACCTTACCTGAAGGGTGGTAAAATCGGTCTGTTTGGTGGGGCGGGTGTTGGAAAAACCGTGCTCATCAAAGAGTTAATCAATAACATTGCCAAGAAACACAATGGTTTCTCCGTGTTTGCAGGAGTGGGTGAGCGTACCCGTGAAGGTAACGACCTGCTGAGAGAAATGATTGAATCAGGCGTAATCCGCTACGGTGACGAATTCCTCAAGAGCATGGAGGAAGGAAACTGGGACCTTTCGAAGGTGGATTACAACGAAGTGGAAAAATCGCAGGTAGCCATGGTGTTCGGACAGATGAACGAGCCTCCCGGTGCCCGTCAGTCAGTAGCCTTGTCGGGTCTGACACTGGCCGAATCGTTCCGTGACCGCCAGACGGGCGACAACGGTCCGCGCGATATCCTGTTCTTTATCGACAACATCTTCCGTTTTACGCAGGCAGGTTCTGAGGTTTCAGCCTTGCTGGGACGTATGCCTTCGGCAGTAGGTTACCAGCCGACACTGGCTACGGAAATGGGACAGATGCAGGAACGTATCACTTCTACAAAGAACGGCTCCATTACTTCCGTGCAGGCGGTGTACGTGCCGGCCGATGACTTGACCGACCCTGCTCCGGCTACTACCTTTACGCACTTGGATGCCACTACGGTGTTGAGCCGTAAGATTACCGAGCTGGGTATCTATCCGGCTGTAGACCCGCTGGATTCTACGTCGCGTATCCTCGACCCGCTGATTGTGGGCAAGGAGCACTACGAAACGGCTCAGCGCGTGAAACAGATTCTGCAGCGCAACAAGGAGCTTCAGGATATTATCTCTATCTTAGGTATGGATGAACTTTCGGATGAAGACCGTCTGACGGTGAACCGTGCCCGCCGCGTGCAGCGATTCCTTTCGCAGCCGTTTGCCGTGGCCGAGCAGTTTACGGGCGTGCCGGGCGTGATGGTTTCCATAGAAGACACCATCAAGGGATTCAAGATGATTCTGGACGGCGAGGTAGACTATCTGCCTGAACAGGCTTTCCTGAACGTGGGTACCATTGAGGATGCCATCGAGAAGGGTAAGAAGCTGATGGAAGCGGCTAAGAGTTAATAAGTAAAAGTTAAAAGTTAAAAGCTGATAGCTTAATATGAAAGAACTTCATCTGGTTATCGTTTCACCCGAAAAGCTGGTTTACGAAGGTAAAGTGAGCCAGGCTACCTTTCCGGGAAGCGCAGGAAAATTTCAGGTCATGGCCGACCATGCCCCGATTATTTCCACGCTCTCGGCCGGGGAAGTGAAATACGTGGCCGGACAGGAAACGCAATCCCTGCAAATCAAGGGGGGATTCGTGGAAGTCAAGGAGAATCAGATTTCAGTCTGTGTGGAACTCTGAGAGGAGCGAAGCAGGCGATGAACCGAATATGTTTTTGGCGGCTTTTCGGATGAAAAACCGCACGATACTATGTTTTTGTTGACCGTTAAGAAGAAATTTATAAAAGAACTGACCGTGATTGGAATCGTGCTGACGACGCTCGTCGCCGTGGTATATCATCTGTTCATTCCCGACAGGTATTTCCTGTGGTTTCCGGCCATTCCGATATTCTTCTATCTTTTCGGCCTGTTTTACATAGAAATGTTCGCGTTCAACTATCGCGTGGGGCTGGAACGGATTGCGATGACGTATCTGGTGTGCAAGGTGCTGAAATTCATTGTCAGTGCCATGCTGCTGATGTTCTACGGATTTGTGATAGGACATGAAGTGCTGGCGTTCATGCTGACCTTCATCTTCTTCTACTTTGCGTTTCTGATATTCGAAACCCGTTTTTTCCTTCTTTTTGAAGCGAAACTCAAACTAAGAAAAAAAGCTAATGATGAAAAAAATACGGTACATAATCATCACGCTGTTACTGCTGATGGCGGTTCCGGCTGCGCTGACGAAGGCACAGGCCGCTGAGGGTGACATCGACGTGAACGAACTGGTGTTCGGACACATTGGCGATGCCTACCAGTGGCACATTGCGAAGTTCGGCGATACGGAGGTAAGCATTCCGCTGCCGGTGATCGTGAAAAGCAGTACGGGCTGGCATGTGTTCTCGTCTGCCCGGCTGGAGGAAGGTCCTTACGAGGGGCTGTACGTGGCCGAGGGTGGTGCCTACGACGGCAAAATCGTGGAACGCAATGCGGCCGGCGAGGAGGTGCGTCCGCTGGACATCTCCATCACGAAGAATGTGCTGGGCTTGTTTATCAACAGTGCGGTGCTGCTGGTCATCATGATGAGCTGTGTGCGCTGGTACAAGAAACATCCGCTGGAAGACGGGGCACCCAAGGGGGGCGTCGGCATGATTGAGGCCACGGTGCTTTCTATCTACAACGACGTGATTAAGGGCTGCATCGGCGAGAATTACCGCCGCTACGCGCCTTATCTGCTTACGGCGTTCTTCTTCGTGCTGGTGAACAACCTGATGGGGCTGATTCCTATCTTCCCCGGAGGTGCGAACGTGACGGGTAACATCGCCATTACGCTGGTGCTGGCTTTGTGTACGTTCGTGCTGACCAACGTGTATGGTACGAAGGCTTACTGGAAGGAAATCTTCTGGCCCGACGTGCCTACGTGGTTGAAGGCGCCGATTCCGATGATGCCGCTGATTGAATTCTTCGGTATCTTTACCAAACCGTTTGCACTGATGATCCGTTTGTTTGCCAACATCATGGCAGGACATGCGGCCGTGCTCAGTCTGGTGGCCATTATCTTCATCACGGTGAAGTCGGGTCCGGTTATCAACGGCTCGATGACGGTGGTGTCGGTGGCATTCAGCATTTTCATGAATGCGCTGGAAATTCTGGTGGCATTCATCCAGGCATACGTCTTCACGATGCTGTCGGCCGTGTTTATCGGTCTGTCGCAGGTGAAGGAACATGCCGAAAAATAATTGATTCAAAGAAAATTAAAGTATAACCTTTTAAAACAAGAAAATTATGTTATTGTCAGTTTTATTGCAGGCAGCTGCAGGTGTAGGTATTAGTAAGTTGGGCGCCGCTATTGGTGCAGGTATTGCAGTTTTGGGTGCCGGTATCGGTATCGGTAAAATTGGTAGCTCGGCCATGGAAGGTATCGCACGCCAGCCGGAAGCTTCAGGCGACTTGCGTATGAACATGATTATCGCTGCCGCTCTGGTAGAAGGTGTGGCACTGATTGCCATCGTGGTTTGTTTGTTGACTTTGTTCTTGTAAAAAATAAAACAATAAGTTATGGGATTATTAACTCCGGATCCGGGGCTGCTGTTCTGGATGGTCATCACCTTCGGAGTCGTGTTCTTCATCTTGGCGAAATACGGCTTCCCGGTGATTCTGAAGACGGTGGAGGACCGGAAAGCATACATTGACAATTCGCTCAAGGCGGCGCGTGAGGCCAACGAACAGCTGGCCAACGTGAAGGTGGAGGGTGAGAAAATCCTGGCACAGGCACGCGAAGAACAGCACCGCATTCTGAGTGAGGCTGCTGCTACGCGCGACCGCATCATCAAGGACGCTCAGGAGAAGGCCTTCGCCGAAGGCAACCGCCTGATGGAGGAGATGAAGAAGCAGATTGAAACGGAAAAGGAAAGTGCCATCCGTGACATCCGCCGCCAGGTAGCCGTGTTGTCAGTGGGCATTGCAGAGAAGATTATGCGCAACAAGCTGGCCGATGAAAAGGAACAGGCTGCGCTGATTGACCGTCTGCTGGATGAAATGATTGAAACTTCTAAAAAATAACGTGTCATGAATACAGGAGTCGTTTCAAGACGTTTCGCGAAGGCACTGCTGGCATACGCGAAGGGTGAAGGGCTGGAAGACAAGGTGTACAAGGAGGTGAAGACACTGGCTGCACACTTTGCCGAAGTGCCCGGCCTGCGGCGTGCCGTGGAAAATCCGGTGCTGGAGAGAAGCAAGAAGCTGGAGCTGCTTTGCGAGGCTTCGGGTGGAAAGGACGTGAGCCAGGTGATGACGCGTTTTCTCAGCCTGGTGCTGGAAGACAGAAGGGAGAAGTTCTTGCAGTTCATGATGTGGTCGTACATCGACCTGTATCAGGAAGACAAGCACATCCTCATCGGAAAGCTTACCACTGCCGTCAGTTCGCCCAAGCTCGTGGCACACTTGCAGAAACTGGCTTCCGAGAAGACGCACGGTGAGGTAATCTTGGAAGAGAAGGTGGACAAAAGCCTGATCGGAGGATACATCATCGAACTGGGTGGCTTCCGCCTGGACTCCAGTGTGGCGAACCAGTTGAAGCGCGTGAAACAGCAGTTTATCGCGAAAAACAGGAGAATAGTGTAAACAATGAAGAATGAAGAATGAAGAATGAAGAATGAAAAACGATTCCTATTATTCACTGTTCATTTTTAATTGTTCATTATTAATTATTAATTAAAAAGAATTATGCCAGAAAATACAATAAAACCCAGCGAAGTTTCAGAGGTGTTGCTCCAACAGTTGAAGGGGATTGACAACTCGCTGAAATTCGACGAAGTGGGTACCGTGCTTCAGGTGAGCGACGGTGTGGCCCGTATTTACGGTTTGCGTAATGCGGAAGCCAACGAGTTGCTGCAGTTTGAAAACGGTATCATGGGAACGGTGATGAATCTGGAGGAGGACAATGTGGGAGCGGTGCTCTTGGGTCCGACCGACCAGATTAAGGAGGGGATGATTGTGAAGCGTACCAAGCACATTGCTTCCATCAACGTGGGAGAATCGATGCTGGGACGTGTAATCGACCCTCTGGGTGTGCCCTTGGACGGGCGCGGCGAAATTGGCGGAGAGCTGTGCGAGATGCCGCTGGAGCGTAAGGCACCGGGGGTTATCTTCCGTCAGCCGGTAACGGAACCGCTGCAGACGGGACTGAAGGCTATCGATGCCATGATTCCTATCGGCCGCGGACAGCGTGAGTTGATTATCGGCGACCGTCAGACAGGTAAGACGGCCATCGCCATCGATACCATCATCAACCAGCGTGCCAACTACGAGGCAGGAAATCCGGTGTACTGTATCTACGTGGCCATCGGTCAGAAAGGTTCTACCGTGGCCAGTATCGTGAATGCATTGCGTGAGAAGGGGGCGATGGACTATACCATCGTGGTGGCTGCTACGGCTTCCGACCCGGCTGCCATGCAGTATTTCGCTCCGTTTGCCGGAGCTGCCATCGGCGAGTACTTCCGTGATACCGGCCGTCATGCACTGGTGGTGTACGATGACTTGTCAAAACAGGCTGTGGCTTACCGTGAGGTATCACTGATTCTGCGTCGTCCGTCAGGACGTGAGGCTTATCCGGGTGATATCTTCTACCTGCACTCTCGTTTGCTGGAACGTGCGGCGAAGATTATCAACCAGCAGGAAGTGGCCGAACAGATGAACGACCTGCCAGCCAGCCTGAAGGGTAAGGTAAAGGCCGGAGGTTCACTGACCGCCCTGCCGATTATCGAAACACAGGCCGGCGACGTGTCTGCCTACATTCCGACCAACGTGATTTCCATTACCGACGGTCAGATCTTCCTGGAAACCGACTTGTTCAACCAGGGCTTCCGTCCGGCTATCAACGTGGGTATCTCTGTATCGCGTGTAGGTGGTAGCGCCCAGATAAAGAGTATGAAGAAAGTGGCCGGTACGCTGAAGATTGACCAGGCACAGTATCGTGAACTGGAGGCCTTCTCGAAGTTCAGCAGCGACATGGACTCTGTGACTGCCATGGCCATCGACCGTGGACGTAAGAACAACCAGCTGCTGATTCAGCCTCAGTACTCACCGATGCCGGTAGGCGAACAGGTGGCCATTCTGTACTGTGGTACGCACGGACTGATGCGCGACATTCCTATCTCGAAGGTACGTGCCTTCCAGGATGCGTTCTTGACTTACCTGCGTGCCAACCATCAGAAGGATGTGCTCGACGTGCTGGCTTCCGGAAAGATTACCGACGAAATTACGTCGCTCATTGAAAAACTGGCCGCAGACGCAGCCGAACAATTTAAAGCATAAATCCCATGGCATCACTGAAAGAAGTTAAAGGAAGAATCAACTCAATCCACGGCACGCTGAAGATTACTTCGGCGATGAAGATGGTGGCGTCTTCCAAGCTGCACAAGGCGCAGGAGGCCATTGAAAATATGCTTCCCTACGAACGCCGGTTGCACCGCATGCTCAGTAATTTCCTGGGCGCGGAGCTGAGCGTGGAATCGCCTTTTGCAGTGAAACGTGAAGTGAAGAAAGTGGCCGTGGTGGTGTTTGCCTCCAACAGCAGTCTGTGCGGCGGATTCAATGCCAACGTTATCCGTCACCTGAACGAGGTGGTGGCAGAGTATGAGCCGAAGGTGGGCCGTGAGAACATCCTGATTTATCCGGTGGGCCGTAAGGTGGCCGATGCGGTGAAGAAGATGGAGGGACTGACGGCGGCCGGCGATTATCAGCACATGAGCGGAAAACCGAACTATCAGGAAGCGGCCGACCTGGCTGCCGAGCTGATGACACGGTTTGCCAGCGGTGAGATTCAGCAGGTGGAGCTGCTCTACAACCACTTCAAGTCGACCTCTACGCAGGTATTGACGCGGGAGACTTATCTGCCGCTCGACCTGAGTGCCGGTCATACGGACGAGAAGGGAGAGGAGCAGGAAGCCATGCAGGCCGATTACCTCATCGAACCGTCGCCGGAACAGGTGATGGAGGAGTTGCTGCCCAAGGTGCTCCGCATGAAGATGTACACCGTGCTGCTTGACTCTACGGCTTCGGAACATGCCGCGCGCACCATGGCTATGCAGATTGCCACGGACAATGCAAACGACCTGATTCAGGAACTGACCTTGATTTACAACAAGAGCCGCCAGCAGGCGATTACCAACGAGTTGCTGGACATCGTGGGCGGCAGCATGAGCTGACCCCACGGGCGGAACTCTTGTGTTCATTGCATAAAAAAACGTATCGCTGTCTCACGGCAGGATACGTTTTTTTTTGAACGAATAAACTAAAAAATTAATTATCTTAAAAAAGAAAACATGAAATTCTTTGGTGATTTATTTCTATAACAAACTGATTTCGTGTTTTGTTCGCTTTATCTGTCGGTTTTTCTTTACTGATTTTTTAATAACTATAAAAGCATACAGCCGCACCGTCGAGCAGGCATTCCATTCGTCCTTCTCCCAGGCGGATATTGTCCATGTAGGAGTAGTCGCCCCGGCCGTAGTTCAACCGGATGCTGGTGTAGAAAGCGTCGTACCAGTCCCACGTAAAGGTGTAGGTATATTCCTCCCAACGTCCGCGGGCATCCTGAATGCGGATAAAGTCTTCACCGGTTCCGTTGGTATAAAAACGCAGCACCTGAAAGTGGTGCAAGCCGTAGTCGTCGTACCAGTCGTCCTGCCAGTCGTAGCTGCAGAGATACGCTGTGCGTTCACGATATTCCAGGGTGTTGTTCCCTAATTCCATTTCCACGTTACACGACGGGAAGGCGAGTGTCAGTGCGACTAGCATCGCCATATACATGAATTTTTTTACCCTTGTTCTCATAACTCTTTGTGTGTTTGTTTTCCTCTATGTGACAAAGGTATCCGGAAAAAATCATACAAACGAATGATTTTTCCTATTCCTGTGGGGGAATTTCCCTATCGGGGGTAGGGAAATGCATCGGTCTGCGGGGTGGCAGATGGTGTATCGCCTTTGCGGCTGATCGGGAATGCCGGTGCATTTAACGCAAAACGTCCTTGCGTTCGGATTGAAACACAAGGACGTTGTATGGAAAATCTCTTTACGTTATGAATGAAACGCAAGGACGTTTTTTCAGGATTTTTGGAGAAGTACCGTCAGCGCGTCGCGCCAGTCTTCACCGTTATGCGGGCAGTAGGTCTGGAAACCCAGCTGGCGGGCTGCCTGTACGTTGCCTGCCCCGTCGTCAATGAAGAGCGATTCTGACGGAAGAATGTCGGCATCGGCTATCAGGAAGTCAAAAATCTGCCGGTCGGGCTTGGTCACTCCAATCTGGTAGGAGAGGTACAGCTTGTCAAAATAGTCGCTGAGCGGTTTCCCCTTTGACGAGAATGCCGGACTGCAGGCCCAGTCCATCACGTAAGGATTGGTGTTGCTCAGCACGAAGAGCTTGTAGCGCTTGCGCAGCTCCTTCAGGCAGTCGAGCAGACGTTCGTCCAGTCCGGTGAAGTAGCCCAGCCATGCCTGGCGCGTCTCCTCCCAATTAGGAGTACGTCCGCCGCACAACTGTCCCAGTTTCACCTGGAACTCATCGGGCGTAATTTTTCCTTCTTCCAGTTCTTGGAAAATTCCCGTCTGGTGATATTTGTCCAGGCGCTGGTCGGCATCGGCCACCCCTAACTGGCGGAACGCTTCCACCGCCTGTTCGCGGCTGATAGGGGCGATGACCCCTCCGAAATCAAAAATCAGGTTTTTTATCATATATTGTTTTTATTTTCTCAGCATCAGGTTCTTGAACGGGGCAGGATAGGGAGTCTCAAATTCCATCCGTTCGCCCGTAAGCGGGTGGTAGAAGCACAGCTTGAAGGCGTGGAGTGCCAGACGTCCGAGCGGGTCGGTTTCGCAGCCGTAACGTGCATCGCCCACTACCGGATGACCGAGCGACTGCATGTGCACGCGAATCTGGTTCTTGCGTCCCGTTTCCAGTTGCAGCTCCATGAGCGAATAGCCGTTGGCCCGCTTGATGGTGCGGTAGTGCGTGATGGAGAGCTTGCCTCCGTCGTCTACCGGCGAGGAGCTGACGTACAGCTTGCGGTCGGTAAGCCAGGAGCGTACGGTGCCCTGGTCTTTCTCCATGTCGCCCATGACGATGGACACGTAGCGGCGGTCGTACACGATGTCGTGCCAGTTGTCGCGGAGCGTGTGCTGCGTCTTTTCATCCTTGGCATACATCATGATGCCCGAGGTTTCGCGGTCCAGACGGTGCACCACGAAGATGCGGTTGTTGCGGTGCGTGCGCTTCACGTACTCATTCAGAATGTGCTGTGCGGTACGTTCCTTCTGGTGGTCGGTAGCCACGGACAGCAGTCCTTCCTTCTTCTCCACCACGATGAGATAGGCATCCTCGTAGAGAATCTTCAGCATGGGGTGGCGGAACTCGTGCTTGTTCTTTTCACGGCTCACCTGCACCTTCATGCCCGGCTTCAGGGGAAAGTTGTACTGCGTCTGGATGTTGTTGTCCACCAGCACCACGCGGTTGGCCAGCAAGGCTTTTACGCGCGTGCGGCTGATGCCGTCCATCTTCTTCATAAGGAACTCCATCAGTTCCGCCGGTTCATTGACCGGATAGATTGTATATTTGGCTGCGGCACGCGGGGTAGGGCGTCGGCCGTTGTTGCCAGAGTTGTTTCTTGCCACTTTGTTGCGTCAGTTAAAAGTTAGAAGATAGGGGAGAGTGTTTAGCGTCTTTCCAGTTGCACGACATTTTCCACGTGATGCGTGTGAGGGAACATGTCGACAGGCTGTACGGCAGTCACCTTGTACTTGCCGTCGAGCAGCTGGAGGTCGCGTGCCTGTGTGGCCGGGTTGCAGCTCACGTAGACGATGCGTTTCGGCTCGGCAGCCAGAATCACGTCGATTACGTCATTGTGCATACCAGCGCGGGGAGGGTCGGTGATGATGACATCCGGACGTCCGTGTTCCGCAATGAAGTCGTTGGTAAGGATGTCCTTCATGTCGCCCGCATAGAACAGCGTGTTGTCGATGCCGTTCAGGGCCGAGTTCACCTTGGCATCCTCGATGGCTTCGGGCACATATTCGATGCCCACCACCTTGCGTGCCTGGCGTGCCACGAAGTTGGCGATGGTACCCGTACCCGTGTAGAGGTCGTACACCAGCTCGTTGCCCGTAAGTCCGGCAAACTCGCGTGCCACCTTATATAAATTATAGGCCTGTTCAGAGTTCGTCTGATAGAACGATTTCGGTCCCACCTTGAAGCGCAGTCCCTCCATCTCCTCGAAGATGTGGTCGTTGCCCTTGAACACCTCCACGTCGAGGTCGCCGATGGTATCGTTGCACTTGTTGTTGATGACATACATCAGCGAGGTAATCTGCGGGAAGCTGTCGGCCATGAACTGCAGAATTTCTTCCATCTTGCGGCGGCCTTCGTCGTCGGTCACCTTGCACTGCAGCACCACCATCAGCTCGCCCGTAGACGAGGTACGGATCATGATGTTACGAAGAAGTCCTTCCTGCGTACGCAAGTCGAAGAACGGGAAGTTGTGCGCGTAGGCATAGTCGCGTACGGCATTGCGAATCTGGTTGGAAATGTCGTCCTGCAACCAGCACTTGTCGATGGCCAGCACCTTGTCGAACGCCCCCGGAATATGGAATCCCACGGCATTCATCTGGTCGTACTTCACATTCTGCTTCACCTCCTCTTCCGTAAGCCAGCGCTTGTTGGAGAATGTAAACTCCAGCTTGTTACGGTAAAAGCGGGTCTTTTCCGAGCCTAAGATAGGACGGAATTCCGGCAGTTCCACCTTCCCGATGCGGGTGAGGTTGTCGAACACTTGTTTCTGCTTGTACTTGAGCTGTTCCTCGTAAGAAAGACATTGCCATTTGCATCCTCCGCACACTCCGAAGTGACTGCAGAACGGCTCCGTGCGCAGGGGTGATTTCTCATGGAACTTTACCGCCACCGCTTCGGCGTAATGGTTCTTCTTGCGCTTCACCTGTAAATCGACTACGTCGCCCGGCACTACATACGGGACAAATATTACCAACTCGTTCACTTTAGCCACGGCTTTTCCTTCTGCGGCTACGTCTGTTATCGTTACCTTCTCCAGTAAAGGCAGTTCTTTTTTCTTTCTTGCCACGTTCTTTTCAATAAAACCAATTTGGGAGCAAATTTATACATTTTTCCTGACATTCTTCCATGTTTTTCGAAGAAGTTCATTTTGCAAACTCTATGTTGCAAAATATGTCGAAAAATATCTTCACAAAATTTGGGATTCAATAAAATATGTATAGATTTGCCAGCGGTTGACCAACGAAAAACATTATTGAACCTTATCAAATATAAGAAAACATGGAAAAGAAAAGAGTCTATACTTTTGGAAACGGACAAGCTGAAGGAAAAGCTGACATGAGAAATCTTCTGGGTGGCAAGGGCGCAAACCTGGCCGAGATGAATCTGATCGGGGTGCCTGTACCTCCCGGATTCACCATAACAACCGAAGTCTGCAACGAATATTTTGAAAAAGGAAAAGAAGCAGTGGTTGCGCTGCTGAAAGACGACGTGGAAAAATCCATCAAGGGAGTAGAAACCCTGATGAAGTCGAAGTTCGGCGATGTGGAAAATCCGTTGCTTGTTTCCGTACGTTCGGGTGCCAGAGCGTCCATGCCGGGGATGATGGACACCATTCTGAACCTGGGTCTGAACGATGAAGTAGTAGAAGGACTGGCTCGCAAGACTAACAACCCTCGCTTTGCGTGGGACTCTTACCGCCGCTTCGTACAGATGTACGGCGACGTGGTACTGGGCATGAAACCCGTGAACAAGGAAGACATCGACCCGTTTGAAGCCATCATTGAAGAAGTGAAGAAGGCCAAGGGCGTACGTCTGGACAACGAACTCGACGTGGACGACCTGAAAACACTGGTAGTCCGCTTTAAGGAAGCCGTGAAGAAACAGACCGGACAGGAATTCCCGTCATGCGCTTACGAACAGTTGTGGGGCGCCATCTGTGCCGTATTTGATTCATGGATGAACGAACGCGCCATCCTTTACCGTAAGATGGAAGGCATTCCGGCAGAGTGGGGAACAGCCGTGAACGTACAGGCCATGGTATTCGGTAACATGGGTGAGACTTCGGCTACGGGTGTATGCTTCTCACGCGACGCCGCTACCGGTGAAGACCTGTTCAACGGTGAATACCTGATCAATGCGCAGGGTGAAGACGTAGTAGCCGGTATCCGTACTCCGCAGCAGATTACCAAAATCGGTTCTCAGCGCTGGGCCGAACTGCAGGGTATCTCGGAAGCAGAACGTGTGGCCAAATATCCTTCTATGGAAGAAGCCATGCCGGAAATCTACAAGGAACTCGATGAACTCCAGACTAAATTGGAAAATCACTACCACGATATGCAGGACATGGAATTTACCGTGCAGGAAGGCAAGCTCTGGTTCCTCCAGACCCGTAACGGTAAGCGTACAGGTGCCGCTATGGTGCGCATTGCTATGGAAATGCTGCATCAGGGCATGATTGACGAAAAGACCGCTTTGATGCGCTGCGAACCCAACAAGCTGGACGAGCTGCTGCATCCGGTATTCGACAAGGAAGAACTGGGACGTGCCCGCGTGCTGACACGTGGTTTGCCGGCTTCTCCAGGTGCTGCCTGCGGACGCATCGTCTTCTTTGCTGAAGATGCCGCTGAATGGCATACCAACGGCCATCGCGTGGTGCTGGTACGTATTGAGACTTCTCCGGAAGACCTGGCCGGTATGCAGGCTGCCGAAGGTATCCTGACCGCCCGTGGAGGTATGACCTCACACGCAGCCGTAGTAGCCCGCGGAATGGGTAAGTGCTGTGTATCAGGAGCCGGAGCCATCAACGTGGACTACAAGACCCGTACGGTGGAAATTGACGGAGTCGTACTGAAAGAAGGTGACTACATCTCCATCAACGGAACCAACGGATATGTATATGCCGGAGAAATTCCGACTCAGCCGGCCAAACTGTCGGGTAACTTTGCCGAACTGATGGAACTCTGCGACAAATATGCCCGCCTGAAAGTCCGTACCAATGCCGACACACCGCGCAACGCACAGGATGCCCGTGGATTCGGTGCCGTAGGTATCGGTCTGTGTCGTACGGAACACATGTTCTTCGACGACGAAAAGATTGTAGCTATGCGTGAAATGATTCTGGCTAAGGACGTGGAAGGCCGCAAGAAAGCCCTCGACAAACTGTTGCCTTACCAGAAAGCCGACTTCAAGGAAATCTTCAAGACCATGGACGGACTGCCTGTCAACGTACGTCTGCTCGATCCGCCGTTGCATGAATTCGTACCGCACGATTTGAAAGGTCAGGAAGAAATGGCACAGGCCATGGGTGTAACCGTAGATTATATCCGCCAGCGTGTGGAAAGTCTGTGCGAACACAACCCGATGCTGGGTCACCGTGGTTGCCGTTTGGGAAATACGTATCCGGAAATCACCGAAATGCAGACTCGCGCCATCCTGGGTGCTGCCTGCGAACTGAAGAAGGAAGGTTACGACCCGCATCCTGAAATCATGGTGCCGCTGATTGGTATCCTGTATGAATTCGAAGCACAGGAAAAGGTGATCCGTGAAACAGCTGCCAAACTGTTCAAGGAAGAAGGCGTGGAAATTCCGTTCAAGGTGGGAACCATGATTGAAGTGCCGCGTGCCGCCCTGACTGCCGACCGCATCGCTTCACATGCCGAATACTTCTCATTCGGTACAAACGACCTGACTCAGATGACCTTCGGTTACTCTCGCGATGATATCGCTTCCTTCTTGCCGGTTTACCTGGAAAAGAAGATTCTGAAGGTAGACCCGTTCCAGGTACTCGACCAGAACGGTGTGGGCCAGCTTATCGAAATGGCAGTAGCCAAAGGCCGTTCCGTACGTCCGGCACTGAAATGCGGTATCTGCGGTGAACATGGTGGTGAACCGATGTCCGTGAAGTTCTGCCACAAGGTAGGTCTGGATTACGTGAGCTGCTCACCGTTCCGCGTGCCTATCGCAAGACTGGCTGCGGCGCAGGCTGCAATCGAGGAATAGCACGATATAGCTGATACTCAATAAAATAGGCGGTATGCTTTTCATTTACAAAGGCTTACCGCCTATTGTATTTTTAAAAGGTACGTTCATTCCGCACGGAAAATGAGCGTAATAAACGCAAATGTTTAGAGAATGTTGTTGTGCTTTTCGTTGGGTGTTTAGAGCGTGTTTAGAGCCGTAATTGATGATATGACAGAAAGTTAAGACATTGGAAGCTGTTTGGAATAAATTTAAATAATAACATAATAAAGACATAGAACGATATGGCAACATTTAAAGCGTGTGTTCAAAAAGAACGCAAGGACGGATTTTATCCGGTTTATATCAGAGTTACCCACCATAGGGGGACACAATTCATGAAGACCGACAAGATGGTCACGAAGAAAGAACTTTCCAGAGCGAAAGAAATCGAAGACCCCTACGTGCTTCAGTATTGTGCCGGGCGGATAGTGGAATATAACGAGCGGCTCAACAAAAAAGACATTGAACATTGGACGGTCAAGGAAGTGGTGGATTTTCTTACGAACGGCAATGACGATATTTGTTTTTCGGATTATGCGAGAGTGCATATCGACAGAATGATTGACCGTGGGCAGGAAAGGAATGCCAAGAACTACAAGCTTGCCCTACAACATCTGGAACGATTCATCGGAACCAACCAAGTGATGTTCGCTCAGTTGACCTCTACGCAGGTGAACAAATGGATAAAGTCGCTTGAACAGACGCATAGGGCAAAGGAAATGTATCCAATCTGTATGCGTCAGGTATTTAAAGCCGCCATGTTGGAGTACAACGATTACGATAACGGTATAATCCGTATCAAAGTCAACCCATGGGTGAAAGTGGAAATACCAACGGCTGATCGTGCGGAGAAGCTTGCCATTACCCCCGAAGCATGTCGGGAGTTCTTTTCATTCCCTCTGCCGGAAAGTAAGATGAAATATCCACAGACGGAGTTCGGGCGTGATGTTGCTATGATGGTGCTTTGCCTTGCAGGAATCAACACGATTGACCTGTATAATCTAAGAAAGCAGGATTACCGGAACGGAATTATCCACTACCAACGGGCCAAAACGAAGAAGTTCCGTGCGGATGGTGCGTATATGGAAATGCGGGTGCCAGCAATCATCCAGCCGCTATTTGAAAAGTACATGAACACGGCAAAAGATGATGAGCGTTTGTTCAATTTCTATCAGCGCATGACTACATCGGACAGTTTTTGCGCCAATGTCAACAGTGGGATAAGGCAATTATGCAAGGCTATGGGAATGCCAAAGGAAGAGTGGTATTCGGCTTACACGTTCCGGCATACATGGGGAACAGTAGCTCAGAATGATGTACGTGCCTCTATCTCGGAAGTGGCGTTTGGCATGAACCATAGCAATGGACACAACGTAACACGAGGGTATATCAAGATTGACTTCTCCCCTGCTTGGGAACTGAACGAGAAAGTAATTGATTTCATTTTCTTCTCCGGTAAGGCTTCTGTACGTGAGCAGAAACAGGAGGATGTGCATTTCCGCTTGTCATACCGCTATATGGTGAATGCGGCTGCATACCACAACGGGCAAAAGGTGGCGGAACTGACCGATGTAGGCTTCAACAATGTGGACGAGGTGATTGCCCGGCTCGTAACTATGCTGCCGGATGATATTCCGAACCGTTCAATGGTGATGTTCAAAATCGTCAATCTCGACAAAGACCAGACGGTGGTGTACCAACGGCAGAAAGGGAAAGGATTCTGATTTTTTTTGTGACTTCACGAAATGATATAAGCCTGCAAGGTATTTTTCTTTGTAGGCTTTCTTTTTTATTCAATTTTTATTCTTGCCCTAAAATCGAAAATTTCTTCACGTGCGCACGCACGCGCGGTAGATGTAGTAGTAGATATATATATTTATTTTATGGTATATCTTCCGAAGAAATGGGGTATAATTGTACATTTATTGCTATTTCTTCCGAAGAAATACCCTTTTCTTCCGAAGAAATGTACATTTATGGCTGTTTCCTCCGAAGAAATACCCCTTTTCTGTACATTTATGGTTATTTCTTCCGAAGAAATAAATGTAATATCTTCTGAAATTGTGTCAAAAAATAGCTCATTTCAGCCATTTCAGAAGATTTTTGAGGTGCTTTTGAGCTGATTTTCGCATAAAAAATTCAATCTGTACAAGAATGTACATTTATGCGTATTTTTTCCGAAGAAATACCCCTTTTCTGTACAATTAAGGCAATATCTTCCGAAGAAATTTTACGGTCCGGACATGAAAAAAGCGACATTCTCTCGAACATCGCTTCAAAGCAAATCAGTAAAATCGTCCCCTTTTCGGGTTGGGGTTCCCTTGACATGAAGACAATCTAAAGTAGAGGGTAATAGATTATTCTTCCTCGTCTTCTTCTCCGGCAAGTTTGACAAGCTTATCCTCAATGGTGAGTTTGACCTCGCCATCGTCTATGCTGATATTCTTAGGCATGATGATTTTAATGAACTCTGTCGACACTTTCACCCTGTCTTTGGGGTCAAGTTCCAGGAAGTCCTGCATTATTAGTGGCGTCACATCTCCTTCGGGTATAGTGTTGTGCGCTTCAAGCCATTTCTCAATCATCCCTTTTGCCAGTGCCGTTATTTTGTTGGGCGTACCTTTTTGCCGTCCTCCGGTCTTTTTTCCTATTGCCATAATGATTTGTATGTAAAAAGATAAAATGATGATGCGAAGATAACGGCTTACTTTCGCACGCAAGGTATAACTTTTAATAATCAAAACTAAAGTCTTATGGGTTTAATAGGAAGTGCCATAGGTGCTGCAGGCAGCATTTTCGGTGGGATCAAGGCATCCAAGGCCATGAAGAAAGCAAAACGTAATGTTGAGGCTCAACGGCAAAAGAATCAGGACTGGTACGACAGGCGGTACAACGAGGATGCCACTCAGCGGGCTGATGCACAACGCATCCTTACGCAAACTGAAGAGAGTATAAAACAACGTAACAAAGCCGCTGCCGGTAGTGCAGCCGTCATGGGCGGTACTGATGAAAGTGTGGCAGCGGCTAAAGAAGCGAACAACAAGGCTCTTGCCGATGCAACATCACAGATTGCCGCTGATGCAGAAGCACGTAAGGACAATATCGAAGCCACTTATATGCAAAACGACAATGCTTTCGTGGAACAGCTTAACGCCATTGAGCAAGGCAAGGCCAATGCCATATCGGGAGCTGTACAAGGAGTAACTAACGCGGTAAGTCAAATGCCTTTCTAAACTATTTCAATATGGCAACAATGGATGATATTTTAGGAAACGGAGGTGGTACGCCTCCGCCCAAAGGTTCTAAGGAATGGCACGAACAGCAGCAAGACGCTCCTTCCGTATCATCCCCGGCAAAGGGTACACAGAAATGGACGGAACAACAAGCAGCTGCGGCTCCTGCCGTTACCGGCTCCCAATCTGAAACGGTCGCTGCACCTCCGTCCAAACAAGCCGATGTGAACGGTGGCAGTCTCTCATACGCTGAATTGTACAAAAAACTCAATCCCTATAAACCGCCAACGGACGAGGAACTTGCTAAAGAAAAGAAGAAGCAGAAACGTGAACAGATATTCGCAGCCATTGGTGATGGTATATCGGCGCTCTCGAACTTGTTCTTCACCACGCAGTACGCTCCAAATATGTATACCGGTAAGAATACCATGTCAGAACGTACCAAAGTGAGATATGACAAGCTGATGAAAGAACGTGAAGGCAAGGAGAAAGAATATTATGAGGGGCTGATGAGGGCAAGAATCGCTGATGAAGAAAGGGATGACCGTGAACGTAAGTGGCAAAGGCAGCTTGGTCTTGACGATTATAACCGCATACGGAACGATGCCAAAGAGGAACGCGACAGGCAGATGTTTGAATTGAATCTCCAACTGCAAGGCAATAAAATATCCGCATCCGAAGCTGAAGCCAAACGCAAAGGAATTGAAGCAAAATATGCAGAAGAACTTGAAAAGGCAAGGCTTGAAACCGAAAAGGCTAAAGCTGGTGCTTCAAAGGCTTCCGCTTCCGCATCCAATGCCAGAGCAGAATATTACAACCGAGGTGGTGGCAGTGGAAAGGCCGGAGAATATCCGTGGTATGACAGCGATGGTAACAAGCATTTTGCACACTCGTATGAAGCCATGCGTCAGAACGCCATAGACAATGGAACATGGAACGAAGAAACTCAGGCTTCGACCACCGAGGTCAAAAGTGGAAGAGGGAAAACCGTCAAGACATCTGAAACGACAAAGCCCGGTAAAGGACATTCTTCTAAGCCACAGAAAAAAAGTCCAACGGCCGATAATAAAAAGAAAAGTCCAACATCATAAATAAAATACTATGCCTGAAGAAAAGGATAAGATAAAAAAACTGTATGATACGTTTGTTTCTGATGGTTACGACATGGAGAGCGAAGAAGATTTTCGCAAGAACCTGTTAGATTCAACCAAACGTAAAGCGGCTTACGACGCTCTTGTAAAAGATGGTTATGATATGGAGCCGTTTGAAGAATTTGAAAGCAATATAGGGTTTGGAAAGGAACGAACCTCATCGCAACAATCGGGAAACAGTGCTTCCGGAACGGTTGAAGAACCCATTTCACCTGCTAATGAACAGACATGGCAACCTACAGAAAAGGAGAAAGTAGCGATGTTGACCGAAACCGACCGTATTATGAACGATGTGAAATCCCATACACAAACATTCAACGAACGCATAGACAATATGCAGGAATATGGGATAAATCCCGGCTTGCAGACCAAAGAGGGAAAGATGATATTCAATCCTGAAAGTGGGAAGTTGGAGAAAACGTTCCTCACTCCTGCCGGAAATCGTTATTACAGCAAGTCATTGGCTGACATGGAAAGCTTTCAGTACCGCCAAGCTGCCGATATGTCCATAGGCGGACAGTTGCGCAAGGCAAACCTCCGGTTGCAGGAGTTGAAAGCCAAGCAAGCGGAAAGAGCATCAGAAGTACACAAGGAATGGGCAGAAGAGACAGAAAACAACAAAGCCCCTCTCGCTGCCATACTGGGAGCTGCCACTTATACGCCCCGCCAACAATCTGACAAGGAAAACCGTGCGTTATCCGTAGCCATTCGTGAAACAGAGGAACTGATTAAGAACCTTGAAGAACAGAAAGACCGTGAAAACGGTGTAGATGTAGGCTTTTGGCGTGGTTTCGGTCGCACTATGGGTGATGTGCGCACGTGGGATTTCGGTATGGGTGATATGCGTGACGCATTTACGATGATGAATGCCGATGAACTGAAAAAAGAAAATGCCACAGAGGGTGAACGTGAAGCGCATGATGCAATGATGGGCGCAATCCATGAGAAGCAACAAGCAGAGGAAAGATACAGCGGAAATGCAGATTTTTGGAACAGAGCAGGTGTAATGACAGGCTATATGCCGTCCTTCATGCTGGATTTCGTATTGACAGGTGGAGGATTTAACGGATTGTCCTCTTTCTCCAAAGGAAGTACCAGACTTGCAACAAAGGTTATAAGCAAAGAAACGGCTGAAAAAATGGCTCAGCAGGGTTTCAAGTCCTATATCAAAGAAAATGGAGCCAAAGGTTTGGGACGGTATGCAACCGACTGGACCATCAAAGCACTCGGTACAACTGCAGATGATTTGCTTGTACGCGCTCCACTTATGGCCAATACAGTACAGGCAGGGAAAACTACTGCTGACATTATTGACCGTAAACTGGGTGATGTGGTTGTTGATGAGAACGGCAACTATGATTTTTCCAACGACAAGACTTGGGGGGATGCCATTTGGCAAAGTGAAGCCAATGCCATCATTGAGAATTATTCGGAAATGTTCGGTGCACATCTTGATCCGGTCTTTACTCTTGGGAATATGAGCAAACTCGCCAATGTTGTAGGTGCAAAACGTATCGGTGCAGTGCTTTCAAAGGCTGACGCAAGTGCGTTGAACGGTATCATGGGACAAACTCATCAGATGTTCAACAAAATGGGTATGAGTGATTATGTCGGTGAGGTTTCGGAAGAATACTATGGACAACTGTGGCGCACCATGCTCAATCTTGATGATGCCTATCAACAGAATCCGGACGGCACACGCACCAATTTGCTTGCGATAGGACAATTCCACGGCGACATTTGGGGCGGCATGGCTCTTTCTATGGGATTGATGGGTGCAGGAAAGGCAACCTTGTCGGGAGCGCAGTATGCTTCAATGAAGCACGGCGTAAACAAGGCTGATGCCCGTGTAACAGAATTGCTTGGCAAAGAAATATGGGAACCGTTAAGGGCGACTATCGACCTTACGACCAACGATGACATTGGAAGTGTGGCAGAGGGCATTGTGAACGACAAGGATTTCTCTGACGATGAGAGAGCCGCAGTACTTACCTATATGGAGCGTTCGTTGATGATGAGGGGCTTTAACCTCGGTACTCTCGCACAGAAGCGGGGCGGTGAACAGGACGAGGATGTGCAGTCAATGAATGAAAGCTACATTGACGGTTACAACCTCGCAGACCCACAGGAAATGACCGATGCCAAGAATATGCGTGACTACCAGCGGCAGAGGGTTTCTGCCATAGTGGATGAAAACACGCTTGGCTTTTTGGATATACATCCTATGAATGCATTGGAGGAAATGCGGAACAATGGCCTTTGGAGAGAAAGCGAGTTGGAAACGGTTCTTGACTATCTCAATGCCAAGCAGGTATATGACGGCATGATTCAGCGTGTACGCGATGACATAGACGCACGTGTGGAGCAAAGCAACGCAATGGTTGACGCACGCACCAACCGCACCACAGGCATGATACAGGGGGCAACGATGAAACAGGACGACCGCCGTGTGTATGTGGTGGGTGGAAACCTTGTGCAGTATGCAGACGGCAGCGGCATTGACAACCGGGCTTCGGACGGCAGTATCATTGTACGTGATGTAGAAACAGGCGCACTCGAACAGGTGTCGCCAGATGCCGTATTGAACATTGATGAACCGTTGAACCCGTCCGATGAGAAAATGACAGCGGAGGAGGCTATCATTCAACAGTTCGCACAGGAAGCATCCGACAAGATTGACGGTGTGGTTACATTCAACCCCGGCGATACATACACCATTACAGGAGATGACGCACAGATACAGGTTCAGATTGTAGCCAACGAAGACGGTATTGTGGATAACGGGGACGGCACAGTTAACGTATCGGACGGCGTGAATATCTTCCCGTTGGCAAAAGAAACCATACAGCAACAGGCTGATGCGGCAAATTTGGCACGTGTGGCGCAGTTCGAGCAGCAGAGAACCATTGAGAATGCCGAACGGAAACAGGAGATGCAAGAGGCTGAAAGACCACAATACGCTCTCAATGACATTGTTTCGCTTACCGATGAGAACGGCGTTACCGTCCGAGGCAATATCACAGCAGATGCTGATGCGGACGGCAAGTATGAGGTATTTACCGAAGCCCCTATCAACGGCAAGCGTGTGAACCTGTTTACCCGTGATGAACTTGATAATATATTGTTGGAGCATAACGGAGTAGCGTTTGAACGCCCTGCCGAGAATGAGAGCAACAATGGTGCGGAAAATATTCCCGAAAATGATAACAATGCCCCTCAAAATATTCCTGCCATGCAGAGAATACCAAAGGATGAGCAGGGAAATCCACTATATGAGCAGGCCGACAGCGACACAGCTTGGGATGCCATTGTGGAGCAGACTGAGGGTGATGAGGATATGGCACAGACCGTAGCCGATGGAATGGTTGCCGACAAGGAAGAAGCCTTGAAGAAGTTGGAGAAAGCCAAATCGAAAGGTGGCAACTCCATTGCCGAAAAGATTGCTTCCGAGAAAGAACGCAAAGCGGCGATTGATGCAGCCAAACAGGAATTGCTCGTTTGGCAGAAGATAGCCGGTACCGCCAAACGCAGAAAAATGGAAGCGGATGATGAACGCAGACGTATTGCCGATGAAGCAGCCGCATTGCGAAAGGCAGAAGAAGAAAAGCTGCGTGCCGAACGTGAGGAAGCGGAACGCATCGAGCGTGAAGTCCTGAACGGAGTGCCGGACATGGTGGACGACAAGCCGCAGGATGCACGGGCAAGAGGTTACAGACGCATGAACGGTCATAAGATAGACAGACAAGAGCCTGTACAGGCATTGCAGGGAAAGGAGGTATCCGTAAAATTCAGTGATGATGCCATTGTAGGTGGTCGTGTAGCCGTGATTGATGCAAACTTGTTGCAACCGAGCCATATTCAAGGCGTGCGCAACCCTCTGCACTTTATTGACGAAGCGCAGCCGAAAGAACGGAATGACGAGGCAAGTGTATTGTCTGCACGAAAAATTGCCGGAAACATACGCCCCGAAGAAATCACATCTTCTGTTACCGCCTATACAGGCGCACCTACCGTGAACGCACGGGGCGAAGCCATACAGGGCAATAACCGAAGTGACGCACTTCGTATCATGTGGGAGAACCATCCGGAACAGGCGGCTCTTTACAAACAGTATCTGAAAGACCATGCGGAAGAATTTGGATTACAAGCAGAAGACATTGAGGCTATGGAGCATCCTGTCCTCGTGAACATGGTTGATGTGGACGATGCAGAGGCTATCCGTCTTGGCCAGTATGTGGCACAGGACACAGAAAGTGGAGGTGTTGAACGCATCAAACCTAAAAACGCCTTGCAGCGTATGGGAGCCGAAATGCGTTCGTTTGCTAACTTGTTGCTTAGGACTTCGGATGATGAAATGTCATTTGCCGGACTTGTGGATTCCAATGGTGCAAATGTTTTGAAATGGATGAGCCAAAGAGGTTTCATTACCCCCACACAATACAAGAGTGCGTTTGACAGCAAGGGTAACTTGACTCCCGAATCCAAGAATGATTTGCGTGGTATCATGTATCAAAGCATTTTCAAGGACGGTAGTACACGGTTGGAGGAAATGTTCAACGTATTGCCGGTAAAAGCACAAAAAGCTATTCTTGCCACTGCTTTTCGTGATTATGATAGTCCGAACAGTGAACGAATGGTAGATGAGATACAGAATTCCGTTCGTGCTTACTATGCTTTGTCCCAAGATAAAATGTTTGCAGAGGCAAAGAACTTCAAGGAAGCACGTACTGCCATAGAAAGTTGGAAACGCCAGTATCAAATGGATGATGTCACTGGGGAAAGTTATCTCCCTGCTGATAATTTCAGTAACTTTGTCTTGCATTTGGCCGCAATGTATAAAGGTGAAAGCCAAAGCTTCATTCAAAATACATTCGGCAAGATTTATGACCTTATACAAGGTACACAGGAAGAAACTCTGTTCGAACAACCGGACAATACCCCTCGGACGCTCGTACAGGCTATTAAAGAAGCATTTAATTTAGATTACAATGGACAACAACGAAGCAATGTATTGGTTGGCGATACTGCAACAAGCCAACGAGGGCAGCAAGGAAGCAATGGAACTCTTGCGCCAAGAGAACGAGTTGAGAACGGAAATGGGACAACTGATGATACAGGAAGAACTGAAAGCATTGGTGGACAAAGCGAAATAGAATCTTCTTTATCACAAGAAGAAATGCTATCTTCTGATGATACTGACAATCAACTTAGTGCAAAAATAGCAAGACGTATTGAAGTTCAAGAAGATGATTGGATTGAAAGCGGAAAGTATGGCGATACTTATAAACAGACAATTATTGTTGATGGTACTCATAAAGTTATAAAAGTTGATGCACCTGATACGAAAGGTAATTATATAGGTAGCGCTTATGAGTATGACGGTCAAACATTCGGAGACTTATTGGATGTTCTTAATTATATTGATACATCTTTGTCTTTAGCCAATGCTGTTGCAGTGGCAGAGAAAGAAACCGATACTACTCCTACGGAGAAACAGAAAGAAGCTGGCAATTATAAGAAAGGCCATGTGCAGGTTGGTACATTCAATATCACCATTGAGAACCCGAAAGGATCCGTTCGCAGTGGAATAGACACAGAGGGCAACAAGTGGGAAACGATCATGCAGAACACCTACGGCTACATTCGTGGCACGGAGGGCGTGGATGGAGACCACATAGACGTGTTCCTCTCTGATGATATTGACGGGTGGAACGGACGCAGGGTGTTCGTGGTGGACCAGTATAATGAGGACGGCAGCTTTGATGAGCATAAGGTAATGCTTGGTTTCAATGAGACTGACGATGCCGAGGCAGCTTACTTCGCGAATTATGACAGCGACTGGGCAAATAATCACAAGACAGTGGTAACTGCCGTAAACTTGGAGGATTTCGAGAAGTGGATAGATAGTAGCCACCGTAAGACTAAAGCGTTTGCTGAATACAAATCAGTCAAAAGTGTTGAGGAACAGAGTTCAAGTACACAAGTCGACAGACTTTCTGAAATCAAATCACGCATTGAAGAACTGCACAAGGAACAAGAAGCCGCACATGGTCAGAGTGATATATTTGAGGAAGCCCGCATTATTTCCGAAATAAACGACCTCTTTACTGAACAGCGGAAATTGGAACAAAACAATTCCAATGAAGAAACGACAACACCGACTGATGCTGCATACACCATTACTCAGGCACAATATACCACCAAAAGGGGTAAGGTGTTGGATATGCACCTTGTGAAGTTCAATGATAAATTAAGAGATACTGTTCGGAAGCACACCACAATGTTTGCCAAACAACTAAAAGGCTGGTGGGACAAGGAAAAGCAAGGCTTCATGATGCGGAGCAAGGAAGATGCTGAACGCTTGGCAGAATATGCAACCGATGCACAATCACAACCACCTTTGTCTTTGTCTGATTTGTTAGAAGTAAATGACGGCAATGTGCAGTTTGCTGAGTCTCAACTTTTGGAAACATCTAAGCAGGAAGAAAAGCAGGAATACAGCCCGGTGTGGCAATATTCTGTTTCCGTTGACAAGGAAACCGGATTGACCACGTTGAAGCGCGATGATGTGAGCGGCCCTATCCCTATCGGGGATGGACGTTTCAATTATACGGCAAACAGTCCTGAAGAAATGTTGGAGATTGTACGTAATCCCAAGAATTTCAATCAGGAACTGCGTGACGCTGTTGAAACCATTCTTGAAAACAAGGTTAAGATTAGGGAGATTGTACGTACAGAAAAAGCGGAAGCCACAGAGCAAGAATCTAAGCCTGAAAATAATCCGAGTGGCAACCGTCTTGTTACCGATGAACGCTATGCAGAACTCCGTGAGCGTATGCGTAAGAAGTTGCTCGGTCAAATGAACATGGGCATAGACCCTGAAATACTTGCCATTGGTACGGAGATGGCTGTTTACCATTTGGAGAAAGGTGCACGCAAATTTACCGAGTATGCTACAGCTATGGTTGCAGACTTGGGCGATTCCATACGCCCTTACCTTAAAGCATTTTACAATGGTGCGAGAGATTTGCCGGAGGTGGCAGAGAACAGACTGGATGCAGACATGACTCCATACGATGAGGTACAACAATTCGATGTGGCGAATTTCGATAAGAAAAGTATTGATGCGCTTGCTACCGCCGAAACCGTAACAAGAGAGACCGAGGTGGAGCAAGAGGCAGAGATTGCACAGGAACGCATCAAAAAAATCCGCCCTGCACGTAAGAAGAATGAGAAAAAAGCAGTAATTTCACAGCAGTCAAATGAGTTGGGTTTGTTTGACGCTCTGACTGATAACAATAAAAATAGCGAACATGGATTACAGAGAACTGATGCAGAACGCTCCGAAAGAGTGCCAGCCAAAGGTTATAGACACGAGCAAGGATTATCAAGAGGCACTGAAACAGGTAGCGAAAGCGAACAACAAGCCGGTAGAGGAACTGACAACGAAGGAGAAAGAACAGGCGATGCAGTCGATAGGACTGTGCGACCTCGACTTTCAGATTCCTTAAATGAACAAAGCATTGAGGGTAAGCGCAAGAAAGAGATTGAAAAGAACCGAAAACTTGCCGATGAACTCAAAGGTGTTACATTGCACTTGAACGACAAACTCGGAGGAGAACATGAGATTTCCGGTATTGTCTATTACGAACTTGCCAACGTATTCCATTGCAATGACAATATAAGCGGACCATTCCAAGCGACACGCAAGGAACTTGATGCTATTCTTAAAGTTGCACGCAAAAACGATGACAGGAATACATTTACTCCCAAGAATACCCACAACAACCATTCGGAACGTGGTAAAGACCACGCTCCGACATCAGTAGATGCCCGTATCGAAGCCAATATCAAGGCTATCGAACTGGCAAAACAGTTGCTTGAAAGCGGCGAACGGGCTACAGAAAAACAGATGCAGACCCTTCGCAAGTTCAGTGGCTGGGGTGGCTTGGGCAAGGCTTTCAACGAAGGTACATCGTATGCTCCTAATCCCATTGCAAAGAAGCTCCGTGAGTTGCTTGGTGAAAAGGCATATCAAGAGGCCATAATGAGTGCAAATAGTGCCTATTACACTCCGGCATACGTTGTGGATACGCTTTGGGACATTGCCGAACAAATGGGCTTCAATGGTGGAAACATTCTTGAAGGTTCTGCCGGTATCGGCAATATCTTGGGACAGATGCCTACAAACATCAGTGAGCATAGTGACATCCATGCCATAGAGATTGACAGAACTTCGGGAGGCATCCTCTCGCTCCTCTATCCTGATGCCAAGGTGGAAATACAGGGCTTTGAACAGACCCGCATACCTAACGGCAGTGTGGATTTGGCTATTACCAATGTTCCTTTCGTTACCGGACTCCGTGTGAATGACACCACCGGTGACAAAGACCTGTCGAAGAAATTCCACAACATACATGATTTCTGTATAGCAAAGAATGTGCGTAAACTGCGCGAGGGCGGTTTGGGCATCTTCATTACGTCTAACGGTACGCTTGACAACAGCAAGAAACTCCGTGACTGGATTGTGAACGAGGGCGGTTCTGACTTCGTGGGTGCTTTCCGTATGCACAACAAGACTTTCGGTGGCACCGGGGTAACCTCCGACATCGTTGTTATCCGCAAGCGTGTGAACGGGCAGAAATCCGTCCATGTCATTGATGTAAGCGATGTGAGCGGAGAGCGTATGGCAGAATATGATACTGGGGAAACACGCAAGGTCAAAGGCAAGGAAACACCGGTCATCAAGCAACTTTCGATGGACTACAACCGCTATTTCATTGAACACCCCGAAAACATGGCTGGTGAAATGCACTTTGCATTTGAGAAAGGCGACACATTCCGCCCGACAAGCAAGGGTTTGTATCCTGCACAGGATAAGAAGCAGGAGCAGATGTTATCTGAATTTGTCCATTCATTCAAGGCAGAGGAATTTGGCGAACGCAATGCCGGACCGGTTACCGATGTAATGCCCGACAAAAAGATTGGTGAGATATTTGTCAGAGATGGCAAACTGTTTATCAACTCGACAGCCAGTGCACAACCTCTCGAAGTGAATGCCAATAAGGTAAAAGGGCATACGAAAGTGGAATGCTTCGAGGCGTACACCGCCATCAAGGAAGCTCTTGCGGAAGTTCTTTCCTATCAGACCGAGAACGAAAGCGATGAGGGGCTGAAACCCTTGCTTGACAAACTCAACAAGGCATACGATGATTTTGTCGGCACATACGGACACTTCAATAAGAACACCGCCATTGCGTTTCTCCGCAATGATGTGGACTATGCCAATGTATTCGCTCTTGAAAAGTTTGAGGAAACGGCAGATGAAAAAGGAAACCGGATACAGAAATTTGAAAAGACCGATGTATTCAGCAAACGTGTCGTTGAAAAAGATAAAGAACCCACCCCGGCCAATGTCAAGGACGGTATCATTGCAAGTATCTTCAAATTCGGTCGTGTGGACATACCATATATCGCCGAACAACTTGGCACAGGCATCGAAGATGTGAAGAAAGAAATCATCGAGAGCGGCTACGGTTTCGAGGACCCAGTAAGCCGACAGATGGAAGCATCGTATCAGTATTTGAGTGGAAATATCCGTGAAAAACTGCGTCAGGCAGAGGAAAACAACGAGAATGGGGAATTTGACCGCAACATCAAGGCATTGCAGGAAGTCATGCCAATGGAAATCCCCGCACATCTGATATACTTTACCCTCGGCAGTTCTTGGATTGATCCGAAACTATATGAAGATTTCGTAAAGGAACGAACGGAAGTAGATGTCCGTTTTACAGCAGTAGGCGGTACTTGGTTTATGAAAGAGCCATACTTTACCAACTACGAAAAGAACCGTGCCATGGGCGTGACCAGTGAAATGCTCGGTCGAACCATTATGGGACACACCCTTATAGAAGCCGCCATTCAGAACAGAAGCATCACGGTTTCCACCACCAAAAAACACTATGACGGCACAACAGAAACAATTACCGACAAGGAAGCGACACAGGCTTGTGCCGCCAAGATTGATGAAATCCGTCAAGATTTCAAGGACTGGGCAAGGCAGAAGATGCAGAGCGACCCGGAAATGTCGGAACGTATGGAACGTATCTATAACGATATGTTCAACAACTTTGTGCCTATGAGCATACCGGACGAGTTTGTGCCGGAGTATTTTGGAGGTGCTTCACACAAATTCAAGATGCGTCCTCATCAAGGCAGAGCCATCGTGAGAGGCACACAACAACCGTTGTTGCTTGCCCATGAGGTAGGAACAGGAAAAACCTTTACCCTTATTTCCACAGCGATGGAAATGCGCCGTTTAGGTACTGCCCGCAAACCGATGATCGTAGTGCAGAATGCCACCGTCGGGCAATTTGTTGCAAGTGCAAAGGAACTGTACCCGAATGCCAAGATACTGACACTCGAAGAGGCAGACCGAAGTGCGGAGGGCAGAAAGAACTTCTATGCCAAGATACGCTACAATGACTGGGATATGATTGTCGTTCCGCAATCGACCTTTGAATTTATTCCCGACAGCGAGGAAAGAGAAATGACTTTCGTGCAGGACAAGATTGAGGAGAAGATGCTCATCCTTGAACAGATGAAAGAGGAAGACCCGGACGGAAAGAACATGATTACCCGGCAAGCCGAACGTGAAATCGAATTGTTGGAGGAACAGCTTGCCGGACTTGCAGACAATGCTTCAAAGAAACGCACCGCCAACGATGAGAAAAAACGTGCCGTAGCCTTGCAGAATGCAGAAGTCAAGGCAATGGAAATGCTTGACCGCCGTACTGACGATGTGGAGAACTTTGACGACATGGGCATTGATGCCCTGCTTGTGGATGAAGCCCACGAATACAAGCACCTTGGATTTGCCACTGCCATGCAGCGTGGAGTGAAAGGTGTGGACCCGTCATACAGCAAAAAATCACAAGGCGTATTCTTGAAAACACAGGCTGTTTTAGAAAAGAACAACGGACGAAACGTAATCTTTGCCACAGGTACGCCTATCAGCAATACCGCTGCAGAGATTTGGACGTTCATGCGCTATCTCATGCCTGCCGATACAATGAAAGAATACGGTATCTATTACTTTGATGACTTTGTACGCAACTTCGGTAACATTCAGCAAATGTTGGAATTCACCACAAGCGGAAAGTTCAAGGAGAACAATCGCTTTGCCGGATATGTGAACCTGCCCGAACTGGTGCGTATATGGTCTGGAGTGTCCGATACTGTCCTTACCAAAGAAGCCGGTGGCGTAAAGGACAAAATACCTGAAATGGAGGGAGGAAAGGCACAAGACCTCTATCTGCCACAGACACGTGCATTGCGTAGTATCATGAAGTTCGTAAAGAGCGAACTTGAACATTATGAGCAGATGAGCGGCAAAGAGAAGAAAGAGAACAGCCATATTCCGCTCACTATGTACGGTATTGCCAAAGCTGCTGCCGTGGATGCCCGATTGGTGCAGTCAGATGCAGAGGACGACCAAAACAGCAAGACCAATGAAGCCGTGCGCCAGACTTTGCGCTCACTGAAAGAAACAGCCGACTACAAAGGTACGGTTGCCATTTTTGCCGACAATTATCAAAATAAGCAGAGCGGCTTCAATCTTTATGATGACATCAGAAATAAACTGATCGCAGAGGGAGTTCCTGCTGATGAGATTGTAGTAATGAGATCGGGAATGACTGTCAAGAAGAAACTTGAAATCTTTGAAAAGGTAAACCGTGGTGAGGTTCGCGTGATTCTCGGTTCGACCTTTACGCTCGGTACAGGCGTGAACATTCAGGAACGACTGCACACGCTGATACATTTGGATGCGCCTAACCGTCCTATGGACTATACCCAGCGCAACGGACGCATTTTGCGACAGGGAAATTTGCATAAGGACATGAACAAGCCTGTACGCATCTTGCGTTTCGGAGTTGAGGACAGTTTGGATGTTACCGCATACCAACGATTGAAAACAAAGGGAGCGATTGCCGACAGTATCATGAACGGCAAGCAGATGATGAACAACAGCATGACCAACCGTGTGCTTGAAGAGGAAGAAGATGTGTTTGGCGATACCGTTGCGCAGCTCTCCGGCAGTGAGTATGCCATGCTGAAAAACAATGCGGAAAAGAACGTGCGTAAATATGCAAGCCGCAAAAAACAATGGGAAACAGACCAAACTTATATCCACAATGCCAAGCCAAGGTTGAAAGCCTTTATAAAGGATGCGGAAAAGCGCATTGAGGATAACGGCAGATACTTGGAGGCTGTACGTTCGTTATTCCCCGATGGACAATTCAAGGAGATTGTAACCGGGAAACATCGTTTTGCTTCTGTTGATACAATGGATGATTTCTTCAAGGAACACAACAAGAGTATTCTTGCAGAAATGAAGCAGATGAAAGACGGTGAGATTTCAGGAGAACAGAAACGGGAACTGATTATACAGATAGGCGATTTTTCATTTGTGGTCACAACAAAACTGACAAGGAAAACCATGAGTGACGGTGCAACACTTTTCAATGATGTTGAGCGTAGAATGACCTACTCTTGCCTTGAACTCGGCATTGAAGATGTGCCGGTACGCCAAAACCTGCTTCGCAATGCCATTGAGGATATTACAGACAATGTGATTACAGGAAAGGATTTTGCCGAGAGATTGAGTGCCGGAGAGCGAAGCAAAAAACATAATGAAGCCGAATTGAAAGAACTCCTGTCAAGAGAGGGCAAGCCATTCGAGTATGAAGAAGAATTGGCACAGGCGAAAGCACAGTTAGAGGAATATGCCGAACTGATGAAGAAAGAGTTGGAGGAAAAGGAAGCCAAATATGCTGAAATGGATGCAAGCGTGGAAACAGCCAACGACATTACAAATACTGATGAGGATGATGTCTTATATCGCAGCGATGATACGATGTATCGCATTCGCGAAGATGCCGCACCCAAAAATACAGGTATTGGATACAAGGTGTTTGTTTTGAAGAACGGCGAATTGTATCCGCCTATGGTTGCCAATCCGAACGGAGAAGCGACACCGGTCGGTGTATGGCTGAATGCTGATGCTGCACCGATAGCCGGACAGAGCAAGACTGGGCGCAATCAAGTCAAGGCCGGAGGAAAAGGCACACAAGGCGGTAGTGGTAAACTTGCCTATCGTCCCGGATGGCATTTAGGGGTCATTCCATACGCATTGCAGTTTAACCGCATTGATGAGAACGGAGATAAAACCCTGTTCCCTGCCAATTTTGTTTGGGCTGAGGTGGAGTATGCCAATGACGTGGACTATCAGGAAGAAGCCATGAGTTATGGTTACAACAAGAACGGCAAGTTCCAACACAGTTATGCCGGACTTCCAAGGATTCCTGAAAATGGTGCGTACACTTACCGTACCAATCCTAATCCAGAAACAGACCCTTGGATAATCACAGGTGCTATGCGTGTCAAACGCTTGCTTACTCCGTCTGAAGTTGATGAAATGGTCAAGGAGGCAGGTCGTGAGCCTCAACGCAGACAGGAAAATGCTGTTACCGATGCAGAGATTGCCGCACTCAATGCAGAGATTGCAAATGACTATCGTAACGGTATTGGTACATATACCGATGATGAAGTCAGTTATGAGAATGATCCAGTGGCAAAGCTGCTCGGTCAGTCAAGGAGAACGGCAAAGCAGCGGAGGGAATTTGCACAGCGTGAACGCCAAAGAATGGCAGAACGTGTGGAAAGCCTTGCAGAGAAACTGCATCTTGACAATGTGGAGGTTGTTACTGATGCTTCCGTCTTGGATGGAAAGAAGCAGCGTGCAAAAGGCTTCTACTCGAAGAGTACAGGGAAGATAACCATTGTCATTCCCAACCATACAAGTACGTTTGATGTTGAGCAGACACTGCTGCATGAGGCTGTGGCGCACTATGGTTTGCGCCAGTTGTTCGGAGAACATTTCGATACATTCCTTGATAATGTATTCAACAATGCCGATGAGAACATACGCAGACACATTGTAGATATGGCTGCAAAAAACGGTTGGGATTTCCATAAGGCTACTGAAGAATATCTGGCTTCGCTTGCAGAAGATACCGAATTTGAGAACATCAACGCAAGTTGGTGGCAACAGATAAAGGATTTCTTCCTGAATATGCTTCATAAGATAGGCTTTGAGGATTTCAGAGGGGTTACTCTATCGGATAACGAACTTCGCTACATCTTGTGGCGCAGTTACGAGAACCTTGCGGAACCGGGCAGATACAGAAACATATTGGGAGAAGCCGCTGATGTGGCAAGGCAGTATGAACTGAAAGTCGGAAATTATGCGGTTTCCGACCCACATCATCTGACTGTTGCAGAAAGTGATGATGCACTATACCGTACCGGTGACCCGGAAATACATGAAAGGGAGTTGGCTCGTGACCGTTATGAAAGGCGTGTAAAAAGCGGTATGTTCCAATCACGGGAAGCATTACAGGACAGTATGCTCGGCTTGAAAGAAGCCATGACTGCAATTCTTGGCAAGGAAACAAACATTGAGGATGTGGACGGATTTGAAAACGCATACTTGGGAGAAAACCGTCTGTCAAGTGTGAACAAAGCCGAAGCCGATGCATTTGCCCACACCCTGTTCAAGCCCATGCTTGATGAGGTTGCCAAACTTGCCAGGACTGAGGCAGAGCGTGAGGAATTGACTGATTACATGATGGCGAAACACGGACTTGAACGCAATACATATATGCGTAATGAAGCAATCAATAACGGAGCAACCGATGCAGACCAAACCGACTATGCCGGACTTACAGCCCTTACAGGTATGGATAATATTACTGATGCCGAAACGGAAGCACAGATAATGGTTAACGATTACGAACAGGCACACGACACTACCGACCTTTGGAAAAAAGTCAATGCCGCGAGCAAAGCAATACTTTCAAAGTCATACGAATGTGGTATGATGAGCAAAGCGACCTTTGACAAGATTTCAGATATGTATGATTTTTACATTCCACTACGTGGTTTTGACGAAAAGACCAGTTCTGAAGCATACGCATATCTGACGCACAAGCAAAGTGCATTCAATGCTCCTATCAAGAAAGCGGAAGGACGCAGGTCGAAAGCGGATGACCCGTTTGCCAACCTGCAATCAATGGCAGAAGGTGCTATCATGCAGGGCAACCGGAACAAATTGGTAAAACAGCGTTTCCTTAATTTCGCCCTCAACCATTCGAGCGACCTTGTCAGTGTGAGCGACATTTGGGTAGAATACGATACGGTGGCCGACGAATGGAAGCCAGTGTTTCCTGACAACATAGACAGTACAGATACTCCCGAAGTGGTAGAACGGAAGATGCTGGACTTTGAAACTAAAATGGAGTCATTGGCGCAGCAATATCCTGACCGGTACAAGCACGGCAAGGATACCGTGAATATTCCTTACCGTATTGTGGAAAGCCGGGATATGAGGCAGCACCAAATTGTAGTGAAACGTGGCGGCAGGGACTATGTGATTACCATTAACGGCAATCCTCGCGCAGCACAGGCACTGAACGGACAGACAAATCCCGACAATGATATGTCGGGGGCAATCGGAGCTATTCTCCGTGCAGGAGAAAATATCAACCGACAGTTGAGTGCGTTCTATACCACACGTAACCCAGACTTCATTGTATCGAACTTCATGCGAGATATGCTATACACCAATACCATGACTTGGATAAGGGAAAGCCCGAACTACGCACTGCGTTTTCATCGTAATTATATGTATGCCAACCCTGTAAGAATAAAGCAACTCTTGGCTAAGCACCGCAAAGGGACACTTGACATGAGTAACACGACGGAAGCGATGTTTCATCAGTTCATGATGAACGGAGGAGAAACAGGCTATGCCAATATCCGGGACATTGAACAACATAAGAACGACATACGCAGGGAACTGAAAAAATCGAACGGCAAGATTCCTGTAAAAAAAGCATGGGACTTGTTGGGCGAACGTTTCGATGAGTACAACCGAGCCGTTGAGAACTGCGCCCGTTTTGCCGCTTTCATGACATCACGCGAAATGGGCAGGAGCATTGACAGAGCCATCTATGATGCAAAGGAGATAAGCGTAAACTTCAACAAGAAAGGCAGCGGAGCAAAATTCTATGACAGTACAGGGCAGACAAAGGCTGGTAATGCCAGTGCATTGGTATCGGGACTTGGTCGTAGCGGCTATGTGTTTTGGAATGCAGCCATTCAAGGTACGGCAAACTTTGGACGACAGATGAAACGCCATCCTGCCAAAGCCTTTACAGGTATTGCGGCGATGTTCCTTCTTGGTGCCATTGTTGCCTACTTGGGTGGCGATGATGATGACGATGATGACAAGAACGCATACTATAATCTTCCCGAATATGTAAGGCGCAGCAATATTCTTTTCAGGGCAGGAAACAGTTGGGTATCAATTCCTCTTCCGGTAGAATACAGGGCTTTTTACGGCATGGGCGAACTGATGATTTCCGTTCTTAACGGAAAGGAACATCTTACAGGCGAAGAAATTGCCGAAGCCATAACAGGACAGGCTACACAGATATTACCTATTGATTTCTTGGAGGGCGGCGGAGGATTGAATGCCTTTGTACCGAGTGCCTACAAACCCTTGTGGGAAGCCTACGTTGCAGAAAAGAGTTGGACGGGTATGCCACTTTATAAAGACACACCTTACAACAAAGATATGCCCGAATGGACAAAGGCGTATAAGAGCGCCAATAAATACATTGTCGGATTGGCCAATGCCATGAATGAAGCTACGGGCGGAGACCCATATACAAAAGGAACGATTGACTTTAATCCGGCAAAAATTGAATATATGCTGAACGGTTATTTCGGTGGCGTGTTCGGAACAATCGACAAATTGAGCAAGACCGCAGAAACCATTACAGACAACCGAGAGTACGACCCTCGCAGCTTCTTGTTGGTAAACAGACTGGTCAAAGCCGGGGACGAACGCACCGAGTACAGGGCTGTGAACAATGAGTATTTCCGATTGAAAGAGGAGCATGACCGATTGAAATCCAGATTAAAACACTATGAGGAAGATACCGACAACGACATATTTGACTATGCGGAAAAGATTGATTTCCTTTACAATTCACCCGAATACGAGCGGTATGAAATTTTTGAGGATTATCGTAGGGATATTGACGACCTCTATAATGAACTGAATGACACAGTTGATGATGAGGAACGTAAGAATATTGAGGCTGAATTGAATGAACTCAAAAAGGAAATGATAGAAGAAATGAACAAAACCCGTAAATAGTTAAACATAGGATGATTGCCCGGAGCAGTATATTTGTTCCGAGCAATCATTAAAATGATAAAAATATGCATGTAAATAAAAGCGAAAGAAAATTGCTGCCAATGAGCCGTATAGCTCCGGGAAGAAATGATGCCGCCGAGATAGATACTGTTGTTTCTGCAAAACGTTATGGTGACCGCAGGGCATTTGACATTCTTATGGAAGCACAATACTATTGGAGCCAGATGGACGACTTTCGGAAAGACCGGGAGCGAAACAAACGCTATACCTATGGTTTCCAATGGGACGATATGATTTGTGTGGACGGAAAATCCATGAGCGAGGAAGAATACATTAAAAGTCAAGGCAACGTGCCTTTGAAAAACAACCTTATCCGTAGGCTTGTGCGAAGCGTGCTTGGCGTGTATCGAAGCCAAAGTAAAGAACCGACCTGTACCGCACGTGATCGGGATGAACAGAAACTTGGTGAAACGATGAGTACGATACTTCAATGCAACATGCAGCTTAACCGAATGAACGATGTATACGCCCGAACTATGGAAGAGTTCCTGATAAGCGGTTTTATCGTTCACCGTAAATCGTACGGTTGGCGTAATGGAAAAGAGGATTGTTGGACGGACTATGTACAACCCAATAATTTCTTTATCGACAACAACATGAGAGATTTCAGAGGTTGGGATGTTTCCGTGCTTGGAGAAGTTCACGACATTTCTTTCGGACAGTTGTGTGAACAGTTCGCATCAAGTCCGCAGGAATACAGACAATTGCGCGACATTTACAAGTGGGCGGCAAGGAAAGATTACATAGCCACATACGCGGAGCGTTTCGGGTATAGCCGCTTGGAGAACTACGATTTTCTATTCACAAGCGAGCCGGGACGATGCCGTGTGATAGAGATATGGCGCAAGGAGCAAAAACCGAGATACCGTTGCCATGACTACCAAAACGGCGATATTTTCAAAATAGACGAAGAAGATTACGCACAAGTGGTGCTTACTGAAAATGAAGAACGTATGCGTATGGCCAAGGAAGCCGGTATGCCGGAAGATGAGGTTCCGTTGATAAAAGCTACTTGGTTTGTGGACGATTATTGGTATTTCTATTACCTTTCTCCTTTTGGCGACATATTGAGGGAGGGAGAAACGCCTTACGAGCATGGAAGCCATCCATATGTTTTCAAGGCATATCCGTTCATTGATGGTGAAATCCATTCATTCGTTGCTGATGTAATCGACCAACAGCGATATACCAACCGATTGATAACCCTCTATGACTGGATAATGCGGGCGAGTGCCAAAGGCGTGCTGATGATGCCCGAAGATTGCTTGCCTGATGGTGTGAGCATTGACGATATTGCAGAGAGCTGGACGGAATTTAACGGTGTCATCGTATACAAGCCGAGCAAAAGCGGAAAAGTGCCGGAACAGGTGGCCAATAACTCCACAAATATAGGCATTGCGGAACTGCTTAATATGCAACTCAAATTTTTTGAAGATATATCGGGAGTTACGGGCGCATTACAAGGAAAGCCCGGGTATTCCGGTGAAAGTGCATCGCACTATAACCAACAGACAGAAAACGCCACGAAGTCATTGCTCGACCTGCTTGAATGCTTCAGTTGTTTTGTAGTGGACGGAGCATATAAGGATGTGAAGAATATGCAGCAGTTTTATGATAGCAAACGTGTATTCAATATTGCAGGTAAGAGTGGTGCACAAATCGAATATGACCCGAAGAAAATACGTGATGTAGAATTTGATTTAAGCATTACCGAAAGCACTTCAACACCGGCATACAGGCATCTTGCTAACGATATGCTTATGCAGTTGTACCAGTCTCAGGCAATCAGTGTAGAGCAGCTGCTTGAGCATGGGGATTTCCCGTTTGCAGATGAATTGTTGCAAAGTATTAAATCACAGAAGGAACAGTTGGAGCAGGGCAAAGTGCCCGATGGTCTTTCTCCCGAACTGATGGCGCAAGCGCAACAAGGTGCGAACATGCAGGCCGTGAACAAACTGAATAATGCAATAAGGCAATGATTTAATTTAAAACATTATGGAACAGAAAACTATTTGTATAGACTTTGACGGTGTCATACATGACTACAACAAGGGTTGGCAAGGCGAGGATGTGTTCGGACAGATGATACCGAACGCAGATACAGGTACAGCCACCCTAAAGAAAAACGGATGGACTATCATCATCTTCACGACACGCAAGAAAACTGAAAAATTAGAAAAGTGGTTGGAAGAAAACAATATTTCATACGACCATATAAACGAGAACCCGAATCAACCGGAACATGCAAGCGGAAAAATCATTGCCGATGTGTACCTTGATGACCGGGGTATCTGTTTCAGAGGAAGGTGGGATTCATGGCTTATGAGAGATATTATAGAATTTGAGCCTTGGCAGGAACAACAAAAGAGAGAAATAGAGCAACTTGCGACATATGGCCAAACCGAAGATGACATTTGGTCAAGAGGCAACGAGAAAAGAATCAAACAAGCCCATGTTTAGCAGATAAAGTATGAGGGTGTGCCAAATATCTTCTCCAATTGGTACACCCTCATGTCTATTATTCTTTGGACAGCTGAAAATTTTCTATCCAGACATCTTCCTCCCCATTGTCGAAATCCACGACACAGGCTTCGTTCGGAATATCCAATTTCTTGACCGTACCAATGACACCGTTATCATTGCACATCACCCGGTCTCCGATGTTAAACTTGTTGATATTGTCAAGTGCGAGCGGGTCATTGGTAAGTGTGGCAATGCCATCAATATTTCCGTACTTTCCCATTCTCTTTGGTATTTGAAAATGAATCAAGCCATGAGAAATACTGTTTTCGTTTCAATGCAATAACAGCAGAAGAAAGCATAGCTGAACCGTTTCCATAAGTCGTGCAGTAGAAGCATTCGCGTTCAAGGTCGCCCACAAACGTATTATGATTGATGTAGCCTTTCTGTTTCAACTTACGGAAATTCTTTCTATCCATAATGATAAGTTGACCTTTTTTCCCACCGGCAGGCATAACGTAGTAACGTTCTCCAGTTTCTTTGTGTTTTTCGTCTGCCTGTCTGACTGCTTCACGTAAACGAAGCGAAGCTCTGATTTTTCTGAAAATGTTCATTGTTCCTTGTTTTTATAGTTAAACTTATATTGTAGCTGCTGAAACAGCTTTTTTCTTTTTGACAACAAATCGTCCGATACGAAGCACAATCTTTGGAATTTCCATTTCAAAGAAACATATATGCAAGCCTATGGCTCTTGTCATTAGCAAGTCATCATGTTTACCGGTAATCGCTCCGAAAGCTCCGTTCGGTTTTTTCTCGTAACACAAATATTCGTCCAGGCAACGTTCGTCACGTTCTGTGTATAAATTCTCACGAATAACCTTGACTAAGGTTGATATAATCATTGGTTTGGTTGAGACATTGGTATGGAAGCCGTATTTGGTAGGCAATCCCTCGCGTACGGCTTCTTCGGACTGACCACGTGCATAGAGATTAGGGTAAATCTCTTTGATTTGATTAAGGATGAACTGTGACTGGTCGCCATCTACCTGCCGTTCCTTGTCATGCGTTTCCAAGGTGTTGCTTTCTATCACCAAGAGTGAATTGTCATAAAAAGCCGCTATTTGTGCCGCTTTCCACGCAAGCTGGTCGATGTCGCAATGTCCGTACCATTGTGCCACTACGACAGGCTTGCCACCATCAATCATAAACAGACGGTCAAGCACAAGAACAACAGAGAAGTCTGCTTTATTGGAACGTCCACCCACATCGACAATCGTGAGGTAACGATTTGTAATAACTTCCTTTTCATCTGTTTCCGGCAACTCCCAAATATGCAACAATCCCTGTTTGTCTTTCACAAAGCGCAAGTTCTGCAAAGCGTTCTTGCCCTCATCCGCATCGGCACAGACTTCACCGACATATTTAGGTTTCTTGCAGGTCTTACGCATTGCATCGACCTTGTATTTATCGAACACACGTGCTCCCGAATGTACGAAGGCTTCCACATCATCAGACGGAAATTCGGCAGCCATCTGCCCATGGTCATTGTACTTCCTGCGTTCGGCTATGTACCAATGGATAGCTTCGAGCGTAGCACCTTTTTCCCACAGCGACCAAAGATACTTACCGCATTCCTCACGTTCGGAATCTGTATTTTCATTGTCCCGATTCTGATAAAGCCATTCTGCAAAATCCCATTTTTCTTTGTCCGAATCAAAAGCGAGTGTATATTGCTCGATGTCGAACCATGAAACGAACATTGCCTCGAACTGGGATTTCCCTTCTTTTGCGGCAGTATATTCGCGATGAAAGAAGTTCCCGGTGCCATTTGCTGTGCTTTCATAAACAATCATGGTGTAGGGCTTGAGGAGAATACCCGAACAGGCGGAGCGCACAATGTCTTCCGGTTTCTTTCCCTCCGTAGCCTTCCATATTCCCACTTCGGAGAGATGTACAAGATTGTAATCACCGCCACGACACGAATCCGGGCGTTCAGCCGTACCAATCTTGATTTTGCAGTTACGCTGCGGAATACGCGATATACTTCCCGATTTTCCCACTCCTACAATCTTCGGCTCGTTCTCATTGTAGGCTTCATCAATTTTATAGAGCATTTCGACAGGATAACTTTTAATCATCCGGTCGAACATATCCTTGATTTCATCGGAGCCTGCGCCCTGATGTGCAATGATAAGTGAGTTTAAGCCGGTTTTGTGAAGCAACTGCAACCATGCCATATAAAGCTGTGAAGTGGTGGAACCACCCCATTGCCGTGCTTTAAGCAGGATGATGCGTATCGGTTTCCCTGCAATACGCAATTTTTCAAGCCGATCCACAAAACGCCGTTGAGGTCTTGTCAGACGAAACAGGACATCCTCACCACCGCCTTTGGCCTTGATATAAACAAATGTTGCCGCCCAAAACGGAAAATCCTCGCGGCTGCGTATTCGTACAAACTGCTCTATGACCTTCAAGCGATCATCCTGATTGTCTTCCACGCCCATGTAGTCCGTGAGGAATTTGGAAATAGAACCGGCTTCGATGAGTTGGCGTACAAGCGGTACTTTCATGATACGTTCCGGTAACCACTGGGTATGTATAGGAAAGTCACTGATGGTACACTTTACACGTTTACCGACAGAACCTTCTCCGGTAATTGGATTGAACTTTGCATATACAATCGCATTGCGGCGTTCATTCTCTGTCAATATGTCCTTGATGGCCTTATCTTTCATGGTGCATGATTTTAACAGGCTTGTTTAGCAGAGCCATGATGAGTCCCAATACATAACACCAAAGATGCAATACGGCATTTATGCCCGGAAACAGGAAGCCTGCCACAAGGTAAAACAGCATCCATAACTGATAATACCGTTTACGTAATACCTCAAACGATATTGAACCAAACAGGGCGAAAACCAATCCGGACAATCCTACCGTTGGCGAATCCATTGTCGTGAAATATCCAAGGGTATCAACTGGAACTGTAACAGCAATCATATAGGCTGACAGCAATCTTCCTATCCCAATATCGTAAATGAAAATAATCGATAATAAACACCATGAATTGAGCAAGGCATGAAACATATTCGTATGGAAAAACGGATACAGCAAGCGTCCTGGCATATTACTTCCAGCGTAAATGCCGACAGTTTGCCAATCCCATTCTCCTGAAAATGACAAACACACAATCATGGCAGAAATCAGGAGAGCCGTAATCTTCTCAACTTTTCTTGCATCCATCGTTTTTTAGCCTTGCATATCATCATTTTGGCACTACCCGGCGTGAGGTAGAATTTCGGTGCGGGTTGAGCAATCACTTTAGCACACAGCTCAGAAATGGTAAGTTCCGGGTATTCTGATTTGAGAGCGACAACCCTTGTATGAATTTCCTCATACATTTCTTTCTTCAACGGCCACATACCGCTTAAATCGTTCTCACCCCTCATCATGGCGGAAACGACCAATGCTGCACGAATATCGCTGACCCAAAACCTCCGGGACGGCATGTTTACAATTACTTTATACACTTCAGGCATACGGATATAATCACACGATGAAATGTATTCATCGTATGCTCTCATCAAGTCGTTCATACGCTCCATAGAGTATTCCATAACTGCTCCTTTATGCTTCATTTTTCTTCCCGTTATAGTACCAAAGTTACCAATAGGAGCGTAAAAAGATAAACATGACATCCTGCTTTCCCTGCCTATTTTTGTCTTGTAGAATCTGACTATAAATTAAATTTTTGAATTATGCCTAATAATACGGAAGTTAAGAGCAATCGCGAGCGATACACAGAGCGATTGAAAGCAAAGTATCCGGACAGAGAATTTGCCGATGATGAAGCGTTATTCGGTCAAATCAATGACGATTACGATGGTTACGACAAGGAATTGTCCGGTTACAAGGAACGTGAAAAAGCGCTGTCCGACCTGTTTGCAAGCAACCCGCAAAGTGCCGCTTTCCTTACTGACTGGAGAAAAGGCGAAGACCCTATCATCGGTATGGTGCGCAAATTCGGAGATGATTTCAAGGCCGCACTTGAAGACCCCGAAAAGCAGGAGGCACTTGCAGCCGCCAACAAGGAATTTGCGGAACGAATCGCCCAAGAGAAAGAGTACGAGGGAGAGTATCAGAAGAACCTCGACGAAACCCTGACCACCCTTGAAACCATGCAACAGGAAGAAGGACTGCCGGATGAGGACATCGACAGCGCAATGGATTTCCTTGTAGGCATTGTACGTGACGGAATCATGGGTAAGTTTACACGTGAAAGTATAGAAATGGCCATAAAAGCAATCAGGCACGACAGCGATGTGGAAGCTGCCGGACACGAGGGTGAAGTAAAGGGGCGCAACAGCAAGATTGAAGAAAAACTACGCAAAGCAGGCAAAAATGACGGTACAGCCGACCTTGCCGGTAAAAACGGTGGCGGCAGTGGCGGTTCACGACAGATGCCTGACCTCGGTGCAATCGGGCGTTATGATGGTACACAGAACATTTGGGAGCGTGGCGGTGAAAAACGCAAGGCGATAAACAGATAAATATAAACCAATTACATTTTTAACTTTTAAAATTTCGAGCAATGAAGAAAACAATGAGTTTCTTTTGTCGCATTACGCTGATGATATTGGCGTTTGTGACGGGTGCATCAAGCGGTGTCATGATGGCAGAAGCATCGAACCTGCCTGATGCGGGTAAAACAACAGCCGGTGCGGACGGTACGGGTGGAACAGACGGTATTTCCACTGAAACAGGAGGGCGTGAAACCGGCGACCCAAATTTCTATTTGAGTGATGTGGACAAACGCATCGTGAAAATCCGTCCGATGGCTACTCCAATTGACCAAATCAGCCGTTATGCAAAATCAAGCTCCACCAATTCATTTGAAGTGAAGTATTACAGCGTGGGTACACGTGAAATCAAATGCAGTACCAACAAAAAGCTGGAAGCTATGCTCAGCGGTGCGAGCGTGTCGTTGCCGGTAGATGATTTGAATATGTTCACGTTGGATGATACCATTAGGGTAGTCGGTGTCAGTGCCATCACCAAACCGGACGGAACGAAATATACGGAAGATGACAGCAACGTTCCGGACCTCGTGCTTTGTGTGTGCGGAAAGGACAGCTCAACAAATCTTCCTACAGTGTATGCCGTAAATGGCAAAATGGATGATTCAAGCAAACAGCCGATTCTTGTTCCGGAAATTCCACAAGGAACAACGCTTGTACGCATGGGAAAAGCATGTGGGGAATTGGATGTTCAGACAGGACGATTCAATAATATCCCTATGCCTGAAACCCAGTATTGTCAGAACTTCATGATTCAGGTAGAGCAATCAACTTTTGACAAGATTGCCGCCAAAGAAGTGAACTGGAATTTCTCAGACATTGAAGAAGACGGTGTATATGATATGCGCCTCGCAATGGAAAATACTTATCTGTTCGGTGTGAAGCAGGTTATCAAGCACATTGCAAAGGACGGCATGAACACTTGGTTTACAGGTGGTATCTGGTGGATGGCCGGAAAGGACATCGAGGTGGGCGAATGGGATACTGACAAGAAATGCGCCATAATTACCGATGAAAACCTTGTGGATATTACCAAAGACCTTTTTGTTGGTACCGGCATCGGTAACAAGCGTAAGATTTTATTTTGTGGAAGTGATATGCTCTCTGCATTCTCCAAGATAAAGAGCGAAAAATTCCGCTTGAAAGATACCGTGGAGGTATGGAACTTGAAATTTAAATCTTGGGATACTGATTTCGGAGAAGTATTGACCATACATCATGAACTGTTCGATGTAAACGGAATGAGTGATTGCGGCTTTGCAATGGATCCGGAATATCTTTCCAAAAAAACACATGTGTCTTGGGCACGTAACGTACTCGACTTGCAAAAGGCCGGTATCCGCCGTACCGATGCGGTAGTTATCCAAGAGGTGAGCTGCCTGTATCTGCGCTATGCAAAGGCACATGCACGTATGAGACTGGCTAAAGCACCCGCCCAAGATTTAAATGCGGCATAATAAAGAGTTCATAAAGAATTATTAATTACCGGGGATGGGATAAGGTGTCCCGTCCCCTTTTTACTTTTAAGAATATGATTACGAAAACCTACAAGGCGAATACCAATATCAGTATTAATGTGGTACTTCCTAGCAAGAAGAACCTGCATATCGCATTCGTTCCATTGTCAAACGGAAGCAGTGTATTCACTACCGACAACGAGGACATACAGAAGTCTGTAGAGAACCATTACAAGTTTGGCAAACTGTTCAAACTTCATTCTGTGCACGGGCAATCCGAGACAGTAGAAACAGCCGGAAAAGCGTCTAAAAACGGTTCATCTGAAAAACTTCATTCCGAAAGTACGCACAATGGTGAAGACACGCCTGCCAACGAAACCGGCAGACAGGACGAAATGCCGCAAGAAGACGCAGGGGATAACAATACGACATCTCGCAAAGTCAAAGTAAGCGACATTGCAAGTGCAAAAGATTACCTTGCAGACACTTTCGGTATCAGCCGCACTTCCATGCGCTCGACCAAGGCAATCATGGAGCAGGCAGCAGCAAACGGAATTGAGTTTGAAGGTCTGGAATAAAGATAAGGGCTTATGGCTGTATATCAGAAGAACAAAATACAGGAGGATGTACGCACCGCCCTGGACCAAAACATGAACAGCGATACGTTGAAGATTATAGGCGATGTGGACACTCTTGCACTTGACGACATCATTGCATCAAAGATTTTGGAAGCAGTAAAGCGTGTGCACAGCTCTGCACCGTCCTATTTGCTTGACGGCGGACACAACTTCGGTGATGCCATATATTGGAAAGAGCATGAAAGCGGATGGATATTACTGCCGGAAGATTTCATGCGTTTTGTCGTTTTCCAAATGAACGATTGGGAGCGTGCGGTATTTAATCCCATAAACACCGATGACCCTGAATATGAAAAACAGTCTTCCCGATTTAAAGGCATAAGGGGAACATGTCAACGGCCTGTATGCGCCATATCCATACGGCCGGAAGGAAGAGTGATGGAATTTTATTCTTGCAAAACGACAGAAGCGAAAGTGAGCCGTGCTGTATATCTGCCTTACCCGAAAATAGACAAATATGGCGCGGTAGAAATCTGTGAGAAATGTTATGATGCTGTGATATATACCATAGCTGCATTAGTATTAACGACATTCGGCGATACGGAAAAAAGTGCCGCATTGAACGAATTGGCTAAATCTGTATTAATATGAGTTACGAATCAAAACATATAGACGGTGATGTCTCCGTTGGTCGCAATACAGCGATAGGTGGTGACGCGACCGTTCAGGGAAAGACCCACTTGAAAGGAAACGTAATGGTGGACGGCTGGCTTGAGGCAAAAAATATCAAGGGAGTGAGCAAAGGACTGTTCACGACCATCGAAAAACTGAAAGCGGCTTATCCTTTACCACATGACGGATGGTGGGCACTTGTGGGTGTTTCCTTACCGGCTCCCATATATGTGGGCGATGGCGGAGAATGGGTTCCGACCGGACAGAGTGGAGGCAACCCGACCATAGACAGCGGTCAGTATAACGAAGCCGTAGAAAAACTGCAAGAGGATATTACCAAACTGCAGGACGACATTACGGATATAGAAGCCCGCAACAAAGCGCAAGACACCAACCTCACCACGCTTGGTGATAGTGTCAACTCGTTGCAAGACCAAGTAAACACGACCAAGGATACCGCAAACAAGGCAAACAACAAGGCGAATGAAGTTGGAAGCCAACTGAACTCTTTCAAAGAATCAAAAGGTGAAAACGGAGGAATCGCCCCTCTTGACGAACAAGGGAAAGTACCGAGCCGACATTTGCCCGGATACATTGATGACGTGGTAGATTTTTATGGCATTTCCGTAGGCATTACTGTAAAAAATGAATCCATAGACAAAAATTCCAACGATGAGGGTTGTAAAGTTGTATATGATAAGGAACATGGTTGCTTTGTGCTTGCATACGTTCCGACAATCGGAGAATCCGAGACTGCTACTTATTATAACAACTGGTTGGATGCAGATGTTTTCGGTACGGCAAGTACAAACGGGCGAATACCCTCTTCCGGCAAAGTCTTTCTATGTGAAGAAGATGGAAAAAGTTATCGTTGGAGCGGTAAGCAACTGACTTCAATTGGCTCCGACCTTGCTCTCGGACATACAAGCTCTACGGCATTCCCCGGTGATGAAGGTGCGAAGTTACAGGAAGATATGAAGCAGGTCGAAGAAAACAAGAAGGCAATACTTTCACTCAATAAACAAGTCGTATCGCGTAGCGTTGTGAATGTCAATCATCTGTTTGACCTTTCAGATAGGGAGATAACATTTTCCGTAGCACTTGACAGGTGTGCGACTTCTGAATATGCTTCTGCTTTGCAGATTCCGGGTGTTGTCTTGATATTCCTTACAGAAGCCGGATGGGTTTCAAAACAATGGACAAATACCTCTGATTGGAGTAAAGAAAGCAACTGGACGGATTTCGGGACTTCCGGTGGTGGAAACGTAGGCAACACCATCAACGTGAACGACCTTTGCGGAGATGGAGAATATACTTTGGGAACAGCCATAAAAGCTGTTGTTGACCTTGAGAAAGAAAGCGGGTTCTCTTATTTGAAAAGCGGTATCGTCCTTACATTCAAGACTGCGGAAAGTGATAAAAATGGCGCACCTGTATGGCTTGCCTATCAGTTCACACGCGATAAGAGTGACATCAGCCCTGATGATCTGAAACCGTGGGTAGCATTCGGCAGTGGCGGAAGCAAGGTGGAAACATCCGACAAACCGGCAGAGGGAGGAAAAGATGCCCTTTCCACAGGCGGGGCATACATAATGCAGGAGAAAGCTATCGGCGGATTTGATGAAGAAAGTGATGAAGACTACATTTACTACAAAGCCACCAATCTGAATGGCGGACAGATAGAGGATATTGTGCTTAAAATACCCAAAAATGGAGGTGGTGGCGGCTCCAGTGAGGATAGTACATTGTCTATCTACTTCGAGGAAGCCGCTCCTATTATGGCATTCGGCTCAGAGATAAAAATCAATGTAGCTTTGCGTAGTGTCAGCTATCCTGATGGTAACGAGGTGCTTGGTGTCATTCGTAACATCACTATTATTGATGCAAGCACCGGACTGACATTATCCAGTGAGGATATGAACACTGTAGGCTCTGCAAGTGCGACCGATTACAAGTTTGAACTTGACTTCACAAGTTATTTCAGCAGTGCCGCCAGCAAAAGCTTCTTTGTGCAAGCTACAGATTCGGATGGAAATACCAAGAAAAAAGCCATTACCATTATGGCTGTGGATATTACCGTAGAACAACCCATGGCTTTGAATTACACAAGTGATACTATCCTTGTTGCAGGTGGTCCGGCAAAAAATATCGGACAATTCTATAAATTCCCTAATAACACTTCATCCATTCTTGCAGTAGTGGAGATGTTCTATAATGGAGAATGGAAGAAACTTGGTGAAGCAACGGTAAGCGACAGTTATACCAAAGGCATCTCTGTCAATCCAACAAATGTATTCGGTGGCGGAGAAAGACTTTCGCATGGCGCATATCCTGTACGAATATACGGTACGGAGAAGAAATCCGGAGTAAAGGGAAACACCATCTATTCCGCTATCATGTGTGTGGACGAAAACAGTAATACTCCCATCGTCGCCATCAGGTTCAATGACAAGAACAACGGCACGTTACGTTTATATGACAACCTTACCGTAGAGGTGGCTGCGTATACTCCCGGCAAGACTGAAACGCATGTAGATGTTTTCTACAGCGAGGAGAAAGTTACAGCTGTGGAAGCTATGATTGCCGAAACGGTTACAGTGAACAAGCAGATAAGCGGATATAGTACGGACGGAAGCCAAAGTATTACCGTACATGCCGAAAGTGGCGGTGTATCCACCAATGAAATCAAGGTTACGATAAAAGGGAGTGCCATTGATATAGCGATCAAGGACGGTGCTTTGTTCGGATATGATTTTTCTACACGTAGCAACAGTGAGAGCGATCATACTATCACACATAACGGAGTGACAATGGATGTACGAGGTGCAAACTGGTCAAGCAACGGATTTGTAGACTTTCTTAAGGAGCGTTCTTTGCGTATTGCAGAAAATGTAACAGCTGAAATATTGGATTACCATCCTTTTGGAAACGCATCAGTGGAAACTACGAGCGGATGTGCCATCCAATTTGCCTTTGCCACCAAAAATATCAAGGAAGCTGATTCAAAGCTGATAGAATGCTATGACCCTGATAGCGGAGCCGGTTTCTATGTCTGTGGAAATAAAGCTGCGATATACTGCAAGACCGGACAACCGGCTTTGGTGGAACGCTCATTCCGACAAGGTGAAAAAATTACCATGGCCGTAGTTGTAGAACCATCTACCATTTATGTATCACGTGGGGGAAGCAATTATTCCTGTATCAAACTGTATTTGAATGGTGAAAAGGTCGGCTGTATAGGATATATCAGTAATAGCGGTGCTATCCTTAATTCAAAAACCATAACATTTGACGGAACGGAAGGAGACTTGTATTTGTATTATGTACTTGCCTACAACAGTCATTATGAATGGGCGCAAGCTTTTAGAAACTATTTGTGCAAGTTGACTGATACTTCAGCAATGATACAGGAGTATGAAGCGGAGAATGTGCTTGATACACAGAATCGTCCGACAATAGAAGCCCTTTCCGCAAAAGGCATACCTTATTATGTGGTCGTGTCAGACCAGCAAACTTTTGACACGTTTGACGGTGATATTGATACAAGCAAGAAGTTCAAATGTACGTTGTTCTATTATCATCCGACTATGCCGTGGAGAAGTTTTAAGGCTATCAATGTGCAATGGCGCAGGCAGGGAACCACTTCGGCAAAACGGCCTATCAAGAACGACCGTTTCTATCTTCAAAAGAATGATGGTTGGGAGGTAACTCCTATTTATCCGGATTATGACAGTGAAGATGCTCAAATATCATATAAACTGATGAAAATAGGTTATGTCCGTGTAGGCGAAGATTCTATTCCGGTAAAAATAATAACGGTGAAAGTGGATTATTCCGACAGCTCCAATGCCAACGACTGCGGTGTGTGCGGTTTGATGAATGCCACATTTCGTGCACTCGGAAGTAATTACCTGACTCCTGCCCAACGTTCATTCGATGGAACTTGGGCAAAGAGTGACATATCATTAAAGGGATTGGAAATGAATCACTCGACAGCCAATCATCCCATTGCCGCATTCCGTGCTACACAGAAAAGCTTGACAGACGCATGGTTTCATGCAAAAGGAAACTGGAAAGAGGATAAGGGAGAGCAGGTTGCGCTTGGGTTTAAAGATACTCCCGGTTACAATAAAGGCTGCGTGAACTATGGAGATTTTGTGGAATATTTCGGACAAAATGGCGAAAGCCTCGACCAGATAGAAACACGTTTTAAGAATGATATTACCACCGATAAAGAAAAGCTTTATCTTCTTTCCCTATATTGCGGGCAGGACTACCGGTTTATGTCATACGAACGGGGAGAGTGGACGCGACAAGCCGGAGAGATGAAGCAGGAAAACGGCAAGTGGAAGATTACAGGCAAGGTCCTTAATCCGGTAAGCGGTTACGAATTGCTCACATATGATGGAATGAACTGGTGGCAAGGGGTTGGCAGCGTTGAAGACATGATGGAACCTACTACCGCAGAGTCCTCGTGGGTAACGAAACTCAAACTCGGACAGGAAACCTACCCGATGTGGACAAGGTACTTTGAATGCATGATAGACGATGACCAGCTACAGATAGACTTGGCTATGGGACGGAAAGTTCCTTATGACCTTTATCAAGTCCTGAAATTCTGTGATAGTTGCGATTATGCCAAGGAAGAACTCGCAGGGAAATGGCAGGAAATTTGGAAGACACAGATGTGGAAATACATCAATCCGTACTCATTGGTTTCCTATTATCTTTTCACCGATTATCTTGCCGCTGTCGACCAACAGGCGAAAAACATGCAACCGATGTTCTTCCTTGAAGACGGCTGCAGCGTCAAGGACGGTGTTTATAGCGGAGCAAACGGTATGGAAGCACGAAGAATGTATCTTAATAAAGTTTATGACTGTGATACCTGTAACGGTAAGGATAATGACGGCGGGCAAACCATTGACCCGGAAGTTGACCCCGGTGACCTGACAAACAGTGCATACGCCGGAAGAGGAAGCGTGCTTTGGAATGATATACGTGGTCAGCAGACTATGGATGTAGACCAAAATGCCAACCCGTTGGCGGAATTAATTTAAGTTGATAAATATGAGTAAAAAGTTGTACATG